>Ga0335075_10000564_pt1 | contig 64210 bp, 57 predicted proteins | sample Lox_Sample_24_FD_206723 | JGI IMG/M metagenome (GOLD analysis project Ga0335075, IMG submission 206723) | Soil microbial communities from Loxahatchee National Wildlife Refuge, Florida, United States - Lox_Sample_2.4 | ecosystem: Environmental > Terrestrial > Soil > Wetlands | place: USA...
TCCCGGCGTAAACCCCCCCCGCCGCTCTTATTTCGTCAGCTTGCGCAGCTGGCTGGCCAGGGTCTTGATCCCGGTCTCTCCCAGTTCGTCGAGCAGTGCCAGGGCCAGCGTGTGTGGCTCGGTGTCGAACTTTCGCAATGCTTTGGTGACTGACCGTAGCGAGTGCGGCGGGCGGGCACTGCCCGAGGTTGGTCCGCCACTCCCCCGGTCAGTGTCACGCTCGGGTTTCGGGCCTTGCGCAGCGTTCCATCGGGCCACCTGTTGTTCCAGTGGTACTCGAGCCAGTGATCGGGCTTCGCGGATCGCGAGGTCGCCGCGGCGCAGGGCTTCTTGTAGCTCGGGTTTCAGGTCTAGCAGTGCGCGGCGTTGCGACACCCAGCCCTTGCTCTTGCGTAGATGTTTGGCGGCCAGGTCTGCGCTTCCGTACAGCTCGACGAGGCTTTGGACAGCTTTGGCCTCCTCAATGACGTCGAATCCAGACCGATCGACGTTCTCGGCGATGACCGCGGTGAGCAGTGTTGCGGTGTCCTTGGCGAGTTCGTCTTTGATGAAGATGTCGAGTTCGGGCCGGCCGAATTTGTGCGCTGCCGCTAGGCGGCGGTTGCCGATGATGACGACCCACCGGCCTGAGACCGTGGTGTCGGGGTAGAGCTTCTGGAATGCGGTGCGCGTGACGACAACGACCGGTTGGAGTTGGTATTCGGCGATGGAGGCCAGTTCGTCGAGATCCCCCATCGAGTCGCGCGGGTTGTGCGGGTTGGCGACAAGGTCACGCAGCGCAGCCGAACGCGACATCGCCGACCGCGGTGCGACCACAGGCGGCTGGGCGCTTCCATCGACGGTCGAGTTGTCACCAACCGCGTCGACGAGCGCGTCAAACGTCTTCACACCTCCGCGACTCATCAACGGACCGCCGCCACGTTGAGTTCGTCGGCAAGACGATAGAAATCCGACGCCGCGTTGGCGGCCGACCCAGACTTCTTGTACTGGGTGACAACCACGCCCTCGTTCGACGCATTGGTGTGGACTTTGTAGTGGCGGATGACGGTTTCAGCCAGTGGCCAACCTTGGCCAACGATGAACTTGCGAGTTTGCTCCAGCCAGTGCTCGCTATCGCGGGCATCCCAGTCGTTGATGAAAACACGGAAGGGGATGTCGCGCGGTTGAAGGAGTTTACGGATCGTGCGCGCGGTCGGGTCGAAGCACATCGGCGCGGTGAGCATCGGAACCAGCGCCTCGTCGGTGACGTCGAGCACGGTCCGCAGCGCATCAGCGGAATAGCCGTCGCCCAGCCCGTCCCGGGATGAGTCGGGGTCCAGGTCGAACCAGCCGGCGGTATCGACATAGACCTCCTCAATGCTCGGCAGATTGTTGAGTTGACCCAGCCAGTCCAGAGGGTCGTCGTGCGCCTGCACGAGGTGGAAGGGCAGCGAGTCGACCCGGTTGGCCCACCATTTGGCCGACCCCTGCGGGTCGATCGACACAGCAGCGACGGGGGAGTAGGCGTCGGCGTCGAGGTGCGCGGTCAGCGTTTGGGCACGCACAGCGGCGAGGTTGACCACCGCAGTGCTCTTACCGACGCCGCCTTTTTGGTTCAACACAGTGATGACTCTGGTCATGGGGGAGAGGCCCTTTGTGTTCGTCGGCCGCGACCGCGGCCTACTCGGGGACAGATGATCAAAGCGTACGGTGTCGATACCGACTTTGGTCCGCCGACACGCTGAATTTTGGGTAACGGCGCGTTAGTTTACCGCGGTAAACCAGCCGGCAAGCGATGTGTGAAGCAAGCCGCGCCGCGGCGGCGTCCACCTTTGCTTAGCGGCGGATTAAAGTGGCTCTGAGCTGCGTCGATGCACTGTCTGTGGGCCGGTTTACCGCGGTAAACCGGCCCGGTTCACCGTCCGCCGCAGCTGTTGGCTCGGGCGCGGTGCGGACGGGGTGGTTATCCCGCAACTCGCGGCCGCGGCTGACCGAATTGCAGTGTCTTCGGCGCGTGGCGAGGAGGGTCAGGCTGGGTCTCGAAGCCTCCAGCAGCGGCGCCGCGATATCTGTGCCACGTGTTCGGCTGTGTTACTGGGGATTCAGACCGCGGCGAACGGGTGCCCCGCCCACAACGGCTGACGCGGTGGCGGCTGCCGCGGCGAAGGACCGCCCCGACGAAAGCCACCGTTCCTGTGTGGGTGGATCCCACGTAACACAGCCGCACACGGCGGAGGGCCAGGAAGTCCCGCGCGAAGCCCGCTGACCCCGTCGAGAAGGCGACGCCAGATCCCTGCCCGCTAGCCCTCGCGCCACGCAAGCGGCCTCGCACACATCCAATGTCGCCGCAGCCGGCGACGATCCAATCAATCGACAGCAGACGGTCGCGGGCTGTTGAACAGGATCAACGTACGGGCCTTGGAAATCGTGAACGACGACGGGGGACAGGGTCGGGGACAGCGATGCGCGCAGCGATTATCAGCGCAGGAAATCAGATCGCGTTCATCGACGCGATCGCCAACAACAGCGGCTGGGCCAACCGGTTGCACTCGCCAACCGTTTGCTAAGCAGTGGATTGAATAGGAGTCGCGCGCCGGCGTCGATACGTGGCGGCACCCGGGGAATAGCTCGCTTTTACCCGTTCGGCGCGAGGCCGGAGATGTTGTCCGGGGTCATGTAGAGGCTCAGGGCCTGTCGATATTTGTCGGTTGCCGCGGCCTGTAGCGCTGCCGCCGCGGCGAGATCCTCGTGCGCGGCCATCAGTAGCAGGTTGCTCTCGGCGGCATTTGATAAGCGTGCCCGCAGTTCCGCGTTTTCAACTTCCAGTCGCGCTATGCGCTCCTGGTCGCTTTCACGGCCTGGTTGACCACCCGAGCCAGCCGGTGAGGCCGTGAGCGGCGCGTTGAGAGCGTCGCTGTAGACGAACCACCGCAGATGCTCGGGACCCGGCCTGGCCCAACCGGGTGTCGTGCCCGATGCGAGTGCCTTCAGCAAGGTCCGTCTATCAACGCCTAGGCGCTGGGCGGCTTCTCTCAGAGACACGTAGGGGCGGTCAGGATCTGCCTCGGCGGGCACGCCGTGGGGCGGGTATTTCCACCCGGCTCCACCACTCACAGCTCCGACCTCCGCCACGGATGCCTAAAATGCCTAAAATGCTGACCAAAATGTACATCGATGCGGCGACACGGCGCGTCCTATTTGGCGCTGACGGGGGCATTTTATACACTTTAAGCATCCAGTCACAGTCGTGATCGAGGGATGGAGCCATGACAACGTTCGCCAACGCGCAGGCACCGATCGACGATGAGGCACTCCTGCGCAGGAAGAAACGGCAAGGCACTGAGACGAGGAAGATGTGTGGACGTCTGCAGGTCCGATACGATCCGGACAAACTGGAAGCACTTGAGGCTGTTGCAGGCAAGAAGCTACACAGCCTCATTCGCGACTACGGAGACCTTCTCACCGAATTGCTCCCGGTCGCCGACGAGCGCGGTGTCGATCCGATTGAGTTGATACGCGAGGCCGCGACATCGGTGTTGGCCGCGACGGCGTGAGGCCTGCGACCTGGGGTTGTGGTCGGCGCGGCTATTCGTGCAGTACACAAACTGGCAGCGAATGTCTAAAGACTTCACTGCCGCAGCCGCGCGCTCGCTAATCGCAACGTTGGAATCCTGAACATCGCTGCGTGCGCTTTGCACGGTCACTCTCTACTCTCCCGGACAACAGCCATTTTTGGCTAAGACGACGGGCTAGGGAGTGACGAATGCCAGCACAGGCCTGGGTGACCCTTGTGGTTGGCCTCATCGCCACTGCGGGGGTGCTGGCGACCTGGCAGCAGAAGAACACCGCTGACCGCCGCAGTGAGTGGTGGCGGCGCGTTACGTGGGCCTTTGAGCGCACGTTTAGCACCGACGACGCCCAGGCCACGTTAGGCTGGAAAGTGCTCAACACGCTGTTGCAATCTAAGCTGGCCACGCGCGGTGACTCGGACATCGTTCAAGCGATCGCTGAGCACACGGCCCTAGACGACGACCTGGAGGGAGGCGCGCTCGATGGCAACGACCAACAACGACAGCCACCCCCAGCGCCCGAAAGCGGGCCGCAGCATGACCGTCCGTAAAGCCGCCGCCCAAGCCGCCGTCACAGCCAGCAAAAAGACCGGCCGTCCAGTCGACGAGCGAGTCAAGAAGATCGCCGACGCCCGATAGCAGCGGGTCGATGTCAGTCGGCCGCCTGTCGGCCCACACTGGACATTTCGAAGGCAAGCAGGTCCGGCCAGATGTGGCAGTACGTAGCCTGATCCAAGCCGACGCCAAACCCCGAGACCGCCGCTGGCGTTTACTCCACGGTTTGGGCGGCGCGGCTTTTAACGCCACAGGTCGCGGCGTGCGGAATCGTCGGCACCGGCGGTGTGTTGGCGGGCCTGCGCGACCCGTTTGTCCAACGCGGCTTGCTCCGCTGCGGCCGCAAGGGTGCGGCGTTGGGCGGAACGGCGTTGCACACGAGCTAGTGCGGCGACCGCTTCCGCGTGTCCAGGCCCGTTGAGGGCGGCGCGAGCGACGTCCCGGGCGTGCTGGTGCTCGGCGCCGGGGGTGCGTTGCGCGGCCAGGTGCGCTTGGTGCGCGGCGAGCTCGGCGGCTTCGCGTGCTTCATCGACGGCCGCCGGCCGTTCGGCGAAGTTCTCCGCGCCGTACCAGGCCAGTATCGCGCCGAGTAGCCCGATCGGCTTGTGCGGTGAATCGGCGATCCAGTGCCCGACGCCGAGCCAGTCAGTGATGAGTTGGTTGAGGTCGCGCGGTGTCCAGCCGTGGGCGGCTGGGGCGGCCAGGATCGCGGCCCATGCGCTCGCGCTGTGCCGCCGTGACCAGGGTGGGGCATGATGGTTGGCCCGCCAGGCCTTGGCGAGGGCCAGGCCCTCCCTGTCTGGGCCTGAGCGGCGCTGTGCGCCGCTGTTGCCGGCGCCGGTACGGCGGCGGTGTGGGGTAGTAAGTACGTCCTTACGGACAGGTTTTTCCCTTACGGGACCACTTCGTGGGTGGGGTGACAGCTGGTGTGTGAGCTGGTTGAGCTGCGGGTTGTCGTGGAGCGCCCATACTGAGGCCCAGCCGCGGGCTCTGTCGCCGACCCGCCAGGAGGCGAAGCGTTCGGCGCGGGTGCGTTGGCGGCCGCGCAGGATCTCGGTGGCCACCCCGAGTAGGCGCAGCACGGTGTTGGCGCGCTTGATGGTGCGTGTGTCGTAGCCGGTGTCTTTGGCCAGCCGCTGATTGCTGGGTCGGCAGTTTCGGCCGGTGCGGTGGTCGGCGTAGCGTGCGCGGGCCTCGGCGATGCGCAGCAGTGCGCGCCGCCCGATTTGGTTGGCGCCCATGTGGGGTCGCGCAGCGGTGTCGTAGCGCAGGTCGTAGGCCAGCGGAACCGTCCACCGTGCCCATCGGTCGAGTCGTCCGGTCCAGCAGGGGATGCCGGCATACGGGGCGTCGCCGAGCTCGAGTGCGATCGCGGCGGCGATCGCACGGCAGTTGGCTTCCAACAGCGCACGCGATCGGGGGCCGGTGCGGGCCACACCACGGCGCGGCCGGGTGGCGGTGCAGCCCCGATAGGTCGGCAGCGGCGGGGCAGGCGTCTGGCCGGGCGCCAGCGGGCCAGCGTTAACTGTTAGATCACGGAAGCGCGCGTCCGCTAGAACTGCGAAAGGGTATGCGCTACCGTGAGACGAGTCGTCCAAAAAGACACGTCCCTTTCAGGGGCAACGGGTGCGGACCCGGAACCGAGCGCCAACTCGGTTTGAAGCCTCAGACAAGGCCCCTTCGGGGGCCTTCGTCGTGTCGGTAGGTGGATTCGCACCGCTATGGGGTTGTCACGTCTGCCCGGTCGTCCAACCAAGGGTGAAAAGACTTGCCGGGCTGGGTCTTACATCGCCAGGGGCAATACCTCCGAGTTGTCGTTGCGGAATTCGCGACCCAGCGCGGGGTGGCCTGTGCGGTCAGCGCGGCCGGCTTCCACGTACTGGCTCATGGGGATATTGCGTTGGGGTGCTTCGGGTTTGACGGCGTCGTGGATGCGGCCGCGGATGTCGAGGTAGACCCAGCGATGCTGGCGCCACAGCATGGCGCTGACTGTTGTTGGGGTGCGGGCATCAACGAGGTATCCCAGATCCAGGGCGGTGGGTATGTCGGTGTGTTCGATCAGGTCCAGGCAGTTGCGGCAGGCTGCTATTCCATCGGCGGGGCTGGCAAAGTGCCGGGGCGACTCGCCGGCGCGGCGGCGGCGCAAGAAGATGAGCGCCTGCTCGTAGGTGCAGGCCGGCGCCATCACCTCGCAGTGACCGCTTGCGCGGGCAGTGATCTGGGCGGTGATAGCAGGTGGTGGCGGAGTGGTCAGCAGGGTGCCGACGCAGCTGCGCCGAGCGGGGGAGCGGCCGAATTGGCGGTGAATCGCCCCTGAGTTAAGCGGCTCGTTGTGTCCGCGCTCGGCATCTGGGTTGGACGCATCGTCGGTCGCCGTCGCGCCGTGTTTGGCGCGGGGCAAGATTCGGTCACGATGCGCGTCGTTGCCCTGCACGGCAAATGGGTATGCGCTATCGTGAAACGAGTCATCCATGACACGTTCCCTTCGGGGAGCAGGGGTGCAGACCCCGAACTGAGCTGGTTACTCGGTTCGAACCTCAACGACATGGCCCCGTTGGCGCGGGGCCTTTGTCATGTCAACGGCTGGGCGGCACCCGGTATTGAGATGTGTGATCGGTGTGTGCGTCGCGGCGACGTCGAAACACGTCCTCCTTTGGCGGTGGGGGAGTGGTGGTCGCGGTCAAGGGTGTTGCGGCCGGTCGCGTTGGACACGCCAGACGTTGCGCCACCGGTTGCGTAGCATGCCGAAACAGCTTGCTCGAGAAGCGGTTTGCGTGTTGCGGCGAGTGAAGTGATGGTGACGTTGGTGGCGTCGGACCGGTGTTGACCGCGGGCTCCTTTACTGTGATGCTGCTGTTACTGTCGAGCAAAGTGTTACATCACATGCGCGGGACGCCCGCGCACCTTGCGCGGCGTGTCTTAAAAGACAACCAAAGTCAACACGGCGTGTGGACAAGCGGCGCAGAATTTTTCGACCGAAGTGCGGCCCGCTCGTAGCGGCTAACGTACAGCGGGACTTATGGTCCCGAGCATGACTGGATGGGCCGATGTAGCGCTGTCGAACTTGCTGGGCGGCGTCTCAGAAGTGCTGGGAACACCGTTTCCGTCCGCACCGCGCGGCGGTGGCTCCTTTCCGCAAGACGGCGCGGCGATCACCGACCGCGGCCAACTCACCGTCAACGATCGGGCCAAGCTGCAATACATGGGGATCGACCCCGACACCGCGCCGCTGGATCAGATCAACAAAGTCTTGGAGCACGACGCGCCGGCGTCACCACCGCCACCGCCACCGCCGGACCCGCAGGCGCCACCGTCGCCGACCGAACCCAGCTCGGCCCCCCCGGGGATGTCAGGCTCTGCGGTGGATGCGGCCAAACGTCTCGATGATGCGCTGGCCAAGAATCATTCAGCGATCAATGATGCCGACGACGAGTTGGCCGACGCCGTGTTGAAGGCAACCAGCTCCAGCAACGAGGGCCGCAAGCGCCTGCAAAGTTTGCAGCAGGAGATCATCGATCAGGTCAACAAACTGGACTCGACGCTGGACACTGCGCCCGGGCAGCAACAGTTGGCAACGTTCCTGCAGGACAAGACCGACGACATCCTCGATGTGCTCAAAAATGGAAGCCTGGACGCTGATTCGCAGGCCAAGGTGCTCGATGGCCTCGCGGCGCGTTATCAGGCTCTCCACGATGGCGGCAAGGGGCCCGGTGATGATCCCTCCAATCCCGGCGGCACACCTGGCGCCCCTGGCGGCGCCAGCGCGGCGCCGGGAGCACCCGGCGGATCCGGAGCTGCGGACGGCGATCCCGGCGACACTGGTGGAGCTGGCGGCGATGACCCGATGCTCGACGGCGGCTTGCCCTCCGATGCGATGCTGGGCGGCCTCGGGGCGCTCGGCCCGGCGATGGGCGCGCTAGGCGCGATCCCTTCAGCGCTGGGTTCAGCCATTCCGCAGCTCGGCGGTGGTGGCGGTGGTGGGCTCGGTGATCTGGGCGATGCAATCGGCAGCGCCCTTCGCGACCCAGGCCATGACGGCGCCGAGGAGGCCTCCGACGAGCACCGTGACGCGCTGAAAGATCCCTCGGATTCCCCGGCCGGCGACGGTAAATCCCAGAACGGCAGCCAACCGGCCGGCAATCAGGGCGACAACTCCGGCAACGGCGGCGCACAGAACGCCGGCGCCGGTGGCAGCGCACCGCCAGCGGCCGCCGCGCCCGGGCAGGTTCCCGCCGCATCCACCCAGGTGCAGCTGCCGGACAACTCGGTACGCACGGCCGACAGCCCGGCGGTGGCGCAGGCAGGGCGGGCCGTGCTCGGCGGCGGCGATATCGACCAGGCTTACAGCGCGGCAGGCCTGCAACTGCCCCCGGTGGGATCCCCGGTGAGCGCACCGGTGAGCCCGTCGCGGCTGCAATTCGGCGACATCGGCCAATACACCGATCACCGGGTGATGGCCCTGGGCAATGACACCGTCTGGATCAACGGCCAGGTAACACCGATCGAGCAGCTTGAGACCGGACCGAACTTCCTAGGTTGGGCACACCCGACAGCCACAACATCACCGACCGTGGCGGCGTCGGCGACGCTGCCGGCACCCCCGCCGCCTGCACCGGCGGCCAGTTGACCGACCATCCAGCGCGAACAAGGAGAGTAATCTGATGTCGATGAGCGAGCAGACCTTGCAGGTCAGCCCTACAGAGTTGATCAAATGGGCATTGGCGCACGAGCGGGCGGCCGAGAAGTGCGCCACGGCGCGCGCCGATAATCAGCGGACGGTCGCCGCCGCCGCGTCGTGGGGTCCGATGTTTCACGAAGCACGCCGCTCGACCATCAACGCGGTCAATGCGCGTGAGGCCACCCTGCTCGCACAGGAGCAGCGACACCGGGCGACGGCCGAACAACTCCGCAAAGGGGCGGCGGAGATGGAAGAGATGAACGCCCAGAACCGGGCCAAGCTCACCATTTCAACCGATTAGCGCCATGTCAGAAGCGCCTCCGACCGACTTCGATACCGTGGTGTTCGAGGCCGCCAGCCGCGATGAGTCGATCGTGGTTTCTGTCGGCCGAAGCGGAAACTCGTTGGGTGTGGAGCTGCTGGCCGAGGCGATGGAGCTCAGCGACGCTGAGCTGGCAAACCGCATCATCAAACTGAATACGCTGGCGCATCTACGCTCCCAGCTAGCGCTGCGCGAAGAGTGGGAGGCCTCCCATGTCTCGGTTTCCAGCGCATTCGCCACCGCCGAGCAGGTCGCCAGCTACGAAGCGCTCATCGACTTCTAGCAGCGCCCGCACAGCAGAGGAAGGAGCGACGTGGCCGCGTTGAAAGTGGACACCGCAGGGCTGCACGCTGTCGCCGCCAGCCTGCGGGCAGCGGCCCAGTCGCTGGCGCAGTTGGGTGCCATGCCGTTGGCACATCCTGCGCTGGCCACCGATGAAACCTCCACTAGCGCGGCGGCACGACTGAGCGAACACGGATCGGTCGCTGCCTCGCGAGCGACCGACGCCGCGGCGGTGCTTAACTCCGCTGCCGACGCGATTATCCAAGCGTCGCAGTCCTATACAGCCATGGACACAGCCAACGCGACCCTGGTCAGTCTGCAAGGCAACCCCACAGCGGTCCCGGCCTCGCCGACCCCTGCGGTGACCGCCGATCGGAGTGCCGCTCACATCCCGATCGCCCCGCAGACATCACGGCCCGCAGAAACCACCGCCGCCATCATGGAAGCCGGACAAGCCAGCGCGGGAGCACCGTTCCTCGCAGGCTGCACGGCGCTGGGCGAAGCGTTCGGTCAGGGCGCCCGCTCGGCCCGCACCGCCGCCGGCGCGGTGAGCCAACACCTGCACGGTTCGGCGGGCCCGACCATCAGCGCCGCGCTGAACCGGTATGCCGAATGGTCAGATTCGATGACCCAGTACACGCATCTGTTGGGGCAGATGGCTGGCGGCCATAAGGACCGTTTCTCGCAGGCTCAGCAGGACACTCCGTCGACTGCGGATTTCGCTAATCGGCATCGGGAATTGCAGAACGCGATCGCGGTGTACAACTCTCGACCCACACCTGGTGCCGCGCAGGCGGTGGCGAAAGCGCACAGCAATGTCGACGCGCTGACCAACCGCACCCACGTCGCGGCCACGACCTATCGGACTGGGGAAGGTCCCGCGGCACCGCCGGGTCCGCCTCCGGTGGTGCCGATCGTCGAACCCGGTGGAGGGCAAGGCGATACGCCGCCGGCGCCCGGGCAGGACGGCGCGCAACCGCCGGCACAGCCTGAGAAGACCAAAGCGCTGGTGGGCTCCGATGATGACGGTGACGACGTCATCTCCGGCGATGGCGAAGACGACGACGTGGGCGACGGCCTGGACCCGGTGGGCAGCCCGGCTGGCGCAGAGGGCATGCCCGGCATGGCGGGGTCGCTGCCGGAGATGATGACCGGTCTGCTGGGCGGGGTGGTGGGCATGGCCGCCTCGATCCCGGAGAAACTGGGGCAAGAAGCTCAGCAATTGGCCCAGCAAGCCACCCAGGCAGTCTCCGGGCTGACGTCGGGTCTCACTGGCAAGGACAAGCTCGACGACGACGCCCAACTGCCCGAGTTGGCTGACTCGGTCGGCGGTGGAGGCGGGGGCGGTGACGACGGCGGTGGCGGTGCCACGACCCCAGCCTCAGACGGCGGCGCCGGCAACCTCAGGCCGGCCGCCTCGGCAATGGGATCCGTGGAACCCAGCCCACCACCGTTGGCCGGTTTGAGCAGCATCGCGCCGACCGCCCCGGCCGCAGCCGGCGCAGGGGCCGGGGCCGGGGCGCCGATGTTCATGCCCCCGATGGGCGGTATGGGCACCGGTGCTGGCGGGGGAGCGACCCGCGAGGTCAAAGACCCGTACAAAACGATCGTTGCACCGACACGGCCCAACTCCGAAGCAGTCAAAGGCGAACGGCGCGATCCGGTCCGCCATACGGCCACCGTGGATTCGGCGGGCCCGCAGACTGGTGACCCGGCAAAGCGTGCCGTCACAGTCCGCTCACGCACACGGCGCATCGAAAAGCCCGACAACGACGACAACGGTGGTGGTGAATGACGGTTTATGAGTACCCCGGCTACCAGGCCGACAAGGACTTGACCGCCAGCGTCATCGCCCGCGTCGAACGGGTATCGGCCATGCTGTCCAAAGTTCTCGACGACATCGCTGCCGTCGATGTCGAGGCCAGCGGCGGAGACGGCGACGTCGTGCTGTCGGTGAACTCCCAAGGGCAGCTGACCTCGCTGTCACTGGCCCAGGGCTGCACCAGCCGCTACACCCATTCGGCGCTGTCTGAACTGATCAACACCACCATCGACGAGGCAGTCAATGCCGCCGCCGCCGAAACCGAGAACGTGACCGGCGCCGAAGACCAGGAAGCCCTCGACGACGCGGTGCAAGCATTCATCGACCCTGACAGTGAAATATGGGCGTCTACCTGAGAACGCGGTCTGCTTTTCCGTCCCAATACACATTTATTGGTAGCGAGTTGTCCCGCCCCAGCGATACCCTGAGGACATGAATCCGCAGGTGCCGGGCTACCCGACTGGCGCCCCACCCGCGTGGGGGGCTGGACCCCTTGCGGGCGCAGCGGTCATGGTGCCACCCAACTACGGCCCGCCACTGACCGCGCCGCCCTCACCACCGCCGGGGGCGCGGACCTCGCGACGCCGTGGCTGGATCGCAGTGTGGACCATGTTCGCGTCTGCGCTTTTGCTGGCCGTCGCTTCGGTCGCTCTCAGCGTCACTAATCTGACCACGAAAACAGCGACAACAACGACGGTTACAGCGGCCGCGCCATCGCCAACCTTCAGCCCTGAACAGGTTGCCGCTGCTAAAAAAGCAGTTTGCGATGCCGGCTTTAACGCGAACAGGGCCAGCGCCGCTGCGCAGCGCCACTTTTTTGATGCCGCACGTGATCGGCAGTCGCCGGACTATCGGGCAGCGCTGGGCAACTATCAGCTCGTTGACTCGATCGAAATCGCTTACCTCGAAAAGCATTTGACTCCAGCGGTGCCGAAAGACGTCAAAGATGCAGCAAACAGCTATATCGCTGCTGAGTTAGCACTGGTCGAGGCGAATACTCGGGAACTATCCGATCAAGATGCCCAGCCATTCGTGGTCGCCACTAGGGATTCTGTTGATCGATTCGAAAAGGTGTGTGAATAGCCGTGCCCGCAAACGAATCTCTGCGTGTTGAAACTGACGCCACCTCGCTGGCCAACGCCCTCACCAGTAGTGCAGCGGCGCAATTTGCCGCCGAGCTGCCTGTAGAGGCCGGACACGGCGCCGCGCAATCGGTGGTCGACGCCGCGCAAGCCGTCTCCTTGTGGGCGCCGAGCATCGCCGCGGGCGCAGCCATCAGGGCCGACGCCCTTGCCGCCGGGGCAGCGCTCGCCGCACACACCACGGCGGTGGCTAAGGAGAACGAGCAGGCCCTTAAAAGCCATGTAGAGAACGACCAACAGAGCGCGAGGGATCTGACCGCTCATCCTGTGGTCGAGATATGACCACAGTCCTGCACCCGCCCCAGGCCGGGCAAGCACACAACCCTGACCCGCCGCAACTGATCGCGGCGGGCCCAAGTCGGGCTGTGATAGGGGCAGCGGTCGTCAGCCTGATCGCATCGCTAGGTGCTGCTACCGCTGTCGGTATCAGCTGGGAGAGCGCACATTCCGGCTCAGTCCCTGGCACGACAGCGACAGCTACACCCGACGCGGGTCGGATTGCCTCTGCGCGAACCGAGGCGTGCCAGGTGTGGAGCAGATCGGCCAACCTGATGGACGAGGCCACTAACGCTGTTTCGCGGGCGCCGAAAAGCTGGAATGCTCCAGAAGCCCAAGAAGCGCTGGCTAACGAGGCGCGGGTAGTCATGGTTGAGAGCGCCTATCTTCGCCACAATCTTCCCGCTGATACCCCTGCAGACGTCCGGGCGGGAATCGACGAATACCTCCGCGCCAGCGTCGATATGGAGCATTCAACGACGCACCGCAGAGGCACAGACCGCGATGCCGCGATTGATCGGGCAAACCAGGCGGAGAGCAAAGTCACCGCGGCGTGCCAATAAGGACTTAAGGGGAAGCTACGTGGCAGGTGTGCCGGCAGCCAGCATCGCTGGCAACATGGTCGTGACTCCCGATATGGTGCCCCCCAACCCGGCACCCTATGACGAGGAAGCCCAATTCTTCAAGACGCTAGCTGAGCACGCTGAAGATACGCGGCAGCAGTTGCAGGGAAGCAACAACACCCGCACCGATGCCGCTCAATCGCCGGGCTTCGATGCCGGCAACGAAGTCAACCAACAGGCCGCGGTCGACTTCGGCCGCCTCGCTGACGTATACGGCGATGCCGCAAGCTACTTTTCGTCGGTCGCCGACGTATACCGAACCGCGCACCGAGCGCAGCAGAGCGCAATCAACCACGCGAACGACGAACTGCGACAAGCGAAAACACCCGCAGAGCAGCCAGCGATCATTGCGCGGTGGCATACACACGCCCGCAGCCTCACCAACAGTGCCATCGCCGAGGCCGCGCAGAAGTCCACGAAGTTTCGCACCAACGCCGGGAGCAGCATCACCGCCCTAGACGCACTAACAGGGCGCAGCGCACCACAAGCCCCTGCGCCGCCGCAGGGCGGTGGAACCGGCATCGCGGTCCCCGTGGGAAAGAAAGGATCGGGACTAGGTGACGAAGGTGATCCCGATGACACAGGAACCAATGGCGACGGTCCAGGGACCAACACCGCAGACGGAGCGACGGCAACCGGCCAAATCAGCGACAAAGGGCACGAGAAGTGGGCGAGCAGGGCTGGTCCTGACGGCACTCCCGGCGACGCATCAGCTGGGGATGCACTAGCGACTGGACCGTTTCCCGGGGCGGGCCAGTCGCCGCTGGGCGGCGGTAGCGCTCTGCAGTCTCTCGGCAGTTTCCCAAGCACTCTGTCCTCGGGTGGTGGCGGTGGCCTGGGTTCACTGTCATCCGGTGGTGGGCTTGGCGGTTTAGGTTCGGGCGGTGGTCTGTCTGGTTTGACGTCCGGTGGCTTCCCCGGTGCTCAGACGGCGGGTCTGGGGGGGTTGCCGAGCAGCACGTCGGCGGCTGCTGCGGCTCCGCAGGCCGCGACGTCGGCCGGGGCGTTCTCTCAAGGTCTTTCGGCGGGATCGAATGCTGGGTCGGTGCTGAGTTCGTTGCCGCCGGCCACGACCACTGGGGCGACGACTGCAACTTCAGGCCAGGCGGCGGCAGCAACTCCCGCCGCCGGCCTGGCGGATAGTGCTGCGCCATCGGCAGGGCTCGGTGCCGCTGGGGCCGCACCAGCCGGCGTTAGTGCGGGGTCGGGAGCGGCGAGTCCGGCTGGCAGTGCTGGTGTTTCGGGCGCGCCTGGAGCGATGATGGTGCCGCCGCCGGGTATGGGTGCTCCAGCTGCGCCGGTTGCGGCGGGACCGAGCGCCGGCGGCGGTAGTCCGGGCGCGCCGGTTGTGCCGGCGGGCGGTGCTGGCTCGTCGAGCGGGACCGCAGGTGGCGTCGGGGCGGGGTCGTCCGCGGTTGGCTCGAATGGTGCGATGTTGGTGCCTGCCAGTGTTGTTGCCGGCGGCAACGCGGGCCCGGGTCAGCGTCAGCGGTTGGATTCACCGGAGTTGACAAGCGCAAAAGCATTGGCGCTCAAGCTTCGTCGTGATTGCGATGGCGCGAAGTACCCGTGCATAGAGTGGGCGGTGGGGATTTTCCGTAGCGAGGTTGGTGGCGCTACTGAGTGCGTGGTGACTTCCAATGAAGGCTTTGGTTTCATTCCGTGGGGGGTGTTTCTGCCCCGGTCGGCCCGACTGTTGAGCGCAGATAAATTGGTTGATAACGGGTTTCGTGATCAGTGGTTCGGGTGCAAAGATCCCGCCCAGGTGATGGCCGCGTACGCGAAGCAGCGGTCGCAGCGGGGGTCTCGACTGGTGGCGCTAGCGATGACGAGCGATAGCCCCGAAAGCCGTATCCCTGGAGTCGAGTACGGGATTTGCCCGCCGCGCAATCGGAACGAGCTGTGCAGCGATCCTGTCCTGGATGACGTGCACGCGCATCGGCTTGAGGTTTTATATCCGGATCTTTTCGCTCGTTTGCAGCGGATCACGGCCAGCGCGGAGGAGACTCGCGCATTTGCGAGCCAGGCGTGTGTTCCCTTGGCGATGCAGATGATTGACGCCGTACATATGGCGGCGGACGTGCAGAGTCCTCCGGAGCTTCGGCACATGTGGGATCTTCTGGGAACTGGCGATGTCATCTCTGATGACGACTGGGAGGCATATCTCATGGCGTCGATGGTGTTTTACGTGAATCTCAGCGCGAGTCGCCTTCCGCTCGATGCCGGTGTCGCGGAACGAGAGCGGTATCACGCGCAGTGGGTGGCGGCGCGGACGATGGAATTCCTGCGTGGCTGGCAGCGGACGCCGCCGGATGTTGCGGACATGGTATATGCGGCCGCCGTCGCTTATCCGGGGGATTTCGCGGTGAAGTTCGAGCCGCACTTGCGGGCTCCCGAAGCCGCACTGGCGAAGTAGCTGGCCCTGTTTGTGCCGCTGGCCGGGATGGCCTGCGATTCGTCACTGTGACGGGCAATTGTGTGGCTGGTGTTACGGGCCGAGTCGGTACGGGGTGAGTGAGAGAGCCACGTTGTGCTGGGCGGCGTAGGCGGCGACGTCGAGGGCGGCGATTGGGGTGTGTTGGCGGAGTTGCTGCATCCTGGGCCAGTTGATCGGCCCTGCGGCCAGGGCGTCGGTCAGTGTCTGCTGGGCTGCGGGGCTGATGGGGCGGTGTAGTAGTTCCTGGTAGGTGCGGCCGGCGTCTGCGACGCGGAGCCAGCCCCATCCGTGGTCGTGTGCAAACCGTTGGGCTGCAGCGCTTTTGATGCGGTTGTCTGTGACGGCCATTTGCCAGAGCGGTTTGACTTCAATGAGGATGGCGCGGCGATCGGCGAGGGTGATGAGCAGGTCGGGAATGTAGATGCCGAGGTTGTCGTCGATGCCGGGGTAGCGGATGGCGCAAGGCTGTTCCTGATAGGTGGTGACGAGGGCGCTTTTCTCGGCTGTCATCAATGCGGCTTCTTCGAGAAGTGACTCGAAATATACTGTTCTGGAGAGTTTCTCGGAATAGAACGATCCGGTATGGCCGACGCGGTTGCTCGTTTTTGGCAACCGATGTCGGTAGGTGGCAGGTGCGGAAGTTATGTGGGGCGCGGCGGGCCATGCGGTGTCGCGGACCCATTTCTCGATGCGCTGGTCGATGGCAAGCTGGCGTTGGTGTTCGTGCAGCTGGCCGCGGATGCGCTGCCGGCGGTAAGTGAGGTACTGCTGGGTCAGGTCGGCGATCTGGTCGGTGTGCTGAGGCGTGTGGCCGGCCATGCGGGATAGCGCCGTGATGAGCCGTGTTGTCGGGCAGGTGAATTGGGGTCCTACGGTTTCGACGAGCCAGCACACGAGCGCGTGATCGTCTGGGGCCGGTAGCTGATCGAATGCGTCCGCGAGGGCGTGGGCGGTCGTGCCGGGTCGGCGGGCGAGGGCATTGATCCGCTGCAGCGCTTTGGACTCTAGCTGGCGGACCCATTCTCGGGAGATGCTCAACTCATCACCGATCGCCTGCAGGGTGCTGGCGTCCCCGAGTAGGCCGAAGCGGCGTTGCAGGATGTGGCGTAGGCGTTCGTTGGTGAGGTCGTCGACGGCGTCGGCCACCAACGGCAGCCAGTCATCGTTTGGGCGGGCGGTCGGCACGGGCTTGATTGTGCTCTGCAGCACCGACACCAGCGGGTCGGGTTGCAGACAAACGTCGTGCTCGCAGGCCTACGAGCGGCCCATTCTTCGTCGGCATCTACTTTATTACACGTTTTTTGTCCAATTTGCACGCGCTGGTAGCGGGGGTGTAGCGGTGGACGGTAGCGTGCGATTGTGCCATTGAAATTGGCGTCTAAGACGCAGGTCTCGGGTCATTTCTTTGTGCGTCGGCGGCTGGCGTTTGCGTTGCTGCGGCGCTCGGTGAGCATGGAAGTCAACCCCGTTCGGTGGCATCGGACGCTGCTGATGTTGTCAGCGGTGCTTGGTGTGGTCCTGATCGTTGGCGCGTTCGTGTATGGGTGGTTCCGGCCGGCCGGGGTGATTGGCGATTCGTCGAAGATTGTGGCTGACCGGGCGTCGGGCGCGATCTATGTGGTCGTCGGCAAGCGGCTGTATCCGGCGCTGAACCTGGTGTCGGCGCAGCTGATTGCTGGTGAGCCGGATGCGCCGACGTTCGTGTCGTCGGCGGAGATCGGCAAGTGGCCGAAGGGGCCGACTGTGGGCATTGAGGGCGCGCCGGTGGATGTGCCGAGTGTGTCGGCTCCCCAGATGTCGCGGTGGTCGGTGTGCGATACCGCAGCCAACACTATCGGCGGCTCTCCGGTGGTGACGGGGATCGACGGCGAGCTGACCTTGGGTGAACCGGCGGCGGAGTTGGGCAGTTCTGAAGGGCTGTTGCTGTCATACGGGGCGATGACGTATCTGGTGGCCAACGGACACCGGATGGCCGTGGACATGGTTCACGCTGCTGTGACGGGGCCGCTGGGTATCACCGCGGGCACGTCGGCGACGCCGATGTCGCGGGCCTTGTTTGATGCCCTGCCTGCGGGCGGGCCGTTGGTGGTCCCGCCGCTTCCGGGCGCAGGGACGCCGTCGACGGTCGGGCTGGCGCCCGGTCTGCTTATTGGTGCGGTGGTGGCGAGCCGGGACGTCGCGGCGGGCTCTGACCGCTTCTACGTTGTGCTCGCTGACGGTATTCAGGAAGTCTCTCCGGTGGTGGCTTCTATTCTGCGGCAGAATGATTCGTACGGGCTCGCCAACCCGCTGCAGGTGTCGCCGGATCAGCTGGCGCGCGTGCCGCAGCGGCATGTGCTGGATGTGGACTACTACCCGCGCCTGCCCGTACGGATCGTGGATGCAGCTAGTCGGCCGGTGACGTGTGTGGCGTGGCAGTGGAGTGTTAGCGAGCGTCAGGCGAGCTTGAAGGTCATTTCTGGGCGCGGCCTGCCGCTGCGCGCGGAGCAGCGGTCGAAGGTCGTCCCGCTGGTGGGTGGGGGCAACGGCGGTGTGCAGGCCAGCGAGGTGCTGGTCGCTGATGACCCGTCGACGTTCGTCACGACCACCGGTCAGGCGCTGGATTCGCCTGCGCGCGAGACGATGTGGCTGATCAGCTCCACAGGATCACGCTATGGCGTGCCGTTTGATGACAACAGTGTGCAGGCATTGGGGTTGGACGTCTCGAAGGTTCGTCCGGCGCCGTGGTCGATGCTTCAGGTGTGGCCCGCTGGGCCGGAGTTGTCGCGCACCTCGGCATTGACGGTGCATAGCCCGTCCGATGACGCCGTGGCGGTGCTGCCGACCAAGGCCAAAGTCGCAGCCGGCGGCTAGAAAGGGATTGCAGGGTGTCAACAACTCGTTTCAATCCGCCCGCGCGGTTGAGCGCACCGAAGGTCGACGGCGGCAAGGCTCCGGTCCGGGATTGCCCGGTAGCACCGCGGCGCCTGCCGATGACCAAGGGTCAGATCATTTGGCCCGCGGTGATGGGCGCCGCGTTTTTGGGCATGATGGCGATGGTGCTGACCCAGCCGGGGTTGCGTTCTGGCCCAATGGGTTTCGTGTCGCTGCTGATGCCGATTATGATGCTGAGTTCGTTCGCGGCGATGTTCATGGGTGGCCGGTTCAGCGGAGCGGACAACAAGTCGATGTCGCCGCAGGTGCTCGAAGAGGAGCGCCGTTCCTATATGGATGAGCTGGATAAGACTCGTGATGTGATACAGACTGATGCTGAGCGCCAATTCGCGCAATATCAGTTTCACCACCCTGAACCTGGTCTGCTGCGCGGCATGGTTGGGTCAGCACGGATGTGGGAACGTTCCAGCAGCCAGCAAGATCTAGCCCTGCAGTTCGGTTTCATTCGGCTCGGTACTGGTACGTCGGATTTAGCGAAAGCGTTGTCTACCAGTCCGTTGGGGGAGTCAGCGGACTATGAGCCCGTCTGCTATGACGCCTTGAGCAAGTTTGTGCTGGAGCAGTCCAAGGTCAGCGGTATCGCTAAACCGTTGTCGCTGAGGAAAGTTCCGTTGATGAACCTGATCGGTGAAGACGGTCCTGACAGTGTCTATGGGCTGGTGCGGGCGATGATCTGCCAAGCGGCGTGCTTCCACTCGCCGAGCGATCTGAAAATTATGGTCATCACCGATAACGTTGAGCGTTGGGACTGGGTGAAATGGCTTCCGCATTGCCAGCATGACACGCTGATGGACAGTGGCGGGCCGCTGCGGATGGTGTGGACGTCGCCCGCGGCGATGGACGCCGCGGTCGGCCACGAGCTGCATAACGTGCGCCGCAACTACGGCGATGCCGCCGCAGATACGGTGCGCCCGCACTGGCTGGTCTTCAACGACCAAATCGATGTCGATAGCGAATGGGAAGCGTTGAACCGCAAAGGTGTTGGCGGTGTTGCGGGTGTGACTTTCGTGCGGGTGACGGTCAAGGAGGATAGGCGCGATGACAACTGAGTACACGCTGCATGTCAAACGCGACCAGGCCTACGACGAGGCGGGGCTGTTCGCCGTTCCTGACAGTCTTGACACCGAAACGGCTGTAGCGTTCGCCCGTAAAATGGCGCGCTTTCACGCTGATTCCCGGGTCACCCAGGGCACTGCGGTCAGTCGGTCGAAGATCGTTGACCTCTATGAGATCCTAGGTCTGCCGGATGCCGGCAATATCGACGTCGACGAGGCATGGGCGGCCACTCGTTCGGGGCCACCCATTCAGGACGATGAGGGCGAGTTCCGTTGGGGTCGTGAGTGGTTACGGTTCCCGATCGGGGTCGACCCGCGCAATGGTCAGCCGGTGGCCATCGATCTGAAAGAGACACACGAATTCGAGGGTATGGGTCATCACGTTGTTGTGGTGGGGACAACCGGTAGCGGAAAGTCGGTGTTGCTGACCGCGTTGATCACGTCGGCGTGCCTGACTCATTCGCCGGATTCGTTGAAGGTCGCGGTGTTCGACTTCAAAGGCAGCGCGCTGGCTCATGTGGTCGCAGGGTTTCCGCACACTGTCGCGGCGATGAGCAACTTGCGTAACGACAAGCTGTGGATCACCCGGATGGCCGATGTGCTCTATGGCGAGATGGATCGCCGCAAAAGCCGATTGGACCGCGCACAGGTCAGTGATATCGCGGAGTATGAGTACCTGCGGATTCACAAGAAGGAGAAGCTGCCGCCGATGCCGCACCTTCTGCTGATTGTTGATGAGTTCACCCAGATGTTCGCCGAGAGCGATGAGGCGAAAGCTGTGATGGATGAGGTTGCCCGCCAGGGACGTTCGCAAGGGTTGCGGCTGGTGATGGGATCGCAGCGGCTGGGCCACCAGATGCAGGGCGGCATCATGAGTAACGTTCAGGTCCGCATCGCTTTGCGCACGGTCGGTGACTCGGATTCACGCGAGGTGCTGGGCACCGATGAGGCCAATCATCTACCGGCCAAGCCTGCCGGTGCTGGCCTGCTGCGGGTGGGTAGCAGCAAGCAGCTGACGCGGTTTCAGACCGCGTTCGCGATGAAAAGCTATGTGCCGCCGCAACAAGCGGCCTCGGCGGCTGTGCGCCAGGAGGCCGGTTACGTCGAGCCGCAGGAGTTCCGCGCGGTCGGGATGCCGGCGTTGCCGGTGCAGCGCAACGTCGGCGATGATGCCCCGGTCGCCGAGCCGCAGGCGATCATTGGACCCGATGGGCGCACCGTCAAGCAGGTGCAGGCGACCATCGCGTCATTGAACCGTCTGGGTCTGCCGCCGCTGGCGCCGATGTGGCTGCCGCCGTTGGAGCCGCTGGCTGTCGATGAGCTTGTCCGCCGGCTGCGGGGCAAGCCATGGGATGTCGACTATGGCAGTTTTGAAGAGATGCTTGCGGTGCTGCGTTTCCCAGTTGGACTGGAGGACAGGCCATTTGAGCATCGCCAGTTCGTTTACGCGCCAAATCTTGCCGACAGTAACTGCGCGGTGGTGGGCCAGGGGCAGGCCGGGAAAACCGTTGCGGTGGCGACGATGATCACTGGTGCGTCGTTGCTGTACAGCCCGCGCCGCGTGCAGTTCTATGTGATCGCGCTGAGCGGACCAGACCTCAACGTCGTCGAACCGCTGCCCCATGTGGGTGGGTTTGCCCGAGAGATCGACCCCGAGCAGGTCAAACGGATCATCGCCGAGATGCTGACCCTGATCGAGGAGCGCGAGCAAGCCTTCAGCGAGCTGCGGCTGACCTTAAGCAAGTTGCGTGAGCGCAAGTTTGGCAAGGTGGCGGGGCCGGTCCCTGATGACCCGTTCGGCGATGTCTACTTGGTGATCGATGGGTGGCCAACATTTGTGAAGAACTGGGAGAACCTGGTTTACGATGTCGAGCGGATTTTGGCCAAGGGCCCCGATGTCGGGGTTCATGTGATCGTGTCGACCAACGGATGGGTCGCCAGCAAGTTCCCCTCTGGGATGGCCAATCGGTTGACGAGCAATGTGGAACTTAAGCTCGACGACACCGACGATAGAGCCAGAAATAACCTCAAGGTCGCCAAGTTCGTGCCGTTCGGGGATCAGCAGGTCTATCTCGATGACGACGACGCTGGCGGCGGCGAGATCGAACAACTCCAAGTGGTCAAGATCCGCGGGCGTGGCACGTCGATGGACGGCTATCACTTTCAGGTCGGGTTGCCTGAGCTGACGATCGACGGTCGCCGCGTCGATGCCGGCATCGCGGCCGAGGCGATCGCGACAGTGAGCGGGCCGGGCAGCGCAGCGGCGCGAGTGCGGATGTTGCCCAAGGAGATTGGTATCGACGAGGTCTTCGCTAAGTGGCAGGCACGTGGCGGCCAGCTCGGCGCTGAGGTGGTGCCGTTCGGCATCTCCGAGATCGGGCTGGTGCCCGCGGTGGCCGATTTCGCCAAGTCTGCGCACCTGCTGTTTACCGGCCGCCCGGAGTGCGGGTTGTCCAGCGGGCTGGCCACCGTAGCGCAGTCGGTGATGCGGGTCTATTCCCCCGAGCGGGCGCAGATCTTTGTCGTGGATCCGCACAACAACCTGCTGCGCGTGGTCGAAGGCGAGCACCTGGGCCGCTATGTGCACCGCCAAGACCAGGTCAGGGAACTGGGCGAATCCTTAGGGGCGTTGTTTGCCGAACGCATGCCGACAAGCGATCAGACCCAGGAGGAGCTGGCGGCCGGAACCCGCCGGTGGAGCGGTCCGGAGATCTTTGTTCTCATTGACCGCGAAGAGACCCTTGCAACGTGGGACTCGGGGGGATTCATGGCCGGTACCGGCTACCCGTTGGGGGCGCTGACGCCCTATATCGCCCGTGGCCGAGAGGTCGGCTTGCACCTGGTGGTCTCGCGCCGCATCGCCCAGTGGGGCCGCACGTTGGCCAACCCGATGGTGGGGGAGATGGTGAAGGTGAAATCGCCGGCGATCGTCATGGATGGCGACCCCGGCGAGGGCCCCATCATCGGCGACACCAAAGCCCGACCGGCAGAGCCAGGCCGGGGGCTCTACATCACCGACCGGGTGGTGGCGCCCGTGCAGGTCGCATTGCCTGTGAGGACGGCTTGAGCTACGACCCGGACGCCGCGCGCCGCTTGGCGCGCACGATCGACGAATCGCGACTTGAGCTGGGGCTGTCCAAGCATGATCTGGCCCGCATAGCCCGGGTGGCACGCCCGACCGTGTCCAGGCTGATCAACCATGCCGAAATCCCGGCCCGAGCCTCCACGCTGGCGAGGATCGAAAAGGCTCTGGGTTGGGAGGCTGGCGCGTGCACCGCCCTGCTGAACGGGCACAAGCAGCCAGGACCGGCGCCCGTGGTCAACCGGTCATCCCAGGTGGTGGCTCAGCGGTTGACCGAGATCGCCGATGAGGTGAGCCGCGTGGCCGAGGTGATCCAGCACGCAGCGTCGCGGATGAAGGGTATCGAGGAGCGTGCCCGCGCGGCGGCGCAACTCGCCCTTCGCGCTGCAGCCGAGTAAGGGCACCCTGGCCTTACCTTGTGGTTAATTGGGTAGTATCCGTAGACGGCTGGTACACGGGCAGAACGGACAAGAAGTGACCGACGATCGTTCGATCGAGGCCGGTACCGACCCGACCCCGTCGTTGGCGGCAAGGCTTGAGCGGCTCTTTGATACGCTGCGTCGCCGCGACGAGCGGCCGATATCCAATGCCGCTGCGGCTAAGGCGATCACCGAGAAGACTGGTTATTCGATCAGTGCGGCCTACCTGTGGCAGTTGCGGTCCGGCAAGAGCACCAACCCTACGGTGGAGCCGTTGCGGGCGATCGCGGAATTCTTCGGCATCGCCCCGTCGTATCTGATCGATCCTGAAATCGACCCCAAGATCGAGGCGCAGCTTGAGTTGATCCAAGTCCTACGCGACGCCGGCATACGTGATCTGGCGATGCGCGCATCGGGGCTGACACCGGAAGCGATCGGCAGTCTTCGGGCTATGGTCGATCATGCGCGGCAACTCGAGAAGCTGCCGCCGGTGGAATCACCAGAACCTGAGGTGTAGATGATGGTTGTCTCCAACGACGAGCTTCTCGCTTTGGCGCGTGAACTTCCCATCCCAATTCCGTGGGACCGCGAGAAGTTCATCGCCAACATCGCCGCCGTACGGGGGCGGCCGATCCGGCTGGTGCCGACTGACACCGCCGCGCTGGCTGGCGGTCCCTGCGGGCTGTGGCTGGCCAGCGACGACGAGGACGTCATCTTGCATGAAACGGGAACGTCGGACTATCACATCGACCAAATCGTCTGCCATGAAATCGGCCATATGCTGCTCGGGCACGGACGAGGACACGCTGCCGGTGATGAACATCCGACATTTGACAGGCTCAGCGAGCTGCTGCCCGACATCGATCCTGCGACGGTGCAGGCCATTCTCGGACGCTCAGATTTCCTGGCCGATCAAGAGCGGGACGCCGAGATGTTCGCCAGCATGATCATGATCGCTGCCGCGGAGGGCGCCACGAAGAAGTCGGTGGTGCGCAGCATCTTCCTTAACCGCCAATGACCTCGGCGGTGCCCGGCATCTTCGCCTGGCCTTCCATCGCATTCATGGTGGCCGTCATCGCTGCCCGCTACGCATTTCTCAACCAGAACGCCTTCGATCGCTATCTCAATAACACGTTAGCCTTCATGCTGATTGTTCAGCTGCTGCGCGAACATCAGGTTCAACATCTGCTCGAGTCCTCAGCGCTGGCCAGCGTCACGCTGTCCCAACAACTTTCGCTAGGGTTCATGATTCCGGCCTGCACCGAGTTCCTCGGCTTCACGACCTTGTGGTCGGGCCGGTCAGAAGAGGAGACCCGCAGGCAGTACCTGCGCTATCGGCGCGCAGGGATTGTGCTGTTCGCGGCTTTTTTAGCCGCCGCCACCGGCGCGCGCCGGGCACATCAGACCCTGGAGATCTACCCCGGCTGGGATGGTGCCTGGGCTTGGGCGCTCTACCTCGCGATCTTGGTCGTGCTGTCGGTGCAGCTGTTGAGGATGTGCATCGCCGAGCTGCGGCACGGCCCGACCCGACGTGAACGGATGGTGGCAACGGCGGGGATCGCATTGGGTTTGCTGATCGGTTTCGCCACCATGGAGGCCCTCATTTTGGCGTTCACCAACAAGCTGGGCTGGACCGACCCCAACGTGCAGTTGCGGTTTCACGGCTACAACTTCTTTTTCGAAGCCACAGGCGCCAGCATGATCGCGGCATGGCCGTTCGTGATGCAGCTCCTGGCGCTTTGGGGTCTTGAACCTGTCAGCCGCGCCTGGCGCAAGTTGCAACCCTTGCGCGACAGCATGAGGGCCGCGGTGCCCGGCACCGCGTTCGACCTCGGCGACAGCACTCAGGGCCGCCAGCGGACCCTGCTGCAACTGCATCAAACCAGCGTGGAGATCCGTGACGCCGCGCTGCAGCTGCGCCCGTTTGTCGGCGACATTGCGGCCAGTGACATCAACGGCTACCTCGCGACGAACAAGGTGTCGTCCCGGCGGCGCGATGCCGCGGTACGGGCGTTGCGCCTGGCGTGTGCAGTAAGAAATAAGGCCGCCGGCTATGCGCCCAAAGCACGCGACGCCGGCGACGTCGCCGCATCGCGATCGGCCACCTTGGACGAAGAAATCAAAGACTTACTTGCGCTGGCACGCTGGTGGCCCACGGCCACCGCCTTCGCCCAACACCTCAACCCATCTACCGAGAGCGCGCGGCGTTGATCAACACAGCGATACCTCATTCACGGTTGCGACTGCCGATCGTCGGGGACCTCCTGACCGTCAATTTCGGCAAGCCAGCTCAAGGGCTCACCGCCCAAATGCGCAAGCTCGATTCGGCCATCATGGAGCAGCGCATCTTTAACATCCCGGTGATCGTTGTGGCTGGCGCGGCGCTGATCAACGACGTCAACGACGACGCATTCTGGGAGAAAAATGTTGGCTTCTCGTTGCGGCGACTGCGACCTATCGCTGGCGACGGGCTGATCACCGCTTTCAACGACGAGCCCAATTCGCAACGTGCACACAACATTTTGATGCCGGTCTTCTCGAAATCGGCCATGATGGCCTACCACGACACGATGGCCGCCACCGTGCACGAGCTGCTGGACGCATGGCATCACACCTTGAGCTGGATTGACATAGCCGAGGAGGCCAATCGGCTCACCATCGAAATCATTGCCCGCGCGGGCTTTAGCTACTCCTTCGGCAAGCTGGGCGAGCACAATGACAATTCCTTTCTGGACGCGGTGCTGCGCGAGCTCGCGTTCGCTATCCGCCGGACGGGCGCGATCCCGCTCTACGAGAACCTCTTTGGGCGCAAACGCAAACGCCAGCACTATGCCGACAAGGCCTACATCAGGCAGTGGGTGGCTGGCGTTATCGACTCCCACCGGCAGGATCCCAGCCCAGATCACACCAGCATTCTGGATCGCATGCTGCACACTGCCGACCCGGACACCGGCGAGCGGCTCGACGACGACAACATCATCAACCAGGTCCTGACGCTTCTGGTCGCGGGCAGCGAAACTACCGCCAACACAGTCGCTTTCGCTCTGTACCATCTGGCTAACAATCCCGAAGCCGCCGAGCGTGCCCGCGCTGAAGTCGATCAGCAGTGGCCCGATTGCGCCTACCCCGAGATCGAATTCGACGACGTGGCCAAATTGCGGTACGTGCGTAGGGTGGTCGACGAAACGTTGCGGCTGACGCCTGTTGTGCCCGGCTACTACCGCCAGGCGAAAACGGCGACCAGCATCGGCGGCGGCCGCTACCAGTTCAATCGCGGTGACTGGGTGTTTGTCCTGCTCGACGCGGCTCACCGCGACCCCGCGTGGGGCCCAGATGCCGATGAGTTCAACCCCGATCGGTTTCTGCCCGACAATCTGCGCGCATTGGGACCGCGGATCTACAAACCGTTTGGCACCGGTCCGCGCTCCTGCATCGGTCGGCAATTCGCGCTGCATGAAGCCGTGCTGACGCTGTCGGCAGTGCTGCACCAATTCGACATCGAGGTCGAGCCCGGATATCAGCTGCGCATCACCGAGACCATCACCTACAAACCGGCGGGATTGAAGCTGCGGCTGCGTCCGCGACGCTGAGCTGCCAAGAAGCCGCCGGGCCAGGGGGCGGTGTACGGCTCGGCGGCCTCATCTACTTTAGTATGCGTTGCGGGCCGCAGCTGACTGCTGGTATACATGGCACTCGTGCGCCTATGTGGCGATTTCGCAGCGACTCGGCCCCCCGGGACCGGCTCTGGCACAGTGCTGCGGCAAACACGCGGCAGACCAGTAAAAGCGTATTGGCCAACATCAGCAACCATTTCCGAAGCACTGTCAGTACCTGATTGTCAGACCGGGAGACCACTATCAAGGTCAAAGGCTCGCGCCATTTCGGCCCCGGTGGCGAGGCACACGCAGAAACACCGTCTGAACAGGTCGAACGATGACCGATACAAATTTATTGTTACTCAAGGAAACTTCCTGGCCGGGCAGGACGGCGTGACGACGGCGCGCGTATTTGTAACCGGGTGTCCACATGGGGTGTTTCCCTTTGTGGAATTTTGGTGGCATTGGTTGCCGGGGTCAGTGGGGAGCATTATCGTCCCCTTCGCGGGCTTAACTGCTAGACAGGGGTGTAATTGAGATGATGTTTGTTGAAGCGCCGGCACTGGCCGCGCAAGCAGCAGCCGAAGGCGCCGGAGGCGCGACCACCGCCGCGAACTTGGCGGCAGCGGCAGCGCCGATGGGGGCTGTCGTGCCGCAAGGCGGCGAGGAAGTCTCGGCGATGCTGGTATCGGCGATCATGGCCCACGGAGCCCAATTCCTGTCCGTGGGAGCGGTGGGCGTGGCGCAGCGCGAGGCCTTCGCGGCGACGGTCGCCACCTCGGCAGCGACCTTCACGGCGATGGAGGCTGTCGGCCAGGCTTTGATGGCCCTGTAGGGGCCTGCGATGTACTGGGGTATTCCACCGGAGATCAACGCTTTTCGGTTGACGATGATGGGCGCGGGTCCGACCGCGCACGTCCCGGTGGTGGCTGCCTACACCGATGCTGCGGCCACCCATTTGGAACAGGCCACTCAGCAGGCGGTTACCACCATGGCCACCGCACCGTCGTTCGTCGGATTCGGCGGGGCGGGCATGGTGTCGTCGGCGACACCCATGTCGGCGTGGATGGGGGCGGCCGGGGCTCACGCCGGCGCCGCTGCCGCCACCGTGCAGGGCGCGATCGCCGGATACAGCACGGCAGTCGCCTCGACGATTCCGCATCCTGTGGTGATCGAGAACCGGCTGCGTGAAGCCGCGTTGGTGGCCTCAAACATCTTGGGGCAGAACACCCCTGCTATCGCCGAGGCCGAGGCGGAGTACGCCGAATTTTGGGCGCAGAACGCTAGCGCGATGATGGGATACCTAGCCACGACGACCGCTGCTGTCGATGCGCTGTCGGTGCCCATGGCGCCGTTGACGGACATGACCGACCCTGTTGGTGCCGCGTCTGGGCTGGCCGGTCTGGTCAGCGAAGGCATCGGCGGCGGTGTGCAGGCACTTGGATCGGGGGTCAGTGCGGGCGGCCAAGGGGTCTCCTCCGCGGTGGGCGCGGGCATGGGCGCAGTGGCCAGCTCCGTGGCCGGTGTGCAGTCCGCCGGATCATCCGGTGTTCAGGCACTGGGCGCATCCAGCGGGACCGGACAAGGAACCGCCGGTACAGGGATGGGCACGGGCATTCTTGGTGCCGCAACCGCGTCGATGGCGCCTAGCACCATGGGTACGCCCAGCAGCAGCACGCCCGGGACGCCGACATCGCCGAGCGCGCCTGGTCAGGGTCAGGGTCAGGGCGGTCAGCCGCCGTTGGGCGATTCGGGGCAGGGGCTGCTGAACCAGGTGACCGAGATGGCGCCGCAGGCGATGAGCGCAGCCGAGTCGCCTCTGTCGAACGTGGCAGGGCTGCCCGCGCAGGCCGCGGGGCAGTTCGGTGGGTTGATCGGTCCGCTGTCGGCGCTGACGAGCGGTATGAGCGGTGGCTTGGGCGGCGGCCCGGGCGGTGGTGGTCCGCCACCCTTGAGTGCGGCGAGCGCGCCGTGGTCGGGGCTTAGCGGCGCCAATGGCGGCTTCGCCGGGGGTGGGTCAGATGTCAGCGCGGCGCTGACCAAACCATCTGCCGGCGGTTTGGGCGGACCTGTCGGCCTGCCCGGCGGCTGGTGGGCCAACGCCGCCGAGAGCGGCGAAGACGGCGCGGGACCGGCGGCGGGGCTTCGTAGTGCCGCAGGCGCCGGACGATCTGCGATGGCGCCCGGCATGTACGGGCCGATGGGTGCTGTGGGCAGCTCGGGACGCGGCTCACAGCACGCTGAGGTCTCCGAAGCGGACAAGTTGATCACGCTGGGCAGCTCCGCGCACGAGGCGCCGGTCCTGACGTCTGAAGGCGTGGTCCACGTCGGGCAGGGAGGGTAAGACCCGGCAGGGGCGCGGGGTGATCGCAGAACTGTTCGACCAAGCTGTAACCGATTACTGAGTTAAAGGAGACACACCATGGCGTTGAACGCCGATGTGGCCCAGATGCTTTCTGCCGCGGGCCAATTGAAGAACATTCAAGCAGAGGTCCTCTCGTCGCTGGGCCGCTACCAGGTGATGAACCAGAACCTGCACGGTGCCGGTTTCGATGGCGACGCATCGCTGGCTTCGCTCAACAGCGTTGAGCAGATCCGGCATACCGGCCAACAGGTCAGCACGAGGTTCGAAAACGTCATCAACATGATGCAGCGGGCTGCCCAGCAGTATCAGGAGACCAACGCGCAGAACCGCGCCGCCCTGGGCAACATTTCGACCACCTAGCCCACAGCCCCAGCGTTACAACACTTTCAAGGAGAGCTTCTCATGGATTCGATGAAGTACGACCACGCGATGATGGCCGATCACGTATCGGCGCAAGCACAGCTGACGGCGCACATGAACGACCTGCGCCAGCAGGCGATGAACGCTGTCCAGCACGCCGCCACGATCTGGACACAACACGGCTCGGACGCCGCCCAGGTGTGCTTCAACGAGCTCAACCAGGCGTTTCAGGCGGTGTTCCACACCATCGACCGGCACGGTGCGGCCATCGGTCATTCCTCAACCAACGCCCTGACCACCGACCATGGGGTTCAGGCGGGCTTCCGGGGCCTGTGAGCACGACCGGCACTGCGGCGCGGCTGTCGACCACTTCCGAGGGATTGTGGTTGGCAGCCGCGCTGTGCAATGTGGCAAACCTGCCACCAGCCTTGAAGATTCGTCCCATCGGATCGGTACAGGCCACCTTGGCCGACCACCCAGGTTTGGCGGTTCTCGAGACCGCCGGCGTTATCGCGGACGGCGACGTCGACCCCGATGTCGCATCATGGGTCGCTACGTTAGGCCGACCCGATCTTGAGATCGACGTCATTGTTTCTCGGCCCGAAGAACAATCGGACCGACTGCTGGGTCCGCCGCCGATGTTCGTCACGCCCGATGACCCGATCGAGGCAGCCGCAGCGCTGGCTAAGTGGTATGCCGAGCGGCCCGCGCAGCGCGCCGTCGCGTTATGCCGCCGCGACGGAGTCTGGGTCGGCGCGGCGCGACTGTGGCGGCCAGGACATGACAGCAGCGACGACATCGTCGTCAGCCCATTAGGTTCGGCGCCGGTCAGCGACGCGGTGGTCGAGGTCCTCGGCACCGCGTCACCCGCCCACTTCCACGGCATCAACAGCGAAGCTGCCGCGCTAAATTCCGCGCTAACGGCCTGGCAAGCCAATCCGGTCGGCCACGACCTGGTCGCCGACCTGGTTGCGGTCGGGTTGAGCGTTCCCCAGTCCCGACTTGTTGAAGCCGTCGCCGACCGCGGAACGACGCGCGCCGTCGTGTCTGCGGCCCAATTCTCCATCAACGGAAAAGAATTAGCGTCCACAGCGGTTACCGTCGCCGACACGATCCTAGGCCGCGTGGTGGTCAGTAATGTCATCGGCCCGGATGGTCGCCAATGGACCACGCTGTTGCCGGGCACCGATGACGCCATCGCTCGCGCGGTGCTTGAGCTGCTCGGAAGCCTTCCCTGTGGGCGCGATTGGACAACCCACCAACGGACATGAAATTCGATACGCACAAAGTTGGCGGGCGTAGTAGACGAATCAAAATCGTGGTTGTTAGTCTCGCGTTGTGACCAAATTGTTTGGTGCGAACCGGATTTCAAGCACGGTTCAGCGACGAGGAGACTCCGCATGACAAGCCCACCCGAACGTGAAGAACGCGACTTTTTCGACGGCCTCTCCGAGGGCGGACCGGCGCAAAGTCAGGCAGAACCCGAGCCCTACGGCGGCGACGGTGACGATCAGGGGGACGAACCGCATCAGGGCGGCGATCCTCGCGCGGCGCACACCGAGACGATCCGCATCGCCGACCACCTCCCACAGGGGTTCAGCCGTCCCGCAACACCCCAATCCGCACCGAACTGGGACCGGCCGCAGTTTGGGCCACCACCCCAAGACACGGCCCAGCAGCCGCCGGAATTCTGGCCGCCAGCCGTCGATCAGCATCGGCGGTCCTTGAGCGAAAACTCGCACAACACACGCCAATTCGAGCGGCCGCAGTTCGGGCCACCGCCACCGGCCGGCCCGGGCGGCGGACGTCACGGAGCACTGGACAGAGACGAACACAACAGCCGGGGCGGCGACCCGTGGGGACATGCCCCGCAGCGCGGGCCAGAACCTCCCAACCCCTGGACAGGACGGCGCGGTGAGCACCGTTCTGGTGAAGAGCTTCGAGAAAAGCTGCGGGCCACAGATCTAATTGCTCCACGCAAGATCGAGTCCTCGACGGGGTGGCGCAAGGCGCTGTATGTCATGTCCGGCCGCCTGATCAATGTCGGTGAGTCCGCAGACGAGCAGAGGGTGCGGGCGCTCAAGGCGGCGGTGAACGCCAATGTGCGTGGTACTTATACCATCGCGGTGCTCGGCGGCAAGGGCGGTGTAGGCAAAACTGTCCAGACGGCGTCTATCGCAAGCCTTTTCGCCAACCTGCGGCGCAACGATCGGGTGGTGGCCATCGACGCTGACCCAGCCCAGGCTGCCAACCTGGCGACCCGCGTGGATCCCAAAGCGGCCTCGATGCGCGAGATCAACAGCGACATGAACTTGCACCGCTACGCCGATGTGCGGGAGCTGACGGGCCAAAACGCAGTCGGACTGGACGTCGTCGCCTCACCACGTCACGCCGGGGTGCGCGGAGAAGCCTTGGATGCCAACGAGTTCAGCGCAGCCCATGCCCGCCTGCAACGGTTCTACAGCGTCTTATTTGTCGACTGCGGGGTCGATCTTGACCACAAGATCATGGCCGGAGTGCTCGACCGCGCTGACGCGGTGATGATGGTCGCCTCGGCCGTCCCAGACGGCGCCGAAGGCGCCAGCACGAACTTCGAATGGCTTCGCGACGGCGGCTATCATCAGCTGTTGGCGCGAACAGTGTTGCTGATAAACCACATTCGGCCGCCGCACAACCGCAAGGACCGCAAAACCACGGCGCGGCTGGTGGGCACAATGACCGAACATTTCAAGCACTGGGTACCCGAGCAGCGCATCATCGAGGTGCCCTTCGACGCCCATATCGCCACAGCCGGAGTTGTGGAGCTTAGCGAGCTGAGCGCGGCCACCCAGCGCAAGGTGCTCGAAGCGGCAGCGGCGCTGGCCAGCGGCTTCGCCGCCGGGGCGGACGCGCGATGACGACCGCCGGTGCCGCCCAGTACGTAGCCGAGGCCCCGCGGCTGGGCAAGGTGTCGCTGCTGGTGGGCGATGAGACCCTCATCGACTATGTGCTGCCGGCGGGGGTGGCGTTGATCGCGGTCATCGAGGACCTCCTTCCGCGTGTCAACGACATCCTGCGCAAGCGCGGCTTGCCTGAACTCGACGACAAACTGACCTACCGGCTGTGCCGCACCGATGCGACCCCGCTGGATGTGCAACGCTCCCTCGACGACAGCGGGATCTTGGACGGCGAGGTCCTGTGGCTCCTGCCGGCCGATGCCACCGAAAGATACGCCAAGACCGTCGAAGAAGTGTCGACAGCGCTGGCACGCTCAGCGGCTCAACAATTCCCGCGTGTGGATGTCACGACCGGCCGCCAGGTGGCTGGCGGACTGGCCGTCGCGCTGGTGGGCTGGGCAGAGGTGATGCTGGGCCAGCTGTGGTGGCAGCGCCACGGCTGGGTGCCCGCCGCGGTTTCAGCCGCGTTGGCGGCGGTGTGCCTCATTGCTGCCCGGGGTCTGGGCCGTGCCCGTAATGAAGAGCGTCGCTCGACGGCGATCATGCTGGTGTGGGCGGCGCTGATCGCTGCCGGTGCGGCGGCCGCGATGGCCGTGCCCGGGCCGCCCGGCGGATGGCACTTGGTGGCGGCGATCTCCACAGTGCTGGCAGGGCTGACGACGGTCGCGATGCTGACCGGCCGCTACGTCGGGGTGCTGGCCGCGCTGCTGGTGATCGGGCTGTCCGGCGCTGCCCTGGCGGTTGTGCATGCCAGCGGCTGGCAGGTCATGCCCGCCCATCTGGCGGTGGTATTTCTGTTGGTGTGCCTGCTGCTGGTGACCTTTGCCCCCAGCATCGGCGTGCTGGCGGCCGGAGTTCCCGGGCCGTGGTTTCCCTCGATCACGAACCGGGGCATCTTTGAGACCCCCGCCGGCGGGCAGCGCAACACTGTATCGCCGGTGGCGCGATCCGGCACTGGGACAGTCGAGCAGATCACGCAGTGGGCGCGTCGCGGGACGCTGATCGTGACCGGCCTTCTGGCCGGGACAGCAATCGTGCTCGTCGTCGCGTGCCGCTACGCGGTGCAGCCCCAAATCGGGGGCGGCTGGCGGTTTTTGGTGTTCACGTTAGGCACCTGCATCATCTTTTTGCTGCGTTCGCGATCGTTTGTTGACCGCTACCAGTCAGTCATCTTGGCGGTGAGCGCATTGGCGGGTACCGCGATGGTGCTCGGACGGTATGCGAGCGCACCCGTGCCGGCGTCGGTGCCGGTCACGCTGGTGTGTGTCGGAGCCGCGCTGGGCCTGGGCGTAGCCGGGCTGCTGGTTGCCTTGGTCGTTCCTGAAGCGCGAATCAACGCGCCAGTCAACCGGGCCGTCGAAGTCAGCGAGTACGTGCTGCTGATTCTTGTTGTGCCATGGTCGATCTGGTTGCTCAACCTGCTTTCTGTCGTGCGGAACGCGGTGCACGGATCATGACCAGGGCAGCCGGCGCGCTCGGCGCCATCGGGCTCGCGGCGGCGCTGGTTGGGCTATCGGGAGGGGCAGCGGGCGCCATAGAACCGCCGGTGGTTCCGATAGGTCCCCCGCCACCTGATCCCGCTCCCGCACCGGACGCACCGATGCGTCAGATCGCGCCGTGCACCCAGACCGGGGTGATGCCAGGAAGCGATCTGCGCGAGTTACCCGCAGCGCTGCAACTGTTGAACATGCCGGCGGCCTGGAAGGTATCCACCGGCGCGGGCGTGATCGTCGCTGTCATCGACACCGGGGTGGCGGCCCAGCCGCGACTACCCCATCTGGTCCCCGGCGGGGATTACGTGATGGGCCAGTACGGCGACGGCCTGGCCGACTGCGATGGGCACGGAACAGTCGTGGCCTCCCTGATCGGCGCGGCTCCTGCGGGCGCCCCGCTGCCGACCAAACCTATTGGGGCACTTCCTGCCCCGCCACCTCCCGGTGCGCCGCCCCCCCAGCCGGTGCCGCCTCCACCGCCACCACCAACGGTCACTGTCACTCAGACGGTAGGGCCTCCTCCTCCTCCACCACCACCACCGCCGCCGGACGATGCCCCGGCATGGGTCAGCGGAGCCGGCGCGGGCGCGCCAAGTGCACCAGCACCACCGTTGACTCCGCCGCCCGGTGACGGGCCTGACGGTCTGATCGGCGTGGCCCCTGACGCCGTGCTGGTGTCGATCCGCCAGACCGCGCAGACCTTCGGCCTCAAAGACCCGCCGATGACCGACAACCCCGAGGATCTGCGCCGAGCCGGGGACATCAACTCCCTGGCGCGGGCCATCGTCCATGCCGCCAACCTGGGTGCGAAAGTCATCAACATCAGTGTGGTGTCCTGCATTTCGACATCGCGACCGCAAGACCAGGCGGCGTTGGGCGCCGCGGTGCGCTATGCCGCCGTCGACCGCGATGTCGTGATCGTGACCGCCGCGGGCAATGCGGGCGCACAGAATTGCACGCAAAACCCTGACCCGCTGCCCACCGACCCGCACCGCGGGTGGGGGTCGGTGAAGACGATTGCGGCCCCGGCGTGGTTCAGCGACTACGTGCTCGCGGTCTCAGCGACCGACTCGACCGGGGTACCGGCCAGCGGGCAAGCGGCGTCGCTGCATGGCCCGTGGGTTGGGCTGGCCGCACCAGGCGCCGACATTGTCGGCCTGTCCGCGGGCGGGCAGGTCATCAACGGATCGGTCGATCAGGACAAATTGCATCCGATCGCGGGCAGCTCGTTTAGTTCAGCACTGGTCGGCGGTGTCGCCGCTCTCGTGCGCGCGAAATTCCCGAATCTGTCTGCGTACCAGGTCATTCACCGCCTGGAAGCCACCGCGCACCCTCCTGCGGGGCACCGCGACAACGTCGTCGGTTACGGCATGGTCGACGCGGTGGCCGCGCTGACATGGGATCTGCCCGCCGGGGATGTGTTCGCCCCCGGAGTGCGGCGAACCCAGCTGAAGTTGCCTGCCCCGCCACCACCACCGGATGCCCGGCCACGCTGGGTTGCGATCGGGATCGCCGGGGTCGCGGTGGTCGCTGTGGTCGGGGTTGCTGCCGGTGTGACGGTGGCCCGGCGCCGAGAGGAACAACTGTGAGACAACGACTGATCTCCGCGCGCACGAACACCAAGACCATCGTGGCTGCCGAAATCATCGCGGGTGCAACAGGATTAGCGCTGAGCTTGTGCTTGACGTCCTGGCCGATCGCGTTCGCGATAGCCGCACTGATCGCTCTCGCTGTGTGCGTGGTGACGGTCGGCGGGTTGCCGGCATGGCAGTGGGCGCACCGGCTATGGGTGTGGGCGCGGCCACGCCAACACCACATCGAGCTGCTCACCCCGGTCGACGTGACGGTGGAGATCTGATCATGGCTCAACGCAAAGTAGGCGTCATCATCGACGGCGACACGGTGTGCACGATGATCGCCGTACTGGGCAAGCCCTATATCCCGACGCTGCTGTACTCCCAGCACACGAAAACGCTGAATATGCTGCCGGTCACCAAGATCGCCGAGCAGATGCAGGGGGTCGGCTTGCCGGTCGACGTTGACATTGTGTGCGAAGGCAGTCGCACCTCTCGCGACAACTACGCCGAGCTCTATCAAACGTCACTGCGCGGACGCCCAGCCGCGGGGCAGCGCAGCGTCACGTTGATCGTGCGGTTCGACACCCGCAGCCCTGAGGTCGTGCCGGGGCTGCTGTGGCGTAAAGATCCCGTGGCGGCGGCGGTCGCTGCTTCCCAGCGCATCACCCGTGAGCTGTGCCAACACAATTGCCGTGCGCGGCTGTTGACCGCTGAGCAGATGGAAGCGGCCACCGCGGCCAGCGTTGGCGGAACCGAACACGTCGGCTCGTCTTACCGCGAGGGCTGGACGAACCTGCAGCGCGCCGGAAAAGCTTATGTTACAAGCTATTTCTTCAGCGGTGAAGATATCGTCGCGGAGACGCTGGATAATGTGTGGACCTACCAAAGCGACCACACGACGCTGGTGATCGGTCTGCGCCGAGACCCTGCCGGCACGGTGCGGGCCTCGGCGATGGTGCGGTTGACGACCGTGCACCCGTTGGCCGCCGCGCCCATGCTGGCGCTCAACGCGCTGCCGGGACGTCAGTGGGAGTCCCTGGCGTTGACGCTGCCCGGCAAGGCACGTCTCGCGCTGCCCTCTGCGCCGGTGACCGACGACTTGGACGCCGCGGTCGTAGCTGGGCCGTCTGGTGTGCTGCTCGGGGAATTCCGCAACGCGATGTTCTTGATGCCGATCTCTGATCCGGGGGCGCTGACCCGTATCGCATTGCGTGCCGACGACGATAAGGCGGTCAAGCAGTTCATCCGCCGCTCGGCGGCCTCCGGTGAACATGTCGCGGTCTACGACCCTGCCGGGGCATGGACGATGACAGCGCGCTCACCGCGTATCTGGATCACCAGAGACCTCAATGCTAAACCCCCGCATCAGCCAACCATGGTCGTGCACAACGGAAGTGGTGATGGAGTCCCGCGGGCACGAACCATAGTCCGGGTCGGCGACGGACCATCCAACGGGGTGCCGGATATCCGCATCGAGCACCACGGCGATCGAATCACGGTCAAGACAGCCCGCTTCCGGACCACCGTTGATAGGGTGTCGTTCCGCAACGAAGACGCCTATCTCCGCTGATTCTCGGCGAATGTCGCAGCGATGATAGACGAACACCGCTGCGGGGCGGCACGATCGGGGAATGGCTGATAACACCTCGGCGGTGCTGAGCGAATCGGTGTTAGCGCTACGCCGGCGGGCAGTGTGGTTCTTTCGGGCAGTTCTGATCGCATCCACCTTGGCCTCGATTGCCGGCAATACGGTGCACGCTTTCATGCAGCACTATGCAAACGACGAAGCCACCTTGCTGGCGGCCGGAGTGGCCATGGTTGCACCGATCGTGCTGCTCATCATGACCGAAGCCCTGTCGATATCGAACAAGTGCCAGCTACCCCAAGCATCGGCGTATTACCTCGCTCTGACAACGACGCTCGTCATCGAGATCATCGCCTTCCTGATGTCGTTCGATGCCCTGCGCGACTTGGCCGCTCGGAACGGTGTGCGGCCAGGCATGGCGTGGTTTTGGCCGCTGCTCATCGACATCCCGGCCGCGATCGCCGCTATGTGGTTGCTGATCCTGAGCCGAGCCTTGTCGAAGCTGCAACCGACACCGGTGGGTCTTGGCGTGGACCAGTCGACTCCGAGCACCGATGACGGCTACGAGCAAATGGAAGACGACGAGGTAGACAGCGGCCGGGCCAGTGTAGTCGCGATGGTTGCACCGCAACGCGAATTAGCCACTGGCCGTGCGTATGCGACAAGCGAAGCCGATCACCGCGATGACCGCGCTGTGCACGCGGTCATCGCGTCGAACCGGACCAAGCAGCCACCAGAAGTTGTGCGGGCGATTTTGGCGCTGCACGCCAAGGGCAAAAAGACCAACGACATCAGCGCCGAATTCAAGCTGCACCACACGACGGTAAGCCGCATTATCGCCACCGCGATGGAACGCCGGAGCGCGGTGTAGCGAATCGTTCTACGACAGCAAGGAGCAACGATCGTGCCGAATCCCGATGCACACCGCCTTGGTGGTATCACCCCGTATCAGTTCGTCTACGTCGCGGGATGGGCCTTAGCCGCGATCGTGGTGGCCGTCATCCTGTTCGCCGCGTCGAAACGGTTGTGGGCGTTAAGGCCCACCGCTGCAGCCGATATGTGGCCCGGCACAGGGACTGTGGCGGGCGTCGGGTTGTGCTGGTGGGTGTGCTTGCACGCGCCACAGTTTTCAGCGGCACAGTGGTGGAACGAACCCGCTCGCGGGCCGGCTGATTTAGTGTTCGCCGCGGCGATTTCAGCGTTAGCGCTTCTGAAGATGGTGGCAGCCCTCGCTCTTTTCGTCACTACCGGCGTTGTCATAATCGCGGCGATGATCTGGCTCTTATCGCCAACGGACCCAGAGCAACTCGGGAGCCTCACGCGTTGGCAGCATCTGTTGGGCCGGTTGCGGCCCGGTGGGCTTAACAGCTCGATCGGACCGCGGTGAACGACGACTATAGCCCGTACTGCGGGTTGACGTACAACGAGCACAACAGGGTCGAGCGGGCCGCGTCCGCACCTCATGTCCTTGTCACTGCACCCACGCGGACCGGCAAAACACGGCGGATCCTGGCCCCCGCCGCGCTCCTGCATCCGGGCCCTTTCGTCGGGGTGTCATCCAAACCGGACCTGGCCGAGCTGGTCATCACCAAACGCTGCTTTGGGGTGACCGGCGTCATTGATCTGCGCCCCGAACAGACCGAGGTATGGCCAGAGGGTGTACGGCGCATGGTCACCGATCCCACAGGGACGATCACCGACGCCCACGAAGCGCTCACTGTCGCGGAAACGATGCTGGCGACCTCGGGTGTCGGGTTCAGCGGCGCTTCGGGCGGCAACGTCGCAGCCGGCGGCCTCTGGGAAACCCAGGCCGCCCCGCCGTTGGCGTGTCTGCTGTATGCCGCAAGCCCACTGGGCAACGGGCAGGGCATGCCCTGGGTGCTCGACGCGGTGCAAAACTTCGGCATGGTCGACCCCAACGACGAGAACGCCGCGACCGCCGAGGTTGGTGCGCCGTCGTGGCTGACTGCCTTCGGGTTGTGCGATCAGCCCAAGCTGGCCGACCCGCTGTACGCGGTGATCGCGGGAATGGATTCGCGGCTGCGGGACAGCATCAAGATCACCGTCTCCAAGGCCGTAACCCCTTGGCTCCGCCTGGGTTTGAGCGCTGATCAGAACACGGCACGCCTGCAGGCGGTCGAGCGCCTGAATATGGAGTCGTTTGACGTCCGTATGCTCGACGACCCGAACGCGACACTGCTGGTGATCGCCCCAAACACCGGAACGGTCGCGGGCGCCGCGGTCGCGCTCATCGACTCCATCATCCGCTACTTTCGCCGCCAGATGGCCAATCACCAGCTCACGCATCGGCTGCTGCTCGAACTCGACGAGGTCTGCAATTCCTGCCCGTTGCCCGATCTGTTGACCTATGTGGGCGAATCTGCCGGGCTGGGGGTCAATATCTTGGCCACCGTGCAGGCCTCGTCGCATTTCGACGTCGTCTATGGCCCCAAATACGCTGATGCGCTGCGCGATATGTTTCCGGGCACGTTGATCATGTACGGCGCGCACGAGCGCCACTTGCTCGAACAGGCATCACACTGGCTGGGTGAAACCACCCGGCGCACCGAATCCTACGACGCCGGCGGCGGGGGTCGGAGTCAGTCGTCGCAGTTCGGCCAAAACATCGGCTGGCAAGAGCTGCTGCCCCAGACGCGAGAAGAAGCCCAATTGCTGCAGCGGGGCACGGCGGGGGAGCGAGTCGTAATTCCCGATTGGGCAGAATTCCAGTCCATATACGACCAAGCTGTGGCCCAACGGCTGCAACGGGCTCACTGAATGTTGTTCGGTACAAGCTATCCAGATATTCCGGCTGCGGCTGGAGACAACCGTCAGGGACAAGTGGCATCCGGCGGCGGCCAGAAGTTCTTCGATGGGCGCCCGGATCGCAGCTTCAGGTTCGCCCGGTCCGGCAAGCTCGGCCTTTGGGGTAGCGCCGAGGGTCGCCGTCGCGTCCTTGAGCCAGTCGCTGGGCAACACAACCCCCAATTGGATTCAGGCCGCCCTTTGGGCTGCGGCTCAGTAAGCGACCAACACCGGCAACCGATGGCGGTTGGGATATTCAGCGGGCTCGGCGCGGCGAGAACTTCTGCGAGCGGCTTCACGCTTAGCGGCGCCGTCTATTAGTCGGGCGGCGGCTGGCGTAGCTGCCCGCCGCGGATCAAGTTGTCCACTGCGGCTTCCCAGGTGTGGATCTGGCTGGGGGAACCCAGTGGCTCTTGGAGCTGTCGCTCGATGTGGGTGCGCAGAATTAGAGTGCCCAGCACGAGGATGAGCGGATTCATTGCGCCCCACGTGGGGTTGAGGTCGGGGCGCAGCAGGATGCCTTGGTCGCGAAGGGAGTCCCACTGGGATCGGCCAATGTCGAAGAGTAGGTCGAAGATGCGTCGGCCGGTCGGTTGATCGTCGATCAATAATCGAGCCAGGTAGTCGATCGCGTCGGGGTGTTCGGCGATCAGCGTGGTGAGTCGGTGACTGACATCGGCGACAGGGTCGGGCGCCGGCGATGACGTCGGTGCGGCCTGCATCAGAATCGTGATCAGCTCTTGATCGACCGCCTCGATCAGAGCTCCTTTGGTGCCGAAGTGATGTTGTACCTGGCCCATTGAGACGCCGGCGGTATCTGCAATCATGCGCAGAGATGCTGCTTCTGACCCGTGGGCGGCGAAGACTTCCATTGCCGCAACGCATATGCGGCGACGTTGAGGGTGGTCGCGGGTATCGAGGGTGCTGGGATGATCCCGTTCGGGTGAAGGGCTGGACACGAGGCTCACGGTAGTGCTGTCGCGGCGCAAAGCGGGCCATTCTGGAAAGGCGAAACTACCTCGGTGTAATTGACGTCGGTCTGCCAAGGTCTTTCAGAAAAGAGGGAGTTGTACCGGCTTTCCCGGCGTGCGGGGTTTGCGGCCGCGTTGACGTGCCTCTTTGTGCGCGACTTCGGCGATCGCGGCCTCGGCGAAGGCGAGATATTCCGGCGAGGGGTTGTCGTCCACGTCCTGCCCAGATGGGACGGTGGCCTTGAGCGAGTCGCGCAATGCCGCGGGAACCATCGACCAGTGCGGCGCGCACATGAACATCTCTTGCGGCACCTCAGTCGGGCATTCTTTGGCGTGGCAGTGGTGCGGGCCGGGGTGGGCATCCGGAGCTGCGGACATCAGTCGCTGTTTCCTTAGCTGCTGGCAAGTGCTGACGCGGTGACGGTGTCGACGGCCGGTGCGAAGTGTTGGTCGGCGGGGCCGAGCAATGCGCTGAGCACACTGACAAGGCACCAGGCGGCAATGGCGACGTTGATCGCCGCGCCGATGAGCAGCGGCGCCCAGCTGATGGGCGCGGGCGTGGCGCGGCGCACGTGCAGGGAGGGCGGCAGACGGCGCCCGGGCTGCGGCTCGGGCGCAGGGTCTAAGAGGGTGGTCATCGGCAGCCGGGTCGGGCCAAGGAGCAGGTCGTCGTCGACCTCGGGGGCTTCAGGCGTGAGTGGCCACCAGTGGCTTGATCCTTCGACGGCTAACCATCCTTCCAGGACGCCGTACACGCTTGCGGTGAGCAGGGTTGCCGGAATTTGGGACAACAGCCACGGGGTGATGAGTTCTGAGGTCAAACTGGGGGAGGGACTGTAGAAGAGCAGCGGCAGGGCGGCCAGCGCGGCGCTCCACATCAGCGCAGGTATCGGGTAGGCGCGAAGCCGTTCGGGGATGAGGGTTTTGACGAGTTGGTAGCCGAGCCTGCCGACCGGCCAGCCTATGGGCGCGGCGACAGCGCAGACGAGGACGAGCAGGTTTTCCATTGTGCCGCTGGGGGTTCGGGGGGAGCGTAGCGGCAGCGGTGGGGTGACGTTGTCGTCGTGGGGGTCGGGGCGGGCGCCGACCTTGCTGCGGGTGCGGGCGCGGATTCGTTTGGCCAACAGTTCCGCGCGGCGCTTTTGGAACAGAAAGACACCGGCGTGCGCGGCGATCCAGGCGCGGCGCTGCTCGTCGAAGATGTCAGCCGGCATGGTCGGGCTGTTTTGCAGGGCGCGCGACCAGCTCGGATAACAGCTTCCCCGCGTCGGCGAGGATGACGCCGGCGTCTCTTATGAGGCCTTCGGCGGCGACGAGGACGGTGTGGGCGCTGGCGTCGTGGTGCTGCGGCGTGACGGGTTCTCCGCCGTCGAGAACCGCTCGAGCAGAGCCGTGCGCCCACCCGAGAGCTTCATCGAGGCGAGCCAGGGTAGCGGCGGACATGCTGCGCGATCCGGTGGTGGATTTATGCAGCGTCGAGCGGTTGGGGCCGCCGCGGCGCGCCAGCTCGGCGCGGGTCATGTGTAGGACGGCCAAGCGCTCGGAGACGTAGAAGTCGAGGCGGGCGGGTCCATTGATCGGTGCGTTCACGAGTATGACGCTAACTAAATTCAACCATTGTCGTCTATGACTGTGGACACTTCTGTGTATTTTCACCTACCTTTGAGTTCAAAGCTGGTTATCGCCAAGTCGGTATCCAACGACTCAAGGAGGTCGAGATGAGGGCGCTGATAGCCGCATTAGGCGTGGTGATCACCGTTGGTGCGCTGGTGGTGTACACGGTCGTCGAGCTGCTCATCAAGCTGGCGCCGCTGCTGGTGTTGGCGGCGTGGATCTGGATCGCCATCAAGGTTTGGCGGTCGCGACGCGAGCGACGCGAGAACCGCGGACACATCGACTCACCATGGGAGTGGGAGCACCCGTCCCAGCGGCTGCTGCCCCCTGATGCGAGCGTGCAGCCGACACCGTGGCCGGCGGCGGTCGAGGTTGCTTCCGCGCCTCCGGCGGCTGCTCCAGCCTCGGCGGCTTCGCTGCCGCCGGTGATCGCCCACCAGGACCGCTCCTATGTGGTGCGCGGTCACGACAGCGGCCTACTCGCTGATCGCGGGGACGGCTACCTGTATGTCTCAGCGCAGGACTTGCCGCGTGTCCCGTGCGTCCCAGCCACCCACCAGCATCGGGCCAACGTCGGTGCCCGACGCACGTCGGGACGGCGGCAAGTGCCGCGGCGGCCATGAGTCCCATCTCCGATCAGCAGTGGCTGCGCCAGATCGGCGTCGACGTCACGGCCGACACTGTTGCCAAGGCCCAGGATGCCGGCGTCGGTGCTGATCCGGTCGAACTCGACGACGACGCGAGCCCTGAAACAGGTTCCGAGCCCGCCGAATTCGACGAGACCCCCGCTGAAACCGACAACGAGCCGGTGAGCGAGCCACCGCCCACCGGCGAGTGCACCGGATCGGTCGATGACTGCGAGAATGAGGGCGGCAAGGAGGTCCGGCCGCGCCGCTACACCCCGTGGGTTCTCGGGGCGTTCGCCGGTGTTGCCGTCGTGGCCACGGTCGCCACGACGCTTGGGGTGATGCTGTCTGGGCCTGAAGCTCCGCCTCCGCGAGTGCATCCGTCGCGGCCCGCCCCGGCGCCGAGCCTCGCGGCCGCCCCGACCACCGCCTCACCTGACACCGAGGACCGGCCGCTGCCCTTCACCGCCCGGGCGGACTGCGCGGGCGGTTCGACGTCGGCGAATCTAATCGCTGACCCTGATAGGCCCTCGGTGTGGATTTGCGTGCGCCACACCGATGGTCAGCCGCTCTATATCACGTTGGGCCCGGCAGGAATTGAGCATTCCTATGTCATCACCGCCGTGTGCATCATCCCTGGCGACACCGCACCGGCGCAGGGATCGGGCGGTGATCCGTGGCTGCAGCACCGTGTCGTGAGCCTGCTGACGTGGCGCTTCAACGACGTCGCCAACACCGGCGTCCCTCAGACCACCGGTGACGTGCACGGCGAGGCGTGCCAGCCGGTTCCAAATATCAGCGCATCAAAGATCACCGTCATCATCCGGCAAACGAGCCGCCCAGTGGCGGCCCCCCCGGCACCGACCTCGGCGCCGGACGAGGGACCGTTCAGCGGGATTCTCGGTGGCCCACCAGGGGCGCCGAGCGACCCGGCCGGCACCGGGCAAGGCACGAGCCAAGACCGCGACCCCAGCGATGCGACGTTCGCTGTCTCGGGCATCAAAATCATTGGACACACGGCGAAGTGATGCAGATCAGCAACGTGTGGAAGCGGCGCCTGACGACGTTAGGACGCGGCGGGGGGCGAGTCGCGCTGGTCGTGCTGGTCGCCAGCTCGGCGATCAACGGCCTAGCGATCCTATGGCGGCTCATCGTTCCCGCCGATCCTCCGCCGGTCGCTGCGGTCGCACGCTCGGTCATCAACGAAACCGATCCAGTCAAGGCGTTCGCAGAAAACTGCGTCACGGGCCTTCTCACCGCAACCGCTTCCGGGGCGACGAATTTGACCCGGTGCTTTCCCGAAGGCCGACCATACGCTTTACCGACCACCTCGTCGATGACGGTATCGAATCCGACCGCCTGGACATCGTCGAAGCCGCATAAGCTGCCTAACGACATCACCGTGTACAGCGTGATCGTTCAAGTCGACGAACGGCCCTACCCCTCAGCGCCTTCCACCACGGCGTTCTACCAGCTTCCGGTGGCCGTGTACCGGGATAAAGGCATCCAGGCACTCGACCGTATCGGCCGCGCTGATTCTCCGCCGCCAGGAGCCGCTGTGCCCCTGGGATACTCGGTCAGCGTCGCCGCGAACAGCCCCGTGTTCACGATGCTGTCGGGGTTTGCTTCGGCGTTGCTGACCAACACCGGTGGCCTGGAACGGTTCATCACCACCGACTCGGGCATCACTGCGATAAATGGCTATACGTCGGCCACCCTCACCGCTGCCCAGCTCGACAGTAACCCGCCCGAAAACCCCCCGGACAATGCAGAATTGGCCGCTCACATCGACGTATCGGCACGCCGCGCGGACTACTCGTCGGTTCCGCTGTCCTATCCGCTGACGCTGCGCTGTGTGGGCGGCACCTGGTTCGTCGCCCAGATCGACGCCGTGCCCGTGCTGTCTGACGCCACCCCAACGCCTATGCCGGTGCCCGCAGCGCCAGCGCATTAACCGAAAGAGAGAAGGACACATCATGATTGACCCATCCACACACCTGGCCCACGTTCAGATCTTCGCGGCCCACACCGCGAACCTGGCGGCGGGTGCGGGAATCATCAACATGTCTCACGAAATCCTCTACGTCATTCTGGGTATCGGGGGCGCGTATTTCCTTGGCAGCGGGGTCATCAACGGTATGCGCGACCATCACAAGCGCGGCACTGGAGCCGCGATGTCAGCGATCGGCGGCGGCGTCGCACTCGCGGTCGTCGTCGCGCACATCGTCGGGATCTACCAGCGCGGGAATCAAGAGTTTGAGCACCTGCCCGGCGGGGTCGGCTCCTCGAACGTCAGCAATCGCGGATGGTAACTGTCGCACCCGCCGGGGCGCCGGTGAAGCCCACAGAAAAGGCTGAGGCATGGTCGGGCATCCGCGACATCGACGTCCATATCGGGGAGGCCGCACCCGGCCAGCAATGGCCCGGTGGACCCTACCGCCCCGTTGAGTGGTTAGCGGTCGGGCTGATCGGCGGACCAACGCTGTTGTGGGTCGACAGCCACCCCGCCGGAACCACGCTGTACGCCCTGGGTATCGGTGTCGTGCTGTCAGTCGTCACGGTGGTTGCCATGCGGCTACTGCTCCCCAAGGGCCGGCCATCGCTGTCGACACGAGCTGTGTTCGCCCGCAACACGTTCCGGCCGCCACACGTCGTCACATCGCAGGCCACTGGCGCGGATACCGGATTGCGCACGGACGCCTCGTTGGACCCGCCTGAGCGCGTCGAGGGCAACCTGGTGTTCACCGCCGGCGGGGTGTATGCAGAGTTTCTGATCGACGGACAGTCAGTGAGCATGCGGCCGTTCAATGTGCACCGTCGTGCAGCCCAGCTCACCCGCAGCCTGGGCCGCTATCTCCCGTCCGGTTCGCAGCTACGGGGTCTGCTGGTGGCTGAGGATCAGCACGCCATCCTGCGGTCCATGGTCGGCCCGCACACCACTAATTCGGCGTGGATCAGGCAGTGCCGTCACTGGATACCGGTCATCGCCAACCCGAACAAGTGGGTAGGCGACGGCTTCTATGGTCCTGTTCGGCCGAGGTTTTGGCTCACGGTTCCTGTCGATGCCGGTACCGAAGGCAGGACTCCGCTTGGCCAGGGCCGCCGCGCCTGGGACTGGGTCAGTGGACGTGACAAGGACTCCGATACGTCGCTCCACCACTACGCCACTGTTGCACGCAAAATCGTCCAAGCGCTGCCCAATGACTTCCACGTCCGGGCCGCGACACCGGCGCAGATCCTGTGGTATCGGCGCCACCGCACGATGCTGGGTGCCATCCACGAACCGATTCCTCCAGCGAATGTCGGGCCCGCAGCGCTCTCGGCCAACGACTTCCCGCGGGCCGCTTTCGACGAGGGGGGCAACGCTGAACGCCCCTGGTGGCGACCGAGTTTCGCGCCGATGGTTCGCGTGTACGATCCCGACAACCCAGCCCGGCCCGCCAGCTACCAGACGTTCCTGACGGTCGAACACTTCCCCGAGACGGGCCTGGCGTTCCCGCGAGCGGACTACCTCAACCAGCTACTGAACGTCGACACCCTCGCCAGCATCGAATGGACCCAACACATCAACATCCGCACACCCGAGGGTGCCAAAGCGCTGAACTACCGCAACACAAAGAGCATCAAGGATGAGATGCGTCAGCGCGGCAAGCGGGGCGCAGAAAGCGACGAGCTGCCCCGCAAGCTGTCGCGCACCCGCGCCTACACGTCGCACTTGAACGCCAACCCCGCCGAACGCGAACTGGACCACACCGTCATCATCGCCGTGGGGGCCACATGTACCGATGTGCTCGATGACGCGGTCAAGCAGATCCGACAGGAACTCGACACGGTCGGCATTGTCGTCAAGCGCCGCCGCGGCTCGCAGACACTGCTCTGGAAAGCATTCAACACCGGTAGCGAGAACCGTTGCTATCTCGATGAATTCCGAATTCCCACGACCGCAGATAAGTGGTCGCTGTTTCTGCCGTTGATATCTGGGCGGGTCGGCAACGTCCGTGGCAGTGCCCTAGCGGTGGACCAGACCACGATGCGTCCCTCGATCATCCTGCATGATCCCGAGGGGACCGCCAGGCGTAACAAGAACACCGGGCTGGCGGTGATCGGTGATCCCGGCGGCGGAAAATCAAACCGCACCAAGCTTTCAGCGTTCGAGGTGATTCTGCGCGGCGGTCGCGCAGTGGTGTTTGAACCCGACACCATCGCCGAGTGGAAAAGCGCGCTCACCCCGATCGCGGGTGTACGGTTCGTCGACCCGACGACAGCGCAGTTTTGCTATGACCCGTTGGTCATCTTCCCGCCGAATATTGCTGGCCGCATCGCCGCAGCACACATCCTGCCGTGGATCGGCCTGCCGCACGACAGCCTCTTGGCGAAGCGGTATCGGCGCCTGGTAAGGCCCGACAGCCGCGTCGACCACGAGATCACCAGCCACCGCGGGTTGATGGATTATCTGCGCAGGCAGCCCGGGGCCGACGACGACGAGCTGCTGTTGCGCCTGGAGACCGCCGAAGAAGATTTCCCCGGCCTGTTCGATGACACCTTGCCGGCGTATCGGCCCGAGGACTCACCGGCGACGGTATACCTGACCGGAAACCTGGCACTTCCCGACGCCGAGGACCTCACCAACGCCGAGCTCTACAACAAGCTATCTGGGCCACAACGCGCCGGGATGGCCATCTACGGGCTGCTCATCGAACTCGAACAGCGGTATATGTTCGACCGCCGCGATGTGTTCGATGTGATGATTTTCGAGGAGTGCGCTGAGCTGTGTGCGTTCACCACCACGGCGCGTATCGCCCACAAGATCACCCGGCGAGGCCGCAAGCACGCCACCGGAATCTGGTTCATCACACAGGATTACCGCGATCTGGTACCGATGGGCGACAAGTTCATCACCCAGAAGTGGATCTTCCGAGTTCAAGACCCCGAGCTGGCTTATGGGACGTTGAAGTGGGCGCGGATCGACCCTGAGATATACCCCGAACTGGTCAGTACACTCAGCGAAGACACCAGCCCGGGTAACACCGCTGACGAGGACGTTGTGTTCGGCGACGAGTGGGGCGAGCAGGTGATCGAAGCAGGCGCTGTCGATCCTCACCGGCGCGGTGAGGGGTTCGTGGTCGACGAGCTGGGCCGAGTCGCGCGTGTTCAGTTTTTCGGGGCCCCAACAGCCGAGCAGGCAGCGGCGTTCGATTCGACGGCGGCTGCAGCGTGAGGCGCTCGGACACGGTGGCGGCCTGGGTGGCCTACCACCCGCGTCTGCGGCTGGTGGTGGGCGTGATGACCGGGGTGTACGTGCTGTGCTTGTGGGCGGTCGTGGCCGCACCGCGCGCCTCGGCCGTGGTGGGGTCGGCCGCCCTGGCGTGGACGGGTGTCCACGACAGCGATGGTGTGCCGCTGGCGGACTACTTCTTGTCGGTGGTCGATACCACCGAGGCCACGCTGAACAACGGGCAAGGAGTCGGCTGGAATCCAGCGTCTTGGGCGGCGTGGGTGCTCAAGGCGACCAACGCAGCGATCACGCACGGCACCGTGGCGTGGTGGCTGACCAACGAGGCCGCGTTGGTCGTGTTCGGGCTCGGAATTGCCTATTGGCTGCTGCGGTTTGCGATGTCGGGTTCGTCGTTGCTGGTGCTGGCACAGGTCGGGCGACCGGTCTTTGCAGCGGTCCATCTGCTGGTCAGCGAGATGTGGTTGGGACCGTTGGCGATAGCGGTGTGTGTGATCCTGGCGGGACACTACTACCGCAGCGGGCAACCAGGGCGAGGCCTGAATCTGTTGGGTACTGCCGCAGTGTTAACGGCGTTGGTGTGGACAGTTTTTCGCGATCCAATTAACGACATGGTCAGCGACCATGGGCTATTGGGGATGGCGCGAGCCACCGGGTTTCAGATTGCGCAGGATGCGCGTCAAGCATCGTATGCCCCAGGTGGATCACTGGATATGCAGCTTGACGCGCTTATCTCCCAGCTGATTTCGGCCACTGCGCGACCCGCTTTGCAGCTTCAGAACTTCGGCGTGGTGGTCGATGACATCGGTAGTTGCCGGCACGCCTGGAGCCAGGCCATCCTCGCCGCGCACGGAACAGGGGACGGGCCCGCGCACGCGATGGCGACATGCGGGGCGCCTCAAGCCCTGGCGCACGCCCAACAGCTGGGTGCCAACGATTTCGTTCTTGGCTTGGTGTTCCTGTTCTGCGCCTTCTGGATTGGACTGTTTGTCTGGTACGTGGGGATTAGCACGTTGCTCGTTGGAGCCAAGGCCACTTACTACTGCATTGTGGTGGTTCCGGCGGCCATGATGGGTATGACCGGATGGCAGCGCGGCAAGGCATTCGCGATCCGCTGCGGCTCACAAGTGCTGCTGCACGGTGTCGAAATGATCATCTTCACAGTGTTTTTGGCGTTGGCCGCTGAAGGTTTGGGGTGGACCCTAACGACGCCGCAGCTCGGACGTGGCGGCATGTTCGTCGTCGCGCGGCTGATGATAGCCAGCATCGGCTCCGCTGTCGGCATCTTGTTGTTCCGCTACATCGACAAGCACTTCTACACCGATGGTTTCGGCACGATTGGCCATCACCTTGCCGTCGCGTGGGGTTCCGCGCGTGACGGCGTGCGCGATGACTACAACGATTACGCTGACACTGCGCGCAAGGCTCGCAGCGCATTCGACCGATTTCGGCGCGGATCTGGGGAGGATCCCGTGGCCGAGGTAGGTGGGGGCGCCGCTGAGGATGGTGTGACCGAGTCTGTGCCGGGATTTGATGTGGTCAAGCCGCGACCCGGCCGGCGCAGCGGTGACAGCGCCGCACCCGGGGCTACGCAGACGTCTGGCAGGGCCGCTCGCGGCGCACAAGCGAGCGAGGCCGCCGGCACGGCCGCCGAGCTCGGCGCCGAAGGGGGCGCCGCAGTAGCAGCCGAGGGTGCAGCCGCGGTCGCCGCGCCCGAAGCGGTCATTCCGGCCGTCGTGGTCGGCGAAGCCGCCAAGCATCTGCGCGGCCACCGCTCCAACGGCGGATCAAGGGGTCAGCAGACACGTGGCGATCACGGATCAAGTGATGAAACGTCGCAGCAGCAGCCGTTCCTCTACTCCGCTGAGCCGGTGGCGCAACTGGAGACCCCGCCGGCACTGACGAGCACGCCGCGCCGGCAGTCGCGTTCACAGCGCTCGACATCGAGCACCCGAGGCGGTTCACCCGACCAGGACCCCGCCTTGCCGGCCGCGCCCACAGACAGCGACCAACTGCCCGTTGATGCGCCCGTAGAATTTCAGACACCGCCACGACCACGAGGGGATGACCGCCGGTGACCGCCCGCGAGTATTTCGACCTGGGAATCAACCACCTCGGGGTGGGCGGAGCAGTCGTCGACCAGTGGTCGGCCCGCGACGCCTTCACCCGGGCCACCGAAGAAGATCCCGGCATGTGCGATGCCTGGATGGGGCTGGCGGTCTCCGGCGAGGTGAGCGCGGCCACCCTGGGTGGGGCCTATCGCGCACTGTCCACGCTGCACCGCGAAACCCGCCGCATCGGGGTGAGTGATTCTGCGCTGGCGCCGACCGTGCACACGCCGTTCTTGATCGATCTCTATCCGCACACCCCGGTCGGGATCGCGCTGGCGTACGCGGCAGCCCTGATCGGTGAGGCCAAGTATGACGAAGCTGGACTCATCCTCGAAGACGTGAGCGTCAACGCCGAACCAGAGCAAGCACAAATCCACCGATTCGTCGGTGCGACACTACATTTCATTACCCGGCGCTGGCCTGACGCGCTCACGTGGACTGCCCGGCCTGCTCCGGCGCACAACGCCATCGTGGAGGCGGCCACCCGGCTTCTTAAAGGGATCGCCCAGACTGGGTTGGGGCAATTTGATGCAGCGTTGGCCACCTTGGACTCGGTGTCGTCCGTTGCCGAGCAGGCAATGCTGGATCGGCACGGAACCGACACGCGTCATCTGCTCGCCGAGGCTGCGCTGTATCGGGGGCTGTGCCAGCGCGCGCTCGGTAACGAGGCGGCAGCACGCAAGGAATTCGGTGCGGCCAGCATCGACGGCCAACTGCACGCCGATGCCGCCGCCGCGCTCGATGACCCCACCTACGGCGCCGCGGTGACGACCGCTGAAGCGATCAACGCCCGACGCGACCGGTGGGATCCAGAATCGGGTCCAAGCGTGGCCGACCTGCGCAAAGCACAGCAGCGCCGACAGGCCGGCAAAGTCTTGGAGCGGGCCGAACGTGAATTGGAGGAATTCATCGGTTTGCGGCGGGTCAAAGAGCACGTCCTGGAACTGAAAAACGTCAAGGTCTACGACATGAAGATGGCCGAACGCGGTCTGCAGATCGGCGAACGCGACACACTGCACATGACGTTGGTCGGCCCGCCCGGTAGCGCCAAGACGTCGATCGCGCGGTTGATCTGCGAAATGTATTTCGGGCTGGGTCTTTTGGAATCCCCGGAGTTCATTGAGGTGTCCCGCAAAGATCTTGTCGGTGCGCACATCGGGGACACTGAGGCCAAGACCTCGATGGTCCTGGAGTCCGCTCGGGGTCGGGCGCTGTTCGTCGACGAAGCCCCAGACCTTTACATCGCGGATAATGAGCGCGATTTCGGCCGGATAGCCCTCGATACGATCATGAAGTTCGCCGAGGACCACCGGCACGACACGATGATCGCCATGGCCGGCTACGCCACTCCTATAAGGCTGATGTTCGGCGCTAACCCTGGTCTGCGGTCGCGTTTTCCGTTCCAACTCGAATTCCCGTCGTGCGAGCCACAGGACACCGTCGAGATTGCCCAGCTATTCGCTAAGCGGTTCAACATCGTCATCGAGCCGGCCGCCCTGGTCAGTTTCAGCAGGACCACTGAATGGCTGTGCACCACCCCGAACACACGCCCTGGTGAACCTGAGAAGCTGATCGACATTGCCGGTAACGGCCGCTTTGTGCGAACCGTGATAGAAGGGGCGACACGAAAAGCTAAGGCCCGAATGGCCTCGGACCCTTCAGTCGATCTGCTCACCGCGGATGAGAGCAAGATCAGGACGATCACCAGGGCCGATATCGACGGGGCGATGACTGATGTGCTCGCGGCGCTGGACCTTGTCGCAACGTAGTCAAGCAGAGGCTCACCAGCCTGCGCGCCTGGCCCACCCACACAGATGCCTATTGCCAAGACATCTGGTGAGGACCGTTGCGGTTGCCGTGGTGCACGAAACCGCTTATCAGTAGGTAGCTGAAATTAGGTCGTGCTCAGACGTGTGTATCAGCATCTTTACCGTGATACTTGTAGCTCAGGATGGTGTCAGCAACTCGCTGGGAGTGACCCCGGGTCAACTTTTGAATCCTGACCGCTCATGAGGGTGCTCCGCGTCGGTGTCGAGGAAAATGCGAGTGTGGATCAGCCAGCCGATTTGCTGCCGCCGACAACCCACGCCAGCCTGTTGCGGCAACTATCTGCGACGACCGCGTCAGCTGCGCTGGGATACGAATTCGCGGGGGATTTCACACGACCTGCAGCCCGGCGGGAATTTTCCGCGGGTCACGCCAAAACGCGTCCTTGACAAATCTGCTGAATAGGTCCGGCGGTAGCAACGTCTCGCGCGGCTGGGCTTTGACTGTCTTGCCGACGGTGTGTAGGCCGGGGGTGCCGGCGCGGGCGTCGAATTCGGTGACGTCGTAGTCGATGTGGTCGTAGTCGTGCTCGAAGGATGGTTCGCCGATGAAGTTGTAGATGGCATTCATCGTCTTCGCGGGGTCGGTGGTCAGCGTCTCGTATTGCATCAGCAGCAGGCGGTCTTTCTGTGCACCGAAGCAGGCCTGTTTGAGCGAATCGAAAGGCGCTCCGACCATGCCGTTCTGTCCGGCCACACCGTTGGCGCGGGTGTACACCGTGCCGCCGGCGGTGTAGTTGAAGATCGACGACGGGCTAAAGACGTTGCGCTGGATCAGCCGTTCGATGCTGTCGATCACCCACGGCAGCTCGCGCACGCAGGCAATGACTTTCGCATCGGGGAACAGTTGCGCGATCGCCGGCATCCATGCACACCATGCCCGGCTGGTGTCGAAAATCACCTCGGCGTCGCAGTCGGCGTAGAAGTTGTCGAACAAGCCGTGCAAGATGCGCTGACGCTTGGCGTCGTCGATGAACACCGAAAACTCGTTACGCGCACTCATCTCACCCAGCAGCGCACCGAACAGCCCGGCCAGCGGGCCCGACATTCCAGCCTCAAAGCGCGGGTTTTGGCGCAACAGTGCCGCCAGCAGTGTCGAGCCGGAGCGCGGCAGGCCCGAGATGAAGTGAATCGATGTCATTGCGCCCGCCCCGATCTGGCATCCGCCCTATAAAGCCCGCGATGGCAACTCATCGTGGTCATTGATCGTGAAAGTTGAGATGCACCTTGAGCTATCACATCGCGCTCACTGACCGTTCTGTTTACGCCGCCTGCGGACGATTCCAGGGCATTTCGGGCCACCACCGACCGCCTCGGGGTATCGCAGTCGCCGGACCCGTAGCGGGCCCGACGACTGCGGTCGTTGACTGGCCGTCAGCGGTTTCAGGGAAGGTATCCGCCGTCTTGACCCCGAGTACCGTAAGTACCGTAAGCGCCGTTCTGGCCGGGGGGAGTGCCGGCGCCACCGTGGCCGGGGCTCCCCCCGGAGTAGACGAAGCCGTAACGGCCGCCCCGGCCGCCGCCCAATGTCCCGTTGCCGCCGTTACCGCCGTTGCCGCTGTTGCCGCCGTTACCGCCGTTACCGCCGCCGGCACCGCCGGTGCCGCTACCACCGTTCCCGCCATGATTGTAATCGCCCCCGGCGCCCGCGCCGTGACCGCCGTGGCCGCCATACAATCCGTTACCGCCGTTACCGCCGTTACCAGACTGGCCCGCGTTGCCCCCGTTGCCGCCGACGTTGCCGGCGCCGTGCGCAGCTCCGCCGGCACCGCCGTTACCGCCTACGCCGCCGCTGTAGCCATGTCCGCCGTAGCCGGCGGCGCCGTTGGGGCCGGTGGTGCCCGCACCGCCAGCGCCGCCGAGCCCACCGTTACCACCAACTCCGCCGGCGCCGCCGTTACCACCGTTTAGGCCGTCACCAGCGCTGGTGGTGCCGCCAGCGCCCCCGACGCCCCCGTCGCCGCCGTAGCCGCCTGAACCGCCGTAGCCGCCGTTACCGGCGTCGCCGTTGACTGTCTGGGCGCCGCCGGCACCGCCCTGGCCACCGTCGCCGCCCGCCCCGCCGTTGCCCCCGTCACTGCCGGCCGCGACGCTCGAGGAGGCACCAGAGTACCCGAATCCACCGCCGCCGCCCTGGCCGCCGTAGCCGCCGGTGCCGCTGTTGCCGCCGGCACCGGCGGCTCCGTTGGTGCCGGTGTCGCTGACACCGCCGGTGCCGGGATCGCCGCCGGCACCGCCGACCCCGCCGGTCCCGCCATTGCCGCCGGCAAGACCGTTGCCGCTGCTGTCATGGCCGCCTATAGCGCCGGTCCCGCCTTTACCGCCGTAACCGCCGAGCCCGCCGTCACCGCCGGCCCCACCGTTACCGGTGCCCGTCGCGGCACCGCCGGCACCGCCCGCACCGCCGGCACCGCCGTAGGAGCCGGTACCGCCGGCACCGCCGGCTGTCGTCGGTGAGCCCACCCCCGGACTTCCCTGGCCGCCCTGGCCGCCCTGGCCGCCGTTACCGCCGTCACCGCCGTTGACAGCCCCGGCGCCAGAGCCGCCGGCGCCGCCGGCGCCACCGTTACCGCCGATATCGGCGACAGCACCCTGCCCGTTGATGCCGCCCTGGCCGCCCTGGCCACCCGCCCCGCCGTCACCAGCGTGGCTGGGCCCGAAGCCCAGATCATTGGCCGGGGTGTAAACACCGCCGCTGTCACCGCCAGCGCCACCGGCACCGCCGTTACCGCCAACCTGACCGTTACCGCTCAAACCGCCGGCACCGCCGGAACCGCCGTTACCGCCTGAGGCTGTGCCCTCACCACCGGCGCCTCCGGTCCCGCCGTCAGATCCGCTACCGACCCCGCCTGTCAAAACATAACCATGGCCGCCCGTGCCGCCCGTGCCGCCGTTGCCGCCGACGCTGACACCCTGGTCGGCGCCGTCACCGCCGGCACCGCCGCTACCCGCGGCACCGCCCATACCGCCGGCGCCGACCGACGCTCCGCCCTGACCGCCGGCGCCGCCGTTACCGCCCTGGCTGAAGATCGTGCCGCCATCGTCCCACCCGGTGGGCGTACCGCCAGCACCACCGTTGCCGCCGCCGCCGCCGATGCCGCCAGCGGAATTGACTGCACTGCCCTCGGCGCCGGCGCCGCCGTTGCCGCCGGCGAAGGTGCCGGTGCCACCCGCACCGCCCTGCCCGCCAACAGCGCCAACTCCGTTGGAAGCCAACGCGTAGGTTGAGGCTCGACCGCCGTCACCGCCGTTACCGCCGAACGTCTGCACGGCGGCGTCGTCGGTGGCTCCGTTACCGCCAGCACCCCCGGCACCGCCGGCGGCTCCGTAGGCGATGCCGCCCCCAGTCGTGACGTAACTGTGAGTATAGCCCGCCCTACCGCCGTTGCCGCCGTTGCCCGCATGACCGGCGGTGGCGTCACCGCCGTCACCGCCGGCACCCCCGGCACCATTGGTGAGGCCGGCGCCACCGTAGCCGCCGTAGCCACCGTTGCCGCCGTTGCCGCCGTTGAGACCGTTCCCGCCGGCACCACCAGCACCGCCCGCGCTGCCGTTGCCGAGGTTGTCGGGGTGAATAGCGCTAGAGGAATTGGAGCCGGCGCCGCCGTTACCGCCGTTACCGCCGTTGCCGAGGTAGGAGCCCGTGGTGGGGTTGGTGGCGGCGTCACCGCCGGCGCCGCCGGCACCGGCGCTTTCGGGGCCGACGCCGGGCTGGCCGGCTTGCCCGAGGGAGCCGTACAGCTTGGCGCCTCCCGCGCCAACCGTTCCGGCTTGGCCGCCGTCGCCGCCATTGCCGCCGTTGAGGTAGCCGGTGGTGCCGTCAGCGCCGTTGCCGCCGTCGCCAGCGGTGCCGCCGTCGCCGCCATCGCCGCCATCGCCGATGAAGAACCCGCTGCGACCGCCGGCACCGCCGACCCCACCGTTGCCGCCGTCGCCGCCGTTGCCGCTGCCGCCGCCCGCGAAACTGCCGGCGGCGCCATTCGTCGCGTCGCCGCCGTTACCGCCGGCGCCACCATTGCCGAACATCCAGCCAGCCGCGGTGCCGCCGGCACCGCCCGCACCGCCACTAACGCCGTACCCGGTGCCGGCACCGCCGTCGCCGCCGTTGCCGCCAACGCCCATCAATGAGCCGCCGGCACCACCGACACCCCCCGCGGCGCCGGCGCCGCCGTCACCACCGGCCCCGCCATTGCCGAACAAGCCGCCGGCCCCGCCGTCACCGCCGGCAACACCAGCGTTCGCGCTTTCGTCATAACCGGTACCGCCGTCGCCCAACCACAATCCGGCGTCACCACCGGTGGGGTCGGCCGCGGTGCCATCGACGCCGTTACCGATCAGATACAGCCCGGACGCCTGGTTGATGGCGGTGTCGACCTGCTCACCAAACGGGCTGGTGATCCAGGCCTGATCGATGTTGTGAATCGGCGTGTAAATGTAGGTGTCGTAGAGCTGCGCCCAGTCGATGGACGACGTGGTCGCCGTAGTGCTGGCAGCGTCCAATGTCGAGGTGGCGGTTGCCGCGCTCTCGGCGGCGAACGAGGGATCAAAGCTATCCACCAGGGAGGTCAGATCCGCACCCAGCGTGGGGTCGATGCCCGCCAGGGAGTTGATGATCGGCTCGAAGATGATGTCTTCGAAATCGGCCTTCGCCGGCGGCGCAGCCGCCAGCGGTGCCATGCCGAACGCTAAAAACGCGCCTACCGCACTACCGGAACCGATCGCCATATTACGGCGCCGTGAACCCTTCTTATGGTGAATACCATGCTGGCTACGGGTGTGACGACGGCTCATGAGCGAACACCTTTCGTGTGAAAAGTCGTATTTGGCGAGTGACGCTTTAGGGGTGGAATGGATGGAAATGGACTCGAGCGATCAGAACGCGGCAACCAGGTCCTGCCACAAGGTGGACAAGTCCGCGGCCACTGAGCCAGCCGCCCCAGGGTCCACGATGTCTGCGGCCGCGGCAGCGGGGATGGTGCTGCCGTCGAGGAAGTCGGTCGGGATGACGGGCAGCGTGACATCGGACAACGGCGACCCCGTGCCGTCCCAGCCCAGCAGCGACGCGATCGTCTGCGCCCACCCCTCCAGGGCCCCGATCGGACCGACCGGCTGGCTGACAAGATTGAGGACGCCAAGCTTGGGAACACCGGAGAAGTACAGGCCGACGCTGTTAAAGATCGACCCGCCGACCCCTTGGAACCCCTCCGGGTTGGTGGGCGCATAATCGCCCACGGAGCCGGGGCTGAGCAGCCCCCCGAATCCGATGTCCAGATTGCCCAATACCATGCCCGGCGGGAACTCCGAGCCGATCAAATCGTTGATCGTCGGCAACAGACCGTTAAGGCTCAGGGTCGCGCCGTTGAAGAAGGCGCCATACATGTCGGCCAACGTCGTGTTCAAATCGTCGCCGGCGCCGATACTGTTGATCAGCGCAACCAAGGGGCTGACGAACGGGCCGATATCACCCATCAGGATGCCACTCTCCGGTGATCCCAAGAAGTTGATGATCGGGGTGATCAACGCAGCGTCACCAGCCGGCAAGTAACCCGGAATCTCGCCGAACATGAGGGAATGACTGCCATCGAGGGTGTGCAGAAGCACCGTTCCTGTGGTGGTGCCGACTATGCCTCCGTAGCCGGTCGCGTTCTGCAGGTCATAACCGGTCAACACCGCGGTCAGGTTGTCCTGCATCTGCCCCATCACGTCGGTGACCGTGCTGCTCGTCGGGTTTTCGAAGAAGCCCTGCAGGAAACCGGACTCGTTGGCGATTGCCTGCTGCAGCCCGATATAGGGGGCCTCATAGAAGGTGTTGAGCAAGGTCGTGGCGTTCTCGGACGCGATGTTGAACTGGTCGATCCACGGCGCGGCCAGATCGGCGTCGCCGGAAGTGAGTGCGACGTCACGCGTTTGGACGTCGGGCAGCTGGATGTCGGGTATCCGCGGCACCATCGGAGTGGCTGCGATAAGGCCCGCAGTCACGACCGCGACACCGGCACTGGCATAGGGGCGAAGGGCTTGCTGCACGGCATCTCCTAGATCGGGGCTTTCAACGCGAGTGAGGAAAATCTACCTAAGGAGAGCCTGAGTGTGTCTGTGTTTTTGGGACGATTGCAGACCTTGTTCGCGACATTCGACTCCAGGCAATCCACCTCGCGCCGACTTTTCGCAGGCCACCGCGACCAACATTGCTGTCAGCAAACGCTCTAGCGCGCGCATTTGTTTCAGTTCGAAACTACTGACGCCGCCGTATTTAGAACATGTTCACTCTATGTGAATAGGTAGCTGGTAGGCAGCTTTGCGCTTGTCATTACGACCAAGCGGAATCTGTGACTTTGCCATGAACGTACGGGCGCTTAGCGTTCATAGCACCAGTTACACGACAAGGGCAGGCTCGGGTTAGGCAAATACGGCGTGTGCGACTGGAAATGCCCAGCAATGCCAGTCTGGTGCACCAAGGGTAAGTCCCCTGGCGCCACGGATAACGTGCGAAATCAGCACTTCGCCCGCAGCGATACCTGAGAACTCCCCAAGAGAACAACGGCCCGGTATTAGACACGTGCCAGCAAAGTTGTCCTGCGGCAGGGCGCAACGGGTGCCTTTGCTCTTGCGTGGCACCGTCGCGCTGGTGCGGTCCCCGCTTTCACCTAGGCCCAAATCTCGCGAGTGATGCTGGTGATGGCTGATGACACCTCGTCGACCAATCGTGCTCGATGTGCGGCGCAAAACCTCCCTTGTGCTCTGCCTGTGGCCGGCAACCAGTGCCAGATCCGTTACATGAGGTCCTCGAGCGTCGCGAATTTGGCGCAGACGTTCAGTTGAGTGTTGATTCGCCGGTGGCTATCGGTGAGCGCAATCATCTGGTGATGAGACATGCGATCCAGATAATGGGTGCGGACCTCTTCGGCAAATGTCTTTCGAGCAGCCTCAAGCCGAGCCCGCCCAGCGGCGGTGATGCTTACGAACACACCTCGCCGGTCGCGCTGGTCGTGTGGTGGGGGCGATTGCGTAACCAGCCTTCGGGGTTTCAGGTGGCGGATTATTAGGCCAACGCGGCTGGGCGGCAGCAAGAGCGCATCGGATAACTCGCTTCTTCGAAAGGCTCCCCTGTCCGACGTGGCGAGCAGGTCTAGCAACCGGACGTCTGCCAGGGTGATTGCGTGCAGAAGCTTGATCCGACTGTCAAGTGCGGCGAACAGCCGTATCGAAGAGTCGAAAAACTCGTCCCAGCATGTCTGCTCGACGAAGTCGAGCCCCGGCAACTGCACCATCTGCAGCTGTCCCACCGTGTTTTCCACGCTGCCGAATGTTAAGCAAAAGGAGCCGCCCAACACCCGGAAACCAAGATGATTCAATGACAAAGCTGAATCGGTCAGGCCTTCGGCACTGGCCGCAAACGTAGAGGAAGAACCCTTACACTGCTCACGGCCTCAATATTCACTTGTCAGGAAACCTTCATATTGAACGGTCTACTTCAAATCGCAAAGAATCTTGAGGGCGTTCGGGGCTGGTGCTGGGTATCTGCCGACGTTGCTGACGAACTGTCCCAGAGTAGTCAGTCGTGCTGTTGGTGCCGCGGCCGTAGCGCACTCAGCCAAGTGGGTTAGCGGTGCTGCCCCCCGACGAGTTCTGGCTAGATAGTTGAAACCGCGCGGCCACGCTGGTTTTAGTCGTCGTCGGTGAGGTCGAGGTGCGGCGTTGTGGGGTCGGCGGCTCTGCCGCGTTGGCGTAGCCAGCTGGCGTCGATGTGGCGTTTGTAGGCGGCTTGGATTTTGGCGTGGAGTTGGTCGGCGCGGGTGAGGCGGGCGTCGAGTTGAGCGTCGCGCACGCTGGGGTGCAGTCGGCGGCTCTGAGTGAGCGCTGGGTCCAGGTCGGGTGGTGTGCCTCGGGTGATGACCTCTGAGCTGGGGTAGGCGCTCAGAGTCGCGGTCCACGGTAGCTCTGTGCGCAGCGCGTTGAGGAGTTGGCGGGAGGGCCGGGGCGGCCAGGTGGGTCCGGTGGTGTCGAGCAGGATCAGGCCCGAGTGATTGGCGGTGGCGTGCTCGACGAGGTCGGCCAGGACGGTGGGGTCGGCGTCGGCGGCGTGGTCGACGACGATCAGCGTTCCCGGCGCCAGCGGCTGGTGCCCGCTGGTGATGTGGGCGTGGGTATCGGTCACGGTTGCGGCAATCGAGGCGACCTGGGTGGCGACCGCATCGTCTGCCTGTTCCTGGGTGGCGCTGCACCACAAAAGGTTTCGGTCGGCGGCGATGCTGGCGTCATGAAGGACTCGCAGCGCGGCGGTGCGCTCGTCGGAGGGTGCGGCGTCGAGGACGGTGACGGCGAACGGGAGCGCGGTGGCTCTGGTGAGGGCTGTCGCTTCCGCCGCGGGCAAATGCGCGACAGCGCTCGAGGCGATCGGCAGAGGCCGCTGTGGCTGGTAGCGGCTGGCCGCCTTCAACACCCGTAGCTCAGTGTCGAGTTCGTCGAGTTGGGCAGCGATGTGCTCAGCGGAGCGGGTTTCGGCTGCGGCGAACGCGGCCGCCGTAGTGACCTCGGCGCGGTCGAGACCCCGCCGCAGATCGGTGCAGCGTTGGCGGGCGGCGGCTACGGCGCGGTCGTCTTCGCGCATGATGTCGAAGATCAGTTTGTCGACGTCAGCGCCGCTGATGATGTGTTCGGCGCCGCCGGCGGCGACGGCGCGCGCGGCGAGCGCTTCTTGTAAGGCGGGCTGGAATTGTTCGGCAGGCGCGATAGAGGGCAACTGCAGTGTGCGCCAGCTTAAGTCGAGTTTCGCGGAGCTGATGTCGTCGGGGTCCGCGTCGGGCTGGGCCTGGAGTGCATCGAGTTGCTGGCGCGCCCAGTCGACGCTGGCAACGATGTCGGCGTACGCCTCCTCGGCATCGGCCCACTGGGCGACGACGTCTTGGACGGCGAGCAGGTAGGGCCGGTCGGCGTCGGCGCGGATTCGCAAGGCAGTGATCTGGGGTGTGGCTTCGCGCATGGCGGGTCCATCGCCGATCACTGATCGGGCTCGAAGCTGGGTGTAGTCGGTGCGGGCTTGTTGGTATTGGGTGCGTAGAGCGTGCACGTTGAGCAGGGCGTCGGCAAGGGGCGGCGGTTCGGGGCGCTGGCGGGGAAGGTCGGCGAAGTCCAGGGCGCCGAGTTCGTCGGCGCTGTAGACGATCTCGTCGAGCGGGTCAGGCGCAACGGATTCGGGGTCCCATTCGGTGATGGTGAGGTCGGTTGCGGGCATGTCGATCCTGGGGTGGGCAGGGTCGGGCGGGAATTGTTCTTCGTCCTCGGGGTGTAGGGGGGCGTGGTCGGGCAGGGTGGGGCCGTCGTGGTCGTGGTGGCCGGCGAATAGGTCGACGGTGTAGGTGATGGCCCGGGCGTATTGGTAGGTGGCAATGGTGCGGTCCGGGTCGATGTCGGCGAGGTGTTCGGCGGCGACGTTGAGCAGATCGGCCGGTGTCCACCGGGTGGGATCGGCGGCGTTGATGGCTGAGACCAGGCCTGGCCATGCTGGGTCGGCGATGATGGCTTCTGCGGCGGCGGAACCAAAGACGTTGTGTAGGTCGCTGATCCAGGTGGGCCGCAGCGCGGTGTGGGGGGTGTCGAGGGTCGCTGTGGAGGTCAGCTCGGCCGACAGGCGCCACCACAGCGCGGCGGCGGGCAGTTCGTCGGGCAGCGGTTGCGCGGCGGCGGCGGCGCGCACAAGGGTAGGCAGGTCGGGGCGGCTGGTCGCGGCTTGGGCGAGGCGGGCGGCGAGCGCAGGCCAGTGGCCGTCGGCGCGTACGCGGGGGTTGATGGACTCAATGAGCTTCTCGAAGCGGCGGGTGTGCGGGTATTGGGTGCGTAGCGCTTCTTGGGCGTGCTGTTCGAGCATGGATTGGATGGCGTAGGCGCGCACGGCGTATTGCGGGGGGCCGAGCAGGCTGGTGTCGTCGTTGGCGACGTCGTGGGCGGCGCGGAAGACGGCGATTTCGGCGGCCAGCTTGGGGTTGGCGGCCAGGACCGGCTTGGCCCAGACGGGGGCGGTGGCAGGTGTCCAGTGGTGGATGACGGTGTCGCGGATCTGGTCGGCCAGCTCGGTGACCAGTTCGGCGCGTGCGTTGAGGTAGGTGCGCCATTGCGGGTCGTCGGCGAGCAGGGCCGGGGTGGCCGGTAGCCAGCGCAGCGGCCCGATGCCGCTGGAGTGTGCGCCGGTGGGGTCGATGCGCCAGTCGACGACGGCGGCGGGGTCCTGGGCGCTGAACAGCTCGTCTTGGGTGGCTGCGGCGGTCAGCGCGGCGAGCGGGTCGTGGCCGTCTGCGGCGATGATGGCCAGGTGCTTGCACAGCACCGGCCAGGCTTGCGCGCGGGTCAGGCCGGGGTAGAGCTGGTCGGCGGTGATATGGAGCTCGGCCAGCGCGGCGGGGGAGGCGATCTGATGGGCGGCTTCGCCGAGGGCGTCGTAGTACATGGCTGCGGCGGGGCCGAGACGGGCGAACGGGTCGGCGGCGGCGCGAGCAGCGGTGGTGGCCGATACTTGGGCACCGTCGCGGCGCAGCGTGGCGGACAAGACGTCGACGGCGGTTTCGGGGTGGGTGGCTTTGGGGGAGAGGACGCGGTGCGGATCGGATTCGGCGGTGGACAGATAAATGTGGTTTTCCACCCGTCCGCGGGTTAAGGCGACGTAGAGCAGTTGGCGGGTCAGGGTGCCCGCGCCGACGATATGGCAGGCGTGTCCGGCGGTGAGTCCTTGCGCGGAGTCGATGGTGGCGGCATAGCCCAGCGTCACATGCTTTTTCACATAATCGGCGGGCAGGCGAACCATTCTTCCGCTGCCCAGGTGCCGGGCTTTAATGCTGCCGTCATCATTGGTTTCGATGATTTGGTAGCGGTAGCCGTTGCGGACGTAGTCTTTGCGGCCGATGTGAATTCGCCGCGCGTTGCGTCTGGTCCGGATCAGGTCGCCCGGTGATGCGGCCAATTTGTCGGACAGGATGATTTCTTTGCCGTGCAGGGTTTTCGGGTCGGCGGCGGCGAGCCGGTCGAGGCGGGCGCGGGCGTTGAGGGTGTCGACGATGTCGTTGGTGGGGGCGAGCAGGATGCTGTCTTTGCCGGCGTCGAGGTCGGCGGCCCAGGCGGTGTAGGCCATGTCGGCGGCGGTGTCATCGGATCCGACGTGGACGCGGTGGTGGTCGATGTAGAAGCCGAGACCGGCGGTATCTCCGGCCCGGATCGCCAGTGTGGCAGCGCTTTCGGCGGTGGAGCTGAATCGCACTAACTCCGATAGTGTCAGCGCGTCGGTGGTGGCCGCGATGTCGCGCATCACCCCGCCGGCGGAGATGGAGCCGAGCTGGTAGTCATCGCCGACCATGCGGATGCTGGCGCCGCGGGCCAGCGCGTGGGTGATCACGGCGTCGAGGTCGAGGGTTCCGGCCTTGCCAGCCTCGTCGATGATGATGAGGGTCCGGGGTCCGATCTGTTGAAACCATTCGGGTGGCGCTGAGCCGGTGGGTGTGCCGCCGGGGGTGGCCGACCACACGTATTTGGCGATTGTGTCGGTCGTGGCTGAGAGGTCTTCGCCGAGTTCGATGGCGGCTGTGGCGGTCGGGGCGAGTCCGATGATGGTGCCGCCCGAGGAGCGCCAGGCATGAGATAGCGCGGCCATGGCGGTGGTTTTGCCGGTGCCGGCTGGCGCCAGGGCGAGGGACAGGCGTCGGCCGCTGCTGGCCATGTCGCGGACCAGCGCGAGTTGGCCTTCGTTGAGTGGCTTGCCGCGGGCGGCTGAGTCGGTGAAGGCTAGCTCGATGTCGGCGTCGGTGACGGTGCGGCCGCCGTCGCGATGGGCGGCGGCGACGATACGTCGTTCTGCGGCAAGCACTTCGCGGCAGGTGTAGGTGGTGGCACCGTGGCGGGTGTAGACGCTCGCGCCGTCGCGGCGACGCAACCGCGAGGGTTCGCCCATTTCGC
>Ga0335075_10000565_pt1 | contig 64097 bp, 69 predicted proteins | sample Lox_Sample_24_FD_206723 | JGI IMG/M metagenome (GOLD analysis project Ga0335075, IMG submission 206723) | Soil microbial communities from Loxahatchee National Wildlife Refuge, Florida, United States - Lox_Sample_2.4 | ecosystem: Environmental > Terrestrial > Soil > Wetlands | place: USA...
ACGCGCTCGCGCGGCAGATGTGCCGGAAAGGGTGCGCGCACCGGCTTGCGGCGGGTGAACGGATGCACCGTCGTGCCGCCGACCGGCGCGGCAGTGATCTCGTCCTCGGCCGCGCTCGACGCCGCTTCCTCGAGTTGCAGTTCCAATTGGTCGAGCAGCTTGCGGCCGCGCTCGGAGGATTGCCCGTACTGCTCGCGCTTGAGCTTGGCGATCAGCAGCTTATAGTGGGCGACCAGCGCCTCGGCGCTGGAGACGCGCGCCTCTGCTTCCTGGCGCGCGGTTCGTTCGGCCGCCAACGCCGCCTTCAGGGCAGCGATGTCGTCGGCGGGGTTCTCGGGCGCGGTGGTCACGGGCCGATTGTCCCATGGCGCCAAAGCCCGGCCACCGCTCAACTATGGGATGAGTCAATTGGCCGCAGACTTATCCAGCTGCTTCCGGCCGCCAGGTTCGCACCGGGTTCCTCCAGTCAATGCCGTCAAGCATATAGGCGAGCTGTGCTGGGGTGATCGCGACCATCCCGACAGCCGGCGATGGCCAAATAAATCGCCCGCGCTCCAACCGTTTGGCGTAGAGCGACATGCCGATCCCGTCATGCCAGAGAATCTTGATCAGGTGACCGCGCTTCCCGCGAAACACATAAAGATCGCCAGCATGCGGGTCGCGTCCCAACCCTTGCTGGACCTGGATCGCCAAGCTGTTCATACCGCGCCGCATGTCGGTGTGCCCGACCGCCAGCCACACTCGGACACCCGAGGGAACCGAGATCACCGTCGCGCCAATGCCCCGACGACGGCGGCCGCCAAAGCCGGCGACACCGATGCCGGGATCCGGGCGCGGACATTCCCCGCAAATGCGATCTCGATCACCGGCATGGGCGGCGATGCCATCGCCGGCCGGGGCCATCAGCACCCGAGCAAAACCATTGGCCGCCGCTCGCAAATCCCGCCACCAACGGTAGATTAAACTCGAGGTCACGTCGGCCTGGCGCGCCACGTCGCGCAACCACGGCGCCAGGCGCAAACGCCGCCGCCACGATCGCTTGCTTCTGCTCGCTGCTCCACCGACGCCGCCGCTCGGGGCCGGCCAGTACCTCGATGCCTGTCACCGCACCGTCTCTTGCACCGGTGCAAACACCGGTGTTTGCACCGCTCCTTACCAGCCCGATCAGATCACAGACCGCAAGGCGGTGCTCGGCGGACGGTTACGATAAAAAAAATGCAGAGCGTTTTTGGCTTGGCGGCGCGGCGCACATAGCTGGAGCGGGGGCACCAAGATTGGGGCCGCGCCGGTAAGCCAAAAACGGATTGGACTAACCCGCCGGCACCTCAGCCGCGTACAGCGTACCGGCACGCAGCCGAGCTATGGGCATTGAATGACTCCTCCTGCGCGATGGCGCCCGAGGGAAGGTCTGCAGACCAAACGATGGAAGCGGCGGATCCGACGAATGCCACGAGTTGCTGAAGGGATTGGCGTGCAGGGTGGCCACAATCGGGCAGGATGTCCCGAATTCGGTGTGGAAGTTGGGATGATGACCACAGTCGCGCCGCTCGACGCAGGGAGGCATTGAGCTGATGAGGCGACGAAGCTGCTGTTTGGTGTGAGATGCGTGGTCATGAGGTATCCCAACGCGGTCGAGGAGGATGTATGGATTTTGGGATGACCTCGACAACGAGCATGCGCCCTTGATGGCAAGCGGGGCATTCCTGGACGGAATGCTCCATGGCGGCTTCACATTGCTCATGCTGATCATTGGTCTGTATATCGAGCGAAGACGCTTGCGTCACCATCCCGAGTAGCTCGCGGCAACGCGCAAGCTTCTGCTCCCGATAGCGGTTGCAGAAGAAGCCGTAATAGCGGATACGCTGAAAGCCCTCCGGCAGGACATGCAGAAGGAACCGGCGAATGAACTCCTCTGCAGTGACGGTCATCGTGCCGAGACGGTTGTCATTGCGGTAGTCTTTCCAGCGAAAGCGGACTTTGCCGCCGTCGATGGACAGCAGGCGATTGTTGGATATGGCAATGCGATGGGTATAGCGGCCGACATAGTCGAGGACTTGCTCGGGTCCGGAGAACGGCGGCTTGGCGTAGACGATCCATCTGGCGGCGCGGACCGGTGCCAGGTAGCGCAGGAAGGCCGCGTGCTCATTGAGGTGCTGCAGGGAGGTAAAGAACTTCAGCCGTCCGGCCACGTATGCGTTTGCGAGGTACTGCAGGAACAACCGTCGGAACAAGCTCGACAGGACACGAACCGGAAGGAAGAAGCCTGGTCGGCAGGAGACCCAGCGTTCGCCATCGGGCGAGATACCGCCGCCAGGCACGACAAAATGGATGTGCGGGTGGTACAGCATGTTTGACCCCCAGGTGTGGAGGACACCGAAAAAGCCGATCTCCGCGCCGAGGTGCGCGGGGTCGGCGGCGATGGAACGAAGGGTTTTGGCAGCCGCGCGGAACAGGATGTCATAGACTTCCGGCTTATTCTGATACGCGATGGCGGCAATCTCCTGCGGGACGGTGAAGACTACGTGGAAATATTCGGTGTCGAGGAGTTCTGCCTGGCGGTTTTCCAGCCACTTGGCCCGGGCGAGTGATTGGCCGGATGGGCAACACCTCGATCGGCAACTGTTGTACCAGACGCACTGATGGCCGCAGCTGTCGCACCGCTCGACGTGCCCGCCGAGAGCCGAGGTGCGACAAAGTTCGATCGCGGTCATGGCACGGCGCTGTGCCGTCGAGAGCGAAGCGCCGTGCTGTTGACGATACGCCTCACCGTAGCGGCGGAATACGTCCGCCACTTGCAGGGAGCCGGTCCCCACGGGGACCGCCGTTTAGAAATGCTGTGGCGGACGTGGTTGCGGTGCGGGGAGTGTTGGTTGTGGCAGGAGATCGAGCGGGCTCGACGTCGAACAGACCTTGCTCGTGGCAATCCGTAAATAGCGAGCGGTGGTGGAGAGGCCTCTGTGCCCGAGCAGGAGCTGGATCGTGCGGACATCGGTGCCAGATTCCAGGAGATGCACTGCGAAGGCGTGGCGAAGAGAATGCGGCGTGACAGGCTTGGTTATTCCGGCGCTGCGGCGAGCCAGCTTGCAGGCCAACTCGACGGCCGACGTTGTAATCGGATACTCTGGACGATCGCCAGGGAACAACCATTCCTTCGGTCGCGCGGCGCGCCAATAGCCGCGGAGCGTTTCGAGCAGCTTGGGCGATAGCATGACGTAGCGGTCTTTCTGCCCCTTCCCTTGCTCTACGCGAATGACCATTCTTTGACTGTCGATCGCAGTTGCCTTTAGGCTGACGACCTCGGAGACTCGCAGACCGGCCGCATAACAGGTCGTCAGGATCGTGCGCTGTTTGAGGTTCCGCACGTGAGCGAGCAGATGCACGCCCTCTTCGGGATTGAGAACCTCGGGTAATTTCTGCGGCTTCTTGCAGGTTGGAATGACCTCTTCGAAAGTCCAATCTTTCTTGAGGGTAACCTTGTAGAGGAAGCGGATCGCGGAGACGGCGATCAGTATCGATTCCCGCGCCAGCTTCCTCTCATTGGTGAGATAGACCTGATAGGTACGAATGTCCTCGGGGTGGAGATCTGAGGGTGACTTGCCGAAGTACCGTGCAAATTGAGAAACCTGCTGACAGTACGAAGCCTGGGTGTTTGGTGACAGGTTCCGTACCTGCATATCCTCGAGCATGCGCTGGCGAAGAGCGATCATGGTTGGCCTCCATTGCGACAGGGATGGCGCCGTCATTTGGCGCCGGCCTTATCCTGTCGCACATGGATTTGTCTGATGACTCGGTGCCGATTGCCTTGCCGGCCGGGCCATCTTGTCGACCGTGAGGATCATCATGTCCCGGCACGCGCAAATCCCGCGTAGCGGGTTAGTCCAATGGCTCTTATGTCGAGCTCCGGATAAGGCCCACGCCAGGCGCAAATTTTACGACGTGTTCGAGTCGACCAAATCGCCAATTGCCGAGGAGGCACTGAAAACGGATCGGCGAGCTCTATCGCATCGAAGCCGAGATCAGCGGCCAGCCGGCCGAAACCCGGCTGGCGGCGCGGCAGACCCGGGCCGCGGCGGTCCTCGATGCCTTGCGCGACTGGCTGACCGCGCAGCGGCGCCGGCTGTCATCGAAGAACGCGCTTGGCAAGGCGATCCAGTATGCACTGAGCCGCTGGGAAGCGCCAACCCGCTTTGCCGGTGATGGCCGCCTCGCGCTCGACAACAACCCCGCCGAGCGGGCGCTGCGCTGTGTCGCCATTACCCGCAAGAATTTTTTGTTTCTCGGTTCCAACGCCGGCGGCGAGCGCGCCGCCATTCTCTATACCGTGCTGGAGAGCGCCAAACTCAATGGCCTCGATCCGCAAACCTGGCTTAGCAACGTGATCGATCGCCTGGCCAAGGGCCACCCGATCAATCGGATCGGCGAACTGCTCCCGTGGAACTGCAACAACCAAATCGCCAGCCTCGCCGCTTGACCGGCGTTGTGGTCCTCAGCTGACGCTTACCATGAATCCGCGAACGCTGGGGATCTCGCGTTCGCAAGCGTATCCTTCAACGGTGCCAGACCCGTCGTCGCTTGCGCCTTGGGCATCCGGATAGGCGGCGAGTCGCCCGAGGCGCTCGCCAGCCCGTCTTTCAGCGATGTGGTCGCTTCCAGCGCGGTCAACGGCGGCAGTCCAAGTACCGCCCGCCGCGGGTTGACGGCTCCAAACACCGCCGTTTTCGTGAGTTCGGCAATGTTGAGCGTGGACAGCAATTCCTTTGCTGTGTCCTTTTCCACGAGTTCCAGCGCCGGCAGGTCGCGGGCGCCGGCGTCCGCAATTTTCTGTAACACAGCCCGTAGTTTTTCGATGTCTTCCAAGCGCAGCAGCGCTTGAACCTCTTTGGAGCGCTGGCCGGGTTCTGATAGGACGTAGCGAATTATGGGTGTCCGGGCTTCTTGCGGAAGAACGCTACCGTTACGTCGGCGGGCGCAGCCGTTCCGCGGACCTCGCCGTTGGCGCCGTCCAAACCGCTCGTCACGTCGATCGCACAGATCGGGATCCCGCGCGCCTTCAGAGTCTCGATCATCTGGGCCGCCGCGGCCGTCGAGGACGTCCGCCTGGACAGGTTCGATTCCACCCTGCCATAGCGCGGCGCAATGGGCGGCATCGCCGCTCAGATGCTCGCGGGATCCAAGCAAAGCAAGACGCACCGGCCATCCTGCTTCGGCCAGATGACGGGCGGCGGTGAAGCCGTCGCCGCCATTGTTGCCCGGTCCGCAGAGGACGGTGACGGGACGCTTCGACCAGCGTGCCTTTGTGGCGTCTGCGACGGCGCGGCCCGCGGCCTCCATCATTGTTGGGCCGCTGACACCAGCGGCCATCGCCAGGCGATCGGCCTTGCCCATCTCCACCGGCGTCAGGAGCGCGACGTCATGGATTGAGTGGTTCTGCGTGGTATCCATGCTCGCCTCACGCGGACTGGCGGATTGCTGTTAACGCCCGGGCCCGATGGCGTGCGATCGTCGCCGGCGTCCGCGATTTTGGGATCTTGTGAATGAAGTTGTATCGGGCGACGTGATAGCTCGGATCGAAGCCGTAAAAGTTGAGGCGCATGCGTTCCAGCTCTTCGGCCCGGTAGCGCTCGAGCGGCTTTTCCGCTTCCTCCCTCTTCCGACGGCCCCGCTTTTCGAGAAGCCGCTGCAGAAGGCCGGCATCATCAGCAATCCTCAACGCCAGCTCTGCGATGGGGCGTGGATCGCGGAAGGCGGATGCGGGCAGGATGCGGTCGACTAGGCCGAGCCGCCGGCCTTCCGCGGTGCCCATCGGTAACCGCGCTTGGATTAGCCGGCGGGCGTTCTCCGGGCTGACGCGCCGCGGCAGCGAGTAGGTCCAGTATTCCGAGCCGTAGAGGTTACCCATGTCCTTGTAGTGAGGGTTGAGCACCACGCCGTCGCGCGCCCAGGTTTCGTCGGCGGCGAGCGCGAGGAAGACCCCGCCGGCGCCCGCGCCGCCTTGCAGTACAGAGACGACGAGTCTATCCGTCGTCGTGATGATGTCGCGGGCGAGGTCGTTGATGGCGTTGATGTTGCGCCAGGATTCGTCCGCGGGACTGTCGGCCGCCTCGATCATGCCGAGATGGATGCCGTTCGACCAATGGTCCGGCCCGCCCATCAAGAGCAGCACCTTGGTCGGCCGTCGCAGCGCTGCGGCATAGGCAGCTCTCAGCGCCTGGCATTGGCCGGTGCTCATCGCGCCGTTGTAGAAGGCGAAATGCAGGAGACCGACCGGGCCGTCCTCCTCGTAGCGGATCGGCTGATAGCCAAAAGCAGAGGGCAGCGCCGCGCTTTCCGCCGCGAACACATGCGTTGCCGGCAGCTTCAGCGCGTTCTCGCGCTCCTCCAGAACATGGCCGATCCAGACCGCGCCGTCCCGCGTCGCACGGGCGAGAGCGCCGCCGCAGCGTGCGATGACGTCGCCGGGCGCACCCCAGAGATTATCGGCGGCGTGAGCGTCGAAGAGCCTGACCGGCTTGCCGAAGAGGCTGTCGCACACTCCCGGCGCCCCATCGGCGCTTCGGATCTTGCGTAGCACGACCGCCGTCGGGTCGTCCGGCCAGTCGATGGCGCGGTCCCTCTGGCGGCAGGCAGGCCGGAGGCGGCCGGTCACGTCGGGGTCTCGGGCGGCGGGACGGAACGGCTGAAGACCTTTTTCGATGCGGGCAAGAGCGGTCAGCACCGCCTCGACCGCCGCCTCGGCGACCTCGCGGCGATACAGGCTCGACTTCGAGGCTTCGCGCATTGCGATTGAGACCGAGGCCCAGACCGGCCCGGCATCCATCTCGGCCTCGGCCTGCAGCACCGTCACGCCCCCGTCGGTGGCGCCTTCGAGCACGGCCCAGTCGAGCGCGGACGGGCCGCGGTCGCCGACGATCCCCGGATGCACGATCAAGCAACGATGACGTCGCCAGATGTTCTCGGGGATCGCGCGCTTCAGGAAGGGAGCCAGCACAAGGTCAGGCTGGAAGAGCTCGACCGCCTCGCGGGTCACGGCGTCGTTGATGTCGAGCTCGACCGAAACCTCGTGGTCGCGTTCACGAAGCTCGACATGGAGCCGTTGGGTCAGGCTGTTGAAGCTGTGGGCGAGGAGGAGGATGCGCATGGGACGATTCCCTCAACAGATGCGTGGAAGCTGTTCGCCCGACAGCCAGTCCACCATGCGTCCGCCGCCGAATCCGGTCGTCATCTGAACGAAATGGTGATCGTCCTCGATTGCCTCGCCGATGATGGCCGCGTCGCGGCCGAGCGGATGCGTGCGCATCGCGGCAAGCACCGTTTCTGCCGCCTTCGGCGCGAGGACAGCGACCAGCTTGCCTTCGTTCGCCACGTAGAGCGGATCGAGCCCGAGCAGCTCGCAGGCGGCGGCGACTTCAGGCCGCACTGGAATCGCATCCTCAGCGAGACGGAAGCCGATATTGGACCGATCCGCCAGCTCGTTGAGCGTCGCGGCGAGCCCGCCGCGCGTCGGGTCGCGCATAACGCGCAGATGGTGGCCGCCGGCCTCCACCATCGCAGCAACCAGACCATGAAGCGGCGCGGAATCGGAGAGCAGAGCCGTGTCGAAGGAGAGGTTCTTGCGTTTCGACATGACCGCAACCCCGTGGTCGCCAAGCGTGCCTGACAGGATCACGCGGTCGCCCGGCTGGATCTTGTCGGCCGAAAGGTCGAGGCCGCCGGGAACCGCGCCGATGCCGGTGGTCGAGATGAACACCCCGTCGGCCTTGCCGCGCTCGACGACCTTGGTATCGCCGGTAACGACCGGGACACCGGCGGCGCCGGCCGCCGCGCCCATGCTGTCGGCGATGCGCTTCAAGTCGACGAGCGGAAAGCCTTCCTCGATGATGAAGCTGGCCGAGAGATAAAGCGGGTGCGCGCCACCCATGGCGATGTCGTTGATCGTGCCATGGACCGCGAGCGAGCCGATGTCGCCGCCGGGAAAGAAGAGCGGCGAGACCACGTAGCCGTCGGTCGTCATGACCATGCGGCCTTGGGCGACGTCGAAGGCCGCCTGATCGTTGCCACGGCGCAGCCACTCATTGTCGAGCGCTTTGTGGAAGATGTCGGTGATGAGTTGCGCCATCGCGCGGCCGCCCGACCCGTGCGAGAGATCGACGCGTCCATTCTTGATGTCGAGGCGGCGGCGATAGGCCTTGGCGGTCATGCGGCGCTCCGCGCACGGTCGCGAAAGCGGCCATAGGTCCAGTGCGCCGCGCAGGCGCCTTCCGAGGAGACCATGCAGGAACCCATCGGCGTGTCCGGCGTGCACAGCTTGCCGAACAGCTTGCATTCGGTCGGCGTCTTGACACCGCGCAGGATGGCGCCGCATTCGCAGGCGGGATTGTCCTCGCCTCCCGCATCGGCAAGCTCGAAGCGGAGCTCGGCATCGAAGGCGGCATAAGCCTGCTTCAGTCGCAGCCCGCTATAGGGCACGACGCCGAGGCCGCGCCATACAAAGCTCTTCCGCGGCTCGAAGAACTCGGCGACTTCGCGCTTGGCGATCGCGTTCCCGTCGCGCGTGACAGCGCGGACATACTGGTTCTCGACCTCATGGCGTCCTTCGTTGACCTGTCGCACAAGCATGAGTATCGCCTGCAGCACATCGAGCGGCTCGAAGCCGGTCACGACGACGGGCTTGCCGAACTCCTCCGCGAAGAACTCGTAGGGCTGCGTGCCGATGATGGTGCTGACATGGGAAGGGCCGATGAAGCCGTCGACGCGCACCCGGCCGAGCGTGCGCACCTCGGGGCTTTCGAGGATGCTCTGGATGGCCGCAGGCGTGAGGACATGATTGCAGAACACGCTGAAGTTCTTCAGCCCCTTGGCCGCCGCGAGGCGGATCGCAAGCGCCGTCGGCGGGGTCGTGGTCTCGAAGCCGATAGCGAAAAAGACGACTTCGCGCGATGGTTCGGCCTCGGCGATGCGGACGGCGTCGAGCGTGGAATAGACCATGCGGATGTCGGCGCCGGCTGCCTTGGTCTTGAGCAGCGAGGCGCCCTGCGATCCCGGCACGCGCATGAGGTCGCCATAGGTACAGAGCGTCACCTCGGGCCGTATGGCCAGCCCAATCGCCATGTCGATGCGCCCGACCGGAAGCACGCAGACCGGGCAGCCGGGACCATGGATCATGCGCACATTGGCCGGCAGGAGATCAGCGATGCCGAAGCGCGAAATCGCGTGGGTATGGCCGCCGCAGAATTCGATGAGGCGGTAGCTCGCCCCGGCCTTGACCTCCCCCGCGATCTGTCTGGCGAATGTCTGGGCGATGCGTCCATCGCGATACTCGTCGATATATTTCACGGGAGCGCCTCCATCATCTCGGATGGCCCGATGAGGCCTCCCTCGCGCATCAGCGAGAGTGTCCTCTCCGCTTCCTCCGGATCGATCCGCGCGAGCGCATAGCCGACGTGAACGATGACGTAGTCGCCGACCCCGACATCCCCGACCAGCGCGATGGAAATCTCCATGGAGACGCCGCTGAGCGTGACCCGCGCCATGCCGTCGGGCAGGATGGCGTTCACGCGCACGGGAATGGCGAGGCACATGCGTTTTCCTTTCCGGATGTGGCGTCGATGCTTTCGGCCAGGGTCAGCCGAGCAAGCCTCGCTTGGCCCAGCGACAGCCCTCCGTCGTTGGCTGGTACGGCGCGCGCCAGAAGGGGGCTGAGCCCGCGTTCCCTCAGCGCCTGGGCAAGCCCCTCGGCGAGCACGCGGTTCATGAAGCAACCGCCGCCGAGCGCGATTTGCGCGACACCAAGCGATGACGCGGCTACCGCGGTCCATGCCGCGAGACCCGCGATCAGCGTGCCGTGGAACAGCTCCGCGCCTGAGCGGGGATCGCCGCGCAAGGACAAGAGAGCCTCGAGCAGCGGCCGAAAGTCCAGCACGTCGCCGTCAAGGCGATAACCGTCCGGCAAGATCCTGGGCTGCCGGACCAGCGCTTCAAGCTCCATCGCTGCCTGTCCCTCATAGGCTTGATGGGCGTGGGGCCGGAGCAGTGCGGCGGCCGCGTCGAACAGACGGCCCATGCTGGTGGTAGTCAGCGCAGCGGGCGAGCGGCCGAGCGATCCGGCGAGCGGACCGGCAAGCGGGCTATCGGGAAACAGGAGGCGGGCGTCCTCGATCCGCCGAAGGGAAGCAAGGGCGGCGACGCCCATGCGCCACGGCTCGCGGGCGGCGCGGTCACCGCCGGGCAGCGCGAGCGGCAGAAGATGGCCGAGCCGCCGCCAGCAGGCGCCGTCGAGGAGCATCAGTTCGCCGCCCCAGGCACCGCCGTCGTCGCCCAGGCCGTAGCCGTCGAGGGCGAGGCCGAGCACCGGCCCGCGCACCATGTGTTCGGCGGCGATCGAGGCGAGATGGGCGGCATGGTGCTGCACCGCAATCGCCGGAAGGCCGCTCGCCTGCGCAAAACGCGAAGAATGGAAATCCGGATGGCGATCGCAAGCGACGGCTTCGGGCGTGACGTCAAGAATGGCGAGGAGATGCTGCGCCGCTTCTTCGTGGAAGCGGATGGCCGCGGCGTTGTCGAGATCGCCGACATGTTGCGAGACGAAGGCCTCACGCCCGCGCGTCACCGTCACCGTCGTCTTCAGGTGCGCGCCGACGGCAAGGACGGTGGGCCCATCCTCTCCAAGGTCGATCGGCGCCGGCACAAAGCCGCGCGAGCGCCGGAGATAGGCTGGAGCGCCGTCGATGATCGCCATCACGGAGTCATCGGCGCGGGCCACGATCGGCCGGTCATGGGTGACGATGAGATCGGCGATGCCGGAGAGCCTCTTCGTCGCATCATCGTCATCGATCACCAACGGCTCGCAGCCGGGATTGGCGCTGGTGGCGACCAGGGCGACTGACTGAGGCTGCCGCCGCCAGGTTGGGTCCATCGGAGACCCTGTCAAAGCATGGAAGAGCAGATGGTGCACCGGCGCATAGGGCAGCATCACGCCGATGCGGGTGAGCCCCGGCGCGATCGAAGGCGCCAGTCCCGCGCGGCGACGCATCAGCACGATCGGCCGTTCGCTCCGCGAAAGAAGAGCCCGTTCGGCGGCGGTCGGCGCGGCGATCAGATCGGCCGAGGCCTCATTCGCCACCATGACAGCGAAGGGCTTTTCCTCGCGCGCCTTGCGCCGCCGGAGCTCCTTCACGGTGGCCTCGTTCGCGGCATCGCAAATCAGGTGGAAGCCGCCGATTCCCTTCAGGGCGACGACGCGGCCCTGCTTCAGGGCGTTGGCGATGGTGTCGACGGGGTGGCTGAGACGTGGGCCGCAGACCGGGCACGCGATGGTCTCCGCATGAAACCGCCGGCTGGTGACATCGCCGTAGTCGCGCCCGCATGCGAGGCACAGCGGAAAGGCGGCCATCGAGGTTTGGGCACGGTCATAGGGCAGACGGCGCGTGATGGTGAAGCGCGGGCCGCAATGGGTGCAGGTCACGAAGGGATAGAGATAGAAGCGGCTCGACGGGTCGAAGAGGTCTTCAAGACAGGCGTCGCAGGTCGCGGCATCGGGGATGACCAGCGTTCGTGCTGCTCCCGCGATGCTGTCGCGTATTTCGAAGCTCCGGTCGCCTTCGGGCGCAATGATGGACACTTCGACATCGTCAATGCGCGCGAGGGGTGGGCGTTCCGCCTCCAGGCCAGCGACAAAGGCGCGGAACGCCTGGCCCTCGACCTCGAGCAGGACGCCCTCTCCATCGTTCAGCACAAAGCCCGACAGCGCATGCCGTGCGGCCAGCCGGTGGATGAACGGCCGGAAGCCGACACCCTGGACCGCGCCTCGCACGCGAATTCTGAGGCGTGCTTTTGGCGCAGACGTTGGCAGCGCGTGCATCTTCGTATGGAGCTCAGCCTGCGACATAGGTCACGTCCTGCGTGGCGTTGCGGACCCGCACGTCGATCCAGCCGTAGAAGGCTGACATTCCCTCGCCGGTGCGTGCCGATAGGGTGAGGATGTTGATTTGCGGATTTACACGCCGGGCATAACCAATGCAGGCTCCAACATCGAAATCGACATGCGGCAGCAGGTCGGCCTTGTTGAGGAGCATGAGGTCGGCCTGCGCGAACATGTCGGGATATTTGAGTGGCTTGTCCTCCCCCTCGGTGACCGACAGCACCACCACCTTGTGCGCCTCGCCAAGATCGAAGGCGGCCGGACAAACGAGGTTGCCGACATTCTCGATGAAGAGCAGCCCGCCCGGCTGCAACGGCAGTTGGTCGAGCGCGTGGCCGACCATGTGCGCGTCGAGGTGGCAGCCTTTCCCCGTATTGATCTGTATCGCAGGAACGCCGGTTGCGCGGATTCGGTCGGCGTCGTTGGAAGTCTGCTGATCACCTTCGATCACGGCGATCGCGAAACGGGCCTCGAGATCGGTGATCGCCCGGACCAACAACGACGTCTTGCCCGATCCTGGGCTCGAAACAAGATTCAGCGCGAACTGGCCAGCGGCCAGCAGCCGGGCTCTGTTCGCCTGCGCATAGGCATCGTTCTTTGACAGGATATCGCGTTCGAAGCGGATGACGCGCTCTTCGTTCATGCCCGGAAGATGAACACCGGCGGCGCCCGCGCCGAAAGTGATCGATCCGTCCTCCCCGTGCCAATGATCATGATGGCCATGCTCGCCGTGATCATGAGGATGGTGATGCGGATGATCTTCTCGCTGTTCGGCCGTCACGGTGCCGCAGCCGCAAATCGTACACATCATTCCACCTCCAGTTCTGTCAGGCGGAGCTCGTCGCCCGTCGTCATTTCCACGTGGGACTGCCCGCAGGCAGGGCAAAGATCGTAGCGCTGCTCGATCGCCACCGAGCTGTGACAGCCCGGGCACCAGCCGGCGCCAGGCACCATGTGCATTTCCAGACGCGCACCCTCGGCGACGGTGCCGCGACTTGCCGCATCGAAGCAGAATTCGAGCGCGGTCGGCTCGACATGGCCAAGCGCGCCGATCTTGATGCCGATGCGTTTCACACGGCCGAACCCTTCCTTGCGCGCTTCGTCCTCGATCAGGTCCACCAGGCTTTCGGCGATCGACATCTCATGCATCCGGCCACCCGTCGCTTCAGTTGACACCCAGTCGGGTCTTGAGCGTTTGAACCACCACCGCCGGATCGGCCGGCTTGAGGAACACGCCCGAGACCCCGAGCTGGTCGAGGCCGACCGCGCCGACCAGTGCGTCGGCGGCGTTGCTCACGATGTAAATGGGAATGCGGCTGCCGACCGCTTTCAGCTTGTCGGCGATGGCGCCGAGGGCGTCGATCGCCTCCATCACCAGATCAGCGAGAATCGCGTCCGGCTTGACGCGCATGGCCGTCCGCTCTCCCTCGCGGCCGTTCGCCGCTTCGCCGACAGTGAAGCCGGCGGCTTCCAGCGCATTGCGCAGAACCGCACGCGCGTGCGGATCCGCGTCGACGAGGAGAATGGTCTTTCGTTTGTCACCCAGGCCGATGTTCATCGTGACACCTTCAGGAGATAGCCGATCCGGCGGCGCATCAGCGTGACGGCGAGCGCGAGATTGTTGCGGGCTCGGTCCGACAGCGCCTCCAGGAAATCGAATTCGTAACCACGGATGCTGACGAGATGAGCTTCTGGCACCCTGCCGAACTGCTGATCGGCAATTGCCAGAAGCGCCTCGGGCTTGAGCAGGTGACTCGTAAAGGTAATGTCGAGCGCCGGCGAGAGGCGTTGGATCGCGCAAGGCGCATCGCCGTCACGCGCAGCATCGACGAACCAGACCACGTCATGCGCGGCGACTTCGACCGCATCTTCAATGACAAGCTGGTAGTTGTCGCATGTCGTGACGCTCGGCCAGCCAGCCGCTTTGATTTCAGCGGCTGCGGCGGGGCCGAGACCGTCATCCTGGCGGCCGGGATTGCCATAGCCGATCACCAAGATCCGCGGGGAGCGGATCGCCAGCGGCACGGCAACCGGCGTATTGGCGATCGCAAGCCCGGTCATTGCTTGATCCTCTCGGCGATGGGTGTTCCATCGCTATCCTCTAGCGTCACAATGAGCGGCATCTGCCCCAGGGCATGGGTGGCGCAGGAGAGGCACGGGTCAAAGGCACGGATGGCGACCTCGACATGGTTCAGCAGCCCTTCGGTGATCTCGCGGCCGGAAAGGTCGCTCATCGCCACCTGCTTTACCGCACGGTTCATCGCCTCGTTGTTGTTGGTGGTGGAGACGATCAGATTGGCGCTCGTGACCTGATCGTGCTCGTCGACGGTGTAGTGGTGGATCAAGGTGCCGCGCGGCGCCTCGATGCAGGCAATGCCCTCGCCGCGCTGTTCGCCCGTCGCCATCAGATCGGTGCCCTGCAGGTCGTCGTCGAACAAAAGCTCCTTGATCTTCTCGGCGCAGTGAACGAGGCAGACCAAACGAGCCCAGTGATAGGCGAGCGTGGCCTGGACGGGGCTGCCTCCGTTCTCGGCGATGAATTCGTTCCGCGCAGCTTCGGCAAGCGGCGTGTCGATCGATGTACAGCAATTGACCTGGGCGAGCGGGCCGACCCGATACCAGCCGTTCTCACGGCCGAGCGAGCGGATATGCGGGAATTTGAGGTAGCTCCAGGGCCGGACCTCCTCGATGAAGTGATCCCGATAGTCGATGGGGCTCACCTGATCGAAAATCGTCTGGCCGTCGGGTCCGATGGCTCGCAGCCGTCCGTCGTAAAGATCCATGCCGCCGCCGGGCCCGACGAGGCTGACGAAATTCGACTTATAGCTGGCAAAGTCGCGATGCAGGGTTTGGTTTGCGGCAACAAATCCCTTGTGGTGCTCCAGAGCGGCGCTGCACCAGGCGATGATCTCATCGACTTGGCGGCGCAGCGCATCCCGATCGTCGGTCGAAAGATTGTGGTTGATGCCGCCGGGAACGGCGCTGGTCGGATGGATCTTGCGTCCGCCGGTCGCCTTGATGACCTCCTGCCCGTATTTGCGGATGAAGATCGCCCATTTGCCGATCTCGGGAAACCGGTTCAACACCGCGATGATGTTGCGCTGCTCGGGCGGCGCGTCGAAGCCGAACAGAAGATCGGGCGACGCCAGATGAAAGATGTGCAGCGCGTTTGATTGCAGAACCTGGCCGTAATGCATGAGCCGGCGCATCTTCTCGGCCGTTGGCGTCAGCCTGTCCACGCCCGCCACCATGTCCATGGCCTTGGCCGCCGCCAGATGATGGCTGACGGGGCAGATGCCGCAAAGCCGCTGGATGATGAGGGGGACCTCCCAGTACATGCGGCCGCGGACGAAGCGTTCGAAGCCGCGGAATTCGACGATGTGAAAACGCGCCTCATCGACTTCGCCGGCAGCGTTCAGGCGGATCGTCACCTTGCCATGGCCTTCGACGCGGGTGACCGGATCGATCACGATTTTGCGGGGACCTTGGCTCAATTGAACGCTGCTCATGACGCGTCTCCCTGGGTGACCGGCCGGTCACTTCATTCGTATTTGAAAAGACGATAGGGAAGCTTCGGCTCCTGGCCAGTCAGCAGCGCCTTCAGCCCCGCCCAGATCGTATCTGCCGAAGGCGGGCAGCCCGGCAGGAAATAGTCGATCTTGACGATCTCGTGCGACGGATAGACCCGGTCGAGCAGCAGCGGCAGATCTTCGTCGTTCGGAATGAGCCCGCCAGCCTCGACGGTCGGTCCTTTGAGGTAGGCTTCCTCCAGACACTCGCGCAGACCGACCAGGTTGCGCATGGCCGGGATGCCGCCGGTAATCGCGCACGCGCCGACGGACACCAGGATGCGGCAGTGCGCGCGGAAATCCTTGAGGACGTGGACGTTATGCTCGTTGGCGCAGCCGCCTTCGACCAGCCCGACATCGACCATGCCATCGAACTGCTTCTTATCGTCCAGCGGCGACTTGTCGAGGTCGACGAGGTCGACCAGTTCGATGATCCGCTCGTCGATATCGAGGAGCGACATGTGACAACCGAAGCAGCCGGCGAGCGAGCAGGTCGCCAGCTTTGGCTTCGCGCGCGATGGGGCCTCTCCGGTCATTTGCGCCTCCCGCGTCTGGCCTTTATGTCGCTGCCGATCGGCGCCTCGTCATAGGTCCGGTGGCCGTAGGGCGTTCGGTAGCCGGTGCGCTTGACCACGATGCAGCCAACCGGGCAGACATGGACCGCCTTGTCGACCGCCGCGATCGTCGTTTCGTCGAGATGGTCGGCGTCGATGTTTAGCCGGACATGGATGCCGCGCCTCTCGAAGCCGAATACCGACTTTCCGTCGACCATTTGCGAAGCGCGGATGCAGCGTGAGCACAGGACGCACCGGTTGCGGTCGATGAAGATGTCGGGATGCGTGGCGTCGAGCTCGCGCTGGGGCCACAGGTAGGGAAGCGTCGGCCCGGCCATGCCGAGCAAATAGCCGAGCGCCTGAAGCTCGCAATTGCCGCTCTTCTCGCAGGAGGGACAGAAATGGTTGCCCTCGACGAACAGCATCTCAATGAGGACGCGGCGATCCGCGTTCAGGTCGGGTGTGTTGCTCTCCACCACGATGCCGTGCGCCGCCGGCATGGTGCAGGCGCTGCTGGGGCGGCCATTGATCTTGCACGTGCACACCCGGCAATGCCCGGCAGGCTCTAGCTCGGGATGGTAGCAAAGCCGCGGGATATAAATGCCGGCCGCATCACAGGCCTGGATAATGGTCTGACCGGCCGTGGCCTCGATCTCGATGCCGTCGACCGTGAAGGTGAACTTGTCTTCGCTCATACCCGTTTCTCCTCGGCTACCGGCTCTCGGCCCTGGACGTCGATTGCCGTGGCCAGGGCCTCATGCAGGTTGATGGCCGGCAGGAATGGCTCGGGCCGCAGACGGGCCTCATAAGCTTCCGGGAAATTGCGCATGGTGGTCAGGATCGGGTTGGGAGCGGTCTGGCCGAGACCGCACCGGCTCATGCGGGTCACGGTGTTGGCAAGCGCCGTCATCGCCGCGATATCGGCGAGCGTGCCGCGCCCGTCGATGATCTTCTCCAAATTCTTTCTGAGAAGCGTGGTGCCGACCCGACACGGCGTGCACCAGCCGCAGGATTCTTCGACGAAGAATTCCGCGAACTGTCGTGCGATATCGAGGACGTCGCGCTCTGGGCCAAAAACCATCACGGAACCGCCGGTCGACAGGTCTTCAAAGGCGATCTGGCGGCCAAAATCCTTTGGCGCCAGGCATTGGCCGGATGGGCCGCTCATTTGCACTATGGCCGCATTGGTTGCGCCGGCGAGGTCAAGGAAATCGTTCACCGTGATGCCGAAGGGCACCTCGTAGATGCCGGGTCGGGAACAATCGCCGGAGACGCTCAGGAGCTTGGTGCCGGTTGATTCGCGCGTGCCGTAGCCCGCGAACCATTCCGGTCCCTTCTCCATGATGCGGGTCACGCAGGCGAGGGTCTCGACATTGTCGACGGCCGTCGGTTGCTGCAGATAACCGCGATCGGTCGGGAAAGGAGGGCGATCGCGCGGCGCGCCGCGCTTGCCTTCGAGCGAGTCGAGGAGCGCCGATTCTTCGCCGCAGACATAAGCGCCGGCGCCGAGCTGAATCCGGATCTCAAAATCGAAGCCATCGTGGTCGCAGACCTTTTCGCCGAGCAGCCTGAGCCGACGGCGCTCCTGCAAGACGGCCTGAAGCCGGTCCCAAAGATAGGCATATTCGCCGCGGAGATAGACGAGGCCTTGTCGCGCGCCGAGCGCGTAGCCGGCGATCGTCATGCCGTCGAAGACGATGTCGGGGATCTCGGTCAGGAGAACGCGGTCCTTGAATGTTCCCGGTTCGCCCTCGTCGGCGTTGCAGACGACGTGGTGGGCGTCGCTGATCGATTGCCGGCAGAGATTCCATTTGAGGCCGGTCGGAAAGCCTGCGCCGCCGCGACCGCGTAGCTTGGCCTTGGTCATCATCTGGATCACGTCCTCGGGGGATCGGATCAGCGCGGCGCGCAGGCCATCCGCGGCCGCCGCTTCGGACCCGAAGATGATGGGGCCGGATTTCACGAGGCTTTTGGCAATTTGCGCCTTCGCCAGGCCGGTCCCCGGCACACCAGAGCCTGGGAAGAGCGGAATACGATTTTCGCTCTGCTGCTGGCGCAGCGCCGCGACGATGGGAGCGGCATCGTTTGGTGTCAGCGCCGTCACCACCGCGCCGTTGATGAGGGCGGCCGGCTCTTGATCGGCCATGCCGATGTCGTTGGTCCAGTCGAGCGTGAATTCTCCATCCGAAGACGTGGCGCCGATCGCCGCACCGGTCGCCGCGGACAGCGCTTCCGCGACTGCGGCGGCGCCCTTCATCATCGAGATCGGGGTCTTCGAGAGCCGGATATGGAAGCGTCCTTTGAGTTCCCTGTTCAGGAAGGCATAGAAGGACGACATGTCCTCGACCTCCACGGGATGGATGCCGAGGTGCGTGGCGATGGCGCGGATCGTCTCATCGGACAAATAGCCGAAACGGTGCTGAACAGCCTGGACGATGTCCATCAGCCGGCTACGGTCGGCGTGAACTGCGCTGACAATCTCACCGATCATCGCAGCCGCGTCAGAGGCGGACGTTGTTGCGTTCGCTTGCACACCGATGTTCCGCGTCTCGGTTTCGGTCATCGATCACTCCCAAGTGTCGGGCGCGGGTCTGTCAGTTCGTGTCATGCTTCGACGCTTCCGGAACAAGCACCGCCGCGCCCTTGATCGGGCCGTCGCGCAATCGCGCCAGGGCTTCGTTGGCGTCCTGCAACGGGAATGCCGTCGTTGTGGTGCGCACTGGAATTTTGGCCGCGATCGCCAGAAATTCGTCGCCGTCGCGACGGGTCAGGTTGGCGACCGAGCGCACGACGCGCTCTTCCCACAGGATCCTATAGGGAAAACTCGGGATATCCGTCATATGAATGCCTGCGCAGACGACGGTCCCGCCCTTCGCCGTCGCTTTGAGGGCAGGGGTACGAGCTCGCCGACGGGTGCAAAGATCAAGGCGGCGTCCAGCGGTTTAGGCGGCAACTCGTCAGAACCACCGGCCCAGACAGCACCTAGGCCGCGGGCGAAATCCTGTCCGGCAGCATCGCCGGACCGGGTGAAGGCATAGACCTCCTGACCGCGATATCGCGCGACCTGGATGGCGATATGCGCGGCGGCGCCGAAGCCATAAAGGCCGAGATGCGGCGCGTCGCCGGCAAGCTGGAGAGCGCGATAGCCGATCAGACCGGCGCAAAGCAGCGGCGCGGCTTCGACGTCGGTGAAGCCTGCTGGGATCGGAAAACAAAAGCGCTCGTCCGCGACAGTGTAGTCCGCATAGCCGCCATTGATCTGATAGCCGGTGAAGCGAGCACGATCGCAAAGATTTTCACGGCCGCTCTTGCAGTAGACACACTCTCCGCAAGTCCAGCCCAGCCACGGCACGCCGACACGGTCCCCGAGCTGGACATCTGTGACCTGTGATCCGAGAGCCGTGACGGTACCGACGATTTCGTGTCCGGGCACGAGCGGCAGCTTTGGGTGCGTGAGCTCACCGTCGACCACGTGAAGATCGGTGCGGCAGACGCCGCAGGCACGGACATGGATTTGCACTTGGTGCATACCTGGTTGCGGAATCGCCGTCCCGGACTCGAACCTCAGCGGCTTATGTGGACCGTCAAAGATCATCGCATGCATGCGGTTACCTTGGTCGAATACAAGGCTTGGTTCCTCGAACCCGAACCTTGCCGTTGCGAGGCGGTTGATAAGACAATAAGTGAAAGCGAGTGCGATGTTGTGGCCGTGCCATCGCAGCCTGCTCCTGCCTCAATCAAAAGGTTATGACCATTCGGCCGTCGACTTTGCCCTTCTCAAGGTTGTCGAAGATCGTGTTGATGTCCTCGAGTTTCGCCTTGTGAATGTGCGCTCTGACCTTGCCTTCGGTCGCGAACTCGACGGCTTCGGCAAGGTCCTTGCGCGTGCCAACGATCGAACCGCGAATGGTGATGCGTTTCAGCACCACGTCGAAGATCGGTGTCGGAAATTCGCCGGGAGGCAAGGCATTGAGGGCCACGGTCCCCTTGCGGCGGACCATGTTGAGCGCCTGAGAGAACGCCGGAATCGATACGGCGGTCACCAGCACCCCATGTGCACCCCCGCCAGTGGCTTTGACCACCTGAGCAGCAGCATCTGGGGATTTGGCGTTCACCGCAACCTCTGCGCCGAGGCTCTTGGCGAGGGCGAGCTTGTCTTCGCCAACGTCGAGCGCGGCGACATGAAGGCCCATAGCTTTGGCGTACTGGATGGCGACATGGCCGAGCCCACCGACGCCCAAGATGGCGATCCATTCGCCCGGCCCAGCCTCGGTCTCCTTGATGCCCTTGTAGGTCGTCACGCCGGCGCAGAGGATCGGCGCCAGCTCAGCGAAATCGCAATTCTTCGGCAAACGCGCGACATAGTCGGCGGCACCGATGGCGTATTCGGCAAAGCTGCCATTCACGGTGTACCCACCCATATTCTGGGTTTCGCAGAGCGTCTCCCATCCGGTTTCACAAAATTCGCAGCGCCCACAAGCGTCGTGCAGCCACGCGGTGCCGACCGCATCGCCTTCTTTGACACCCACCACGCCGGGGCCGACCGCTGTCACAATACCCGCGCCTTCATGACCTGGAATGAAGGGGGGCTTTGGCTTTATTGGCCAATCCCCATGCGCAGCATGAAGGTCAGTGTGACAAACGCCGGTGGCGTTCATCTTGACCAAAACCTCCCCACGCCCTGGTGTCGGAATCGGGACCTCTTCGATCTTGAGAGCCTTGCCGAATTCATGTACCACCGCCGCCTTCATCGTTTTTGGCATGATCGTGTCTCCTTACCCGGGTCAGCCGCCTGCAAAGGATAAGTGGCCGGCGGAGACCGGGATTTGATCCAGGTCAAAGCGGAAGAGGAAATGTCGGTGCTTCGATGATGCCTTTAGGAACGTCGCGGGATTGACGGAGGTCAATGCCGGTATGGTTGCAGGAGGGAGAAGATCAGCTGATCAGATTTTCTGTCCCCGGACAACAACCAGACGCTTCGTAGCCACCAAGGAGACTGTCATGGCGTATGCAACTACGAATCCCTACACGGGCAAGGTCGAGAAGAGCTTCAAGGAGGCGACCGACGCGGAAGTGATCCACGCGATCGAGAACGCTCACAAGGCGTTCCTTTCCTGGAAGAAAACGTCATTCGCGGAGCGCGCCAAAATCATGCAGAAGGCGGCCGACCTGCTGCGCAAAGATGCCGATGCCTACGCCAAGCTTCTCACCCTGGAGATGGGCAAGGTGATTGGCGAAGCAAAGGCCGAGGTGGAGCTTTCCGCTGCAATTTTCGAGTATTACGCCAAGAACGCCGAGAAGTTGCTGAAACCCGAAAAACTGCCGGTAGCCAATTTGTCCGAAGGCGAGGCGGTGCTCGTGCATGAACCACTCGGCATATTGCTGGCCGTTGAGCCGTGGAACTTCCCCTATTACCAGGTCGCGCGCATCATTGCGCCGCAATTATCTGCCGGCAACACGATATTGCTCAAGCATGCTGGCATCGTCCCGCAATGTGCGGCGGCGTGTGAAAAGCTGATGCTGGAAGCGGGCCTGCCGAAGGGCGCCTTCACAAACCTCTATGCGGCGCATTCCCAGATCGAGCTCATTCTCAATCACCCCTTGGTGCGGGGTGTTGCGCTCACCGGGTCCGAAGGCGCCGGCGCCGTGGTGGCGTCTCTGGCCGGCAAGGCCCTCAAGAAGTCGACGCTGGAACTCGGGGGCGCCGACGCGTTCGTGGTGCTGGCCAACGCCGACCTGGAAAAGACCGTCAACTGGGCGGTCTTCGGTCGCCATTGGAACGGCGGGCAGGTCTGCGTGTCGTCCAAGCGGATGATCATCGCGGACGAGATCTACGACGAGTTCCTGAAGCGTTATACGGCCGGTGTCGCCGGTTTGCGCGCGGGCGATCCCTTTGATCCCGCGACGACATTGGCGCCGCTCTCGTCGCAGAGCGCAGCGGACGAACTCAAGGATAAGATCCGCCAAGCAGTCGCGCACGGCGCCAAAGCAACCGAGGTCGGTCCGAAGGTTCCCAATCACGGAGCTTTCGTGCAGCCGACAATCCTGACCAACATCAGCGACGACAATCCGGCCCGCAATTGGGAGTTCTTCGGACCGGTCTCAATGTTGTTCCGCGCGAAGAGCGAGGACGACGCCGTGCGGATCGCCAATGACTCTCCGTTCGGCCTGGGTGGGTCGGTATTCACTTCCAATCCCAGACACGGCGCGGAAGTCGCGCGGAAGATTTCGACAGGTATGGTGTTCGTCAACCATCCGACGATGGTCAAGGCCGACTTGCCCTTCGGCGGTATTCGCCACTCCGGCTACGGCCGCGAACTGCTCGGCCTCGGCATCAAGGAGTTCGTCAACCACAAGCTCATCGACGTGGTCGATATCAACGCCGCGTTCTGAGCGAGCCAGTCAAGGGGCGGTTGCTCAGGCGGTGCTGCAGCAGCGGCGCCCGGATGTTTGTTCAAAGGTCGTGGAGTCTCCGATGGCCATCAAAATCGCGGTGCTGAAGGAAACACGACCTGGTGAGCGGCGTGTGGCGATGGTGCCGAGCGTTATCGATCGACTGACCCGCTTGGGCGCGCAGGTGGCGATTCAGTCGGGTGCGGGCAATGCTATAAAACTTCCCGACGCGGCGTTTAAGAACGCGACGCGCATTGCCGATACTGCGCAGCTCGTCGGCGACGCCGATATTGTGCTCGCGGTGCAGCCTCCGTCGCCTGAAACGGTGCAAGCGATGAAGACGGGGGCGATCCTCATTTCATTCATCTATGCGAACAAGGAGCCGGCGCTCGTCGATCTGTTGCGCCAGAAAAAGATCACCTGCTTTGCGATGGAGCGCGTACCGCGTATCAGCCGTGCGCAGGCGATGGACGCCCTGTCGAGTCAAGCGACACTCGCCGGCTATTATGCCGTGCTTCTGGGTGCGACGCATTTGGCGCGCATCTTTCCGCGTATGACGACGGCGGTGGGCTCGCTGAGGCCCGCGACAGTGCTGGTGATGGGGCTCGGCGTCGCCGGCCTGCAGGCGATTGCGACCGCGCATCGACTGGGCGCCGTTGTTGAAGGCTATGACGTGCGCCCGGAGACAAAGGGCGAGGCGGCTTCCCTGGGCGCAAAATTCGTCGACACCGGCGTCAACGCGACGGGCGAAGGCGGCTATGCGCGAGAGCTGACGCGGGAAGAGAAGAACAAGGTGGCGCAGGTCCTGACGGCCCACATCCAGCAAGCCGACGTGATTATCACGACAGCCTCCGTCCCCGGGCGGACGGCGCCCAAGCTCGTCAGCAAGGCTCAGATCGACGGGATGAAAGAAGGTGCGGTCATCGTCGACCTCGCGGCGGACGGCGGCGGCAATTGCGAATACACCAAGCCCGGCGAAACGGTGCGCATCGGGCAGGTGACGATTCTGGCGCCGCTCAACGTACCGTCGCTGCTTGGCGAGCACGCAAGCGAGCTGTACGCGAAGAACCTCCTCAATCTGCTCGAGCTTCTGATCCATGACGGCAAGATCGCGCCAGACTGGACTGACGAGGTTCTCGCCAAGACGGCTTTGACACGGGTTGGGGACGCAAAGTCAGCAAGCGCTAACCAGCCCGCCGCGTGATCTTGGGAGAAGACAGATGACGGCAGAAATCACAATCGTAGGCTTCGTCGCTCTCTACATTTTCATGCTTGCGGCCTTCACCGGTTACGAAGTGATCTCGCAGGTGCCGGCGATTCTGCATACCCCGCTGATGTCGGGATCGAATTTCGTGCATGGCATCGTTGTGGTCGGGGCGATCTATGCGCTGCTGAACGCGGCGGGCCTTCCGGAACAAGTGATCGGCTTCGTCGGCGTGCTGCTGGGAGCTGCCAATGTCGCCGGCGGCTATGTCGTCACGGAACGGATGCTCGAGATGTTCCAACCAAGCCAGAAGAAGGCGTAGACGGTCATGGATTGGATCATCGATCTCAGCGGTTTTGTGGCCGCCTTTTTGTTTATTTACGGCCTGAAGCAGATGTCCTCGCCACTCACAGCCCCGCGAGGAATCATGCTGGCCGGCTACGGCATGCTGGTCGTCGTGCTGATCAGCTTGCTTTACGCCTTTGGGGTCGAAAAAAGTGCAAAGCCTCATCTCACCGTCAATCTGTCACTGACAGGGATTGCGCTTGTGCTCGGTCTTGGCTGGGCATGGTGGAAGGGGCGCACGGTCGAGATCACGAAGATCCCGCAGATGGTTGCGCTGTTCAACGGAATGGGTGGCGGTTCGGCCGCCGCCATCGCCGCCATCGAGTTCTTCGGCGGGCATGGCCGTGACCCGATTGAGCTTACTGTGACCATGCTCGGCGCGCTGATCGGGTGCGTTTCGCTATCGGGGTCGATCATAGCGTGGGCAAAGCTCGATGGCCGCATACGCAAACCATGGCGAATGCGCGGACAAAGATTTTTGAATGGCATTGTCTTTTTGGCGCTGATCGGCCTTGGCGCCTATCTCGTCGTTGAGGCTGGAGGCATCAACCCGGGAACCGGCTTCTTCGTCATCGCTCTTGCGCTGGGCGTCATGGTAACCGTTCCTATCGGTGGCGCGGACATGCCCGTCGTCATTTCGCTCTATAATGCCCTGACCGGTCTGGCCGTGGCGCTCGACGGCTTCGTGCTGCAGAACCCGGTGCTGATGATCGCCGGCATGGTGGTCGGCTCCGCTGGCACGCTACTCACGCTGCTGATGGCGAAGGCGATGAACCGGTCTGTAGCCAACGTGCTCTTCAGCAATTTCGGCGAGATTGCAATTGAACAGCAGGGCGAAATCAAGGGCCGCCTGAAACCAGTCGAGGCGAGTGACGCCGCCATTACCATGCGCTACGCGGGCAAGGTCATCATCGCGCCAGGTTACGGACTCGCCGCCGCCCGGGCGCAGCAGAAGCTGTATGAGTTCGTCAACTTGCTGCAAGCGGCTGGCGTCGAGGTCAAATTCGCGATCCACCCGGTGGCGGGCCGCATGCCGGGCCATATGGACGTGCTGTTGGCCGAAGCCGGCGTCCCTTATGACCTGCTCTTCGAGCTCGACGATATCAATGAGGAGTTCAAGACCGCCGACGTAGCGCTCGTCATCGGCGCAAACGATGTGGTCAACCCCGCCGCACGCACGAATAAGAGCTCGCCGATCTACGGCATGCCCATCCTCAATGTCGATCAAGCGCACCAGATTTATGTCGTTAAGCGCGGCCAAGGCCGCGGCTATGCCGGGATCGAAAACGAGCTTTTTTATGCTGACAATTGCAACATGGTCTACGGGGATGCCGACGTTGTGCTCGGAAAGATGGTTCAGGCCATAAAGGATCTGGTCCCGGGCGGGGCATCGGTGCCGGCTGCGGCGTGATCACCTCGAACGAACGTCTGTCCGTGTGTCGCGCAGAAGGGAGCGTCGGCGACTGAACTGGATCGTGTTGCCGCGACCGCAGGCAGCTCAATTGCGGAGAAAAAGCAGTCTGTCATGGACAGGAACCGTATTATGCTGCTGACAGCGGTTCCCCTGTTGAACTGCACCCCGTTTCGACCGGACACCGGCTTTAGCCGGAGGGCCTAGGGATAAGCCTAGGCATACGCCTATGTCCGAGACGTTCTCGAAAGTCGAAGTGATCACCGTCGTCGCCCGCCGTCGTCGCTTCTCGACCGAGCTGAAGTTGGCCGTTGTCGCCGAGACGCTGCAGCCCGGCATGTCGATCAGCTATGTTGCCCGCCGGCACGGGCTGTCGCCGAGCCTGGTGTTCCGCCGGAGACGCCTGATGAGCGAGGGGGGCAAGGAAGCGATGCGCGCCGACGATACTGTCGTGGCGGCCTCTGAAGTGCGCCGGCTCGAAGAGCGGGTGCGGCTGTTGGGCCGCAAGACCATGGAAGTCGAGATCCTCAAGGAGGCCCTCGACCTCGCGCGGGCAAAAAAACCGACATTGCTGTCGCACTCGCCGCTGCCGGGCGACACCCGGTGAAGACCGTGGCTGCCACCCTCGGCGTCGCACGCTCGAACGTCATCGAGCGCCGTGACGGTCAACGACCTCGGCGCGGTCCGCAGGAGCGGCGTCGAACTGGCCGGCGCGATCCGCGACCTGGTCGATAAACGGCCGACCTATGGCTATCGCCGGATTGCTGCCCTGCTCCGGCGCAAGCAGCGCGCTGACGAGGAGCCTCAGGTCAACGCCAAGCGCGTCAATCGGCTGATGAAGAAGCATGGCCTTACGCTCGAACGCCACACCGGTCGCCGATGGCCGCGCGAGCATGATGGCCAAGTGGCGACGATCCGCTCGAACTGCCGCTGGTGCTCGGACACCTTGGAGTTCGCCTGCTGGAATGGCGAGATCGTCCGCGTCGCCTTTGCCCTCGACTGCCACGACCGGGAGATCATCGGCTGGGTTGCCAGCACCGGCGGCATCTCCGGCGAGATGATCCGCGACATGATGGTCGGCTGCGTCGAGAAGCGCTTCGGCGCGATCCGCGCGCCACACCCGGTGCAGTGGCTGTCCGATAACGGCTCGATCTTCGCCGCCCACAAGACCATTGATGTGGCCGTTGCCCTCAACCTTGCCCCGTGCTTCACCCCTATCGAAAGCCCGCAATCCAACGGCATGGCCGAGGCTTTTGTGAAAACCTTCAAGCGCGACTACGTCCGGGTGAACCCGATCCCAAATGCTGACGCTGCTCTGGCTCTGATTGACCACTGGATGGAGGATTACAACACGGTGCATCCTCATTCTCGGCTGGGCTACCGCTCACCCCGGGAGTACATTGCTCTTCTTTCTTAACCCGTTGGTGTCCGGGTTGACGGGGTCAACTCCACCTGTGGTGTTTCCCGTTCGGTCATCATCGGCGCACAGTGCGCCGATATTCTAGGGTCTGCATATGAATGTTGTGGCCGCGCGGACGCCAGATGCCGGCGCATATCGCTCGCGGCAACGCCACCCGCGCCAGGGTGCGATCCCGGGTCGAGCATGTCTTCGCCGCCCAGAAATGCCGCCTCGGGCTGATCGTGCGGACCGTCGGCCTGGTCCGCGCCCGAGCCAAGATCAGCATGGCCAATCTCGTCTACAATTTCACCCGCCTGGCCTGGCTTCAGCGACAAACCGCGCCGGCGTGACGCATAGCCCACCGAGATCGACCAGCGACAAACCACACCCGTTCGCCGCACTACCGATCGGTCCGCTAATCGGAGCCATCAGCCTGCTGCCGCGCCGAGAAACATCTCAAAACCCGGTAATTCGAGCCGTCCAATCGGTGTTGGTGCTTGTGGCCGCGGGCTCCGGAGTGACGCTCGCTGTAGCGAGCCAGACGCAGGTCAATTTCCCCAACGTGGTTTTCAAGCTGGTCAACGAGCCAAATGCATGGCTTCGCATCAGCTTTATGCGGCTGCCGGAGATAGAAGACGTCGCGGTCGGCCGCTTTATTGCCTTCATGCAGGACGGGGTCAAATCACATGACTTGTTCTGACGGGTGAGCTTACTCCGCAATGCTCTAAGTAGCTGACGAGTCGAGATCGCCCCTGCTTCTTTGAAGCGGTCTGCGAACGCCCTAACTTCGCGAATTCACGGTCGGTCACCATGAACCTCGCAAGCATTGGTATGAACCGCACCGGGTTTTCCGGAGGCTCCAATCCTTGAGAGGATGGAGCGATGGAGAAGCAGAAATCGTCGGTTCGGTATGCCCCTGAGGTGCGCGAGCGGTGCGGATGGTGTTGGAACAGGGGGGCAGTCATGCCTCGCAATGGGAAGCGATTGCGTCGATTGCCGTTCGGGCGAGACGCCGTTCGGTGCTTTATCACCGCATCCCCAAATTGCTCGCCGAGCTGGCAATGGCGCGCGGCGACGGCCGCTATGCCCGGATCATGCGCACGCTCAACAGCGTGCAGCTCTTGATCCTCGACGATTGGGGCCTGGAAGCGCTCGATGCCGGGGCCCGTCGCGACTTCTACGAGATCCTCGAAGAACGCTATGGCCGCCGCTCAACCATCCTGACCAGCCAGATCCCGGTCGACAAATGGCACCAGGTCATTGGCGGCCCAACCTATGCCGACGCCATCCTCGACCGCATCGTCCACAACGCTCATCGCATCGATCTCACCGGCGACAGCTTGCGCCGGATGCGACCACGAGCAACCAGCAGGGATTGACCGCCGAACCGATACTCGTCAAAACCCGACCGCCAGCAGGACGCCCCAAGCAGGCAACATGACCCCGGAATGACCGGGCGACATCGTCGGAATTAGCATCCTGTTCGTCGACCGGCCGGAAGATGACACCAGGAAACCGTGTTGCGGCCTCGCTTTCGGTCCCTATCGCGATTCCGAAGCCGCCGGCGACGAGGCCGAGGAGCGGCTGCCGGCTTGCGGGGTGGCTTCGGAAACAGACTTCGGTGCCGAGGATTTGGCGCGAGAAAACCGCGCTCGGCTTGCGTCGGGCGATCTCCAACTTGATCGACAACGCCGTTAAATATGGCGGCGGCGCCGAGGCGCCCTGAAAGCTGAGGGCCGACTTGTCATCCTCGCCGTCGAGGATCGCGGGCGCGGCACTTCGCGCAGCGAACGCGAGAAGGTTTTCGAGCCGCTCTATCGCATCGAGGGCTCGCGCAACCCCGAGACCGTCGGTCTCGGCCTCGCCGTCGCCCGCTCGATCGCCCGCGAGCATGGCGGCGACATCGTCCTCGCCACCCGTAAAGGCGGCGGCCTCAGCGCCCGCTTGGAATTGCCGGCTTGATTAAATCGTTTCCCTCAACGGTCGGCTCGGCGCTCGCTTCCGACGAGGGCCGCCAGCCGCTGGCGGAGCCCATCGGCCACCCGCTCCTCATCGGTTCGACCGACTCCGGTGGCGCGCAAAATGCCGACCGGTGCCGGGCGGCCGAACGTGACTGTCAGCCGATGCCATCGCGGAATGCGGCGGCCTCGCGGGAGGGCCTCGAACGTGCCCCAGATCGAGGCCGGGACAGCCGGCGCGCCGCTGTGTAACAGCACCCCGCCGATCCCCGGCAGAAGGCGCTGAAGCCGGCCATCGGGCGATCGCCAGCCCTCCGGGAACCAGACGAGAGTATCGCCAACGGCCAAGATGCGATTTGCGGTTTCGAGCGCCGCGCCGGGATGCAGCTCTTCGACCGGGAACAGATGCACGGCCCGGCAGAAGACGCGCGTCAGCGGGTGTGGGAACAATCGCCGAGAGTCCCCAGCCCAATAGACGCGTCGCAGGCGGGACCACGGCAACGCCGCGGCGATGACGAGGCTGTCGAGATAGCTCACGTGATTGGGTGTGATCACGAAAGGCCCTGCAGCCGGCAAGAGGTCGATACCGCAGACGCGCAGCCGGAAGACGCCGCGCACAACACCGTAGTTTATCGCATAGATCGCCAAGCCCAGCGCCGTCAGCCACAGGCCGATCGGGGCGAGCCAGTATTCGCTGTCGAGAGTGAACGCCGGGGTGGCGCTCGCCGGTGCAGCGGTTCCGGTCTGGCGATCGATTGACAACCGCAACAGATCGCGGATCGTTGCGATCCGAGCGAGATCTGATTCTGAAAAAACAACGCCGGCGCGCTCGTGCAGCAGGATCGAAAGTTCCATCCAGCCGAATGAATCGAGATTGAGGTCGAGGCAGAGATCGCTGTCGAGGTCCAAATGAACCGCACCGGGTTTCCCGGAGGCTCCACTCCTTGAGAGGATGGAGCGATGGAGAAGCAGAAATCGTCGGTTCGGTATGCCCCTGAGGTCCGCGAGCGGGCGGTGCGGATGGTGCTGGAGCACGGGGGCAGTCATGCCTCGCAATGGGAAGCGATCGCGTCGATCGCGGCGAAGATCGGCTGTTCGGGCGAGACGCTGCGCAAATGGGTGCGGCAGGCGGAGCGGGACCACGGCCTGCGGGCCGGTCCGACGAGCACGGAGCAGGCGCGGATCAAGGCCCTGGAGCGGGAGAACCGCGAGCTGCGCCAAGCGAACGAGATCCTGCGCAAGGCCTCGGCTTATTTTGCGCTGGCGGAGCTCGACCGCCGCTCGAAGCCATGATCGTCTTCATCGACGATCACCGCCCGGTCTATGGGGTCGAGCCGATCTGCCATGTGCTGGCGATCGCTCCGTCGACTTTCTACGAGCACGCTGCCCGGCGGCGCGACCCCGCGCGCTTGCCGGCCCGAGGGCGGCGGGACGCGATCCTGCGATCCGAGATCCGCCGGGTCTGGGAGGGGAATTTCCGGGTCTACGGCGTGCGCAAGGTCTGGCGGCAGCTCGGCCGGGAAGGGATCGCGGTGGCGCGCTGCACGACCGCCCGGCTGATGCGGCAGCATGGGGCTGTCGGGCGCGATCCGCGGCAAAGCAATAAAGACGACGGTCGGCAATCCCGCCGCCCCCTGCCCGCGCGACAGGGTGAACCGCCAGTTCCGGGTACCACGGCCGAATGCGCTATGGGTGGCGGACTTCACCTATGTCGCGACCTGGCAGGGGTTTGTCTACGTCGCCTTCGTCATCGATGCCTTCGCCCGCCGCATTGTCGGCTGGCGGGTGTCGCGATCGGCCGCGACCGGCTTTGTCCTCGATGCCCTGGAACAGGCGCTCTACGATCGGCGCCCCTTCCGTCACGGCCTGGTGCACCACAGCGATCGCGGCAGCCAGTACGTCTCGATCCGCTACACCGAGCGCCTCGCCGAAGCCGGCATCGAGCCTTCCGTCGGCAGCGTCGGCGACAGCTATGATAATGCCCTGGCCGAGACGATCATCGGGCTGTTCAAGACCGAGGTGATCCGCCGGCGTGGTCCCTGGCACCGTACCGAGGCGGTGGAATTCGCCACGCTCGAATGGGTGGACTGGTTCAATCACCGACGCCTCCTCGAGCCCATCGGCAACATCCCTCCCGCCGAAGCCGAGGCGCGCCACCATGCCCAAATCGCCGGTCAGGCCAGCGCCGCCTGACTCAAACAAAACAGCCTCCGGGAAACCCGGTGCGGTTCACAAAAGACGATCGGTAAAATATTGCCGCAGCACCTGCCAAGCCGCGGCCGCAGCCGGTTCGCGGAGCAATGCGGCATCGGCAGGCGTCGGCGAGTGCGGCGGGTGGCAGGAGGCCCCGGTGACCGACCGGGCGTAAAGCGCCGGTAGTAGAAACCGGCGATATTTGCCGAGGCGGGTGCGTGGCAGCGGATCGCCGATCAACGCGAAGCCCGACAACCGCTGGTGGGAAGGCGACCCTTGTGCTTTCTCGCCCAGGAGGACGCGAATCCCGTCGCGGAGATTGCTGATGCCGCGCTCTCGTAGTCTTGCCTCGTCGGGCCGTACCAGGGCCACCAGCGCGCCTTTGTCTTCGAGCAGGGCGAGCTCGACAATCTCCGGCGCACGCTCATAGATGCGCTCCAATTCTTCCGGGTTAATCTTCTTGCCGTCACCTAGGACCAAAGTCTCCTTCGTCCGGCCGGTAACGAACAGGAAACCGTCGTGATCAACAGAGCCCAGATCTCCGGTCCGGAACCATCCATCCGGGGTGAAGACGAGTCGATTGGCTTCGGGATCGCCGAGATAGCCTTTGGTAATCGAGCCACCACGCAGCTCGATCTCGCCGATACCATGATCATCAGGCCGGGCGATGCGGATTTCGTTGCCGGATAGGGGCCGCCCGGCGCTGCCGCGCCGGCGTTCGTGCGGCCGGTTGCATGTGAACAGCGACGCGGTTTCGGCGAGCCCATAGCCGGACAGCACCTCCCATCCCAAGGCCCGGAGCCGCTCTTCGACCCGGCGTTCGAGCCCGGCGCCGCCTGAAACGAGGAGGCGCAACCTCGGACCGACGCCCCGCCGGACTTGAGCAAACAGGGCGTGTCCCAGCGGAATGCCTGTCATACGCTGCGCCAGGATCGCCAATTCCAGGAGCGCATGCCAAACGAGATGGATTGCTCGACCCTCGGCTCTGATGCGTGCGCCGATTGCCGCCACGAGCGCCTCGTAGAGGCGCGGCACGCCGACGATGGTCGTAACCTCCGCCGCACGCAGGGCGCGCATCAGCGATGGCCCGGTCGAGGCGCCCGGCAAGACGATAACGGTTCCAAGCGTCAGCGCGGTCAGCATGCCGACGACGAAAGGGTAGGCGTGATGCAGAGGCAAGGGCAGGAGGGCGCGGTCGCGCGGCCCAACGATGTCCAATCGCCTCAGCGCCTCGACATTGACCGCAATAATGCGGTGGGTGAGCACGAAGGCCTTGGCCGAACCGGTCGTGCCCGATGTCCAGGTGAGTACGGCCGGCTCGTCGCTCTCGACGGCGGGCGAGCAGTCGCCCGGTTCGCCCAGCAGGGATTGCCAGGATTTCTTGGCGGTTTTGGAGTGCGCGCCGTTATCGAGCAGGATCGCGCCGACGTGCCCTATGCGCAGCTTCTCGCGGCATTCTTCGAGATGACGGGCGGTGGTTATGACGATCCCGGCGTTGCTCGATCCGAGCGCCTCCGCGAATTGCTCGGAATCGGCAAGATCGTCGATCGGCACCAGTGTACGGCCGGCCGCCAGCGCCGCGAGGGCAGCGATGATCCATGCTGGTGAGTTGGGCCCGCATAGCGCTACGGCGCCGCCGCCGTTCTTGCCTTGCCGCAGGCCCGCCGCCAGTCGCAGCGCGTTGTCGGCGACGCTTGCGGCGTCCCACGTAGCGATCCCATCCTCGCCGAACGAAATGATCGCCGGGTGCTGCCCGCGCGCGGCAAGATCATGCAGCAAACTGCCGATCGTCCAGTTGGCAATCACGTAGCCGCTCTGTCCCATGCGGTCCCGGTGCGGCGGCGCGCTTCGAGTAGTTCCCGAGTGGCCGCCAGCGCGGTGCGCCATTTGCCACGGACCGTCTCGACGCCCGCGGAGGCGAACACGCCGCCGGTTAAAGCGGTCAGGATTTGCCAGTTGGTCTCCGCCACTGAGACGAGTGCGGCGAAGCCGCCCTGCTCTGGGCGCGGCTCGGCCTTTCTGTGAAAGTCGGCGATGTGATCGGCAAGTGCATCGAGCAGTCGCCCGTCGAGCCGACCCCGCCGGGCCAGCGCATCGAACAGCAGCGACTGATCGAAACGCGGCATCACAACGACCCAGTCGAGCGTCTCGCCTTCGGTCGAAAAGCCGACAGCGCCCGTCGGATTCCGGGCGAGCCGGGCGACTTCGAGATAAAGGCTCGGTGCGGTCCGCCGGTTCAGCACCAACTCGGCCTCGCAAGCCCGCCGCCGCAGGTCGACCGTGGAGAAATCGAAATAAGGGAGCCGGAGCGCGCGCTTCAGCTTGAAGGCGTGATCGCCGGCGAGAAAGACGAGCGAGATCTGGGTCTCGATGATGTCGACCCGCTCGGCCCCGGCACCGTAGGAGGCCGGATTGCCAAGGAAGGCGATGGCCTCGCGCTGTTCATCGCCCGAGTAGACTGGCACGGCAGACAACACACCCCCACGGGAGCGATCACCCATGAGCCGCATCGGCGGGCGGCAAGTGATGTCTGCCGAGCGGTGTCACGGCACTCGCCTGCGGGCCCTGGGCGCTTTCACCATCCTGCGCCACGAAACGCACCTCGTCACCGACAGCGAGCCGCTCGAAGCCGCCATCGGCGACGCTGTTGCGGTGAAAATAGATCTCGGCGCCGTCGCCGGTCTCGATGAAGCCGCAATCGTGATCGGCAAGGAGGCGTGCGATCCGGCCGTGATCACGGACCGCATGCAGCTTCACGTCGCCGCGCGCTTCGCGAACGTAATCTTCGAGCAGTCGGCGAGCTGCATCGAAGGCATCGCGAACTGCGACATAGGCATCGTCATGCGCATGACGGGCTGCCGGATCGCGGCCGACGACGATCTCGCGGCCCGGAACGACCAAGTCGACCCGCACCTGGAACAGGTTGCCTTGCAGATGGCGCGGGTGCCGGCATTCGATGACGACATGGCAGGCGATGATCCGGTCGCAGAAGCGTATGAGGTCCTCGGCGCGTCCGCGGATCCGGGACGCGAGGGCTTCGGAGGCGTCCATGTGACGAAACGTGATTTGAAGCGGCAGTTGCACTCGATTCTCCCTCCAGGAACTCCGCCATATCGAGCGCGCCGGCAGCATCCCGCATTGATCCAAATCATCACCGAAACCGCTCCCGGTTCGCAAAACGGAAAGGCGGTTGACATGGATCAACGCCGAACCGCGGCGACGAGGTAACGTTAATGTATGAGGCCACGGGCAATCTTTTTGGCGATCGTTGTCGGTGCGATTGCCGGCGCCGCAAGCGCGCAACAGCCGATCGACCGTATTGCCGCGCCGGAAGGCCGCCGCCTGGCGCTCGGCAAGTGCGATGTCTGTCATGTCGTTGCGTCGGATCAGCTGTATCCGTGCTGCTTTCCCATTATGCGCCCAGTTTTTACGACGTCGCCAACAGGCCCAATATCGACGCCAAGGCCTTGGAGGCGTTTCTCGCCCATCCTCATTGGCATGAAACCATGCCCCCAGCCGATCTGACGCCCGCCCAGGCGGCGGATATCGCCAGCTATATCATGAGCCTCCGCGGCCGGCATTGAGGTTACGATCAGGCGTTTTGGCACAGCATTGCACCGCAAGGAACGGATAGACTTTATGCGAACGCTTGTGTTGCTCCGTCACGGCGAGAGCGTCTGGAACGAAGCCGACTTGTTCACCGGTTGGACAGGCGTCGATCTGACCGACAAGGGTGCTCAGGAAGCGCGCAACGCCGGAGTTCGCCTGGCGGTCGCCGGCTACAGTTTCGATCGCTGTTTCACTTCCTTCTTGAAGCGGGCAGTCAAGGCGCTCCACATGGTTCTCGAAGAGATGGATCTTCTGTGGCTGCCCGAGGAAAAGAGCTGGCGGCTCAACGAGCGCCATACGGCGCCCTGCAAGGCCTGAACAAGAAAGAGACGGCCGAGCGTTTCGGCGCTGCGCAGGTGTTTGCCTGGCGTCGCAGCTGGGATGTTCGTCCGCCGCCACTCGACACGGGTGATGAGCGACATCCGGTTCGTGACAGGCGCTACACGAAGCTTCCCGCCGAGTTACTGCCCTGCTCGGAGAACCTCAAGGGTACGATCGATCGAGTTGTCCCCTACTGGCACGGGCGATCGAAGCGGCTTCGCGTCGCGGCGAACGAGTGCTTGTCGTTGCTCACGGCAACAGCCTGCGAGGCCTGGTAAAATTCCTGAGCAATATCGAGGACCGGGCAATACCTGAGTTCGAGATGCCGACCGGTGTTCCACTGATCTATGAACTCGACGAAACACTTCAACCCAAATCTCGCCGTTTTCTCCCGCTATGAGCGGCGCATTAAGGTTATAGCCTGCCGCCGGCGGGCGGCGCATGGCTGTTGAGCCGGCCTTCCACCCGCGCCAGATATGCGGCTTGCTGCCCGCCGGCGTGATCGAAGAACCGGTAGGCGATCCCCTTGCGATTGCAGTGTCGTCCTTTGAACTCTTGCCAGAGGCCGACACCGGCGTTCAGCAGCAGCGTGACCAGGGGATCAGCGATAGACGAGGACGGGGACTTTCGAATGGGCGAGCACCTTGACCGTCTCGCTCCCGAGGACGACGGCCGAGACGCCATGCCCCCGTGCGAGGCTATCGCAATCAAATCGCACCCCTTCGATACCGCGGCTTCTATGATCGCCTGATAAACATGTTCGTGTTCGGCGCGCATCGTCTCGCAAGCGACGCCATTGCGCTCGGCCGCCGCCGAAACCGCGCCGAGCACTTTCGCGGCGTGCGCGTTCGCATGCTTCGCGTTTTTGCTGCAAGTGTATTCGATCTGGCTCGGCGCCACCGAAAGCAGGTGAAACGGCTCGGTGACTGTTACCGCGACCACTTTGGTGCCGACCTCTCTGGCAAAACGGTTGCCGTGTTCGATGGCCTTGCCGGCGAGCTCGGAGCCGTCGCTCGGGATCAGAATGTTCTTGAACAAGGTAGTCCTCCTTCCTGACCCAAGGAAATGGACAACGGGCATGCTTGGACAGGCGCGCCGGCGCCGGCCTTGATGTGGATCAGCAGGGAGCGGCCGGGCTCTATCGAGGCTCTGCTGATTTGAATCAATGCCGGTTTCGGCAGTATGAAGAGACTTGTCGAACCAATTCGTGAACGTCGGAATTCCAGCGAATGAGACTGATCACCCCGCCGAGAAAGGTCTGCGGCAATCGGCTGTGGGTGTACGCGGCCATAACGATCAATGTGACCGGTGGCGCCGCCGATCAGCGCTTCACTGGTCGACCGCCCCGAGCTTGCGGGTCCGATGACCTCGGCCCGAATGCTGTGCGAAGACTACATCGGCGAGGTCGCCGGGATCGGCGTTCTCGGCGTCATCCTGCGGCGCTGTGAAAATTGAAACAGCGCTGGGCGATGCTCGAAACCGGAGCCCGACGTCGCACGACGACCAGGTCGCTCACGCGGCCGAACCGTGCGACCACGGCGTCGATTCACCGAGCTTGTCGGTCCATGTCACAAACCAGCTGTCGAGCCGCACGCCTGTGTTTATCGAGAGGCTGGCTGTTGCGAGCCTGCCACTGCTCGAAGCGGGTCCTCTCTCTAGCGCGGCGACGCAGCGGCTCTCGCATTCGACGGCCTCCCAGGTGATCCCGGCTGCGACGACGATGTCCGGCATGTCGGCGAGTGGTGCCCCGGGCTCGGAGGGATGTACATCGCACGGATGTGGGCCCGCGTGTCCATTGCCGCCAGCAGCGCGGCGTCGAGCAGCAATGGGCTCGAAAGTCGGCCAACGACACGAAGATTGTTCGGATCATCGGATCGCCCTTCGAATGGCACGCGAACGGCGGGCGTCGCGACTCGGCGAGACCGTCTACCCCTTTTGTATCGCCCGGCGTTGATCCTGGCTAACCACGGCCCCTCCGGCGTGCTTGGTTATTGATGTGCGTCAAGGAACCTTCCGCCGCGGAGGTCCAGATGAACGAGAACGCTGAAGGGAAGCGAGGCGAAGATGAAAGCCAGCGATGTCATGTCGGCGGTGGTCGTTACCATCCCCGTTGAAGCGACGATCGTCGAAGCAGCCAGGCTCTTGCTGGACCACCACATCAGCGGGGCGCCCGTGGTCAACGGCGGAGGACGCCTCGTCGGGATCGTCACCGAGGGCGACCTATTCCGACGCTGCGAGATCGGCACCGAACCCGATCCGCTGCAGCGAAGCCCGGGATGCCTGCTGTACCCCGAGACCGCGCGCCCGTTCATTAAGTCGCATGGTCAGACGGTAAAGGAGATCATGACCTGCGATGTCATCAGGGTGTTCGAGGATACGCCGATGGCGCGCGTCGCCGCGCTCCTGGACATGAAGAAGATCAAACGGATGCCGGTCGTGCGCGACGGCAAGATTGTTGGCATCGTCAGCCGCGCCGACCTGCTTCGCGCGCTTGTCGGCACGGCGGAGACATCTCGCACCGACTGACCGCGTATGGACGATTACAACCTCATCGACCCATCCGATCGCCGGTGCGCCGAGCTCTTTTACAGCGTCCGCCAACAGGCGATACTTGACCTGGGCCATGTTGACGTCGCGAAAGTAATTGACGAGATCGCCCACGGATCGATGAGCCGGCTGATGCCGGAAATAAATGCAAACAACACCGCCAATTTCGAGATGATTGGTGTGGGTACGCCAACCTCCGACCAGCAATGTAGAAATAATCTGCACGTGGGTGCAAAGATTCATTGGAAAATTCATTGTGAATTTTATTCTGAAAAATCCCCCATATCTAGCGCAAGTACCTGTTGGATACGACGCTCACCGTCGGCACCGTCCGCCCGGTTGATCATCGCTATCCCGAACTAGCGCAACACCAGGATCCGGCACCGGTACGCCGATTGACCGCCGCCTGCAGCAGCGGCACGAACAGCAACTGCGGGATGAAGATTGCGGCGGCCGCAAGCGCCATCCACGGATCGAGGACGATGCTTGACCAGGTCATTGACGATACGGCGCTACAGTTCGAGTGGGACGACCTCGACAAAGCCACGCCCGCCGTCAGCGCCACCAGCACCAGCTGGTGTGGCGCGCTGGTGGCAAGCACATTGCGATAGATGTTGCGGGGCAATCTCCGTCGCAGCCTCAATCCGAAATCCGGCAGCCATTCCGAAACGCCGGTCACGGTGCGCGCCCGACTTACGTGGCTAAAAACTAAATGTCCATGCGAGCAAGTGACGCCGCCGCTCAACCTGCCGCATTGAGCTGGATCAAGGCGCACTGGTCCCGGCAGAATGAATCTGCCCTATCAGCACAACCGGGCTAGTAAATGACACGAGACGACCCCGAGGATAACCGCACCCCGGCCGCCGCCGCGGCTGGGAGCGAGATCCCTGCTGAGATCGCCAGATTGCCGCCTCTGGCCCAGCTGCCAGCGGTGATGCCGCCGGGCCCGGCTCGGCGCCCGCGTCGTTGGCTTCTGTTGCTTCTGCTGCCCGCGGCCGGCATCGGCTACTGGTGGCTCACGTCCCAACCGACCTTACCACCCGGCATCGTCTTCGGCAATGGCCGCCTCGAAGCCGACGAGGTCGACATCGACACGAAATTCGCCGGGCGCATTGCCAGGATGTTCGTCGACGAAGGCGACCTAGTCCGGCAGGGGCAGGTCCTCGCGATGATGGATACGCGCGACCTTGCGGCAACGCTGAAAAAGGACGAGGCGCTCGTCGACCAGGCACAGCGGGCGCTCGACGAGGCAAAGGCGAACCTCGCCCAGCAGCAGACCGAGGTCGTCTTTGCCAAGCAGGAGTTCGACCGTTCCAGCGCCCTCGTGCCCAAGGGCTTCGCGACGGTCGAGCAGCTCGATCAGCGGCGGCAACAATTGATGGCGGCGACGGATGGGCTCGATGCGGCCGAGCAGAAGGTGCTCGAGGTCGAGCACGCGCGCGACGCCGCCACGCACGACGTCGAGCTCTATCGTGTCGACATTCTCGACAACACCCTCGTCGCCCCGAAAGATGGCCCGATCGAGTACAGGGTCGCCAATATCGGGGAAGTACTGCCAGCCGGCGGTAAGGTGTTCACGATGCTCGACGCCTCCTACGTCTACATGGACATCTACCTTCCGACGGCAGAGGCCGGGCAGGCCAGGATCGGCTCCGAGGCACGGATCGTGCTCGACGCTTATCCCAACCACGTCATTCCGGCCAAGGTCGTGTTCGTCGCCAGCCAGGCGCAATTCACCCCGAAGACGGTCGAAACGAAAGACGAACGCGACAAGCTGATGTTCCGCATCCGGGTGCGGATCGACCCCGAGCGGCTCGAGGGCCGGGCGCGGCTCGTCCGGAGCGGGCTTCCCGGCGTGGCCTATGTTCGCACCGATCCGCACGCCGTTTGGTCGACGCGGCTCGAGCCGAGCCCACCGCCGTGACCGACGAGCCCCCTATCGCACGCCTCGCCGGTGTGACCCGAGTCTACAGGATCGGCGATCGCCCTCGACGACGTGACGCCGAGCCTGCCTTGCGACTGCCTGGTCGGGTTGATCGGACCGGACGGCGTCGGCAAGTCGGCCACGCTCGCGATCATCGCCGGCGCCCGGCGATATGGCCTGAATTCCTCGTAACCGCGATCATCGGCATCCTGGTCCTCGGCTGGGCACTAATAGCTTTCGCAAGGTGATGCTATGAAGAAGGCTCGCTCGCATGACTGATCCGGAAGATCCGCCCGCCCGCCCGCGGCGCGAGCCCGGCTTTGTGCCAGGCCGCCCGTTGCCGGCTGAACTGCTGTACCGCCGCTGCGATCCCGCGGAATTGCCGTTTGCGCTGTGCAGCGAGCTCGAGGAAGCGGCCGGGCTCATCGGCCAGGAGCGGGCGACAGAGGCGATCCGTTTCGCGCTGCGGATGCGGCGGAAAGGCTACAACATCTATGCCCTCGGCATGAGCGGCACCGGCCGCCACAACATGGTCGACGACCTGTTGCGGGCCGAGGCAGGCCATGCACCGACGCCGCCCGACTGGTGCTATGTCAACAATTTTGCCGATCCGCAGCAACCGCACTGCCTCTCTCTGCCGGCGGGCCGTAGTGCGGCACTTGCTAGGGCGATGAAGCGGCTCGTTGAGGAGTTGCGGGCGGCGCTGCCGGCCGCCTTCGAGCGCGACGAATACCGTGTCCGCCGCGAGGCGCTCGATCAGCAATTGAAGCAGCGGAACGAACAGGCTTTCGGCGCCGTCCAGCAGGAGGCCGATAACAAGGGCATTGCTCTGATCCGGACGCCGATGGGCCTCGCGCTGGCACCCCGGCGGGATGGGAAGGTGCTGACCCCCGACCAATTCGATGCCCTGCCGGCTGCGGAGCGTGAGCGGTTTCGCCGAGAGATCGAAGGTGTGAACGCCGAACTCGAGGCAATCATGCGGCAGGCTCCGCAGTGGGAGCGAGAGCATCGCGACGCGGTGCAGGCGCTGAACCGCGAGACCACGGGCTTTGCCATTGCACATCTGATGGAAGAAACGCGCTCCGGCTTTGCCGACCTGCCGGAGGTGGGACACTACTTCGACGCCGTCGAGAGCGACGTCAAGGAGAATGCCGACGATTTTCTGCCAGCGCCGCCGGTGGAGGCGGCGGCGCCGATGCCGCAGCCGGTCATCCGCGCCCTCGACGATGCGCGCTACCGCCGCTACCAGGTCAATGTCTTCGTCGACAACGGCGCCCAAAAGGGGGCCCCGATCGTCTACGAGGACAATCCGACACATCAGAGCCTCGTCGGCCGCGTCGAGCACCTGGCGCGGTTCGGCGCGCTCGTCACCGATTTCAACCTTCTCGTCCCGGGGGCGCTGCATCGGGCGAATGGCGGCTATCTGGTTCTCGACGCGCAGAAGCTGTTGACCGGCAATTTCGGCTGGGCCTCGCTGAAGCGGGCCCTGAATGCCGGACAGATCCGCATAGAGAGCCTGGAGCAGCTGTTGAGCATGGCGAGCACGGTATCGCTAGCCCCCGAGCCGATCCTGCTGGACGTCAAGATCGTGCTGATCGGGCCACCCTCGCTCTATTACCTCCTCAGCGCCTATGACGACGAATTCCCGGACCTGTTCAAGATTGCCGCCGATTTCGAGGACCGGGTCGAACGCGACCCCGAGACGACGCTCCTCTATGCCCGGCTGATCTGCGCGGTCGCCCGCCGCGAAAAGCTGCGCGCATTCGACCGCGACGCCGTCGCCCGCGTCGTCGAGCAGGCGTCCCGGCTCGCCGGCGATGTCGGCAAACTCTCGACGAGCATGCGTGCCATCAACGGCATCCTGCGCGAGGCCGACCAGCTGGCGGCCGACGCCGGCAAGGACATAGTCGGTGCGACGGAGGTGCAGGCCGCGATCGACGCACAATTCCGCCGCGGCGACCGCATTTACCGGCGCCTGCAGGAGGAGATAGGCCGCGGCACGATCCGGATCGAAACGGACGGAGCCGCGATCGGCCAGATTAACGGCCTTTCGGTGATCAGCCTCGGCGCGCTGTCCTTCGGCACGCCCTCTCGCATCACCGCGCAGGTCCGGCTCGGGCGCGGCGAGGTCGTCGACATCGAGCGCGAAGTCGAGCTCGGCGGCCCACTGCACTCGAAGGGGGTCCTGATCCTCTCGGGGTTTCTCGGCGGCCGTTTCGGCAAGAAGCGGCCGCTCTCGCTCAATGCGAGCCTCGTCTTCGAGCAATCCTATGGCGGAGTCGATGGCGACAGCGCCTCGGCCGCGGAACTGATGGCCCTCTTGTCCGCACTGGCCGACGCGCCGATCAAGCAATGTTTTGCGGTGACGGGCTCGGTCGATCAGCGCGGCCAGATCCAGGCGATCGGTGGAGTCAATGAAAAGATCGAAGGCTTTTTCGACAGCTGCAGACTGAGGGGTTTCACGGGGTATCAGGGCGTCATCATCCCGGCCGCCAATGTCCGCCACCTGATGCTGCGCCAAGATGTCGTCGCGGCCGCGGCCGAGGGGCGGTTTGCTATCTACCCGATCGAGACGATCGACCAGGGATTGGAGCTGCTGACCGGGATCACGCCCGGGGAGGCCGACGCCGCCGGCGACTATCCGTCCGGCACGGTAAATCAGCGGATTGCCGCCCGCCTCGATGCCTTCGCCACCAAGGCCGCCGAGCTTGCGCGCAATTCGGGAAACGGAGCACGGCTATGAGCGCCCCGATCGAACGCATCTTCGTCATCCTCGACGCCGCCGCTGAGACAAGTCCGGCGATCGCCGCCGCGGTGCGGCTCGCCGCCCGGTCGAAAATGCCGCTGCACGCGGTCTTCGTCGAGGAAGAGGACCTGCTGAACGTGGCTGGGCTGCCGGTCGCTCGGCACATCGTTCCGGGTGCCGGCAATGCGAGATTGACGAGCGCCGACGTCGAGCTGCACTGGCGAGCCGCAGCCGTCCGGGCCCGCGACGATCTGATGGCAGCGGCCCGCGCGCAAACGCTCCGATGCTCGTTCGAGATCGTCCGCGGCACCGCTGAAACCGTGCTCGCCGACGTGGCGAAAGGCGATCTCGTCGTCGCCGGCGCCCGCACCCGTCCGGTCGCCGGCCATTTCCGCATCCGTTCGCGTTGGCTCGCGGCGTTGGAAACCGCCTCGGGGCCGTTTCTCCTTGTCCAGGAGAGCCTCGGAACAGAAGGCAGCGTCGTGGTCCTGCTGCGGGAAGGCAGCGCCGCGTCAGGGCGATTGCTGCAGGCCGCAGCTCGGCTTGCCGAACTCGGCAGCGCGCGATTGATTGTCATCGCGCCGGCCACGGTTGCCGCCGCGAAAAGCGTTCGCAATTGGATCGCACAGCAGATCGAGCCCGCTGGCATAACGCCGACAATTGAGGCGGCGCCCGCCGAAACCTCCGCGCTCACGCGCCGCATTCTCGAACTCGACTGCCGAATGCTGGCCATCGATGCCGCCACGACGGAGCAGGACCGGCTTGCGGAAATCACCGAACGTTTTCGCTGCGACGTCCTCGTCGTGCGGTGATCTGTGCGGCCCGGATCATACGATGTAGCTTTGGATCGGCGGAAAGCCGTTGAAGGCGACTGAGGCGACGTTAGAGGGGCCGGCCGAGCGTCTCGTCGAGCCCGTTGTAGAGGCCGGCATCGAGATAGACCCAGCGTTCCCGCTCCTGCGGTGATTTCTTCGAAATCGACAAGATCTCGGCGCGCAGCAGACCGGCGTCGCCGACTGGATAGCGACCGGGCTCGATAGTTATTTTCGGGTGGGATGAGCCGAACTCCGTCATCAACGCGGTCTCGATCGCCAAGGCATACTCCGCGAGCGGCGGCACCGACGCCCGGTAATGGGCCGGCAGCCCGCCGCCGAGATTTATGAGTTCGAGATCGACCCCGCGATGGGCGCAGACGCCGAATACTCAGGCGGCATGCGCGATGGTGCCGCTCCAGGCCTGGGGTCCGTTTGCTGCGAACCGACGTGAAACGACACCCCGGCCGGGCGCAGGCCGCGCCGGCTGGCCGCGACCGAGAGATCGGCCGCCATATGCGCCTCGTAGCCGAATTTAAGCGTCAGCGGCCATTCGGCTCCTTTATTCTCGATCAGAAGCCGGCAGAAGACCCGCGCGCCCGGTGCCTGGCGCGCCAGCTTGTCGAGTTCGGCGGCGCTGTCGAAGGCAAAAAGGCCGACGCCGTCGCTCGCGGCCTTGCAATCGCCGACTCATGCTTCACCGTGTTGCCGAAGGAGAGACGCGCAACCGAGATATGCAGGTCGAGGCTCGCCCAGGCTCGCGAGATCGAAACCGGTGCCGAGCTTTTCCAGTGCGGCGACGATCTCCAGAGCGGGGTTGGCCTTGATCGCGTAATAGATCTCCGCCATGGGCGGCGCCTCCAGCAGAGCTGCGTAGCGCGCAAGCACGATGTCGAGATCGATGACGATGCACGGCGTCGGCGGCCGACGCTCGGCGAGAAAGCGATCGAAGCGTTCGTCGGCAGCTCTCCGTCCGAACCGGCCGACGCCCGCCGGATGAGGCCGAGGAGTTCCCCGACGAGAGGGGTTTCTCGAGGAGTGCGACAAGCGATGCCCGACCTCAGGGTCCTGGCGCTTGACCTGGATCAACGCGCCGCCCGCCTGCAAACGGCAAGATCCTCCGATCCAATGGACGGGAGGAACCGGGTCATGGCTCTTCGGGTTGCGATCAACGGTTTCGGCCGCATCGGCCGATTGGTGCTACGGGCGGTGCACGAGACGATGCGCCAGGATATCGAGATCGTCGCGATCAACGATCTCGGTCCGGTCGAAACCAACGCGCATTTGCTTCGATACGACAGCGTGCACAGCCGTTTTCCCGGTGAAGTCGCGAGCGGCGAGGATTGGATCGATATCGGCCGCGGCAGGATTGCGATCAGCGCCGAGCGCGAGCCCGCCAAGCTGCGCTGGCAGGATCTCGACATCGATACCGTGTTCGAGTGCACGGGCAAATTTACCAAGCGCGCCGACGCGGCGCGGTATCTCGAAACGGGGGCCAAACGGGTCATTGTCTCGGCCCCGTCCGACGGCGCCGACCTGACCGTGGTGATGGGCGTCAACCATGATGAGCTGAGGCCGTCCCACAAGGTCATCTCGAACGCGTCGTGCACAACCAACTGCCTCGCACCGGTGGCCTATGTGCTGCATCGCAGCATCGGCATCGCGCGCGGCTACATGACGACGATCCACGCCTATACTGGGGATCAGAACATCGTCGACACATTGCACCGGGATCTGCGGCGGGCGCGGGCCGCGGCCTTGTCGATGATCCCGACCTCGACCGGCGCGGCGCGGTCCGTCGGCCTCGTTCTGCCGGCGCTCAAAGGCAAACTCGACGGCACCGCGATCCGCGTCCCGACCGCCAACGTGTCGCTGATCGACTTCAAATTCGATGCAGCTCGGGATACCTCGCGGGAGGAAATCAACACGTTGATGGGGGAGGCGGCGAAATCGGAGCGGCTCGAGGGCATCCTCGGCATAAACACGGCGCCGACCGTCTCGGTCGATTTCAATCACGATCCGCACAGCGCGGTTTTCGATGTGACGCAGACTCAGGTCTTGGACCGCCGGTTCGCCCGCGTCCTTGCCTGGTACGACAATGAATGGGGGTTCTCGTGCCGGATGCTCGATCTTGCCGCCTATTGCGCCCGGCTGACCTGAGCGGACGTCCAGCCATGCCGAAATTTCGAACCCTCGACGATCTCGATGTCCACGGCAGGCGGGCGCTGTTGCGGGCCGATCTGAACGTGCCGGTCAAGGACGGCGTCGTTACCGATGCCACCCGGATCGAGCGGCTGGCGCCGACGATTCAAGCGCTGATCGAAAAGGGCGCCAGGGTGATCGTGATGTCGCATTTCGGGCGGCCGAAAGGAAAAAAAGATCCCGCCCTCTCGCTGCGGCCCCTCGTCGCGCCGCTGAGCCGTGCGCTCGGCGGTCGCGAGGTGATCTTTGCCGAGGACTGTATCGGCGCCGGGGTAAAGCGCGCGGTTGCGGCTTTGCGGCCTGGGCAGATCGTTCTCCTCGAAAACCTCCGTTTCCACAAGGAAGAGGAGGCAGATTCGCCCGAGTTTGCGCAGGCGCTCGCCGAACTCGGCGATGTCTATATCGATGACGCGTTTTCCGCCGCGCATCGGGCGCATGCGTCAATCGACGCGCTCGCGAGGCTGTTGCCGAACGCAGCCGGCAAGCTGATGCAGGCCGAGCTTGCCGCACTGACCGCGGCGCTTGAGACGCCAAGACGGCCGCTCATGGCGCTGATCGGTGGTGCCAAGGTCTCGACCAAACTCGACCTTTTGCGCTTTCTGGTCGGCAAGGTCGATATCCTCGCCGTCGCGGGCGCCATGGCGAATACCTTTCTTCTAGCCGAGGGCCGGGAAATCGGCCGCTCGCTCGGCGAACCCGGCATGGCCGACGGCGCGCGGCAGACCCTGGCCTTGGCAGCACAGCAAAATTGCCGGGTGATCCTGCCCGAGGACCTCGTCGTCGCCGCTGCGGCCGAACCCGGCGTCGCCGTGCGCACGGTCGCCGCCGACATGGTTCCGGCCGAGATGAGGATCCTCGACATCGGCCCCAAGACCGTCGCACGGATCGAGGATCTCCTTGACGAGGCGCACACCCTCGTCTGGAACGGGCCGCTCGGCGCCTTTGAGACCCCGCCCTTCGACCGGGCGACGGTTGCTGTTGCCAAGCGGGTCGCCGAGCTCACCCGCTGCGGCTGGCTGCTGAGCGTCGCCGGCGGTGGCGACACCGTCGCCGCCCTCGACGCGGCCGGAGTGGCAGATTCCCTGTCTTACGTCTCGACGGCCGGAGGGGCGTTCCTCGAATGGCTCGAAGGCCGCAAGTTACCAGGGGTCGAAGCGCTCGCCGCCGCCGGGGAGGAGCCAGATGAACGCCAGTGAGGTGATGACACGCGACGTCGTCGCCGTCGGCCCCGACGCGCCGATCGGCGACGCCATCCATCTGATGCTCGAGCACCACATCAGCGGCCTCCCGGTCGTGGTAAACGACGGCGTGCTTGTCGGCGTGCTGACCGAGGGCGACCTGTTGCGTCGGATGGAAACCGGAACCGAACGACAGCGGCCGCGCTGGATCGAATTCCTGCGCGGACCCGGCCGTCTCGCCGAAGATTATGTTAAGAGTCATGCGCGCAAAGTCGGCGAGATCATGACCGAGGCTGTCGTCGCCACGACGGAGGACGCCCCGCTCGCCGAGGTCGTCCGGCTGATGGAGCGCCATCGCGTCAAACGCCTGCCGGTGCTGCGGGGCGATGCGCTCGTTGGCATCGTGACCCGCGCCGATCTGGTGCGGGCTCTCGGCACATTGCTCGGCAGGGAAACGGCGTCCGTATCGGCATCGAGCGATGACGAGATCCGGAAGCACGTCCTCGCCGCCCTCGCCGAGTCGTCGTGGGCCCCACGCGCCGGCATCACGATCACCGTCACCGACGGTATCGTCACCCTCGACGGCGCGATCATCGAGGAGAAAGAGCGTCAGGCGCTGCGCGTCGCGGCCGAGAACGTGCCGGGAGTCAAGGCCGTGCGCGATCGCATCGTATGGGTCGAGCCGGTCACGGGAGCGGCCCTCGAACCCCCGACGTTCGAGCCGCCGCCGGACCCGGGCACCGGATAGAATATTCCGCCGAGGGCCTCCGGCATGGACCCCGGGTCGACGGCTGTTTCGCTGACCGAGCCGACCGCCCGCGCCGCCGCGATTCCGGCCGGCTTGTCCGCGGCCGAGGCGGCACATCGGCTGCTGGAATACGGCCCCAATGCCGTCGCCGAGGAGCGGTCTCATCCGGTCGCCCGGATGGCCCGCCATTTCTGGTCGCCGGTGCCGTGGATGCTCGAAGCGACGATCGTCCTGCAGTTCGCAATCGGCGAGCGCTTTGGGGCACTGATGATCGCGGTGCTGCTCCTCCTCAATGTCGGGCTCGGCGTCTTTCAGGAAAACCGTGCCGACGCCGCACTGGCGCTGCTGAAACAGCGGCTCGCGCTGAAAGCGCGAGTCCGTCGCGACGGCGCCTGGATCGAGGCGCCTGCCGCCGACCTGGTTCCGGGCGACATTGTCCAGCTTTCGCTCGGAAGCGTCGTTCCCGCCGATCTGCGCATCGCCGCAGGCACGGTATTGCTCGACCAGTCGATGCTGACCGGCGAATCGATCCCGGCCGAGAGCGGGCCTGGGGGGACCGCCTATGCCGGGGCGCTGGTGCGCCGCGGCGAGGCCACCGCCGAGGTGATGGCCACCGGGGTCCGGACCTATTTTGGGCGGGCCGCCGAGCTGGTGCGGGTGGCGCATGTCGAGAGCAGCGAGCAGCGGGCCGTACTCGGCGTCGTGCGCAACCTGACGATCGTCAATTTCGCGATCATCGTCGGGATTGTCGCCTACGCGCACGTGATCGCAATGGGGACCGGCGGGATCATCTCCCTCGTGCTGACGGCGTTGCTGTCGGCGGTGCCCGTCGCATTGCCCGCGACCTTCACTCTCGCCGCGACCTTGGGAGCAAAGACGCTGGCCCTCAAAGGCGTGCTCTTGACCCGGCTCTCGGCATTGCACGAAGCGGCGATGATCGATGTGCTGTGCGCCGACAAGACCGGCACATTGACCGAGAACGAGCTCGCCGTCAGCGCCGTCCTTCCGGTCAATGAGGGCTATGGCGAAGCCGATGTCCTGGCTGTTGCCGCGGTGGCCAGCTCGGCCGACGGGCGGGACCAGATCGACGCGGCCATTCGATCAATGGCGGACCGCTCCGGCGCTCCGCAAGAACCGCTCCGTGTCGTTCGCTTCACGCCATTCGACCCGGCGGCCAAACTGGCCGAGGCGATTGCGGTTGATCGGCATGGAGATGCGGTCCGCGTCGTCAAGGGGGCGCCGGCCGCAGTCACCGCCCTGGCGCCGATGACGCGCGAGATCACCGACAAGGTGGCCTCGCTGAGTGCCGCGGGATACCGTGTCATCGCGGTCGCGTGTGGACCGCCCGGGAAGATTGCGTTCATCGGTCTGATTGCCTTCGGCGACCCCGTCAGGCCGGATTCCCTCCGACTCCTTGCCGAACTCAAATCCCTCGGTATTGGCACCGTCATGATCACCGGCGACGCCACGGCCACTGCAGCGACCGTCGCCCGCGTTCTCGGCCTCAAAGGGCCGATCTGTCCGCCCGGTGCCATACCCGAGACCGTCGGTCCGAACGATTTCGCGGTCTATGCCGGCGTCTTCCCCGAAGACAAGTTCCGTCTGGTCAAAGCGTTCCAGAAGAAGGGCCACGCCGTCGGTATGTGCGGCGACGGCGCCAATGACGCGCCGGCATTGCGGCAGGCGCAAATGGGGATTGCGGTCTCGACCGCCACCGATGTTGCCAAGGCCGCGGCCGGCATCGTCCTGACCGAACCGGGACTGGGCGGCGTCGTCACCTGCATCGAGGAAGGGCGATCCGCCTTCCGGCGCGTGATGACTTACACTTTGAGCATTCTCGTCAACAAGTCGGCGACGCTCGTCGTCCTCGGCGCCGGGCTGGTGATGACCGGCCATGCCGTCTTGACGCCGCTGCTGCAGGCGATCGCGATGCTCGGCGGCGATTTCGTGACGATGTCGCGCGCCGCCGACCGGGTGCGGCCCTCGCCGCACCCCAATACCTGGCGCATCCGCAACCTCACTCTCGTGGCCATTCCGTTGGGGCTGGTCAAGTTCGGTTACTACGTCGGGGTGCTCGCCGCCGGATGGTTCGTTCTCAAGTTGGATCCGGACCAGCTGCGGACCCTGACCCTGGTGCTGGTCGTTTTCGCAGGCCAGGCGACCGTCTATGTGCTGCGCGAACCGGGGCATTTCTGGACCACGCAGCCCGCTCCGGTCATGCTGTTCGCATCGGGCGCTGATCTCGTCGTCATCGCGACGCTGGCGATCGCCGGGATATTGATGGCGCCGCTGCCGCCGCCGGTTGTCGGCCTGTTCCTGGTCACGACGCTCGTCTTCATGTTGCTGATGGACGTCGTCAAAATTGGGGTGCTGTCCCGCCTGCCGATCGACTGAATGGTGCGGCTACGTAATTTTACTTACGCAAGACCGTATAAGTAACAATACCAATTTCGTCAGTTCCGCCGGCCCTCCATTCTGCCGCTTATCCAATCGAGGAGGTGGGGATGTACAGGCAACCGGCGGTTCCACCTCACGCGACGGTTTCGGGCTCCGAGATCGCACGATCGGGTCAGCTCGATGCGCTGATCGCGCTCGAGCGGATCGGCGCCCGGATGCGGTTTGCGCGCGACCAGGAAATCTATGCCGAGGGCGAGCCGGGCGCCGCGTGGTTCAAGGTCGTGGCCGGCATTGTAGGCATCTCGAAGCTGCTCGCCGACGGCCGGCGGCACGTCGCCGAATTCTGTTTCGCAGGCGACTCGTTTGGTTTCGAGCATGCCGCGGAGCGCGGTTTCTCGGCCGAAGCGCTAACCGATGCGACGATGTTGCGCCTACCGTTCGCCGCTACCGAACGTGCGATCGAGGAGAACCCGGCCCTCGCCCCCATCTGCGCGACGAGATGGTGAAAAGCCTCGACGCGGCGCAGCCCGGCTGTTTCGGCTCGGCCGGATGACGGCTTCCGAGCGCATCGCAGCCTTCCTCGTCGAGCTAGAGCATCTGCGATTGGCGCATCCACGCTGCCCATCTCGAGATCGAGCGATCGAACTCGAAGCGCGCCATCCGGGCCGGAGGCGGTCCCCGCTTGATTTCAAACACGCCCCGCGAGCGATCCGTCGTTCACCAATCGTGCGGCGAAGATTAACTCGATGGAGCCTGATATGAAGCAACCGAACCCGCAGCGTCGGAGATCGACCCAGCGCATCGCCGGACACGCCCAAGAGGATCACATCCTCGATCCCTACCAGCATCGGCAAAAGCTCGCCGAGGATACCCTCTGCCCGGAATGCGGCGCCGTCTTCCACGGTACACGTTGGCAACGGTCGGCAGCGAAGAAGGATGCGCCGCAACGGATGTGGCCCGCCTGTCGCCGCACCGCCGCCGGATTTCCGGCCGGTATCGTCATTCTGCGCGGCCTCATCTCACGCTCGCAGCGAGAAGACCTGGTCGGATTGGTCCGCCATCAGGAAGAGGCGGAAAAAACGAGCATCCGCTCAACCGGATCATCGGCATCGACGATGATTCGGAGGGGACTGGTCATCACCACGACCGACATCCATTTGCCGCGCCGGATCGGAGAGGCGGTCAAGCGCGCCTTCCATGGCGCGCTCGAAATCGACTTCGACGAGAATGAATACTTCGTGCGCGTCGACTGGACGCTGCAACCCTAATCAGGCGAATTGCGCTGAATCAATGATCCGTGGCGCGGCGGAGCTGGCGATGGCAGCGGGTCGTGAATCCCGCTTTCGATCACGGAACAGTGGAGAACGGCGATGGCAGAGGTACCGGTCGAGGTCGAGAGGGCAACGCCTCGACCCAATCTTCCCGACACGTGGGGTTCCTTCCGCGGCGGGATGGACCGGCTCTTCGACCGGTTCGCCGGCAATTTCGGTTTCCCGTCGCTGCGGCGGATGTTTGATCTCGAGCCGCCTTGGCGGCCAATGAGTTCGTTCAGCTTTTCGGCACCGGCGATCGATTTCAGCGAGGACGACAAGTCCTACAACCTCACGGCCGAACAGCCCGGCCTCGACATCAAGGACATCGACCTCACGTTCTCCGGCGACATGCTGGGTCTCAAAGGCGAGAAGCGCCAGGAGAAGCCGCCGAATAGATCACGAGCGTGTCGACCCGCGTGCCGGGGGACGGCGCGGCGATCGGCGGTGTGAAGCTCGTTACCCAGCACGGCCGGTTCCTCGCCGTCCGTCTATTGCCGAGGACATCTACCAGATCTACGCCGAGCGCTTCCGCGGACCGGACAGCCTGCAGCGCATCGTCGCCGACGCGCAGGGAATCGGACGCGAGGCGATCGGCGAACCTGAACGCCAGTCGAGGGCCAGCCGAGCGGTTGGTACTCATCGGGCGCCGCGGTGATCATCATCGTCAAGGCGCGCACCAGATTTGCCCGGCTGACGGTGCCGACAGGCCGGCCATCATGCGGCACCGGCCCAATCCGGCGTGACCGCTCCGGAGCCGCACCTCATGAAGCTCGGCCAAAGGCCCATATCGGATCGGTAACGGAGCAGAAGCAAGATGTCCGCAATGCCGGCGCCAAGTTTTCGCGCGGCACCGGCGCCGACCGCGACGGTAGAGCGCGGTTCGTCGCCGCTTATGACGCAGCCCACAGCCTTGAACGCGAAGGCCCCGACAAGGCGGTCCTGGTTGTCGGCCGGGAAGCCTGGCCAACTCCGATCCCGCTCGTCCGCCGGCGAGGCGTCCGGCGTTTCGACACCGAGGTTGGCATGACCGAAATTCTCGACCGCCGGATCGGCCGCGACGAACTCAGCGTGATCGAGGTGTGCCGCGCCTATGTCGCTGCCCAGCGCGAATACGCTGCCTTGCGCGTCAGGTCAGGCGAGCCTGCCGAGTATGCGCAGCATTTCATGAGCGCCGCAGGACAACGAATCGGGCTTTGTTGGCAGGCCAAGCCCGGCGAGCAAGCGAGCCCTCTGCGACCGCTGACCGCCAGCGCCCGAGCGGCCGGCTACCCGCCGGGGGTACCGCATCCGGAACCGCGGCCGTATTATGGCTACTATTTCCGGATCCTCACTCGGTAGGGGACGCATGCGCCCGGCGGCGCCCGCGATTATGTCATCGACGGACATATGACCGGCGGCTTTTCGCTGTTGGCCTATCCGGCCATTTACGGCAATTCCGGCGTGATGACGTTCATTGTCAACCAGGACGGCATCGTCTACCAAAGGAACTTCGGCCCTGCGACTTCACGGATCGCGCAGCAGATCACCCAATACGATCCGGATCCGAGCTGGCAGCCCAGCCAACCATGACCGAATGCCCCTGCCGCGAGCCAGCCGGTCGACCACCTTCATAAGGTGGCCCTTCAAGATGTCGACAGCTTCCACCTTCCATCCGGCTGCCGGCAGCTCGTCAATGTGAAATGGTCGTCGGGCCGCCATTTTTCCGACGAGTAATTGTGGTGTTGAATTCGCTCGCAGCGTTCTCCGTCCTGCTCGAAGACCTTGAGCAGCGTGATCTTGCCGGAATTGCCGCTCGCACGGTCATGCCACCGGGCCGTGGTGCCGGCAGGGCGGCCGTGAATCTCCTTGGCTAGGGTCGTCTCGATCATGTCGAGATCGGCTCGGGTTAGGGCAACGTTCGTCTCTCACAGCGGGCCCATCAGCTGCGCCGCGGCCGGAGCGGCAGCGAGAACCAACGGCAACAACAGGAGAAATCGCCTCCGCGCGGTCATCGGCAAGTTCCTGGTCATCAGTCATCAGTGGAAGAGGCTGCGCTGCGGCCATCCGTAAACTCGGGCTGGTGAGAATGCGTTGATCTGGGCTAAGGGAGCACCTGTGCCATCGCTACCGCGCCGAGACGACGCCCAAGCCGGTCAGGCGGCTGAGCTGAGGTTTCACGTCGACGCCGTTTCCGAACCAGGCCTTTGGCGGTGGTCGTTGACTTGCAGAAGCCGCGCAAGTGGTCGCCGCGGCCGCCACAGATCCGCAACCGTGTAGTCGTCGAACGTGGTGAGAAACGCGTTTGTCGCCTCACGGAGTGCGCGACGCAGGACACAGAAGTTTTCGATGCGGCAATAGCCTGCCTGGTGCCGTGGGCAGCCGAGCACGCCCAACTCCCGCTCCCCCGCCATTGTGGTCTCGACAGCGGAAACGCATCGTCATCGATCGGTCATGCCGAAAACCACAACACCGGGACCCAAGAGTTCGGCCGAAACGACAGGCGCTCCTTGCGCCAGATCAATCATGCGCTTCCTCGCTGGCGGGCCGACCCTTGCGGATCAGCAGAACCGCGCCCGAAAGCGCGGCAACCGCGAACAGCGGAATCACCTGGTAGCCCAGCGCCATGACCAGCGGGCCGGCGAGAAAGCTGCCCAACACCGTGGCAATGGCGCCGCCGGCGGCGAGGAAGCCCATTGCCGCACCTTCGCCGAAGGGTGTCAGGCTCGCCGCCAACCCGGTGGCGGAAACGCTCAAAACCGGCCAGGCGAGCATCACCAACAGGAAGCCGAGCGCTGCGGCAGCGGGCGCCCGGGAGGGCGGCATCGGCGTCAGAACCAGGAGGATCCCAAACCCGGCAAGGCGCACGGCGAGTCCGATCCGGAAGGCGCATCGGGCCCCGTATTGCTGGGCGAAGCGACCCGTCAGCACGAAGATTGCGATGCCGATGGCCGCAGCCAGCGCATAACAGAAAGCGGTCGCGGCCGGGGTAATCCCGTAGTTCGCTTGCATGAGCAGCGGGTAGTAGGCGAAAAACGGCGCGACGCCAAAGTTGACCGCGACCCATGCCAGCATGAAGCGGCCGAACCCCCCGCCCAGCGGTTTCAACAGGCGGCGCCAGGCGGCGCCTTGCAGGTGATGCGAATGCTGCAACAGGCCTCCGGCCGGAGGGCCGGCTTGAAAGCCGGCCATCAGCGCGCCCCAGTCGAGGCGCGGCAGACGTATGCTGCGGCGGCGGCCATCCGCAGGCAGGCCGATCCGACCGACGACGATGGCCAATGCCGACAAGGCGGCGGCCAACCAGAAACCGCAAGCGAGCGCCCCGCGGGCAATCAATCCCGCCAGCAATAGGCCGATGAGCTGGCCGGCGCCGTTGCAGCTCTGCAGCCAGCCGATGCGTGGGTTCCACTCGGATTTGGGCGCGAAATCGACGACAAAGAGGGGCGCGACGGTGGCGATGGCGCCGACGCCCAGCCCGCACAGCACCACGAGCGGCACCCACAGACCGAGAGCCGAAATTGCCGGGATCGCGGCGAGGCCGACGGCGAGCACCAGAAAACCGCCGAAGAACACCGGGCGGAAGAGCCAGCGGCGCTCGGCCAAGAGGCCGAAGAGCGGCGCCGGCAACTGGCCGGCATTGTAGGCGCCGACGACATAACCGATGCTGTCGAGATCGTGCCCGTTCCTCGCGACCGCGAGCGGCAGCAGAAACGGCAATATCCCCGAGTTGATGAGCCCCAGTATCAGATAGGCGAGATACCACGGCGCGAGGTATTGGGGTGCGCTGCCAGAGCTTCGATCCGCGGCGACACCGTCACGCATCTCTCGGGCAAGCGATCAGCTTCCCGAGCCAGCCGCCACCGCCGCCGCTGCGCCGGTTGCGGCAGCACTTCGGTAGAGCCGTTCGACGTCGTCGCGGCGGCAGAGCTGGATCCCCGCCCCGAAAAGCGCCGCGCTACCGGCAGCAATGCCGAAGCGCACCGCCTCGTGCAACGCCAGCCCACGGGAGAGGCCGAGAACGATCCCGGCGAGCATGCCGTCGCCGGCGCCGACCGTGCTCTTCGCTGCGACCGCTATCGCCGGGATTCGCTCGCTGCCTTGCCTGTCCGCCACCAAGGCTCCCCGGGCGCCGAGCGAGACGACAACGATCTCGGCGCGGCCCTCCGCGACGACTTCGAGCGCCGCCGCCTCCTCGTCACCCTCGGTGCGGATCTCACGACCGGTCAGCTCGGCGAGTTCGCGCAAGCTGGGCTTCATCAAATAGATGCTCTCGCCGGCTTGTTCGAGCGCCGCACCCGAGGTGTCGAGGACGAAACGCCTGCCGTGCCGCTTGGCCAGATTCCCCACCCGCGCGTAGAAATCCGGCGCCACGCCAAGCGGCAGGCTGCCGCTCGCCACGATGAATTCGGCCTCGGCTACGGCTTGCGACAAGAGGCCGAAGCAGCGGTCCTGATCGGCCGGGCCGACGAGCGGTCCGGGCAGGATGAAGCGGTACTGGCGGCCGCTGCTCCGCTCCTCGACCGCGAGGCTCTCGCGCGTGAAGCCGGCGATCGCGACGGCCTGATGCGGGACGCTCTCTACGTCGAGCAAATGGCAGATCATCTCGCCGGCGGCGCCGCCGGCCGGGAAGATCGCCAGCGTCGTGCCGCCGAGGGCATGGGTGGCCCGCGCGACATTGATGCCCCCGCCGCCGGCGTCGTAGCGCGGTGGGCTGCAGCGCAGTTTGTGCGCCGGCTCGATGCGTTCGGTCGCGGTTGCGATGTCGAGTGCCGGGTTCATCGTCAAAGTGACGATCGCAGCCATTCTCGCGTCTTTCGGCAGGTGGTTATTGCGCGGCGAGCGGTGCGTTCGCCTTGTCCTGCTCGGCTTCCCAGACGGCGGTCTGGGTGCTAAGGAGGCTCGCCGAATTAACGCTGATCGAATCGATGCCGAGCCCGGCCAGAAAACGCGCGATCTCGGGATAGTTCGCCGGCGCCTCGCCGCAGATCCCGACATGCCGCCCATTGCGCTTGGCGCCGGTGACGGCGAGCCGCAGCATTTCGAGCATGCCGGGGTCACGCTCGTCGAAGTCGAAGGCGACGATCTCGGAATCGCGGTCGACGCCCAACGTCAGCTGCGTCAAATCGTTGGATCCGATCGAGAAGCCGTCGAACAGCCGCGAAAAAGCATCGATGGCGATGACGTTGTTCGGGATCTCGCACATGACGAAGATCTCGAGCCCGTTCTCGCCGCGCTTGAGCCCGTGATGCGCCATCTCGGTGATTACCTGCTCGGCCTCGGCGGCGCGCCGGCAAAACGGGACCATGATTTTGAGGTTCTTGAGACCCATCTCGCCCCGCACCCGCGCCAATGCCGCGCATTCGAGCGCAAAGCCGGCGGCATAGGCCGGATGCGCATAACGTGAGGCGCCCCGAAAGCCGAGCATCGGATTGTCCTCCCTGGGCTCGAACCCGGCGCCGCCGACGAGGCTCGCATATTCGTTGGTCTTGAAATCGGAGAGCCGCACGATAACCGGCTTCGGGTAGAACGCCGCAGCGATCGTGCCGACACCCTCGGACAGCTTCTCGACGAAGAAGTCGGTCGGCCGCGCATAGTTCCGCACCCGCTTCGCGATCTCGGCGCGCGCCGTCTTCGACGTAACCTTGTCCGGGTCGGCGAGCGCCATCGGATGGATGCCGATGTGCTGATTGATGATGAATTCCATGCGCGCCAGGCCCACCCCGTCATTGGGGAGCATGGCTGTGCTGAAGGCGAGCTCCGGGTTGCCCAGATTGACCATGATCGCGGTGCGCGGCCGCTTGAGCTCCTCCACTGCGACACGGGTCACCTCGAACGGCAACTTGCCGTCATAGACCCGGCCCATGTCGCCCTCGGCGCAAGAGACCGTGACGGGCGCCCCGGCCGTGAGCTTTTCGGTGGCGGCGGCGGCGCCGACGACAGCAGGCACGCCAAGCTCGCGCGCGACAATGGCGGCGTGGCAGGTGCGCCCGCCGCGGTTGGTCACGATCGCCGCGGCGGTCTTCATCACCGGTTCCCAATCGGGCGTCGTGGTGTCGGCCACCAGCACCTCGCCGGGCCGAAACGATTCCAGCTCGTGCTGGTCCCGGATGACGCGCACCAGCCCGGCGGCGATCTTCTCGCCGACCGACCGGCCCGACACCAGCACTCGTCCCGAGCCTTTCAGGCTGAAGCTCTCGAAGGCCTGTGGAGAGTGCCGGGAGGCGACGGTCTCGGGCCGCGCTTGAACGATATAGAGGAAGCCGTCCTTGCCGTCCTTGGCCCATTCGATGTCCATTGGCATGGGACGACCGGCATTCTTCGAATAGTGCTCTTCGATCCGGATGGCATAGTCGGCCAATGCGAGCGCGTCCTCATCACCGATGCAGAAACGGTCGCGCTCGGCGGCGCGGGTCTCAAGGTTGCGCAGGCTGCCCATGCCATGACGGCGCGCATAGACCATGCGCATCTGCTTTGCGCCGCGGGAGCGGCGAAGGATCGCGCGACAGCCTTTGCGGAAGGTCGGCTTGTGGACGTAGAATTCGTCGGGATCTACTGCGCCTTGCACCACATTCTCGCCAAGGCCGTAGCTCGCCGTGATGAATACTACGTCACGGAAGCCGGATTCGGTGTCGAGGGTGAAAATCACACCGCTGGAGGCGAGATCAGAGCGCACCATCTTCATCACGCCAACGGATAACGCGACCTTGAAATGATCGAAGCCGTTGTCGATCCGGTAGGCGATGGCGCGGTCGGTGAAGATCGAGGCAAAGCAGCGCCGGCACGCCTCGAACAAGTCTTTCTCGCCGCGGACGTGTAGATACGTGTCATGCTGGCCGGCGAAGCTCGCGCCTGGAAGGTCTTCCGCGGTTGCAGAGCTGCGGACGGCGACCGCGACATCGGAACCGTATTGCTTTTCGAGCTTTCGATAGCCGGCCCCGATTTCGGCCTGCAGTCGCTCCGTCGCGGTCGCGGCATAGACGATCTCGCGCGCCTGTGCAGCGCGCTCGGCCAAGTCGGCGATGTTGCCCTTGTCCAACTTGTCGAGAAGCGGGTGCAGCTTCTCCCAAGCCCCGGCCTCGGTCAGGGCGTCGCGATAAGCCTCGGCGACGACGGCGAAGCCGTTCGGCACGCGCACCCCCTCAGCCGACAGCGACGAGTACATCTCTCCAAGCGAGGCATTCTTGCCCCCGACAAGGGGTGTGTCCGTGCTGCGGAGTTCGCCGAACCAGCGAAGATAATCCGACACGGGCATTGCCAACCCTCCATGACCTTTCGACCAACCCCTTTTGGCGCTCCCCGAGGCTGATGGCGTTGATCCAGGTCAAGTCGCATGCATTCGTTGAGGGCTATTTTGTTCTCATTTAATGTTTTAGCCCGCCCGGAGGCGTCGATGTCGCCCATAGCCACCCGTTCGCCAACGGTGCCGTCACGCGACAGCTCGCAGGCACGCAGAACGGCCGTTGAGTTCTGCGCGGCAACCATCGATCTGGCAGCGTGCCGGCGCTATACCCTTGCCTGTCAGACGAGCCAGGGCGGGTTTTGCTTTTATGCCTACCCTGAGTGGGGAGTGGAGGAGCCGAACGCCCCCGACACCTGGGCCGCTGTCGCGATCCTCGATCTGCTGAACTCGCCTATGCCGAGAGCCGCGCAATGCAGGGCCTGGCTCGCGGCCGAGCAGGACACTTCCGGCGGCTACCCGACCCTGGTCATCGGGCATGCCGTGTTGAGGGCGCTGCGACTGCTCGGGGCCGAGCCGCGGCGAGACCCTCGGCCGTTTCTCGTCGAAATGGCGCGCAGGCTCGGGCTTGCTGATCCCTCGCGGATGGCGTTTTCTGAGTGGCTGGTTGCGGCGCGCGACTGTATCGAGCTCTGGCAGTCCTACGCAATCGCCATTTCCGAGCGCGAGCGAGTGGGGATTGGCGCTGCGCTCGCCCGTCTACGTCATGCTGACGGGGGCTTTGGCGCACCCGCCAGCAACCTCCCGGAAACCGCGGCAGCCGTCACTTTGACGGCCGCGGCAGGTCTGCCGGTCGACCCGAAGGCGCTCGCCTACGTCCGACGGTGCGAGGGCGGGCCTTATGGCTTCAACACTACCCCCTCCGCGGTGAGCAGCGGTCTCGCCGTCCATTTGGCGGGGCTGGAGGTGCTGCGGCACTTCGGCGAGCATCCGCGCGAGCCGACGCTGAGCCGGCGATATGTGGCACGCTGCCAGACACTCCTTGGCGGCTTCGGGCGCGTACCCGGCGCCATCGCGCGGCTCGATGACAGCCTGCGCGCACTGCAGGTTCTCTCCAAGCTTGCCGAGCGACGCTGATCCTCGCGGCTGGTTGCGGCGCGCTCAAGACCTGTTGCGCAAGCCGACGGCGACGTTGCCAAGCAGCGCGCCCGCCATCCTGCCTGACGCGGCGATTGTCCCGGGCGAAGCACTCCGCCGAGGCTGTCGACGCTTCCGTGATCAAACTGCAACCCTCGCCGGTCATTTCTGATCGGGCCTCGGATGAGCCGGTGGCGGATCGGCTTCGGCGAGCGCCTGCAAATGATCGGCTTCCTTTTCCAGATCCTCCGCGCGCCGCAGGCGGCCTTCCCAGATCCAGTTTACTCCGGCGTGCTCGGCAAATTCCCGATACCAAGCGGCCAAGGCCCGCAGTTTCTGCGCCTCGTTTGTCATTCCGTAGCGTCCTCTTGCCGTGCCCGCAACGCAACTCGCTGCCGGCTTTGTGTCGCACGATGGGACGGTCTCGAACGCTCGCGTCAGGTTCGGAAAATATCCACCGCCTCCGGCCGGACCGGAGATGCGCAATTCCCGGGTCGAACCGGAATTCGCATCACCTCGACGAGGATCGGCGCGCCGTGGCTCGTCGCCGACAGACCCAGCACCGAACACAACTTCTCGAAGGTCGTGTCGGCCGCGGCTTCGAACTGCACGACGACGTCCCGGAAAATCGCTCTGACCTTTGAACGCGGCCTGTTCATCGCGACGCTCCCGCTTCAGCCTTTCTTGATGAAAAAAGCAGCCGGGAGGCGGACCGGTCGTTGATCTGCATCAACGGCGCGGACAGCGCTGGAAATTTCTTGGTTCTCGCAGCTCTCGAGCGCCGGGCGCCCTAGTTTCGAGAGCGAGGCGGGTGCCGGTCACCCTTCAGGGTCGCTCGGCGCCGCCCGAAGATTAACGAGGCCCTGCGAGCCGCCGTGGTTGACGATCCGCAGATGCTCGCGGTCGCTGAACCGGACAAGGCTGCGGCCGTGCAAGGTCCGAAAGGATCGGCTCGTTGCCGCGAGGGTCAGGCCGAGATAGGCCCAATATCTGAGCGGGTCATCGGCAAATAGATTTCCGTGTTGCTCTCGTCACGCGCCTCCTGAGAGCGGGCGGGCATCAGCACGAACATCGCGAGCCGGGTTAGCGTCCCGTGCCGGGCGAGGATGAGGGCGTGGAGCTGGGGCTCCCGCAATTCGTGGCACAGTTTCACCAATATGTCCCATTCGCGGGTCGGGTCGCAGCGCAGCAGCGCCTCCAGTGCTGCGACCGGCAAGCGCCAAGCAGTGGCGGCGGTGACCGCGGCCGCACTGTTCACATAAGTACCTTCGACGGCGAGCCCGAACGGGTCATCCGGAAAGACGAAAGCGACGATCGAGCGCGAGCCGACGGCGCGGTTCGCGAGGTCCGGACGACGCCAGAAGAGATGTTGTAGACGTTCTGCGCCGCGTCCCCCTGTTGATAGATCCGGGCGCCCCTGGCGAAGCCGAAGGTCGTGGCGCTCCGCGCGCCGCACCGCGCGTTCGAGATCCGCCCGAAACAGTTCGAAATCCACTACCGCCTTCAGCCGTTCCAGGCTGTCGCTTTGGCCGAGAGCTGCTTCAGCCGCTCGCCAATGTCAAAAAACCCGCCTGACCGCGCATCTTCGCCCCCCTCCCGCGCAGACCCCCTCATCGAACACAAACCCTCTCCAGCTGACGAACGCGACCCAGAGCGGCTGCTGCTGGCCCAGGTCGCGAAGCACCAACTATAAGGTCAGCGCATCGAGAACAAAAACCGAAAGCTCGAGCGCCACCGTTTGGGCGAGGAGTCGCACATCGTGCACGAGATCCGTCGGGGCGTCGGCAATCGCTTACAGCAAACGCGCGGCTCCCGGCAGACCGCTTGCCCAGGGCGCCAACAACCGCGGTCCCCATTCGTTCATCCACAGGACGCCCGAGGGAATCGCGGTGACGATAATGACAAATACCCCGACCGGGGCCAAGAACGCCGCATTCCCTCGATGATGCACCCCAAGCACGGCGAGGCTCGCGATCACCGCGATCAGATAGGCGGCGTAATACGACACGAGGCCAACCAGCAACACTGCCATCGCCGCGCCGGTCGGCACGCCGCGACGGGAGTGCACGTGTCACCAGAACGGCGCCGCTGACGTCGCTGGTCGGCACTACCTGGTCGGTGAACAGCTTGGCGACGCCGAGCGGCACCAGGAGGCGCAATGATCGCGGATGCCCAGCGCGACGCAGGGTTCGCGCCCATGCCAGTGAAGCACTGACATAGGTGCCTGTCTGGGCGGCAAGCGCGAGCGCACGAACGACGAAGTACTGAGACATTCCGACGGCAATGAGGATGACCAGACCGTTCGCCCAACTCTTCGATACAGCGATCTCGAAGGGGCTCACTGGCATCACGAGCAGGTGGTCCATCGTCCCGTGGTCGCGTTCACGGACGACGGCAGCGCCGGCAAGGATGATCGCCAGCATGGTCACGGCGTTGATGACACCGTGGATGCTGGTAAACTAGGTGGTCGTTACGCTCGGATTGAAGGCGATCCGCACATTGACGTCGATCTTGGGGATCGGATTGCCTTCGATTCTGGAGCGAAAGTCATTGATTTCGTTGGTTATAATCTGTTGGACAGAATCAGCACCAAGGCCCGCCTGCACCATCGCGGTCGCATCGACGTCGAGCTGGATCTCCGGCTGGCGGCTGCCAAGCGGATCGCGCTCGAAATTCGGCGGAATGTCGACGATGAAGGTGTAGCGCCCGGCTTCATCAGCGGAACGATATCGCGTTCCACGACCGGCTGCGCGGTTTGGAAGTAGGGCGGCAGAAAGGCGTGCGCGATCCGCCGGGAGATTTCCGAATGGTCCTCGTCGACCACACCGATCGAGGCGTTTATGCACCTCCTGCGAGCCGCTTTGCGCCTGCGCGATGATTGCGAGCGTGAAACTGTAGATCACCAGACCCCAGCAGCACGAAGTCGCGCATAACGCTCCGCAATTCCTTGGTGCCGAGCCAGAATTTGCTGGCGAGGGTGCACATGTCTAGACCGGCGGGTACGACGGCTAAACCTGGACTAGCCGTCGGCTTCTGCCTGACGCGCGACCACAGCGTTCGCTTCCCGAATCGCGCGGCCTTCATCGCCGGTTCGTTCCAGGCATTCGTTGGCGACTTTCGCCCAAAGCTGCATGAGGGCCCAGGTGGTGGCCCTTTGTGTGTGCCTTTGGGCGTCGTCTGGAATCCAAGGCATTCGAGCACACTCCCATAGCTGTCAATAGCCTATCGGTCGTCGTTCCTTCATGTGATTTGTGCGCGACGACAACTGGGCTCGCATGCCGGTATCCCCTCGGACGGATTTTCGTAGCCGCAATGTTGGTCCGGGGGCCAATTGCACTCGAGAAGACGATCGGCCATCATCCGCAAGATACGGCTGGCGTGCTCGCGGTCGATGCTGTCGTCATCGATAACGACCTCGACGTGCTCAATGCCGGGTGGAACGGACTTGATGCGGAAATACGGCTTCCTGTCGTCGCGATTGCCGCTGATCATGAAACTCATTGCTCGACGCCTTCTAAACAATTTTGCTTATTAAACCCTCTTCGAGAATATACGCATTGACATAGGTCAGCCGTGCGACATGCCTCTTCGAGTACGAGAGGGAGGCGGCGGACGGGGGGCGCTAGCGTGGACAGCCAGATTTCAACGAAGGCCGGCTACAAGCTCGTCAGCGTTGCGGCATTAGGTAGCGTGCGCCACCACAACAAGATAGCTGGGCGGAACGAGCCTATCCTACCATATACGGATGGGCGACACCTTCGTTATTTCCGGGGTCCACAAGAAGCGGGCCGAGCAGGGGAGAGACGCCATTAATCCATATATTGCCGGCTGCATTACATATGAGTTTACTTTCGGCAAAAAGGAAAGGCACGAGACTGGCTTTGTTTATCAGCTTATCGGGCCCGGAAGCTATATCTTTTTGGATAATCCAAATAAGATCCCCGCCGGCAGCCTCTCTCTCTCGCAGAAATGGACGGCGCCTGGGCTGACTAAACCTATTAGGATAACCCCATCATCAACAATATCGCGCGCACGGCGCGTCACTCCCTCCCGGCGCGAGGCCAGGTCCGCGCCGGCCAAGATCGGCTTGGTGGCGCATGCTACATAATACCGCAGATCTGCGCGCAGTGAACGGGCAACGCCCATTAGCGATCCGAGTATTGGGTCTGGCCTTGCGGGGATGTCCTGCATTGAGGAGGAGAGGGGAGAGCGGCCGTTACGGCATGTGCGGCTTCTGGTGTCTCCTTCTAGCAGACCATCACAGTGCCGACCGGCGAAGCTGGCTGCGCTGCAGTAGGAATGAGCAGGTTTGCCGCAGCCGATCAGCATCCTCTCAAGGAGATCGGGTGGGAGGCCGTTCGGTCCGGCTGAACGACCGATTACAACAATCTATGGACGCTTCCCGCCGCAAGGTGATTCTGTTGAGACCGGCGGTATGGGATGATCGCGTATTCTTCATTTCGAGTCAGCAGCGCGCCGCGCCCAAGCGAGGCGCGCCGTTTGTTGGCGAGCGCTACAATCGTCCGATTGAAATCGCGCCGGGCGGCAGGCGCGTTCAGCCAGATTGAGCGGCGGTCGTCATGCTTGGGCAACTTGGGCAACCGGCTGCCGACGGCGCGTGCTCCGTGGATCAGCTGGCGTCTGATACCCACCTGAATTGATGCTGACTCGCCAAAGGAATTGCATCGGTGGGCGGTGGTGAGTAGCAGATATTGTGGTTTTGGGACGGTAGAACCGCAATATCTGCCATGGTGATCCGGGACGACATCCGTTCGGAGGAATTGCGCCGGCGGGCCCGGCGGGAGCGCGACGGCCGGGTCAGCGCCCGGCTGATCGCGATCGCCAACGCGCTCGACGGGATGGACCGGGCGAGTGCGGCGCGGTTGGCGGGAATGGATCGGCAGACCTTGCGCGACTGGGTGCACCGCTACAACGCCGAAGGTCTCGCCGGGCTGTGCGACCGACCGAAGCCGGGGCGCCTGCCCAAGCTGAGCGAGGGTCAGATGGCCAGCCTGAAAGCGATTGTCCTGGCCGGTCCCGATCCGGCGAAGCACCAGGTCGGGCGTT
>Ga0335075_10000566_pt1 | contig 64039 bp, 59 predicted proteins | sample Lox_Sample_24_FD_206723 | JGI IMG/M metagenome (GOLD analysis project Ga0335075, IMG submission 206723) | Soil microbial communities from Loxahatchee National Wildlife Refuge, Florida, United States - Lox_Sample_2.4 | ecosystem: Environmental > Terrestrial > Soil > Wetlands | place: USA...
CTCGCGATGACGCAGTTACCTTCAGCTACAGGCTTGGTCGGTAGGCCCGAGATGGACTTGCACCATCCCGACAAGGCACGCTCACGGACGCACGATGGCGGGCCTGCGCCCGCCATGACGATCGGGCACGGCCGGCAAGTCAATCATGAGGCGGGCTGGTATAACCCGACAGCACCGAAACCTCAGTTCGGCCGCAGCGGAACGACCTTCGTCGGCAGCGACGTCAAAAACAGCACGATGCAAACGCAAAGCAGGACCACGTCTTTATACAGGAACTCCCCGGTGAGATTCCACGCGATCGGGTCTGTCGATATGCTCCATTTGACGACACCGGGCGTCGAGAAGAAAAACGACCACGTAATTGCAAGCGTACAGACTCCCATCAACGACCCAAGCGCCGATACGATCGGAATGAACGCCCCAACGGCAAGCAGAGTGGCTGTCGTAAGCTCGATAATGCCGAGCACGTAGGCCTCGCCTCTGATCCCGAAGATGGATAGCCACCAAACGAACGGGCTATTGGAGATGTATAACACGATCCCGTGTGCGGACTGGGGTGTGAATTTCTGTATGCCGAAGGAAACGAAGATCAGAACCATGACCCATCGCAGAATGCCCAGCAGCCCGTACGAACCATGGCCTTTCTCGGAAACGTTAAAGTCTTTGATCATGATGTCTGTCTCCATAGCCTGCAGCACCACCGGACACAGCCCGACGCATTTTCGAGCTGCCGGAGTGCCTCGCTCGAAGAGAGGCTCGCTCGAAGAGTGGCTCGCTCGAAGAGTACCTCGCTCGAAGTTCGAGCCGATTCCAGCCGCACATGGTCGGCGGCACCCTCGTGGGGCGGCGCCATTATCATCGCGAAGCCACGGCCGAATCCGCGACCGGCTCGATTGCCATGCCCGCCATGGTCGCTTGCGGCCTGCCGGAAACCTCCGTGACGCGACGAGCCTTCCGGCCGGTGTCGAGCATGCTGCGTCGCGGATTACATCCGCGGCCGGCCGCCGCTCCGCCGTCGCGCGACGATGGAGCGGCCTGCGGCGTTCTCAAATCCGCGGCTACGGCGTGCCCTCGGCCTGCGCCGCGCCGGTGCCGACGCTATAACCGGGTTCCAACGAAAACTCCGACTGGTACCGGCGGTAGGATGGATTGGAACCGTCGCCCAGCCTTGCGTCGGCATTGCCGATCTGGGCCGCACCTGTGCCAATACTATAGCCGGGCGTCCGCACCAGGTCCGTCTGCTCCCGGAGGTAGGATGGATCCGACCCGTCGCCGATGCTTGCCGACACGGCTCCGGCCGGCACTGCACCGGTACCGATGCTGTACCCCGGTTCGTCGGTCAGCCGCCGCTGGTCCTGGAGGTAGGACGGGCTCGAGCCGTCGCTGAGAAAGGCAGCGTTTGCCGCCATCGCGTCGCCCTGGTCGTACGGCGGCAGCGAAGCGCCATGACCCATCAGGCTCGTCTGGTCGAATTGCGCAAACGGGCGAGGCGCTGGCTGCGCCAGGGCCGTCGCGGTACCCAGGGCAAGGACCAACGCGGGGATCGTGGCGAAGAGCTTTGCGGTCATGTCAACTTCTCCTGTGAAGCCAGTGCACCAATTCGAGTTGGACGCCTGTTCGGAGCGTCATCCGAGGCAGACCCTAGGCGCACCTGCATCAGGGCCGCTTCGCCCGAGTCTAAAATCGGTTTTACCTGAGGGTCCCCGTCGCGATGCCGGCTTCACGCGGCAGGACAGGGTGTGAATTGTAACGCAAGGGCGGCGCACCACGGTCCACGCGAGCACCAGCGCTCCGGCCAGGCGCCGCTACTGCGGCAAACTTCTACGCTCCCCGTCCCAGACGAACCGGCCCATCGCCGAAAGCATCGCCTTCATGGCGCCATAGCCAGCGCTCGCACGGCCGGCAAAACGTGCCGCAACGCCGAACACCCCGGAAATCCTGATAGGCCGTCTCCCGGGGCTGCGCCCCCAGTTCATTCAGGAGCATGCACGGATGGTGGAGGAATTGGACGCGTAGTTTGCGACGATCGGTGCAGGCCTGTAACCTCGGCAGCCGCAGCGATCTGGTGAGGCACGCGCGTGGCAGTGAGGATCACGACCAGGAAGACTCCTCGTATTGCCGAAGCGCGCAGGGCAAAATGGTCCGAGTTCACGGACTGGGTGGACGCACACAGCGATGCACGCTGGGTTTATCGCGGCCTCGGCGATAAGGCTTTCCAGCTATTGACCGGGGCCGGCCGACTAACCAGGTACGACCCAGTTCAGGAGCGGGCGATCCTGGAGATTTTTGAGAGGCGCGCTTCTGAATTCATTGACTTGCATCGCGCTTCACCTTGGGACCTGCTGGCCTTGGCACAACATCATGGGTTACCGACGCGCCTTCTCGATTGGACCACCAATCCCCTGGTCGCGGCCTTTTTCGCGGCCTGTGCGGAACCGGCGCCGGTCATCATCGATAATCCGGCGTCTCGGCATGCCGGGTCGGCCACGCTGACCGTACGCCCCGCTGCCGTGCATGTCTCGGCGCGGGTCGTGGCATGGCCGGTTGTCGCTAGGCATGTCGTTGATCCTGCCGTCGACACGGATCCCTTTGCGGTCTCGGCCATCAAGTTTCTCATGCCGCGGGTGCTGACGGCGCGCATTGCCACTCAGGGCGGCCTTTTTAGCGTGCACCCTGTGCCCAGCGATCCTTGGGGAGAACCGCTGAAAAATCCCGGCGATATCTTCGATATACCAGGCGACATGCGGGCTTATTTCCAACGCAAGCTTTTCTACCTCGGCCTGGATATGCAACGGATCATGGGAGGGTTGGATGGCCTATGCCAAAGACTGGCCTGGCAGTACAGTGCCGGGGTCGGCCTCGGAGCCGTGAGGTAGTTTCATGCCTGCTAAGCTGCCATCAACTGCTCAGCCCGCGCGCGCCGCCTCGGCACCCGCGGCGCGCAATCCCCACCCAGTGCTCCATCGCATCCGGGACCGCAGCCGGCTTGATGCCATCATGGATGCGATCAGCGCCATTAGGCTGCACGAAACCAAGGCCTGGCGCGACATCAAAAACCTCGCGCCGAAGCCGCGTGTCGATGGCATCCAGGCGGTGCCTGAAGGAATCTTCCAGATCGGCGAAGACGGATTCGCAGCGGCCGCGACCGCCTATGTTGATTTGGCGAACCATGAAGGTTCGCGGCCGGGCCCCGACATCGAAAGCTTCCCAATGCAGGTCCGGGGCAGATTTGACGATGACGGCAACGCCGTCGTGCAGCAGGTGACGATCGACACCACCTCGTTCTACGACTGAACCCAAGGCCACGATCCCACCCGCGAGCCGGTCCGGCCGCCACGCGACAAGGCGATTATTGTCGCTCCCGCAGCCCGCTCAGCTCTGTGCCTGCGATTGCTCGCGAAGCTGGCGCGCACGGGCCAGCACCTTGTCCTCGATCTCGCCGATGGTCATCGGGCTGACATTCGCATCCACCCATTGCCCGTTCTGCAGCACCTGGCGGAACACGGTCACGCGAACGCCATCGCTGCGCAGCGCGCGTCCCATGACATAGGCCGTCGCCTTGAAGCGCTCATCGGGAACCGATGGCGGCGAGTACCAGTCGGTGATGATCACCCCGCTGAACGGATCGGCGGAGGACAGCGGCATGAAGCTCAGCGTATCCAGGGCGCCGCGCCAAAGGTAGGCGTTCACCCCGATCCCGGCGCCCGCCCCGCCGCCGCCCCCACCGCCATTATCAGACCTGTTATGTTCTGTTCCGAAACTGAACAGACTGTCGCCGCCGCTCATGCTGCCGTATTGCGTCAGCCCTTCGCCCGGTTCCTGGGTATAGTCGGGAGAATCTTCGCCCTGGTAGTTGCCGCGGATCGTCGGGGGACCGCACGACGCCAGCAGCGGCATACAGACCAGGAAAGCCAGGGCCGTGCGCAGCGGGAAACTCATCGGTGACGCCTGCCAGAGTGGATTCGCATGCACCGGGCTGGGCATGCTCCCCCAAATCTAGCGTAGCGAGCCGGCCGTCGCCAAGCCGTGATGTGCGCGCCGTGATGTGTGCGCGATCAGTGTTGTGATGGCGGTGCCAGGCCGTCCGTGTCCGGTCGGCTCGCAGAGCATGTCGGGCAGGGGCGACCGGGCAGCGGCGGCATGTATTCGGGCAGCGGCCCCACGAACTCGCCCGCATGCGCCGCTGCGGTGGCTCCCGGACCGAGCACCTCGCTGAACCCGTCGACCGTCGTGCCCACCGGCGGTCCGGTCGTCTCGTCCATGAACCGCACGGCCCCCGCGACGCCCGGCCACGCCGCCACCGCCAGGGCCAACAGAACCAGCGCCAGATATCGCTGCATCTTTCTCCTCCTTTGCGTCCTCGCCGCCGGCGCCGCGAACGTCACGTCAGGGCTTCGATCGCACCCACTGCGCGGCACAGCGCGGGCGGCAACCGCCGCACTGTCAGATGGTTGGTCCCCCCCAGCGCCGCTACTGGCATTCGTGCCGCACGTGCCAGACGTGACCAGCGGGCAGGCCCGAGGCCGGGCGCGTCCGGGTGGCTCGGCGTCGGAAAGGCCGGCGAGAGGAACGCAAGGTCGGCGCCCGCCCGCCGCGCGCGGCGCAGTTCCGCTGCCGAGTGAGCCGAGCTGGTCAGCCAACCGCGTCGGATGCGGGCATGGCCGGGCCACCGTCCAGCGCGCAGATGCACGCCCGCCCCAAGCGCCGCCGCCAGGTGCACATCCCCCGCCACGACAAGGGCCAGACGCCGCGCCCGGCAGATGCGGGCCAGGTCGCGGCCCAGCGCTGCGCGATGCGGGTCCCGGTCGTGGCGCAAAACCACGCCCGCCAGTCCCCGCGGCAGCCGGGCAATCGAAGGCCGCGGATTCGGCAGCCGGCGTTCGTCGGTAAACAGCCACAGGACCGGACACGGCCGCCGCGCGTGCCGATGCCGCGACTTGACGGCGCGCGCCCAAGCGACAAGCCTTCCATCCATGTCATCCTCCGCCGTCGCCGCCGAAACCAGTATTGCGGAAAACCTGCGCCGCGTGCGCGACCGCATTGCCGATGCCGCCATCAAGGCGGGGCGCAAGCCCGAGGATGTGACGCTGGTCGCGGTCAGCAAGACCAAGCCGGTGGAGGCGATTCGCGCCGCGCTGCAAGCCGGCCAGACAGTGTTCGGCGAAAATCGCGTCCAGGAAGCGGCGTCCAAGTTTCCCGCTTTGCGGGACGCCCACACATTCAGCCTGCACCTGATCGGCGGCCTTCAGACCAACAAGGCGCGCGACGCGGTACGGCTGGCCGACGTGATCGAAACGCTGGACCGCCCGCATCTGGCCGACGCGATCGCCGCCGCGGTCGCCAAGGAGGGCCGCACATCAATGCTGCTGATCGAAGTGAATGTCGGCGACGAGCCACAGAAATCCGGCGTTTCGCTGGCCGACGCCGATGGCTTCATCGAAGCTTCCAAAGCCCGTTTCGGCAAGACGCTGGCGGGCCTCATGTGCGTCCCGCCACTCGATACCGACCCGCGCCCGCATTTCGAATGGCTCGCCAACCGTGCCGCCAGGCACGGCCTGCCGGTACTTTCCATGGGCATGTCCGCGGATTTCGAAACCGCGATCGCCTGCGGCGCCACCTGGGTCCGCGTCGGCTCCGCAATCTTCGGCGCCCGATAAAAACACCTCTCCCGCGGTAACACAAAACCTCTCCCGCGCTGCGCTATTCGCGCAGCGCGGGAGAGGTCAAGGCGCGTAGCGCCGAGGGTGAGGGTGATCGGGTCGGTACAAAACCCTCTACGTCGCGCCGCCCCCTAAGCCGCCGCCCGCAGCGCCACCCGCCGCACCTCCTCACCCACGCTCGCTTCGTACCCCCGGAAGTTCTTCTCGAAACTCCCCAGCAACTCCCGCGCCATCCGGTCGTACGCAGCCTTGTCCGCCCAGGACTGCCGTGGATCCACCACCTCCGCCGGCACACCAGGCACCGGCTCCGGAATCGCCAGCCCGAAGAACGGATCGGTCCGGAAACTCCCCCGCGCCAGGCTGCCATCCAGCGCCGCATGCAGCAGGGCCCGCGTGTGGCGGATGCTCATGCGCTTGCCCACGCCATACTGCCCGCCGCTCCAACCAGTATTCACCAGCCAGCAATCGGCGCCGTGCCGCTGGATCAGCGCCTCCAGCATCTTCCCGTACACCTCAGGCCGCCGCGGCAGGAACGGAGCGCCAAAGCAGGTGGAGAACGTCGCTTCCGGCGATGCCCCCAACCCCTTCTCGGTCCCCGCCACCTTCGCCGTATAGCCCGACAGGAAATGATACATCGCCTGCGCCGGAGTCAGTTTCGCGATCGGCGGCATCACGCCATAGGCGTCGCAGGTCAGCATCACCACGTTGCGCGGCTGCCCGCCTCGCCCCGACAGCTCCACGTTCGGAATATACTCGACCGGATAGCAGGACCGCGTATTCTCGGTCAGCGACTGGTCGGTGAGATCCAGCTTGCCGTGACGGTCCCCTACCACATTCTCCAGCACCGTGCCGAAACGGTGCGACGCTTCCCAGATCTCCGGCTCTGCTTCCTTCGACAGGTTGATCACCTTGGCATAGCAGCCGCCTTCGAAATTGAACACGCCGCCATCGCCCCAGCCATGCTCGTCATCGCCGATCAGCTTGCGATGCGGATCGGACGACAGCGTCGTCTTCCCCGTGCCCGACAGCCCGAAGAACAACGCCACGTCGCCTGACGTGCCGATATTGGCGCTGCAATGCATCGGCAGCACGCCACGATCCGGCAGAATCCAGTTCATCACGGTGAAGATCGACTTCTTGATCTCTCCCGCATACTCCGTCCCCGCAATCACGATGCATCGTTGCTCGAACGACAGCGCGATGGCGGTGCCGGACCGCACGCCGTCGAGTGCCGGATCGGCGTGGAAATGCGGCGCATGCAGGATCACGTAATCGGGTTCGAAGCCTTCCAGTTCCGCCTCGGGCGGGCGAATGAACATGTTGCGCGCAAATAACGCCTGCCACGCGCCAGTGCTGACCAGCCGCACCCGAACGCGGTGCGCCGGATCGGCACCCGCGTACAGATCCTGCACGAACAAGTCCTGCCCTTGCAGATAGGCCTGCACACGACCCTTCAGGATCGCGAATTTTTCCGGTGCGAGTTTCTGGTTGATCTTGCCCCACCAAACGTCACGCGTAATGGATGGTTCGTCCACCACGAACTTGTCCTGCACCGAGCGCCCGGTATGGACGCCGGTTTCCACCATCAGCGCGCCATCCCAGGCAAGGCGGCCTTCATGGCGGCGCAATGCCTCCGCCACCAGCGCGGGCGCGGTCAGGTTGGCGTGCACGGCCCGCGATGCGCGCACGCCTGTTCCGGCGAGGGCCTCGGCGGCCGAAGTCTTCCACGTCTTATGCCGCGGCGCAGCGTGTTGGGGATCGATATCCAAAGGGTTGCCTCCCGAAGGCCCGCGCTGCCGCGGGCAGATGAGATTTGCGCCATACTAAGAAGCAAAACGCATTGCAAATCCAGCGTTTCCACAACACGTGAATTGTGCGCCGCAACAGGGCGGGACGTGACCGCCGTCCGTCCCTGCGCTAGAAGATGCCGGCGAGCGGAGATGACATGGGCGTGACAGCGACAATTTCACCGGCAGGCGCGAACAGTCTGCGCAATGGCCCCAACCAGCGCGGGCGTTTCGGCGATTACGGCGGCCGCTTCGTCGCCGAGACGCTGATGCCGCTGATCCTGGAGGTGGAGCAAGCCTACAATGCCGCGAAGGCCGATCCGGCGTTCCATGCCGATCTGCAACGCCATCTAACGCACTATGTCGGCCGTCCCAGCCCGCTTTGGTTCGCCGACCGGCTGACCCGGCATCTCGGCGGCGCGAAGATCTATTTCAAACGCGACGAATTGAACCACACCGGCAGCCACAAGGCCAACAACTGCATGGGCCAGATCCTGCTGGCCCGGCGCATGGGCAAGACCCGCATCATCGCCGAGACCGGCGCCGGCCAGCACGGCGTTGCTACCGCTACCATGTGCGCCCTCTTCGGCCTGCCCTGTACCGTCTACATGGGCGCCACCGATGTCGAGCGGCAAAAGCCCAACGTGTTCCGCATGAAATTGCTCGGCGCCGAGGTCAAGCCCGTCACATCCGGCGCGTCGACGCTGAAGGACGCAATGAACGAAGCCCTGCGCGACTGGGTCGCCAACGTGCAGGACACCTATTACCTGATCGGCACGGTCGCCGGCCCGCACCCCTACCCGATGATGGTGCGCGACTTCCAGTCGGTGATCGGCGAGGAGGCCAAGCAGCAGTTGCAGGAAGCCGAGGGCCGGCTGCCCGACGTGGCCGTTGCCTGCATCGGCGGCGGCTCCAACGCGATGGGCTTGTTCCATCCGTTCCTGGACGATCCGGTGCGCCTGGTCGGCGTCGAAGCCGGCGGCCACGGCATCGAAACCGGCGAGCATGCGGCCAGCCTGACCGGCGGCCGTCCCGGCGTGCTGCATGGCAACCGCACCTATTTGTTGCAGGACGATGACGGACAGATCCTAGAGGCGCACAGCATCAGCGCCGGCTTGGACTATCCGGGCATCGGTCCCGAGCATTCCTGGCTGCACGACATCGGCCGCGTGGAATACGTGTCCGCCACCGACCAGGAAGCGCTGGCCGCATTCCAATTGTGCACCCGCACCGAGGGCATCATCCCGGCCCTGGAGCCGGCCCATGCGCTGGCGCACGTCACAAAGCTCGCGCCAACGCTGGGGAAGGACCAGATCATCGTGATGAACCTGTGCGGCCGCGGCGACAAGGACATCTTCGCCGTTGCCGAGCACCTCGGGGTGCGGCTGTGACCCAACGACCCGTCAGCGCCGGGCCTGACCCGGCCATCTCCCCCCGATCAACCGAGCGCTGCGTCGCCCCGTGTCCCGGTCGCGTGCCGGACCGCCGCCTCAAGGTCGGCGATGACAAGGCGGCGTTCCGCCCATGAGCCGCATCGCCACCCGTTTCACCGCGCTGAAACACGAAGGCCGAAGCGCGCTCATCCCCTTCCTCGAAGCCTGGGACCCGGACGGCGCCACCTCCATGGCCCTGCTCCGCGGCATGCCGGGCGCAGGCGCCGACCTGATCGAGATCGGCATGCCGTTCACCGACCCGATGGCCGACGGACCGATCATCCAGGCAGCCGGCAAGCGCGCCCTGAAGGCCGGCGTGAAGCTGGCGCGCGTGCTGGCGATGGTGCGCGACTTCCGCCGCGAAGACGACGCCACGCCAATCATCCTGATGGGCTACCTGAACCCAATCCTGTCCTATGGCGCCGAACGCTTCTGCACCGATGCGGCGGCATCCGGCGTGGACGGGCTGATCATCGTCGATCTGCCGACGGAAGAAGCCGACATGCTGGTGCCGTTTGCCAGTGCCAACGGGCTGGACGTCATCCGGCTGGTCGCTCCCACCACCGGCGACGCGCGTTTGGTGCACGTGCTGGATGGCAGTTCGGGCTTTGTTTACTACGTCAGCATCACCGGCATCACCGGCACGCGCAGCGCCACGGCCGAGCACCTCGCCGAGGCCATCCCCCGCGTGCGCAAGGCAACCGGCCTGCCGATCGCCGTGGGCTTCGGCGTGCGCACCCCCGCGCAGGCTGCCGAGGTGGCGCAGATAGCGGACGCCGCGGTGGTAGCCTCCGCCCTGATCGACACGCTGGCGGCGCATTTGGATGAGGCAGGACGGGCGAAGCCGGGTGCCGTGCGCGTGGTGCTGGAGCAGGTGCGTGCATTGGCAGATGCGGTGCGGTCGGCACGGAAGGACGGATAATGGCTGGAATTAGAGAAGCGCGCCTCGCGTCATGTCATTGCGAGGCCCGCAGGGCCGAAGCAGCCTCGTTCACAGGCAACCCTGTTCATTCATGCATGCGCTTGACCGGGATTGCTTGGTCGCTCCTCTCCTCGCAATGACATAATGTTACTTAAATCGCCCACATGAACTGGCTCACCGAATTCGTCCGCCCCAAGATCCGCACCCTGTTCGCCCGCCGCGAGGTGCCGGAAAACCTGTGGCACCAATGCCCGGCCTGCCAGCAGATGATTTTTCATCGCGACCTGTCGGTTAACCTCAAGGTGTGCCCGCATTGCGGCCACCACATGCGCGCGACCGCCATCGAGCGCCTGGTCTGGACCTTCGACGACGGCACCTACACCCGCATCGAACTGCCGAAGGTGCCCGCCGACCCGCTGCGCTTCCGCGACAGCAAGCGCTACACCGACCGCCTGAAGGAGGCGCGCGACAAGACGCACCTCGACGACGCGCTGGTGGTCGCGCATGGCAAACTCGACGGCCACGCCGCGGTCGTTGCGGCCATGGAATTCGACTTCATGGCCGGCTCCATGGGCGCCGCTGTCGGCGAAGGCATCGTCGCCGCGGCCCGGCTCGCGGTATTGCAAGAAGCACCGCTGATCGTGTTCACCGCTTCGGGCGGTGCACGCATGCAGGAAGGCGCGGTAAGCCTGATGCAGATGCCACGCACGGTGATCGCCACGCGGCTGGTGAAGGAAGCCGGCCTGCCGTTCATCGTCGTGCTGACCGACCCCACCACCGGCGGCGTCACCGCCAGCTTTGCCATGCTGGGAGACATCCAGATCGCCGAGCCCAGCGCATTGATCGGCTTCGCCGGCGCCCGCGTGATCGAGCAAACCGTGCGGGAAAAACTGCCGGAAGGCTTCCAGCGCGCGGAATACCTGCATGAACATGGCATCGTCGACATGGTCGTGAAGCGCACCGAACTGAAAGCCACGCTCGCGCGGCTGATCAGCCTGCTGCGCGTGAAAGAGCTGGTGGCCGCTTGAAGCAAGCTCTCCCGGTCTACCCCGTCATGCCCGGGCTTGACCCGGCTATCTGCGTAAGGCCCGTCCTGCGCGGATGGCCAGGTCGAGCCCGGCCATGACGGATCGCTGCGCAAGCCGGCGCCTGCACCATGCCCAATCGCATCGACGGTATCGTCGCCCGCCTCCACGGCCTGCACCCACGGCTCATCGACCTGAGCCTGGACCGGCTGCTGACCCTGCTCGACAAGCTGGGCAATCCGCAGCTTCGCCTGCCGCCGGTGCTGCACGTCGCCGGCACCAACGGCAAGGGCAGCACCTGCGCGTTCCTGCGCGCCATGTCGCAGGCGGCGGGAAAACGCGTGCATGTCTACACCTCGCCGCATTTGGTCCGGTGGAATGAACGGATCCGCATCGCCGGCAAGCTCGTCTCCGACGCGGCCCTGGAAGCAGCGTTCGAACATGTCGAGCAAGTGAATGCCGGCGCCCCGATCACCGTTTTCGAGGTCAACACCGCCGTCGCATTCCATCTGTTCGCCACGGCACCAGCCGATGTTTGCATCCTGGAAGTCGGCCTCGGCGGGCGTGGCGACGCCACCAATGTGATCGACAAGCCGGCGGCCTGCGCCATCGCATCGATCTCGCTCGATCATCGCGATCTGCTGGGCGATACGCTGGCCGCGATCGCGGCGGAAAAAGCCGGCATCATGAAGCCAGGCGTGCCGGTGGCCATCGGCGCCCAGCCGCCCGAGGTTCTGAATGTACTCCTGGACCATGCGTCGCGCATCGGCGCCCCCGTGCACCTGCGCGGCCGCGGCTGGCAGGTGGTTCCGTTGCCGGTCGGCTTCCAATATCGGGATCACAATGGAACGCTCGACCTGCCGCCGCCGTCCCTGCCCGGCGCATTCCAATTGGACAACGCCGGCATCGCCATTGCGGCGATCCGCGTATCAGGCCTCGCGCTGCCGAACGCCGCGATCGCCACCGGCATCGCCACCGCGGAATGGCCGGCCCGATTGCAGCGCTTGCGCGGGGAACTCGCGGCATTGTTGCCGCACGATTGGGAGTTGTGGCTCGACGGCGGCCACAATCCCGGCGCCGCCGCCGTCCTGGCCGAGCACTTGCGCAGTTGGAACGACCAGCCCGTGCATCTGATCGTCGGGATGAAGCGGTCGAAGGATTCCGAGGAGTTCCTGCGTCCGCTGCTGCCGTTGGCTGCAACGGTGTGGGCGGTCGCAGAAGAGCATCAGCACGACGCACGCTCCGTAGAAGAGATCGTTGCCGCCTCCGGAGGGGTCGCGCGACAAGGACCACGGGTCGCCAATGCCTTGCGTGCGGCAAGGCGTGAACCCGGCCCGGCGAGGGTTTTGATTTGCGGCAGCCTGTATCTCGCCGGCGAAGTGCTGCAACAGGATCTGAACGGGCAGGCACCGGATGCGTAGTACCCGCCATCAGTGGCGCGCTGGCCACGCAATCCTCATGTCATTGCGAGGAGCGAAGCGACGAAGCAACCCCGGTCAAGCGTGCGCCAGCCGCACCGTCCTCATGTCATTGCGAGGAGCGAAGCGACGAAGCAACCTCGGTCAAGCGTGCGCCAGCCACGCCGTCGCCATGTCATTGCGAGGAGCGAAGCGACGAAGCGACCTCGATCAAGACTGCGCCGGCCACGCCGGAGCTCCCCAATGACAGAGGCACGCGCCCGGCCAATCCCACCCCATCGTACAGCGCGGATCAGCGCCTTCTGCATCCTTGCCGCCGCCATTCTGACCGTCGCCTCCGCCGCACCCGCCAAAGCATCGCGCGCCCCCGCCGACCCATGGCATAACTACCCGATCATCGAATGGCAGAAGCGCAATGCCGCGCAGCTTGCCACCCTGAAGCGCATCGGCGTGACCGCCGCCGCCGTCATCGACGACCGCGACGGCACCGGCACACCTCTCTCGGTCGAGACCGCGCCGCTGACCAAGGCCGGCCTTCAATGGTACATCGAAAACATCGCGACCGATTTCTATTCCGCCTATCACCGTTGGACACCAGGCAAGCCGGTGAACTGGCGCTTCGTCGCGCTGCAACAGCAGTACAGCGCCAATCCAGACGACATGGCCGCGCTGATCCGTGACCCGAGCCTTTCCGATCCGGTCTGGCAGGCACGCATCGACGCCCGCCTCGCCGCCGTTGTCCATCAGCAACAGCGCTACCACCCCTTGTTCTATAACCTCGGCGACGAAACCGGCATAGCCGATCTCACCGCCTTCTGGGATTTCGATTTCTCGCCCGAATCGCTCGCCGGCATGCGCGCCTGGCTGCATCGGCAATACCCCTCGCTGGCCGCGCTGAACGCCGAATGGGGCACGCATTTCGCCACCTGGAACGCCGTGCGGCCGGAAACCACGATCGAGGCGATGCGCCGCACCGACGGCAATTACGCCGCCTGGGCCGATTTCAAGGCCTGGATGGACGTGGCATTCGCCACCGCGATCCGCCGCGGCACCGATGCGGTCCACGCCGCCGACCCGCACGCGCTGGCGGCAATCGAGGGCGCGCAAGTCCCCGGCTGGGGCGGCTACAACTACACGCACCTGGCGCACGCCGTCGACGTCATGGAGATCTACGACGGCGACGAGAATCTGGCGATCGTTCATTCCCTCAATCCGCACCTCATAACGCTGACAACCTCGTTCGGCGGAGCGCCCGCCAACGTCTTCGAGATCTGGCATGCCTTGCTGAGCGGATCGCGCGGCCTGATCCTGTGGGAGCAGAACGACAATATCGTCCGGCCCGACGGCACGCTGGGTCTGCGCGGCATCACCTACGCCCACTTGTTTCCCGAACTGCGCCGCGTCGCACCATGGCTCGCCGCCGCTACGCCGCACACCGATCCCGTTGCCATTCTCTATTCGCCGGCGAGTTTTCGTACCCAATGGATGCTCGACCAGCAGCCGAAAGGCGAGGCATGGATTGAACGCGGCTCAGAGAAGGAAACCGAGGACGACGCGTTCCGCATCGCCATGTGCGGCTATGCCCAAAGCCTGTCGTTTCTCGGCCTTCAGCCGCATTACGTCTCCGCGGCCATGCTGCCCGGCCTGCGCGACAAGGTGCTGATCCTGCCCGACACCCTGGCACTCTCCCCCGCCGATGCCCAGGCGATAACGGCGTTCGCCAAAAACGGCGGCGTGGTCATCGCCGATCGCCAGCCCGGCGAGTTCGATGCGCACAGCCGTCGCCTGCCTCACCCCGACTTGCAGGCAGGCATTGCACATTTGCTCGCGCCCGATAACCGCGCGGCGCTGTCGGCGTTGCTGGCAAACGCAGGCGTCGTCGCGCCGTTCCGCGTCTCGGCGCCCGCGGACATCGCGATGTACCGGTTCGATCAGGGAACACGCACGATCCTCGCCTTGCAGCGGCGCAGTCCCGGCCAACAAGACCAATCCGTCACGCTCACTCTACCCCGCCCCATGACAATCACCGACCTGGTGAGCGGCCGCATCTCAGGCCGTTCGCAATCGCTTATAGTCGCGGTCGGACCAATCCAACCCACGATCCTGTCGCTACGCTGACAGCCAAGACCGCTAAATGACCCGGCCCAGGCGCCCGGCGTCACGCAAGTGGACCACCGGCCCGGCGTCCGACCCGCCCCGCATGAAACGTCGCAGCGCCAACCCTTCTCGTCATGGCCGGGCTCGACCCGGCCATTTGCGCGAGATCGATCGGGTCGCATTGCACAAGCCGTGCCCGATCGGTGCAGGAAGATGGCCGGGTCAACCCCGCCATGACGGGTTGTTCCTTGTTACCCAGTGCCCGGATCGTTCACCCGGCCTCTCGACCAAACTTGCCGCTGCGCGCTTCGCAATCACCCTTGCCAGCACCGGCACACCTGGCCGCCTCAACCTGTGTCACCGCCACCACAGCGACACCGCCAGCGCCACCGCCAGCAGCGCCGACACCGCCTGCCAGAACACGACCGGCGAACGCTCGTACAGCGTCAGCGGCCGGCGCACCGGCGGCGGCGCATAACTCGGGCCCGCTTCGAAATCGTGCGCGAACTCCGCCATATCCGCGAACCGCTCGGCCGGGTCCAGCGCAATCGCACGGTGCAGCGCCGCCTGCACCCAGGCAGGCAGATCCGGACGCAGCATGGCGAGATCGCGTGGCCGCTCCTGCTTCGGCGGGCTGGTGGCATCGGCATTGCCATAGGGGTACACGCCGGTGAACGCCCGAAACATCGTCACCCCGAGCGCATAGATGTCGGTCGCGACATTGCCCGCTTCGCCCTGGAACATCTCGGGCGCCATATAGGCTGTCGTGCCGGGGATGTTTTCCGGCGGGAAATCCTCCAGCCCCGGCAGCCGCACCACGCCCAGGTCCAGCAGCTTCAAGCCCCCGCCGGCTTCCAGCACCACGTTATCCGGCTTCACGTCGCGATGGATGATGTCGGCCCGGTGCAGCGCCCACAGCCCATGCGCCAGCTTCACCGCGATGTTGCGGCCCTCCTCCAGCCCCACCGTCGGCTGACGCGACAGCCGCGACTCCAGCAATTCGCCCGTGTACAGCGGCATCACGGTGTAGAGGCAGGTTTGCCGTCCCGGCGGCAGCTCGATCACATGTGCTACCCAGGGGCTGGTGATGCGTGTTCCCACCCAGGCCTCGCGCACGAAGGCGGCGTGGAAGATTTCCGTTTCCGCGACCTGCGGCTTGGGAAATTTCAGCACCACGGGCACGCCGTCCGCATCGTCGACCGCACCGAACAAACGGCTGTAGCGGCCGTCGGACACCAGCACGTTCAGCACGAACCCGTCCACGGCGTCCCCGACCTGCGGCGTCGGGATCAGCGGCAGCCGCCGAATGGCGCTGCCCACGTCTTCAGACCGCACGGTGGGCAGCGCCAGCACATCCATCACCAGGGCGGTGCAGTTATCGGTGCTGCCCGCGGCCAGCGCCTCGTCAACCAGCGTCCGGGCCGTCACGTCGGACGCCGAGCGCACGCGCAGCACGTCGGCGATCGCCTCGTCCACCAGCGAGCCGTGGATGCCGTCGCTGCACAGCAATAGCCGGTCGTGCAGCGCGACGGCATGGCTGCTGTAGTCCAACCGCACTTCCGCCTCGATCCCCAACGCCCGGGTGAGCATCGGCGATTTGCCGCGGTCGTCGCGCACGTGGTCCTCGGTCAGGTGCAGAAGGCGCTGTCCGCTCAGCCGATAGGCGCGGGTGTCGCCGACGTGCAGCACGTGCGCCAGCCGCCCCCTGAGTACCAGCGCGGTAAACGTGCAGCCCATGCCAACCAGGTTGGCATCCTGCCGCCCCTGCGCATGGATCCAGGCGTTCAGCGAGTTCAGGATACGGGCGCCGGCGCGCTGTACCTCCACCGTTTCCGGCACGTCCCAGAAGCCGTCGAGGAACCCTCGCACCGCGGTTTCCGCCGCCACGCGCCCGCCCTTGGCGCTGCCGATCCCATCGGCGATGGCCGCCGCCACATCGCGCCGCTCGGCGGCGATCTGGGAGCCCAGCACCGCGCCCACGAAATCCTCGTTGCGAGGACGCGGTCCCGTCGCGGTATGGGTCCCGATGCTGACCCGCGGGGTGGCAAGGTCTTCGCTCATCCGGTCCGCTCGCCGGTGGCCGGTTCACTCAAAGCGCGGAGGCAGCCGGCGCAGCCTTCCATCAAGGCAACCGGCAGCGGTCGTGCAGGAAATAGCCGCCGGTGCTGGACGCCACGACCACGGTCAACTCGCCCGACTTGCGGTCCAGCGTGTAGTGCCAACCGTCCCTGGCATCGCGCCAGGAGATTTCGGCGTCGCTCATCGTGGCCGGATTGGCGTCAACGGTCGAGCGGTCATAGTCGATGCTGATCTGCCAGGTGGCGCCGCTGGCCGGATTGACGCAGGTCACGGCAGAAGCCAGGCGTGGCGACGCCGGATGTGGAGAAGCCAGGCGCGGCTGCGCGCCAACGGCGTTCGCCGCGGCGCATGCCGCCAGCGTGGCGATGGCAGCCACGTATCGCACTTGAAACATCATCATTTGCCTGCCGGGCTGCCCATAAATCGTTTCCTGTCGTCTGCAAAGCATGCGCCGCGGCAGTCACGCCGCTCTCTCCGGCCCCGAAGAACGATACTGGAAGAACGATCTGCCAGCCGTGCGCGGTCCGTGCCGGTCCTGTCTCACCGTATATAGCAGAATGCCCGCATATTGTTCGGCTGGCGATCCTGGAATTCGATCAAGACCTTGATCTGACCGGAAAAATGGCCGTTCCCCGCCAGCACCGCCGTACTGCTCGGTCCCCCGCCCGGCCCCGGTATCTTGCACAATCGCTGTGCAATTCGCCGCTTCCATAGTCCCCGGATCAGCGGCGACCGTTGCACCGATCCGGCAAACGGCGCGGTCCGAATCGCGCACAACCATTAGATGTAGGCGGGCAAGGGAACTTCTACCGGCCGCCGAGCCCCTCTTCCGCGCCAACCTGAAAAAAAGACAGGCGAAAGCGCCGATATTCGCCGCGGCATCAACGTCCAACAGGGCCCGCAGCAATCGTGGCATGTCATTTGCTTAATCCTGCCCGCCTTGGCGTCAGTCATTTTCAGCCGTGCAGCGGGCGAGTGGTTGCTGCCGTGTCGGTGCAAAGACGCCCTGGGAAACGTCAACAACCATGGAGTCCCCCATGCTCTTACCTTCCCCAAAATGGCTCGATGCAGGCGACAATGCGTGGCAATTAGCCGCCGCAACGTTCGTCGCACTGCAAAGCATACCAGGCCTGACAGTGCTCTACGGCGGCGTCGTCAAGAAGAAGTGGGCGATCAACTCGGCCTTCATGTCGATCTACGCCTTCGCCTCGGTTCTCGTCGTTTGGGTGTTATTCGACTACAACATGGCGTTCGGACCGCAATGGTTTCCGTTCCTGGGGAAACCGATGCCCGCGTTGTCCGCCGCCTTCAGCATCGGCCAGGCGACCATACCGGCCGCGGCATCGGGCATGCCGCCGATTCAGTTCCCGATGGCAACGCTGGTCTACTTCCAGTTCGTGTTCGCTGCCATCACGGTGATCATCCTCGCGGGATCCGTGCTCGGACGCATGAGCTTCCGGGCATGGGTGTTGTTCTGCCCGCTGTGGATGACGTTCTCCTACACCGTCGGCGCCTTCAGCCTGTGGGGTGGCGGATGGCTCGCGACCATGGGCGTGGTGGACTTCTCCGGCGGCTACGTGATCCATCTGGCTGCTGCCACGTCGGGCTTCGTCGCCGCGGCGATGGTGGGGCCGCGCCTGGCGCAGGACCGCGAGCATTTCCCGCCGAACAGTCTGCTGGTGACGCTGGTGGGCGCCGGCATCCTGTGGCTGGGCTGGAACGGGTTCAACGGCGGTGACCCGTACTTTGCCAACGCCGACGCCGGCGCCGCGGTGCTGAACACCAACACCGCAACTGCCTGTGGCGTGCTGGTCTGGACGCTGTGTGACAAGATGGCCTACGGCAAGCCTTCGGTCATCGGCGCGGTCAACGGCATGATCGCCGCGCTGGTCGCGATCACCCCCGCCGCCGGTTATGTGAACGGCTGGGGCGCGATCATCATCGGCGTTGCCGCCGGCATCATCCCCTGGATGAGCATGAACTGGTTCCAGAAGACCAAGCTGATGATGAAGGTGGACGACACGCTCAGCGTGTTCTCGACGCACGGCATCGCCGCGATCACCGGCGGCTTGCTGACCGGTATCCTTGCATGCCCCGACATGCTGGAATACATCGGCACCGACAAGGATGCCCCCGGCGTGAACGTGACAGGCCTGATCTACGGCAACGCCCACCAGCTCGTGCTGCAAATCTACGGCGCGTTGTTCATCATCGTCTATAACGTCGTCATCACATTCATCATCCTGAAGGTGATCTCCTTCATCACCCCGTTGCGCATGGACGAGGCAACGCTGCGTGTCGGCGACGATGCCGTGCACGGCGAAACCGCATACGCGATCGGCGTGGAAGGCGAGTAATACCGTCAAGGCGAAAAGCAGCTCCCCTCCCGCTGCGGGGAGGGGAGCCCGCCGGCCAAATTTCACAAAAGGATCTTTCAGGAGATCGAGCGGGCAGTCACCCGCGCCAAAGCAGCAGAAGCGCGCGAGGATGCGGCCTCTCCGAGGCCAGGTGTCCCTGGCGCCGTCATCCGGGAGATACAAGTGCTTTGGGCCGGACTCGCGCGACCGCGTCACCCCCGATTCATCCGTGTGCATCTGTGTGCATCCGTGGTTCCATTGCTTACTTCCTGCGAGCAGCGATGCGGAATCGGGGTCGTCGCAAGAAAATGGAACCACGGATGCACACAGATGCACACGGATAGACCGTGCCGCGTGAAGGTCATGCGAACCCGCTGAATGACCGACGTACGCGGCTGCGCTCCCCATGTCATTGCGAGGAGCGAAGCGACGAAGCAACCTCGGTCGAGCGGCGCTCAGACGAGCGTGCGCCACGCGACCGAGGTTGCTTCGTCGCTTCGCTCCTCGCAATGACATGCGGGCGGCAGCCACGAGTCAGCCATTTGGCGGTCTGGTATCAGTGGACCATCCGCTGGATTTCAAGGCACGGCTAGCCGAAATTGAGCAACAGGCAAACGCGGCCGGTCGCCTTCAAATGGTTGATGCATCGTGCGGTATGCACGCGATCCAACGCCCGCGCCGCCTTCAGTTCCACCACAATTGCGCCCGCCACGACAAGATCGGCGGTATACGCGCCGACGGTCACGTCATCGTATTTGGTCGTCATGGCGTACTACTGCGAGAATTCTGGTCCGGATCGGATCGTGACGGTCTGCCTTGGTAGAATAGTGATGGCCGAAAACCGCCAGACGAAACCGGGTCGCGGTGCCACACTCTCAAAACGCCGATCACGGCGGTCAAATCCGGGAGTATGGCAGATGGCTTCGATTTATCGGGAAATCGACATCTCGGTGGACCCCGAGCATGTCTGGGACGCGATCCGCGATGTCGGGGCCGTGCACACGCAGCTCGCGCCAGGCTTCGTCGACGATGTGCAAATGGAAGGAGACGTCCGCGTTGTGACATTCGCCGACGGCCGCGTCGTTCCCGAGCGTATTATCGGTATCGATGACGCGAACCGGCGCATGGCCTACGCGTCGGTTGGCGTCCCGGAGCGAAAGCACCACAACGCATCATTCCAGGTGTACGCCAACGGCCGCGGCGCAAGCCGGCTGGTCTGGATCACGGACGTGCTGCCGGACACGTTAGCCGACGGATTTGCCGCCAGAATGGAGAAAGGACTGGCGGTCGCGAAACGCCAGCTCGAGCAGGAAACGTCCGGCACGCGCTATTAATGACGCGTTGGACGCCGCCCCGGCGCCCGGCGTCACACAAAGATCGCCGCCATGGCGACGACTCGCCGCAAGACCGGTCCTGCCGCATGATGTCCGCGGCTGGTAAGGAAATGCAGCATGAGCCACGGCAGTACGCCCGACACCCCCCGGACCCAAGCACCGGACTCCGGAACCAACGGCGCGCGCTGGCAGCCGGCAGCGGCCCCGATCCGCTACCCCGACCCCAACATCGTCGTGCTGGACCCGCGCTTCCAACGCCTCGTGCTGGGCAACGCGGCGATCGAGCGCATCGCCACCGGCTTCCGCTTCACCGAAGGTCCCGTCTGGTTCGGCGACGGCCGCTACCTGCTCTTCTCCGACATTCCCAACGACCGCATCCTGCGCTGGGACGAAACCGACGGAGGCATCAGCGTGTTCCGCGAACCCTCGCACTACGCCAACGGCAACACGCGCGATCGCCAGGGCCGGCTGATCACGTGCGAGCATGATACGCAGCACCTGACCCGCACCGAGTACGACGGCAGCATCACGCTGCTGGCATCCAGCTTCGAGGGCAAGCGGCTCACCGGCCCGAACGACGTGGTGGTGAAGTCCGACGGCTCCATCTGGTTCAGCGACAACGGCGCCGGCACGCGCGGCAATTACCTCGGCCACGCCATGCCGCAGGAGTTGCCGTTCCGCGTCTACCGCATCGATCCGGCCGACGGGCGCATGACGGTGGTGGTGGACGACATCCAGCGGCCGAACGGCCTCGCCTTCTCGCCGGATGAAAGCCGGCTGTACGTGGTGGATACGGCCTATACCGGCCCCAAGACGACGCGCGTCTACGACGTCGTCGCCGACGGCACAAAACTCGCCAACAGCCATCTGTTCTTTGACGATTCTCCCGGCTTCGCCGACGGCATCCGTTGCGACGCGGAAGGCAATGTCTGGTGCGGCCAGTCCGGCGGCCCGCAGCATGACGGCGTCGCCGTATTCGCACCGGACGGCAAACTGATCGGGCGTATTCTGCTGCCGGAACGTTGCGCCAATGTCTGCTTCGGCGCCCGCAAGCGCAACCGCCTGTTCATGACCGCAAGCCAGTCGCTGTACGCGCTGTACGTGGAAGCGCAAGGCGCGGGATGACCCGGCCTTCACGGGTGCAGGTTCTTGCGAGGAACATGGCGACGAAGCACTCTCGGTCACGCGGCGCGAAGCCATGACCAGGATCGTTTCATCGCTTCGCCCCGCGCAATGACACGGGGATGGTGGCCGGCCATGCAGCTCGCTTCGAAGACCTACGACGTTCCGGACATCCAGGCTGCGCAGGAACTCTACCACGCCAACGGCTGGACCGACGGCCTCCCGGTCGTTCCACCCACGGCCGATGCCGTGCAGGCCTGCCTCGATTGGGCGATGACACCACCCGGCCAGCTTGTCGGCATGGAACCCGTGCGCGGCGTGCCGGTCACCGCCGAGAAGCTTGCCATCAATGCGGTAATGGCCGGCTGCCTGCCGATGCATTTCCCGGTGGTCCTGACGGCCTTCGCCGCCATGCTCCAACCGCCGTTCCTGCTGCACGGCGCCACCGCCTCCACCGGCGGCTGCGCGGTGCTGGTGATTCTGAACGGTCCGATCCGGCGCGAGATCGGTGCCTCGGGCGGCTTCAACGCGCTGGGCAACAGCGACCGCGCCACCGCGGCGATCGGCCGCGCAATCCGCTTGGCGCTGATCAACATCCTGGAAGTGCGCCCCGGCGGAATCGATCGTTCCACGCTCGGCCATCCGGGAAAATACAGCTACTGCATAGCCGAAGACGAAGAGGGCACCGACTGGCAGCCACTGCACGTGCTGCGCGGCCTGCCGCCGGAAGTGTCCGCGGTCACAGTCATGGCCGCCGGCGCGCCGCGGCAGATCATGAACGAATGGACCACGGCGCCGGAGGAGATCCTGGAAACCTACGCCGCCGAGATGCGCGCCAACATGCGGCACTACTCCATCTGGTCAGGCAATTACGCGATCGTGGTGCCGAAGCAGTTGCGCGACCACCTGCAGGCGGCGGGATGGAGCAAGACCGACATTGCGAATTTCATCCACGCGCGTGCCCGCATCCGCCGTCATGAATGGGCCGAGGTAGGCAAGGCGGCGGTGGTGCGCAATCGCGGCGATTCCGAATACGCCGCGCTGGAATCGCCCGACGCATTGCTCGTGGTCGCAGCCGGCGGCCCGGCCGGCGGCTTCGGCGCGGTGATCCCGCCCTGGCTGGGCGACAAGAGCAAGGCGGTGACGCTGCCGATCGGCGCCTGCGTGGATTGCGAGCCGGCCACGGTATAGGCGCCGTCGCGCGCGCGCCTGGTGAAACGCTGCCAATCCATCAGCCGCGCCGGCAGGCGTGTAGCCACCATCACCGGACCACCCATGCGTTTCACATTTGATTTCGACACGAAAAATCCCGACAGCACCACCCGCCTCCAATGCCGCCATTGCATCTGTCTCAATCGGCAGCGATCGAACGCATGATGACTCTATGATCCGCCGTGAGTTCGCCACGGCGACTCCCAGCGGGAAAGCCGCTCCGTGCTCACCGTGTCCTCCGTTTTTTCTCCGTGCTGAAAAAAATCAAATCCGGCCCGCACAATCCATGCGTCGGCCCGATGGAAGACCCGGCTACCCAACCAACCCCGCACCCGCACCCGCCAAGCGACATTGACGCACCAGCGCCGCATGCCGAAACTGGCGGCATGGCGCTGCGCATCCTGGATCCGACCAACGAAACCGCCCCGCCGCTCGGTCAGCCCGCGCCGCGGCTTCCGACATTGGCGGGCAAGACCGTAGGGTTCATCTCCAACGGCAAGGAAGGCACGCTTGGTTTCTTCAACCACCTGGAGCGCATCCTGCGGCAGCAATTCGGCGTAGCCGACGTAATACGCCGCACCAAATCGAATTACAGCGCGCCGGCCGACCCCGACATCGTCGATGAACTGCGCCGCTGGCAGGCAGTCGTGACGGGCATCGGCGACTGAGGCAGTTGCTCGTCGTGCAGTCTGCACGACTCCGTCACCGCCGAGCGTCTTGGCATCCCCGCAATGGCGGTCATGACAACGCGATTCGTCACCGCCGCCGAGCTGATGGCGCGCGTGCTCGGGTTCCCGGGCTATGCGTTCGCAGTGATCCCGCATCCGGTAAGCAGTGCCTCGGACAGCGACCTGCATCAGGCCGCGAAGCAAGCTGCGGAACAAGCAAGACGCCTGCTGCTGCCCTGATCGCCCGAAGCCATCACCTCAGGCGGAGGCAGGCAACCCCCAACAAGAACCGCCGCGCCGCCCGGCGAACGTCATGCCGCACGCCTTGCCGTTCAACCTCGTCCACCGGCCACGGCCACTCACCCCGTTGCCCGAACCCTGGTCCCGGGAACGATGAAATTCTCCGCAATCAGCCGCAGGCGCTGATCCTCGGCGTTCAGCAGCGCGGCGCGCAACGCGTGCAGCGCCGCCCCCGTCGCCGTCTCGTTCCACAGCCAGTCGCCCAGTTGCCTGCTCGCCGGTTTGGCCGAGCCCGCCGCAGCCGCCTCCAGGGCGTATGCCTTCAGATCGTCGACCGCGAAGCGCAGCAACAACGGGGCGGAGTAACCCTCGCGCGGGCTCTCCGGACTGGTCCCGCGCAGCCATGCCGCGACATAATCCGCCGCCGCCGCGATCTCCAATCCGCTGACGCCCACCGTGGTCCGGCGGTATTGCTCCACCCAACGCTGATGGGCACCCCGCAGCGCCACCACCTCCGCCGTCAACCCGGACGCGAGTGCCTCGCCGCTGCCTTCCCCAGCGCCGCCCGGTATCGACGGCGGCAACCAGTTGGGATCCAACTGCCAGCGCGGATCGTCGTCTGGGAAATCCTCCAGCAGCACCGGACCGTCCGTCCGCTCCAGCAACCGCAAGGCCGTCAGCAACACCCGCCGCTGGAACGCCGGATCGCTCGGAGGCCCGAACGGCCGCCCCAGTTCGAACGGCACCCACAGCGCACGCGGCGGCCGCGTGTTCTCGGTCTGCGGCCGGATCAGGCTGATCGCGACCGTCGCCAGCCCTTCTTCTTCCAGGTAGTGTCCGAGCGCGCTCACGGCGCGCGTGCAGATGGGTCAGACAGGGGTCAGCAGGACGGAATCAACCTCTTCCTGCTTCAGCCGCCCCGCCAGTTCGCGTGCGTGCGGCTCCATCCCAACCGGATCGGCCGCGCCCATGAACGAATAATGCGTGCCGGCCAGGCCGCCGATCACGCCCTCCGCCGCCAGCTCTTTCATCCGGTCCAGCGGGAACGCGACGTTCCAATCCTCCTGCAGCCCCGTGCGGTCGAAATTCACCGAGATATGGCTGGTCAGCAGGTCTTCCCACGCGATGTCGCCGGGCACGACCCGATAGTCGGTATCCCGTCCGCGAAACGGCTCGCTGCCGCGCCGGAACAATCCGGCCGAGGACACGATCGCGATCTTCCGCTGCGACAGCGGCGGCCCGGCCACGAAGGGCGTCGTCTCGAACTTCGGACACTCGATCTCGGCCAGGCGCTTCGCCTGGGCCGGTGGCAGATCGGACAGTCGGGTCACCGCGCTCTCCCTTCGCCTTCCACGTCCCGGATCATTCTTCTCACGCCGCGGCTGGATAGTTCGAGGGGAATAACGCGCGCTTGCTCTCCTCATCGACAACTTTCTTGAACTCGTGATCCTTGCCCACAGCCCGCGCCCGTGCCACCGCCGGCCGCGCATCGACCGTCTGGAACAATCGTTTCAGGTTGGGATAGGCGGCCAGCGGATCGGCTTCGCCCTTCAGCACGCGCGAGGCACGGTCCAGCCATCCCCAGGCCGACATGTCGGCGATCGTGTAGCTGTCGCCGACGATGAAATTGTGGCCGGCGAGGTGGTCGTTCAGCACCTGGTAGTGCCGCTCGGCCTCACGACGGTAGCGGTTCACCGCGTAGTCAAGACCTTCCGGCGCGACGAACTGGAAGTGGACGGCCTGGCCTGAAAACGGCCCCAGCCCGGAGGCGATGAACAACAGCCAGGACAGCAGCTCCGGCCGGTCTTCCTGCTTGCCCAGGAACTTGCCCGTCTTCTCGGCGAGATAAAGCATGATCGCGGTCGAATCGAAGACGCGCGCCGGCTTGCCGCCGGGACCATCGGTATCGACGATCGCAGGCACTTTGCCGTTCGGATTGATCGCCCGGAAGTCCCGAGTGTGCTGCTGCCCTTTGCTGGTATCGACCGGGATCGTTTCGTAGTCGATGCCGGCCTCCTCAAGCAACAGCGCGACCTTCGCCGGATTCGGCGTCGGATGGAAATAGAAGCGGATCATCGGGCTTCCTTTCAGGTGCACTCCCGATCGAGACCGGCATCGCCGGCGCGCCAATCGGAAACCGCGCCGCGCGGATTGACACATCCGATGCTCCCGCCGGCACGGCCGCAGATATCGCCTATGCATCGGCGCCACCCAACATCTAGGATGCGGATAGCAGCGATACGCTGAGCGTATTTATGGGGACCCATGGACCTTTTATCCTGCATGCGGTTGTTCGCCCGCGTCGTGGAAACCGGCGGCTTCACCACCGTCGCGCGGGAGAACAATACCTCGCAGCCCACCATCAGCCGCACGGTCGCCGCGCTCGAAGCGCATCTCGGCGTGCGATTGCTCAACCGGTCCAGCCGCGCCCTGACGCTGACCGACGACGGCCGGCAGTTCTACGAACGCGCGCGTGACGCGCTCGAGGCCGTGGCTGAGGCGGAAAGCAGCGTCGGACGCCGGCGCGGCGAGCCCAGCGGATTGCTGCGGCTCGGCACGCCGGTCGCGTTCGGCCGCCTGCATGTCGCCCCGCGCATGCCGGCATTCCTCGCCCACCACAAGGATGTCAGCGTCGACCTGGTGATGAACGACGCATTCGTCGATCTTGTGGGCGAGGGCCTGGACCTCGCCATCCGCGTGGGCGACCTGGCGGACCCATCGCTCATCGCCAGGCCGATCGGCATGACGCGCCGCGTGACGGTGGCCGCTGCCTCGTATCTGGAAGCACGCGGCATTCACGCCACGCCGGCCGATCTCGCGCGCCACGACTGCGTCATCTACACGCGGCTGGCGACCGGGCTGCGCTGGCACTTCGACAGCAGCGACGGACCGGTGCAGGTCGACGTCTCCGGCCGTTTCCGCGCCGACAATTCCGAAGCGGTGCGCGAGGCGGTGATCGGCGGCATCGGCATCGCGGTACTGCCCGTCTGGTTGTTCTCCGACGAGATCGAACGCGGGCTGGTCCGCGTCATCCTGGAGCAATACGAGCCGACACGCCTGCCGATCCACGCGGTCTACCCCTCCCGCCGCCTGCTCGCCGCCAAAGTCCGCGCAATGATCGACTTCCTTGCCCTGGAGTTCGCAAAAGTCCGGCTGTTATCGGTCGGATGACGGGCATTCACCGAAGCGATCCGTCGCCGGAATAGCGACCCGTCCCCGGGGATAGCGATCCATTGCCGGGATAGCGACCCGTCGCCGGAATAGAGGTCCGTTGCCGGGATAACATTCTGTTGCCAGGATAACATGCCGTTGCCGGGATAACATCCATTGCCGGGATAGCGTTCGTCGCCGGGACCAGCGTTCGGCGGCGATAAACGTCGCTCCCGCAGCCGCCCGATTGGCCGGCGGGCGGCAGATACGCCCTCCCCTCCCGTCATGGCCGGGCTCGACCCGGCCATCTACCCCCATGGATCGGGTCGCATTGCGACGGCACCCCGCCGCCCCTGCAAGATTCCCCGGGTCAAGCCAGGCGCACCGGCCACCCCACCCGGATGAACGCCGCAGATCCCTATCCCCGCTTCTTCTTCCACTCGGCAAAATCCCGCTTAGCCTCGTCCCCCGCCACCGGGAACAACCCGGCCAGCGGGCGACCGCGCGCGACTTCCTCCTCGGCAAACTCCTCGTATTCCGTCGTCGCGACGCACTCCTCGGCAATCTCGTCGACGATGTCAGGCGGGATCACCACCACCCCGTCGCAATCGCCCACGATAATGTCCCCCGGATACACCGCGACTCCCCCGCACCCGATCGGCAGATTCAAATCGCAGGGATGATGCGCGACCGGACTGGGCGGCGACGATGGCCGCCGGTGGTACGCCGGCAGCCCCGTCTTGAACACACCCTCCGAATCCCGCAGCCCGCCATCCGTCACGATCCCGGCGCAACCACGCGCCGCCAGCCGCCCGACGTACAGATCCCCCGCCGAAGCCGCCCGCGCATCGCCGCGCGAATCCACCACCAGCACATAGCCCGGCGGGCACGTCTCCATCGCCTGCGGCTGGACATTGCCGCGCGGCCCCTTCGCCAGCGGACCATCCTTGTCCTCTCGCGACGGAATGAACCGCATGGTGAAAGCCGGCCCCACCATGCGCTTCATGTTGGCACGCACCGGCCACACATCCTGCATGAACATGCTGCGCAGCCCGCGGCGTTGCAGCGCGCCGGTCAGCGTCGAGGTCCCCACGCGCATCAGCGCATCGCGGGTCTTCTGCGACAATTCGGTCATCACGACTTTCCTTCGGAAGGGTTTGCGGTTTGCGGCGGCACCTCTACCACCCGCCGCGGCGCCATCGGCAACGCGCGGATGTGGCTCAGGTCGATCTCCGGCATCGGCATGCCCAGTTGCTCCAGCACGGCATTGGCGAGCTTGTTGTAATCCTCGAATCCGCGCCGCAGCCGGCCGCGCCAGGCCGGAATGCCGCCATTCGCGTGCAGTTCGAACGCGGACTCGCGCGCATCCAGCATCGACGACACGTGGTCCCACGCCATCTGCAGCAGCGCCGAGCGCTGCAACGCGGTATAGCCGCCGCCGCTGAACGATTCTTCCAACCCCGCGCCAACCTCCGGATCGGCCAGGTCGGCGTCGCCCGGCGCCACCACCAGCGACGATCCCGGCACGATGCGCAGCATCTCGCTCATCCCCGGACGCGCGCGCAGCATCGCCATGCTGCCGGCCGCGAGATGGCACAGGTTCGGATAGCAATAGCCCGCGATGGTGAATTGCGGATCGCGTTCCGCCGCCACCTGGCAGCTTCGCACCGTCTGCACGTCGGTCATCAGGTCGAGCAAGTAATTGATCGTGGCATCGTGCTGTGCCAGGCCGATGGCATGGGTGCAGGCCAGCGCCAGGCCCAGCGTGAACTCCGCTTTCGAAAGCCAGCAATAGAGCTGATGCCAGAACAACCAGCGCGCGATACGCTCGGGAGGAATCGGAGCAGTGAGGAAGACGCGTTCCCAGGGAATCAGCACGTTCTCCAGCCACATCTGCCCGTCGAGTTCGTCATAGCGGCTGGAAAGCGGCGCAAGGAACTTGCTCGGGTGATGGATCGAAATGCGGCGGCAGATCACCGTGACTCCCGGCGCGCCCACCGGAACGATGAACGTCGCGCGGTGCCCCTGGAAATCGACGCCGCACAATCCGCCGACATACACCTCTTCTGCATAAGGCGGGCTGGTGTGCATGCCGACCTTGCCGCTGATCACCAGGCCGGTATCGGTTTCGCGCACGATGCGCAGCGACGCACGGTCCTTCGGATCCGGCTTCATGCGCGCACCGATCGTCGCCGCGCCGGACGAAAATGTCAGGAACCGCCCCGTCCGCGCGATCTCATCGCGATAGGCCAGCGCATTGTCGATCTGCTGCTGCGAGGGATTGTGTTCCTGCACCTCGCCCAGCACGCCCAGCGCGATCAGGCAGCCATAGGCCGGCGTATGGGTGATGTTGCCGGCGCTGAGAAACGTCGTGGCGGCAAAGCTGCGCCCCATCGCGACGAGATCTTGCGATGTCTTGGGCAGCACGTACCCCCACGGAATGCGCCTGCCCGCCGCATCGGGCAGCGCGAGCAGACGATCCTGCCAGGCAGGATCGAGATGGCGGTCGTACCAGGCAACGTATTCATCCACCATCGCCCGCGTAGCGGGATGGGTGGTGACATCGTCCACGCGCCCCTCGCCGACCACCCAAACCTTGCGCCCATCCCGCAAGGCTTCGCGATACTCGGCACCTGTTCGAAGGTCGGTCATGGAGGTTCCCTTGTCCCATCCCTCTCCCGCGTGAGCGGGAGAGGTTAGGTGAGGGTGAAACGTGCCGCACGCACCACCCTCGCCTAACCTCTCCCGCCTACGCCGAAGAGGGACTCTGCGCCTGGATCGCCCGCCACACGCGATCCGGACTGGCCGGCATATCCAGCTCCGTCACCCCCACCTGCGCCAGCGCATTCATGATCGCGATCATAACCGACGGCATCGCGCCGACCGTGCCCGCCTCCCCTGCCCCCTTCGCCCCCAGCGGATTGCCCGCCGTCGGCACCGGATTGCTGACAATTCGAATATTACAAAGATCGTCCGCCCGCGGCATGCAGTAATCCATGAAACTCGCCGTCACCAACTGCCCACTTTCCCTCTCATACACCACCTGCTCCATCAGGATCTGCCCGGCGCCCTGCGCTATGCCGCCATGAATCTGCCCTGCCAGCGTCAGCGGATTGATCACCGTGCCGACATCGTCCACCACCAGGTAGGACTGCAGCTCCACCACGCCGGTGTCCGGATCCACCTCCACCTCGCAGACATGGCAGCCATTGGGAAACGTGTCGCGCTTCGGCGCATAGGACGCATGCTCGTACATCCCCGGTTCCATCCCCGGCGGCAGCCGAGCCGGCTGGAACGCCGCCGTCACCACCTGCTTCAGCGCCATGCCGCGATCGGTGCCCGCCACGCTGAACCGGCCATCGGCAAATTCGACATCGCCCTCGGCCACTTCCAGCAAATGCGCCGCCAGCTTCTTGCCCTTCTCGATCACCTTGTCCGCCGCCATCGACAGCGCCGACCCGCCGGTCACCATCGACCGAGACCCGTTCGACCCCATGCCGAACGCCACCCGATCGGTGTCGCCATCGATGAAATGCACCTCCTTCGGATCGATCCCCAGCTTGCCGCACAGGATCTGCTTGAACACCGTCTCATGCCCCTGGCCGTGCGTCTTGGTTCCCATCAACAACAAAGCACTGCCGCTGGGATTGAACCGCACCTCGGCATATTCCGGTGTCGGCCCCGCCGCTTGCTCGATCGAGTTCGCCAGGCCGATCCCGCGCAGCTTGCCGCGCGCGCGCGATTCCTCGCGCCGCCGGGCGAAGCCCGCATAGTCGGAAGCTTCCAGCGCGATCTCCATGTTCTTGCCGAACTGCCCGCAATCGTAGAACGGCCCAGTCACCGTCTTGTACGGCATCTTCGATTCTGGAATGATGTTCCGCCGCCGCAATTCGATCGGATCGATCCCCAGCTCGCCCGCCGCCGCTTCCATCGCGCGTTCGATCAGGTAACTCGCCTCCGGCCGCCCGGCCCCGCGATACGGTGCGGTAGGGCTGGTGTTGGACAGCACAGCGTCGATCGTCACATACGCCGCCGGAACGTCGTACACCCCCACCACCGTCCCGATCTGTCCGAACGGCGTCAGCAACTGCCGGTCCGACGCGACATAGGCGCCGATGCTCGCCAGCATATGCAGCCGCAGCCCGATGATCTTTCCCCCGTCGTCAAAAGCCAGCTCGATCTCGCCGACATTGTCGCGCCCATGCTCGTCGGCCATCAGCACTTCGGAGCGCTCGCATTTCCACTTCACCGGCCGCCCGAGCTTGCGCGCCGCCCACAGCACCAGCCGGTGATCGACATACTGCCAGCCCTTGGCGCCGAACCCGCCGCCGACATCACGGCACACCACGCGCACCTGGCTCTCCGGCACCTTGAATACATTGTTGGCCAGCATGTTGCGCACGCGGTGCGGATAGTTCACGTCGGCATACAGCGTGTAGCGGTCCTCCGCCGGTTCGTACAACCCGATGGACCCGCGCGGTTCCATGTATTGCGCATGCACGCGGGTAATGACGTAGCGGCGCCTGACAACATGAGCGGCGCGCGCGAAGGCCGCCTCGGTGGCCGCGCGGTCGCCGCGTTCCGTCGTATGGCTGATGTTATCGGGGTTTTCGTCCCAGACGCGCGGCGCATCGGGTTCCGCCGCCGCCGCGACATTGGTCACCGCCGGCAGCGGTTCATAATCCACCATCACCAGCTCGGCCGCATCCTTCGCCTGCGTCTGCGTCTCCGCGATCACCATCGCCACGGTGTCGCCCACGTAACGCGCCCGGTCCACCACCATCGCCGGCCGCTGCGGTGCAAACATCGGCGAACCGTCGCGCTTCTTGCGCGGCATGTTGGCCTTCGGCATGGCAATGCCGTCGGCGAGATAGTCGGCCCCGCTATACACCGCGACCACGCCGGGCGCTGCCGCCGCGGCAGAAATATCGACCGAACGTATCAAGGCATGCGCATGCGGCGACCGGACGAACACGCACCAGGCCTGCCGGTCGAACGTCTGGTCGTCCTGGTAACGGCCACGGCCGGTGAGCAATCGCACGTCCTCCATCCGGCGGATCGGCTGGCCGACTCCGAATTTCATCGTGGCGGAGGATTCAAACACGTCGTTCATTGGCTTCTCCTAAACCTCTCCCGCGCGCGCTATTCGCGCGCGCGGGAGAGGTTGAGACGCGAAGCGTCGAGGGTGAGGGTGATCGGGTCGGTACACTAACTTCTACCAACTGGCCACACCCGCTTCCACTAACTGCGCACCCTGGATTCTGCTAACTTAGCACGCTCGCTTCCATTACCCGCGTACCGACCCGATCACCCTCACCCTCGACGCCTTCGGCGTCTTGACCTCTCCCGCGCGCGCGAATAGCGCGCGCGGGAGAGGTTTCCTTACTCGAACCTGCACGAAATGGACCCCAGCGGCCCGTAATCGATGTGGAACTGATCGCCCGGCCGCGCCTCCACCGTGGAGGTGAACGACCCGCCCAGCACAAACTGCCCCGGCTCCAGCGCGATATCGAACGACGCCAGCTTGTTCGCCAGCCACGCCACGCCATTTGCCGGATGGTTCAGCACCGCCGCCGCGACGCCCGACTCCTCGATGATCCCGTTGCGGTAGCACAGCACCGACACCCACCGCAGATCGACATCCATCGGCTTGACCGGCCGCCCGCCCACCACTAGCGCCGCATTCCCCGCGTTGTCCGCGATGCTGTCGTTTACATGCCGCCCGCCGCCGGTCTCGGGATCCACCCGATGCGTGCGCCCGTCCACGATCTCCACCGCCGGAGTCACGTAATCCACCGCGCTCAGCACGTCGAAGATCGTGCAGTTCGGCCCCCTCAGCCGCCGCCCGATCACGAACCCCAGCTCGCATTCCAGCCGAGGCTGGATGAACCGGCTCATCGGCAGCGTGGCGCCATCCTGGTAGAACATGTCCTCCAGCAGCGCGCCGTAATCAGGTTCGGTGATGTTCGCCTGCCGCTGCATCGCGCGGGATGTCAGGCCGATCTTATGACCCTTGATCACCGCGCCTTCCGCCACCTTGATCGCGATCAGCCTGCGCTGCACCGCATAGGCATCGTCGGTGGAAAAGCCGGGATGCAGGATGCTCGGCGCGCGCGTCCGCCGCCGTTCCTTCTCCGCGACGTGATAGGCGCGCGCCAAAGCGTCGATGGTCCGATCGTCCAGCATGACGCGGCGCCTTTCAGGCCGGTACTGCGTCGGCCTTGCGGAACACCGGGTTGCCCTCGCCCCGATCCTCGAGCGCAGCGGCGCCCTCGGTCGGCACCGCCACCGCGAAATTCAGCGCTGCGTCGATGTCGCCTTCCCAAACCTCGCGCGGCAGTTCGTACAGCAGTTCCACGCCATACCCGTTCGGATCGTGGATATACAGGCTGTGCGTCATGCCATGCTCCACCCGGCGATCGAACTTCACGCCCTTCTCCTGCAGATAGGCAAGGTGTTCCAGCCAGGCCTCGCGGCTGGGCAGCGCGATCGCGATGTGGTTCACCGCAACCGGCATGCCGAACAGGCTCCATTCCGCCGGCGGCGCCGGCAGCGCCTTGTTCTCCACCAGCGCGATGTCGTGGTGGTTCATGGTGCCGCCGCCATGGTCGCCGCTGTAGAACCGCATGTTCGGCGGGTTCGGCCGCTGCGGCGTCGCATGCAGCTCTCCCACCTGCTTCATGCCGACAATCTCGGTCCAGAACCGGTGCGACTCCTCCATGTCCCGCACATTCAGGACCAGGTGATTCAACCCAACCGGCGTAACCGCTGCTCGTGCCATGGCAACTCTCCCTGCTTTACTCCGGGCGGCATGATCCCACACTCCGGCGGCTGACAGCAACGGGAGGCGCGTGACGGGTGACAGGCGGCGGGCGGCGCCGGCCGCCTGTCGAAATCGCCCCGCCCCGAACGTCATGGCGATGGACGCCCATAGCCGGTCGTCCCGCAAGAGGGAGCAAAACAATGGAATACCTGCTGCTGATCTATAGCGACGAGAAGGACACCGCGGCGATGCCGCCGGCGGAACGGGACCAATGGATCGGCGCGTTCATGGCCTATACCCAGGCGCTGAAGGACGCGAATGTTCTGCGCGGCAGCAACCGGCTGCGGCCGACCTCGGCCGCCACCACCGTCCGCATCGCCGGCGGAAAAACGCAGACCCTGGACGGGCCGTTCGCCGAGACGCGCGAGCAACTCGGGGGCTACTACCTGATCGACGTGCCCGATCTGGATGCCGCGCTGTCCTGGGCGTCGCGCTGCCCGGGTGCGCAACGCGGCAGCCTGGAAGTGCGTCCGGTCTGGGTGATGTGAGCCAGACGGACGCCCATCGTGCGGCAGAGCATGCGGCGCGGCAGAGCTACGGCAAGCTGGTTGCCTGGCTCGCCGCCCGCAGCCGCGACGTCGCAGCAGCCGAGGACGCCCTGTCCGACGCCTTCGCCGCGGCACTCGCCACCTGGCCAGCGCAGGGCGTCCCGCTGGCTCCGGAAGCCTGGCTGCTGACCGCGGCGCGGCGGCGGCTGATCGACATGGCGCGGCGCCGGCACACCAGTGAGACGGCCTGCGACCGCCTGTTGCTGTCGCTGGAGCAGGCGGCGGCCGAAACCGATGCATCCGGCAGTGTGCCCGATCAGCGGTTGCGGCTGATGTTCGCCTGTGCACACCCGGCCATCGATCCGGCCATGCGCAGCCCGCTGATGTTGCAGGCGGTCCTGGGTCTGGACGCCGCGACAATCGCCGCGGTTTTCCTGATGCCGCCGGCGACGATGGGGCAGCGGCTGGTACGGGCGAAGCGGCGCATCCGCGACGCCGGCATTCCGTTCCGCTTGCCGATGCAGGAGGATTTGCCAGCGCGGCTGGATGCAGTCCTGGAGGCGATCTATGCCGCCTTCGCCGCCGCGTGGGTTGATCCGGCAGCGCTCGACCAGCGGCGGCAGGGGCTGGTGGACGAAGCGCTGTGGCTCGGTCGCGTGCTCACCGAGTTGCTTCCCGATGAGCCGGAGGTGCTTGGTTTGCTCGCCTTGATGCTGCACGCCTCGGCACGTGCGGCGGCGCGGCGCGACGGTGCGGGCGGCTACATCCCGCTATCGGCGCAGGATCCCGCGCGCTGGAATGCCGATGCCATCGCCGAAGCGGAGGCGCTGTTGCTGCGCGCGAGCATGTTGCGGCGCATCGGCCGGTTCCAGCTTGAGGCCGCCGTGCAATCGGCGCACGCAGCGCGGCGCCGGACCGGGTGGACCGACTGGGCGGCGATCGTTTCCCTGTATGATGGGCTGTTGGCGCTGACCGAATCGCCGGTGGTCGCGGTGAACAGGGCGGTGGCGCTGGCCGAGACGGCGGGCGCCGCGGCGGGACTGGCAGCGCTGGAGGCGTTGGCGGACGCGCCGGCGCTTGCGACGTATCAACCCTATTGGGCCGCCCGCGCTGATTTGCTGGCGCGGCTTGGCCAGGCCGGACCGGCACGCGCCGCCTATGCCCGGGCACTGGCGCTGGAACGCGATCCCGCCGCGCGCCGCTTCCTGGAGGCACGGCAGGCGGCGTTAACGGAACCGCGGGGATGACGGGCGGGCCGCGTTGCCCCACATTGCCGGGGTGAGCCGGCAACGCCACGGAGGCATCTTGGACCGCAAGACGATCGGACTGGTCTGGATCGGCGGCATCATCCTGATGGCTGCGCTGTACTGGATCGGTCCGCAGCATTTCATCCAGACCTGCGAGGACCTCCTGTCCCGCCTGTGGTGGTTCCTCGGCGACCTGATCGATACGCTCGCCGCGAAGGCCTTCGATGCCGTGCGCGCCGCGGCGATCGCGCTGTATGCCGTCTTCCTGGTGCTGACGATTCTGGCGCGCCGGCGCGGAATGCACGGCGGCGGCGCCTGGCTGCTGGTGACGATCCTGTTCCTGCTGCTCGTCGGAACCCGCTGGTACGATCCGGGGACCAAGTGGTTCGCCGCGGCGGTGCTGGCAGGCGCCGGTGCCGCGGTGATGACCGGCCGCCTGCTGCACCCCCCGCCAATCCCGCGCGATCCCCGCTATCCCTGGGGCGCGCCGGGCAACGCGCGCCGCCCGGACTCCACGACGGCACCGTGACGCGTCGCCCGCGAGCCGTCATGGCGGCACGTGTCATCGCTCCCCCACTTATCGCGCCCCACTTATCGCGCCCCACTTATCGCGCCCCCTGTCATCGCGGGCCCTGTCATCCCGGCGTGCTTGCGGGATGCCCTGCGCTGACGCATGCTCGGCCGCAGGAGGAACCCGCCATGTTGTACGAACTGCGGATTTACGAGTGCGTCCCCGGCCGCCTGCCGGACCTCAACAAGCGCTTCGACACGATCACCCTGAAGCTATGGGAAAAGCACGGCATCAAGCAGGCCGGGTTCTGGACCACGGTCATCGGCGAGTCGAACCAGACGCTGTACTACATGCTGGTATGGGAATCGCTCGCCGACCGCGAGAAGAAGTGGAACGCGTTCGGCGCCGATCCCGCGTGGCTCAGCGCGCGCGCACAGACCGAAGCCAACGGCCCAATCGTCGCCAACGTGAAGAATTTCATCCTGGCCCCCACATCGTACTCCGCGGTGCAGTAAACCTCTCCCGCGCTGCGCTATCCGCGCAGCGCGGGAGAGGTCGAGGTGCGAAGCACCGAGGGTGAGGGTGATCGGGTCGGTACAACGCCAAGCTGTACCAACCCGATCAACTCTCCCCCCTCACCACCCACCGCGCCCCAGCGCCGTCTGCAACAGCAGCCCGCACCCCGACCCAGCGTGCCGGCGATACGCCTTGCGCGCCGCGGTCCGGCCGGGCTTTTCTGCAACCGAACCTCTGCGGCGGAAGGACGGATGGGCGATACGGGCGCGACGATTCCCGACCTTGTGAACAAGGGATTCGTCATCAACAACGCGGATGCCGGCGAACCAGCGCGTGAAGGACGCACCTTCATCGTCACCGGCCTTCATCGTTCCGGCACGACGCTGATCGCATCGATGCTCGGCCAGGTCGGCATCTTCATGGGTGCCGAGATCAACGACATCGTCCATGAGGACGAGGCCCTCGCGAAGCTCATCGTGGCAGGCGACCGCGACGAGCTGCGGCAGCTTATCGCCGGCCGGAATGCGGGGTACGGAACCTGGGGATTCAAGCTGCCGATGCTGTGCCGCTGGCTGTCCGTGGCAGAGCTGGCGTTGTTCAACAACCCGCATGTCATTGTGCCGTTCCGCGACCTGCTGGCGATTTCAGTCCGTGCATCGCTGTCGGAATACCAGCCGCCAATGAAGGCTCTGCGCAATGCCGCCGATGAGATGGCGGCGATGGTGGAATTCGTGACGCAACTCCCGTGCCCCGCGCTGCTGTTGAGTTACGAGAAGGCGCTGGTGTTCCCAAACGAGATGGTCGAGGCCGTCACCCGCTTCTGCGGCCTGCCGCCAAACGAGTCGCTGCACCGGCGGTTGATCGGCGCCATCCAGCCCAATCGGGAAACATATCTGCTGGGTGCGCGGCGGCGATTTGAAGGCCGCATCGAGGGCATCGCCGCCGGACGTCTGTACGGCTGGTGCCGTCTGACCGCCAAGGCCGATCCGGTCTCGCTGGAATTGCTCGTGGACGACCGGCCGGTCGCGGAGTTCGTGGCCGATGCGTTCCGCCAGGACTTGCTCGATGCGGGCTTTGGCGCCGGCCGGCACGGGTTCTTTCTTGACGTCGCCGGGCTCGGCGTGCGGCCAGACGCGGTGGTTCGCATCAAGGTGGCGGGGCATGGCGTGGAACTGGACAACAGCGGGCTCAGGCTGGACGCGTATCGAGGCGCCGGGCATCGGCAGCCGCTCTCCCGCCGCTGATTGCCTTATCATCGCCGGCGGCGCTGAATCCGGGAACGACAACGGCGGCGTCGTCGCCAGGCTTTCGGCCGACCGACCGCAGTGGGGAGAACGTGATGAAACTCGGAATTCATCTGCCGCATGCCGGCGAGCAAGCAACGCCGGCGCTGATCCGCCGCCATGCGATCCGCGCCGAGGCGCTGGGCTTCGACGACGTCTGGGTAAGCGAGCACATCATCGTGCCGCGCGCGGCGTTCCCGCGTTCGCCGTTATTCTACGATCCGGTGGTGACGCTGAGCTATGTCGCCGCGGTGACCGAACGCGTGCGGTTGGGCACCACGGTGCTGGTGCTGCCGATGCGGCATCCTCTGCCGCTGGCGAAGGAGTTGGCAACCCTGCACAACCTGTCCGGTGGCCGGCTGATCTTGGGTGCCGGCGTCGGCTGGCTCGAGGCCGAATTCGCCGCGCTCGGCGTGCCGTTCAAGGAACGCGGCCGGCGCATGGACGAGGGCATCGCCATGATGCGCGCGGTGTGGACGCAGGATCCGGTGACGTTCGACGCGAAGGTGATCCCGGCGAAAATCGAGGGGATGACAATGTTACCGCTGCCGGTGAGCAGGATTCCGCTGTGGATCGGCGGCAGTTCGGAGGCGGCGCTGAAGCGGACGGCGCGGATCGCCGACGGGTGGCACGGCAGCCAGGCCACGCCCGAGCAAGCGGCACCGATCATCAAGCGGCTGCGCACCGAACGCCCCGGGGCGGATTTCACGATTTCGATTCGCTCGCATTGGAACGGCAAGGATGTGGGAGAACTGCGCGAGCGCGTGACGGCCTACGAGGCGGTGGGCGTGCAGCACGTGCTGATCGGGCCGGTGAACCGGGAGGTGGACGATTGGGACGAGGTGATCGAGGGAGCGGGAAAGTTGGTGGGACGGTAAGCCATATCGGCGGATTTTCGAGGTGCGGGATTACGTTGATTGATCCACGCGCGGCGCGAGGCTGCGCGATCGAGCAAACGGTTGTGACGCTGACAGTCGGGTCGTGAGGCTGCGAAGCGGGTTATGAGGCAGCGAGACGGGTTGCGAGACTTGCTTCGTTGCGCTCGCGGCATATATAACTACAGTAGTCACAATCGGAGACCCTCCGTGCGGGAAATCCAGCTCCGTGACGCGAAGGCCAGCCTGTCGGTCGCTGTTGACGACGCTGTGCAGGGCAAGCCAGCGATCATCACGCGGCATGGCAAGCGGGAAGCCGTCATCCTGAGTTTTAAGGAATGGGAACGGCTGTCCCAGGTGCCGTCCTTTGGCCGGCTGCTGATGATCGCGCCGATCGGCTCGGCTGATTTGCCGGAACGAGATAATACGCCGTTGCGCACTGCAGATTTCTGAGCAGTGGCGTATCTGGTGGACACCAATGTCATCTCCGCGGGAGCGCCGTCACGGCCCGCGCCGGCGGACCTCGTAGCGTGGATGGATGCGCACTCGGCCGTCCTGTTCTTGTCGGCAGTGATGGTAGCGGAGATCGAAGACGGCATCGCCAGGCTGCGACGCGAAGGGGCGATACGGAAAAGCGCAGATCTTGCCGCCTGGTTGGAAACGGTGCTGCATCTCTATGGCGATCGCATTCTTGACTTCGATACGGAAACGGCGCGGGTCGCGGGCACCTTGTCTGATCTGGCGCGCGGCCAGGGGCAGGCGCGTGGATTTGCCGGCATCATCATCGCCGCCACGGCGCTGCGCCACGGATTGACGATCCTCTCGCGCAACGTCCGCCATTTCACGCCGCTGCGTGTGCCTGTGCTCGATCCGTTTGCCGCACTGCCGCCGCGGTAGCCTGTGCAGGAACGGGCGTGGCTTCGTGCCGCGCACCACAGCCGTTCGATGGAGGCGGAACCGCGCGCGACCATCATTGAAGGTTGCGGCGCAACCGCGTGATCTGCTCCGCATCCCGCGCATCAATGGAACGCTGCGGGGAAGCTTGCAGGGTGGTGCGGTGGATCAACCCGACATCTCGGCTTCCACAGCCCCCAATAACTGTGGTACTTCGTCGCGCACGATCGGCCAGAGCAGATCCTGCCGCAATCCGAAATAGCCTTGCGAGACGACATCGCGCAGACCGGCGAAACCGCGCCACTCGACATGCGGATGGCGCGCCGTCACTTCGGGCGGCAGTGCCTTCACGGCCTCGCCCAACTCAGTCAGCGCGTTCTTGAGCGCGCGATAGGCGATGCGGTCGGCGTGTGGCAGCGCACGGAAGGCACCGTCTTCCATCGCGCCGGCGATGTCGATGACGTCGCGCGCGGCCTCGCGGATGTCGGACAGGCGCTCGGCGACGGTGCGCGTCAAAACACCCGCACCGCGTCGCGCTCGAACGCTGGTATGACCTGCGGACGGAGATCGCGCCGGAGACCGATGTCGACCTTGGTGCCGAGTTGCTGCTCGATCAGCTCCTGAAGGCGCGCGAGCGTGAACAAGGTGGGGCGCCGCTCGGGGTCGAATTCCAGTGCGAGGTCGACGTCGCTGTCCGCGCGTCCCTCGCCGCGAGCGACAGAGCCGAAGACCCACAGGGCGCTGACGCCCTCCTGGTGTAGCACCGCTTCGGCATCGCGCAGCTTGCGCAGGACGGCGGCGAGAGCGGGCGGGTCGCGGGCTTCCTCTTCCAGCAGGCGGGTGACGGCGCGCTCGACCACATCCTGCACGCTCTGGCCGCGCGAGACGGCGAACGCCTTCAGCCGGTCGCGCAGGACGACGGGGAGGCGGGAGGAGAGGAAGGCGCGGTTGGCGGTAGGCATGATCGCTTTGTAGAGAGTTGTGCACATGTGCGCAACTCTCTCAGATCTATCAAAAGCGTCAAAGCAGAAAAAGGGCTTGAAAATATCTTTTCTATCTAATATATTTCGTGGCGAGATAGTGCGGGATAGGGGTACTTATGAGCGAAACACGCAGCATTGAGATCGATTTCGATGTCCACAAGCGTATAGAGACGGCGAGAGAGAGTTTCAGCGAGAGTCCAAACGACGTACTGAGACGGCTACTAGAGATTGGCGGTTCGTCCAAACCGTTAATGTCATCGCCGCCGAGGAATGCGGGTAGGCCGTGGTCAGGAAAGGGCGTTTTGCTGCCGCCCGGCACTCAAGTCCGCATGGAATATAATGGTCGCACGTATTCGGGAGAGATTCTGGACGGTCAATGGCACGTCGAGGGAGGAGTTTATGGCAGTCCTTCGGCGGCTGCCGTTGGCGTAGCCAAGAAGAAGTCAGGAGAACCTGTAACGAGCCTGGACGGATGGCTCTATTGGTCCGCTCGGCTGCCCGGGACGGCTAATTGGGTTCCGATGATCTCAATGCGCAAGAAGGCAGCGTGATCATCTGGCAGTCGAAACCTAGCGACTTCTTTGATGAAGCGTTGTGACGGCAAGCGCTACCGTTCTGCGTCCTCCTCACACCACCAAATTCTTCGGCACATCCCGGAACGGCCGGTCATTGTCCGTCCGAGGCTCCTTCGGCATCCCCAGCACCCGCTCGGAGATAATGTTCCGCTGGATCTCGTCCGTCCCCCCCGCGATCGACCCCGCCGGCACGGACACAAAAATCTCCGCAATCACCCCACCCATCGCCCCATCCGCACCCGACAGCATCGCATCCGCCCCCGAAATCAGCGTATGCACCCGCGCCGCCGCCCGCGCGACATGCGAAGAAATCAGCTTGCCCAGCGACCCTTCCGGCCCTTGCGGCCGCCCCTGCATCTGCGCCGCCCGAGCCCGCCGCGCCGTCCATTCCGCGCTCTTCGACAGGCACAGCAGTTTCGCAATCTCCTGCCGCACCACGGGATCCTCAAACCGCCCCGTCTCCCGCGCCCGCTGCACGACCAGATCGACCCGCCCCGCCCGCTGCGGATACCACTTGTACGGCTCCATCACGGTCGCAGTCTCGGCGCGTTCCTCGTCATAGACCCGCCCCTTGCCGTCCGACGCCCGCCCCCACCGCGAAATCCCGTCGGCCCCGCGCCGCTCATGCATCAACGTCGTCGTCGCCACCGCCCACCCGCGCCCCACCTCCCCCACCAGATTCTCCGGCGGCACCTCCGCATCGGTGAAGAACACCTGGTTGAAAGACGCATGACCGTTCATCTGCCGCAGCGGCTGCACCGTGACTCCCGGCTGATGGATATCCAGCACGAAATACGACAGCCCCTGATGCTTCGGCTTGTCCCAATCGGTGCGCGCCAGCAGCAGCCCCCAATCCGCGTGATGTGCCGACGTGGTCCACACCTTCTGCCCGTTGATCACCCAGCGGTTGCCCTTGAACTCCGCCCGCGTCATCGCCCCGGCCAGATCGGACCCCGACCCCGGCTCGGAGAACAACTGGCACCACGTATCCTCCCCCGTCAGGCTGCGCCGCAAAAATCGTTCCTTCTGCGCATCCGACCCATGCACCAGCAGCGTCGCCGCCGCGAGTCGCCGTATCCCCGTCTTGGCCACCCCCACCGCGCCGACCCGCTGCATCTCCTCCTCGACCGCCATTTCCAGCGCCATCGGCAGCTCGCGCCCGAACCACGCCTTCGGCCAGCTCGGCACGCCCCAGCCGGAATCGATCAGCCTGTTGCGCCATGCCACCAGCCCGAGATCGGGATCCCAGTTCGCCTCCAGCCAGGCACGCACCTCGGCGCGGACAGACGTTTCACTCGCTTCGCTCATCGCCAACTCTCCGTCCCGCCCTATTCGTTCCATGCCCGCATCATCTGCTCGCGATGATACGCCGCATCCCCCAGGAACACTTCCGAACTCTTCGCCCGCTTGAACCAAAGATGCGTGTCGTTGTCCCAGGTGAACCCGATCCCGCCATGAATCTGGATCGTATGAATCGCCGTCTGCAAATACGCCTCCGACGCCGCCGCCTTCGCCAGCGAGGCCAGCGCCGCCACCTCCGCATCGCCGTCCGCCGCCGCGGACGCCGCCGCATAAGCCGCGGACTTCGCCAGCTCCACATCCACCAACATGTCCGCCTGCTTGTGCTTCATCGACTGGAACGACGCGATCGCCCGCCCGAACTGCACGCGCAAATTGGCGTAGTCCAGCGCCGATTGCCGCAGCTTGTCCGCCCCGCCCACCATCTCGTTCGCCAACCCGATGGCGGCCAGCACCATGGTGCGCGCGAACGGCCCCGCGGCCGCGCCCTCCTCCCCCAGCAGCGTCGCCGCAACCCCGCCGAACTCCAGCCGAGCCAGCTTACGTGTCGGATCAAGCACGGTCAGCGCCCGCCGCGTCAGCCCCGACGCGTCCCCAGGCACGGTGAACAACGACAATCCCTCAAGCCCCGCCGAGCCAGGCCGGCGCGCCAGCACGACAATCAGATCCGCCGTATGCCCGTCCAGCACAAAGCTCTTCACCCCGTCCAGCCGAAAGCCGCTCCCCACCGGCGTTGCCGTCATCCCCACGCCGGCGGCGTCCCAGCGTCCGTTCGGCTCGGTGCAGGCCAGCGTCGCAACCGTCTCGCCCGATGCGATGTCCGGCAGCAGGTCGCGCTTCTGCGCCTCTGTCGCGCCATTCATGATCGCCGTGGCGGCCAGCACGGTGGACGCGAAATACGGCGCGCACAGCAAAGCCCGCCCCATCTCCTCCAGCACGATCCCGAGTTCGACCGGCCCAAACCCCTGCCCCCCATAAGCTTCGGGAATGTGCACGGCAGACAGGCCCAGCGTTTCATTCAGCCCGCGCCACACCCCGCGGTCCCACCCACCCTCGGTCTCCATCATGCGGCGCACGACCGAGGGCGGAGACTTCTCCTCCAGGAACCGCCGCAGCACGGAGCGGAACTCTTCCTGCTCTGCCGTGAAGCTGAACTGCATGCGGTTCCCTCCGATAAATCGCGACCGGCGTTTCTACCCGGCGCCGGCCGACCGGCAGTCAGATTGCGTCGTCACCGCGAGGGCTGCAATCGCCAGGTCGCCGCGGCGGCACCTCAGACCAACCAGCGCCGCCACCAATGTCGCGTCACCACCACTGTCACGTCGCCACCAATGTCATTGTTAGGACCGAAGCGACGAAGCAACCTCCCACGGGCAACCCTCCACACCGCCCGCCCCCCAAACGACCTCGATTGCTCCCCGCCGGCACGCGCCCCAACGACCCGCCCCCCGCTATCCGCGGAGCGCAGACGAAACGTGCCCCCTCGCCGCGGCCAGGATCGAATCCGCCAGTTCCGCACGATCCGCCAGCCGAGCCAGCACCACCGCCCCCACCATCATTGACAGCGCCGCCAACGCGCCCGCCTCCCCGCCCCCGCCGCAGCGTTCCAGCGCCGCCGCCATCGTCCGCACCGACCCCGCAATCGCCGGCCGTACCTCCGCCCGCCGCGCCACCTCCGGCCCCAGCGTTGTCAGCACGCACCCCCCCTCCGCATTGGCCACATGCGCCGGATCCAGATACGCATCGACGATCCGCCCCAGCGCTTGCTCCGCCGGCGCCTCCGCACTGATCTGCTCCCACCGCGCCGCTGACCGAGCCAGCGACGCAGCGGCCACTTCCGCCACCAGCGCCTCCTTCGACGCGAAATGTCCGTAAAACCCGCCATGCGTCAGCCCGGCGGCATGCATCACCGCATCCACCCCCACCGCGTCGATCCCCTGCCGGCGGAACAATCGCCCCGCCGCTTCCACGATCCTCTCCCGCGTCTCCGCCTTCTGCTCTCGAGTCCCGCGCATCCGTTCCATTCCCCGGACGCATGACGTCCATCAATTGCCCGCTTGCATCAACATATGACGATCGTCATGCTGCCCGCAATCCAGACTCAGGAGTCCCGCCCCGATGCCCCCCGCGCAACGCTTCGCCCGACTCTTCTCGGGCCGCATCCATTACGCGTGGATCGTCCTCGCCATCAGCTTCACGGTGATCCTGATCGGAGTCGGCGTGCGCGCCGCCCCCAGCGTCTTGCTCGTCCCCCTGGAGCACCGCTTCGGCTGGTCCGCCGACACCATCTCCGGCGCGGTCTCCCTGAACATCCTGCTGCTGGGCCTCACCGGCCCTTTCGTCGTCGCCCTGATGCAGACCTTCGGCCTCCGCCGCACCATGCTCTGCGCCATGGTCCTGCTGATGGCAGGCGCCGGCGGCAGCGCCCTGGCGCGCCACCCGTGGCAGCTTTACCTCACCTGGGGCCTGCTGGTCGGACTAGGCGCCGGCGCCACCGGCTTCGGCATCATCGCCATCATCGCCAACCGCTGGTTCGCCGCACGCCGAGGCCTGGTGACCGGCTTGCTCACCGCCAGCAACGCCAGCGGCCAACTCGTTTTCCTGCCCGCCCTGGCGGCGCTCGCCACCAACTTCGGCTGGGTCAGCGTGCCGATCGCGGTGACCTTGCTGGTCGCCGCCATGGTCCCCCTGGTCTGGCTCTTCCTGGCGGAAAGCCCCGGCGCCATCGGCATCGGCCCATACGGCGCCTCCGACGAGCTCCCCACCCTCCCTACATCAGGCAACCCGTTCCGCGTCGCGTTCAGCGGCCTCGCCCGCGGCAGCCAATCGGTGGATTTCTGGTTGCTCGCCGGCAGCTTCGCAGTGTGCGGCTTCTCCACCTACGGGCTGATCGGCACGCACATGATCGCCTATTGCATGGACCACGGCATCCCGGAGGTCACCGCCGCCGGCCTGATGGCCTCGCTCGGCGTGTTCGACTTGTTCGGCACCATCTGCTCCGGCTGGCTGACCGACCGCTACAATCCGCGCGTCCTCCTGTTCTGGTACTACAGCCTGCGCGGCCTTTCCTTGCTGGTGCTGCCGTTCACCCAGTTCAACTTGTTCGACCTGTCCATCTTCGCCGTGTTCTACGGCCTGGACTGGGTCGCCACGGTGCCGCCGACGATCACGCTGACAAACCTGGTGTTCGGCCGCAAGGACGCGCCGGTGATCGTTTCGTGGATCTTCTGCGCCCACCAGGTCGGCGGATCGCTCGCGGCGGTCGCGGCCGGTGCCGTGCGCGACGCCACCGGCAGCTACATGCTGGCATTCCTCGCGAGCGGCGCCGCCTGCTTGCTCGCCTCGTTGCTCGTGCTGCGCATTTCGCGCCAGCCCGCGCTGGCCGCGGCGGGATAGCATCGCGGCGCCGACATCGACGAATATTGTTTTGGGCCAGTGGGTTACAGTATTTGAAAGCAGGAAGCTCGGACTAACAAGGAACAACCCGTCATGGCCGGGCTTGACCCGGCTGTCTACGCACAATCGATCGGGTCGCATTGCGACGGCACCCAATCATCGCGGGAAGATGGCCGGGTCAAGCCCGGCCATGATGGGTGGAGGCGGCGCCGCGACGTTCCATCCAGGGCGGTGCGGCTGCAGGCCGGCGATTAACTTGCAATGACAGGCCGGATATGGCGGCTGTTACGGTGCATCGCCATTCGCATCGTCCGCGAACGCCACCAGCAATTGCCCCTCCTGGACGGTTTCGCCGACGCGGCACGCGACGCGCTCCACCACGCCGTCGGCCGGAGCTGTCAGACGAAACACGGTCTTCATCGCCTCCAGCACCACCAGCACCTGGCCGCGCGTCACCGCGGCACCTTGTTCAATCAGGACCTGCGTCACCTGCCCGGGCAGAGGTGCGATCAAACGGCCGCCGGATTCGTCCTCGGCTTCGGCATGTGCCATCGGATCGGGCAGCGTGAAGCGGAACGTGTTTCCCCCGTGCCGCACCGACAGCGTCTCGCCGTCATGCGTCACCCGCATGGGCAGGCGCATGTCGTCCAGTGTCACGGCCAGCACGCCATCTGTGCCGCGCGAGGCGCTCGCACGCCGCGTACGATCGCCGATGTTCAGCAACCATGCATCGCCGTCGCGGCGCACCATCACCGGATAAACCGCGTCGCCGGCATGGAATTCCAGTGCGCGCTCGGGTGCCAGGTTCAGCCACCACTGATCGCGCGCGTGCCAGGGCGAATACGGATCGGCACTCGCCGCGGCATGGCGCGCGGCGGTGTCCGCCTCGTCGGTCAGGACTGCCAGCGCCGCGGCGGCCAGTACTTCGTCGGAGGGCGTGCCCTGACCGGCGAGCAGCGTGTCCGCGTGGCGGGCGATGAAGCCGGTATCGACGCCGGCCGCGGCGAATTGCGGGTGCGATACGATCCGATAGAGGAGGTCGAGGTTGCTCGCCACGCCGACCACGTCGCACGCCGCCAGCGCGCGTTGCAGGGCGGCCAGTGCGGCATCGCGCGTGTCGCCGTGAACGATCAGCTTGCAGAGCATTGCATCGTAATGGGTGGACACGGTGTCGCCGGCGGCGAAACCGGTATCGATCCGCACCGTGTCGGTCGCTTCGGGCAGGTGGAACGCGACCAGCCGTCCGGTGGAGGGCGCAAAATCCCGCGCCGGGTCTTCCGCGTACAGGCGCGCCTCGATCGCTTGGCCGGCGATACGGATCGCGTCCTGGGTCACCGGCAACGGCTCGCCGCAAGCGACGCGCAACTGCCATTCCACCAGGTCGAACCCGGTTACCATTTCGGTGACCGGGTGCTCCACCTGCAGGCGGGTGTTCATTTCCAGGAAATAAAATCCATCTGTGTCGGCAACAAATTCGACCGTGCCGGCGCCGACGTAACCGACTGCGCGGGCCGCGGCGACGGCGGCCTGGCCCATGGCGGCACGGCGATGCGGATCGATGCCGGGGGCGGGGGCTTCCTCGATCACCTTCTGATGGCGGCGCTGGACGGAGCAATCGCGTTCGTACAGGTGAACCGTATTGCCTTGCGTGTCGGCGAAGATTTGCACTTCGATGTGGTGCGGTCGGTCCAGGTAGCGTTCGATCAGCACCCGGTCGTCGCCGAAGGCGGATGCGGCTTCCTGGCGTGCCTCGCGCAAGGCCGGATCGAAGCGGGCGGTGCTGCCGACGACGCGCATGCCGCGGCCGCCGCCGCCGGAGACCGCCTTGATGACGACGGGAAAGCCGACTTGCTCCGCCCGGGCGGCAAGAAATTGAGGGTCCTGGTTGTCGCCGTGATAGCCGGGCAGCAACGGAACGCCGGAGCGTTCCATCAGGGCCTTGGCGGCGGATTTGGAACCCATGGCGCGCATGGCGCTTGCCGGGGGGCCGATGAAGATCAGGCCGGCGGCGGCGCAGGCTTCGGCGAAATTTGGATCCTCCGACAGGAAGCCGTAGCCGGGATGGATCGCCTGCGCGCCTGCGGCTTGTGCCGCGGCGATGATCGCCGGGATGTTGAGGTAGCTGTCGCGTGCCGGCGCGGGACCGATGCGCACGGCGCGATCGGCGGTGCGGACGTGCAGCGCGTTTGTGTCGACATCGGAAAAGACGGCAATGGTCTCGATGCCAAGCCGCTGTGCGGTGCGTGCGATGCGGCAGGCGATTTCGCCTCGGTTGGCGATCAGGAGCGTGCGGAACATGTGGCGCTCAACCGTCGTTGGGGGGAGCGACGCGGCATATGTCATTGCGAGGGGTGAGGTGATGAAGGGATCTCGTGCGTGCCGGAGCGCTGCCGCTTCTTACGAACGAGATTGCTTCGTCGCTTCGCTCCTCGCAATGACATAAGGGGCGTGCGTCGTCCATGACGGGGCGTGCATGGTCCATGGCGGGGCGTGCGTCTTCCATGACGGGGCGTGCGTCTTCCATGGCGGGGCGTGCGTCTTCCATGACGGGGCGTGCGTCTTCCATGACGGGGTGTGCGTCGTCCAGGGCGGGGCGTGCGTCGTTCATGGCGGGGTTTGCGTCGGGCATTGCGATCACATCCGGAACACGCCGAAGCGCGTTTCTTGCACCGGCGCGTTCAACGCCGCCGATAGTGCCAGGCCGAGCACGCGGCGCGTGTCTGCCGGATCGATTACGCCATCGTCCCACAGCCGCGCGGTCGCATAGTATGGGTGGCCCTGCGTTTCGTACTGCGCGCGGATCGGGGCCTTGAAGCGTTCCTCCTGCTCGGCCGACATTTCGCCCGCGCCGCGGCGCACCGCCGCCAGCACGCCGGCCGCTTGCTCGCCGCCCATGACGGAAATGCGCGCGTTCGGCCACATGAAGAGGAAGCGCGGATCATAGCCGCGGCCGCACATGCCATAATTGCCGGCGCCATAGCTGCCGCCGATGATCACGGTCAGCTTTGGCACGGCTGTGGTGGAAACGGCGGTTACCAGCTTGGCGCCGTCCTTGGCGATGCCGCCGGCCTCGTATTTCTTCCCCACCATGAAGCCGGTGATGTTCTGCAAGAACAGGAGCGGAATGCCGCGCTGGCTGCACAGTTCTACGAAATGCGCGCCCTTTAGCGACGATTCCGAGAACAGGATGCCGTTGTTGGCTAGGATGCCGATCGGGTAGCCGAAGATTTGGGCGAAGCCGCAGACCAGGGTGGTGCCATAGAGCCGTTTGAATTCGTCGAACTCGCTGCCATCGACGATGCGCGCAATCACTTCGTGCACGTCGTACGGGGCACGCACATCGGTGGGCACCGCACCGTGGAGCTCTTCCGGGTCGTAGCGGGGCGGCGTTGGCGGGCGCAGTGAAACGGCGGGTTGTTTCACGTGGTTCAAACCGGCGACGATGCGCCGACATAGCGCCAGCGCATGGCGATCGTCGTGGGCGTAGTGATCGACCACGCCGGAGGTGCGCGCGTGTACGTCGGCGCCGCCTAGTTCCTCGGCGGTGACGATCTCGCCTGTTGCTGCCTGCACCAGCGGCGGGCCGCCGAGGAAGATCGTGCCTTGTTTGCGCACGATGATGCTTTCGTCGCTCATGGCCGGGACATAGGCGCCGCCGGCGGTGCAGGAGCCCATCACGACGGCGATCTGCGGTATGCCGGCGGCTGACATGTTGGCCTGGTTGAAGAAGATGCGGCCGAAATGCTCGCGGTCGGGGAAGATCTCATCCTGCATCGGCAGGAACGCGCCGCCGGAATCCACCAGGTAGATGCAGGGCAGCCGGTTGGCACGCGCGATCTCCTGCGCGCGCAGGTGCTTCTTCACGGTGAGCGGGAAGTAGGTGCCGCCTTTTACGGTGGCATCGTTCGCAACGATGACGCTTTCGCGTCCGGCCACGCGGCCGATGCCGGTGACGATGCCGGCCGAGGGCACCTCGCCGTTATAGAGGCCGTACGCGGCGAGCTGCGACAGTTCGAGGAATGGCGAGCCGGGATCGATCAGTGCCGCGACACGCTCGCGGGGGAGGAGCTTGCCGCGCGCTCGATGGCGTTCGCGGGCGGTCTCGCCGCCGCCTTGGGCAACCGCGGCGACCTTGTCGCGCAAGTCGGCGACGAGCGCGCGCATCGCTGCGGCGTTGGCAGCGAATTCGGGGGAGCGCGGGTCGATGTCGGAGCGCAGGATCATGCGGGCTGCGCTCGTTGGGGCATTGCGGAAAGCGGCAAAGAAAGGGGGAACCGCAGATGAACGCGGATGGACGCAAATAAGCCTGATGTCATTGCGAGGAGCGTAGCGGCGACGCATTCCTGGTTGTTACCCGGCAAACCCGAACGGGATTGCTTCGTCGCTTTGCTCCTCGCAATGACATGGGGGGGTGCCATGACACGGCGGGGTGCCATGACACGGCGGGGTGGCATGACACGGCGGGGTGCCATGACACGGCGGGGTGGCATGACATGGGGGGGTGGCATGACATGGGGGGGTGGCATGACATCGGGGGGCGATCCGCGTTCATCTGCGTTCATCTGCGGTTCCATAGTCAAGCTGTCTCGGTGAACAGTTCCCGGCCGATCAGCATGCGGCGGATTTCACTGGTGCCTGCTCCGATCTCGTACAGCTTGGCGTCGCGCAGCAGGCGGCCTGTGGGGTAGTCGTTGATGTAGCCGTTGCCGCCCAGTGCCTGGATCGCCTCCAGGGCCATCCATGTCGCCTTCTCCGCCGCGTACAAGATCGCGCCGGCCGCGTCCTTGCGTGTCGGGCCGCCGCGGTCGCAGGCCTTCGCAACCGCGTAGACATACGCCTTGCACGCATTCATCGTGGTGTACATGTCCGCGAGCTTGCCCTGCATGAGCTGGAACTCGCCGATCGGCTGGCCGAACTGCTTGCGTTCGTGCACGTAGGGCACCACCGCATCCATGCACGCCTGCATGATCCCCAGCGGGCCCGCCGCCAGCACCGCGCGTTCGTAATCCAGGCCGCTCATCAGCACGCGCACGCCGTCATCGACCTGGCCGAGCACGTTCTCGGCAGGCACTTCGCAATCCTGGAACACCAATTCACAGGTGTTGGACCCACGCATGCCGAGCTTGTCCAGCTTCTGCGCGGTGGAAAAACCCTTGAACCCCTTTTCGATCAGGAACGCCGTGATGCCGCGCGGGCCGGCATCCGGCGTGGTTTTGGCATAGACCACCAGGACGTCCGCATCCGGACCGTTGGTGATCCACATCTTCCCTCCGTTCAGCATATAGCGGTCGCCGCGCTTCTCTGCCCGCGTGCGCATGCCGACCACGTCGGAACCGGCGCCCGGCTCGCTCATCGCCAGCGCACCGACATGCTCGCCGCTGATCAGCTTCGGCAGGTAACGCCGCTTCTGCGCTTCCGTGCCGTTCCGCCTGATCTGGTTGACGCACAGATTTGAATGCGCGCCGTAGGACAACCCGACGGAGGCCGAGGCGCGGGAGATCTCCTCCATCGCGACGACATGCTCCAGGTAGCCCATGCCGGCACCGCCCCAATCCTCCTCCACGGTGATCCCCAGCACGCCGAGTTCACCGAACTTGCGCCAGAGGTCCACCGGGAAGGCGTTGTCGCGATCGATCGCGGCAGCGCGGGGGGCGATCTCGTCGGCAGCGAAGGCCTCCAATTGGCCGCGCAGCATGTCGGCGGTCTCGCCCAGGCCGAAATCCAGGCCGGGCAGGCGATTGGGGATCGCTGGCATCGGCAATCCTTCGCTATCGAACAATCCGGCCGGAAGGATGGCGCATCGATTGCCGGGCGCCAAGTGATGCCGGGGTGCTTGATGGCGGCGTGCTTGATGGCGGAGTGCTCGATGACGGCATGCTTGATGGCGGCATGCTGACGGCGGCGTGCACGATAGCGGCGGGCACGATAGCGGCGCGCGTGGTGGCGGCGCGCATCTGGTCCGCAAACGGCCAGGCGGCGGTCAGGCCGAGCCGACATCCCAGAAGTAGTAGGCCGGGTGGTCATCTCCTTCAACGGATTTGCGCAACGCCAGCGTCGCATGGATGCGTTAGGACCGGGTTAAAATGCGGCGTCCGCACGCGATCCCAATCCGGGCGCGGGTCTTGACCCGGACCCTCCGCCTGCGCATTTTGGGCGCTTCGCGAGGTATCCAGCCATGGCCAAGACCAACGTCGTTCAGATCAAGCTCGTCTCCAGCGCCGACACCGGCTTCTTCTATGTCACGAAGAAGAATGCCCGGACCCAGACCGGCAAGCTGGAGCTGAAGAAATACGATCCGGTCGCGCGCAAGCACGTCCTGTTCAAGGAAGCCAAGATCAAGTGACGCGGCCCGCGTAGGAGGAAACGCCGACGCGGTTCCGGCCGCTCCGCTTTGCGCCGTACAGCGCGAGGTCCGCGGCACGCAGCAGACCCTCCGGCGTCTTCGTCTCCTCGGTGGTCCAGGCGATTCCGATGCTGATGGTCAGGCGGCAGTGCCGCCCGGTGTCCGGCTCAAAGCGCAGGGTCTCCACGGCGGTGCGCAGGCGTTCCGCGGCCACCGACGCCTCGTCGGCGCCGCTGCCCGGCATCACCACCACGAACTCCTCGCCGCCGTAGCGCGCCAGCGAATCAAAGACCCGCGTGTTGGTTCGCAGTGCCTCGGCGATCGTCCGCAGCGCCTGGTCGCCGGCGGCGTGACCGTAATCGTCGTTCACGCGCTTGAAATGGTCCACGTCGATCATCAGGATTGCGAGGTCGCGCGCCTGCGATCCTTCCAGCAGGTTGCGCAGGTGGCGCATCAGGTAGCGGTGGTTGTAGAGGCCGGTCATCGGATCGGTCAGCGCCATTTCCAGCGCCGTGCCGACATCCGCCCGCAACCGGTCCTGATAGAACTTCCGGCGGATCTGGTTGCGGGCGCGGGCGCGCAGCTCGTTCTCGTCCAGCGGCAGCAGCAGCCAGTCGTTCGCGCCAAGGTCGAAGCCGCGCAGCAGCCGGTCACGCTCCTCCGGCTCGGCGATCAGCAGCAGCGGAATGTCGTGCGTGGCGTCCGCGGCGCGCAGCGCGGAGGCGAGCTTCAGCGGGTCCTCCTCGGCCAGCGACAGGCTGAGCACGATCAGGTCGAAGGGGATGGCGGCGGACAGCATCATCGCCTCTGATTCGTTGCGGGCGCGGCCGGGAATGATGCCGTCGCGGGACAGCGCGTCCTGGATCGGCTGGGCGCTAAGGTCCCAGTCGTCCACGACCAGCGCCCGCGCCCCGGCAATCGAGGGGATGGAAACCCGTTCCGAGGCGAGACCGAGAGCGCGCGCGGTCTCGCCGCGGGCACGCCATTCGTCGAGCAAGCGCTTGAGCCGCACGAGGCTTTTCACGCGGGCCATCAGCGTGTCGTATTCGACCGGCTTGGTCAGGAAATCGTCGGCGCCAGCCTCCAGCCCGCGCAGCCGCTCGACTGGCTCGCCCAGGGCGGTGACCATCACCACCGGAATGTGGAGGGTCGCCGGGTCGTCCTTCAGGCGCTGGCAGCACTCGAACCCGTCCATGCCGGGCATCATGACGTCGAGCAATACGAGGTCCGGTTGCCAGTCGCGGGCGGCGGCCAGGGCGTCGAAGCCGTTCTTGGCGCTGGAGACCTGGTAATATTCCGCGACCAATTTCGCTTCCAACAAGCGCGTGTTGGCGGGAACATCGTCGACGATCAGAATTCGGGCAGTCATCGGCGACGGGAGTTCCTGGGGTTGTGCGAAGCAGCGTTACGCGGGCAGCCTAGCAGGCGATTATTTAACGCAGGGTTGCGGTGCGCGGAAGCGCGTGCAACGGCAGAGCGCTTTTAGCGCGCCTATGGCCAGCCCGCGACGCTGCCGGCGGGTCGCTCTGCTTCCCGAATCCTTTCAGCACGGCTACCCGGTGTCAGGCCCAGGTGCGGCGCTGGAATTGGTCCAAGCGTATTTCCCCAGGCTCGGACTAGACAGCGGCCGACGGCGGCAAGGCGTCCGCCATGAGTGGATGGATCATGCTGGACCGGTTGGCGCCCTTCGGTTTCGTGTTGCTCTGGAGTTCGTCTTTCATTGCCGCCCGGGTGGGCCTGCGCCACCTGACACCGCTGTTGTTCGTCGCGGTCCGGATGTGGGTCTGCGCGGCGGTGCTGGTCGGCGCGATGCTGGTGCTGCGGCGCTCCTGGGCGCCGCTGCGCGGGAAGGTCTGGGTGCATTGCGCCGTCGCAGGCGTGCTGATGAACGCGGTGCTGCTGATGACGGCGCACGTGGCGATGACCCGGGTGCCGGCTGCCCCGGTTGCCCTGATCCAGACGCTGAATCCGCTGCTGACGGCGGCCTTGGCCTGGCCGGTCCTGGGCGAGCGCCTGCGGCCCCGCCAGTGGCTGGGCCTGTTGCTGGGGGCGGGTGGCGTGGTGCTGATCGTCGGCATGGCGGCGCTGAACAGCCGGGTCGAGCTGCGGCTGCTGCTGCTGACGGTGATGGGGGTCGTGGCGCTGTGCGGCGGCACGCTGTATTTCGGCAAATTCTGCCGCGGCGTGCCCCTGCTGGAAGGAACGACGGTGCAGTTCCTGGCCTCGGCGGCGGCATGCTCCGTGTCGATGGCGATGTTCGAGACGCCGCGCGCGGACTGGACCCCGGGCGCGGTCGCAGCGGTGGGCTGGAACGCGGCATTCGTCTCGCTGGGTGGCATGGTGTTGTATTTCGTCATGCTGCGGCGGGGCACTGCCGCGCGCGCGACGGCCAATTTCTACCTGATGCCGGGGACGGCCGCGCTGATGGCGTGGGCGTTGCTGGGCGAGGCGCTGACGTTGCTGACGGTGCTGGGGTTGGCGGTTTCGTCCGTCGGATGCTGGCTGATGGGGAGCCGGCGGGGACCGGGGCAGCGGCGTTAACCGCTTGCTAACAATTTCCAGTTAAGATTGGTGACTTACCGCCGCCGGCAGCGGGCGCGCAACGCCGAAGTCAGCATTCGATCGGAAATTTCAGCAGAGGGGATTATCCGCCATGGCGGGACATGCATTGCCAGGCAGCGAGCGGCAACTTCCGCGCGGTGCACGCGCCGTCGGTAACGCCGATCCGGCGGAGCATTGCCAGGTCAGCGTCGTGCTGCGGCGGACCGCCGGCACGATTCCCGCGGGACATCTGACGCGGGAGGATTTTGCCCGTGGGTTCAGCGCCCATCCTGCGGATGTCGCCGCAGTGCGCTCCTTCGCGGCGGCGAACCGGCTCGGCGTGACGCAGGCGGATGCGGCACGCGGGACGGTCGTGCTGTCGGGTCCGGTCGCCGCGTTCAATGCGGCGTTCGGCGTGACTTTGCAGCGCGTGGAGCACCCGGACGGCGTGTTCCGCGGGCGCAGCGGACCGGTGCATGTGCCGGACGCGCTGAAAGATTCGGTCGTTGCCGTGCTCGGGCTGGACAACCGGCCCGTGGCCAGGCCGCATATTCGTCGGCGGTCCGCCTCGGCGCGCGCGTCTGCCGTCGCGGGCGGCCTGGATCCGCGCACGGTGGCTTCCTCGTACGGCTTTCCGGCCGGGAACGGCGCCGGCGAATGCATCGGGCTGATCGAGTTGGGCGGGGGTTACCGCAGCTCCGACCTGCAAGCGTATTTCAGCAGCCTCGGCATCAGCCCAGCACCAAATGTGACGTTCGTGTCCGTCGACGGCGCGACGAATACGCCGACCGGCGATCCCAACGGGCCGGACGCGGAGGTGATGCTGGATATCGAAATGGTGGGTGCGATCGCCCCAGGCGCAAAGATCGTCGTGTATTTCGGCACGAATACGGATGCCGGGTTCCTCGACGCGCTCAGCACGGCAGTGCATGACACCGTCAACCGCCCCTCGGTCATTTCCATCAGTTGGGGCGGACCGGAGGCGGCCTGGACCATGCAGGCCATGGCCGCGTTCGACGCCGCGCTGACGGCGGCGGCGGCGATGGGCGTTACAGTCTGCGCCTCGGCGGGCGACAGCGGTTCCAGCGATGGCGATGACGATGGGACAGATCACGTCGATTTCCCTGCCTCCAGCCCGCATGTCCTGGCCTGTGGCGGGACGCGATTGCTCACGCGGGGCGGCGCCATCACCAGCGAGACGGCGTGGAACGACGGGGCCGATGGCGGCGCCACCGGCGGAGGTTTCAGCAGTTGCTTTGCGGTGCCGCCGTGGCAGGCCGGCCTGAATGTTACCCGGCTTGGCCAGACCGGGACCTTGCGGATGCGCGGCGTTCCGGATGTAAGCGGCAATGCCGATCCGGAGACGGGCTACGCGATTCGGGTGGATGGAACCGAGACCGTGGCCGGCGGCACCAGCGCCGTTGCACCGCTCTGGGCGGCGTTGATTGCGCGGATCAACGCCGCAAAGGGGCGTTCGGCGGGTTTCGTGAACCCATCGCTGTATCGCGCGCCGGGGTCGTTGCGGGATATCGCGCAGGGCAGCAACGGGGCTTACGACGCGACCGTCGGATGGGATGCCTGCACCGGCCTGGGCAGCCCAAACGGGATGCAGGCGGCACTGGTGCTGGAGGCGCCACTGCCGAATTGACTGACGTTCAGGCGCGTGCATCACCCCCGAACGCGATGCCGCGCCTTACCGCGCCGCGAACTGCGTCTTGCCGAACATCACATCGCGCTCGGCGTCCGTCATGGCGCCCTTCCGCTGTTTTTCCGCCAGCACCGCGACGCCGCGTTGCACGGCCGGCCGTGCCGCGATCGCATCATGCCACCGCTTCACGTTGGGATAGTTCGCGAGGTCGGTGTTGCGGCGCTCGGGATTGCGGATCCAGGGGAAGGTGATGATGTCGGCGAGGCTGTACTCGCCGCCCGCGAGCCACTCGGCCTGCCCTAGCCGCTTGTCGAGAACGCGGTGCAGGCGGGCCACCTCGTGGCTGTAGCGTTCGATGGCGTAGGGGAGTTTCTCCACCGCGTAATTGGCGAAATGGTTGTACTGGCCGAACATCGGTCCGATGCCGCCCATCTGGAACATCATCCACTCCAGGCACCGGTAGCGGCCGACCGCGTCCTGCGGGATCAGTTTTCCCCCGGCCTTCTCCGACAGGTAGATCATGATTGCGGCGGACTCGAACAGGGTGAGGCGCTTGCCGCCGGGGCCGTCGGGATCGACGATGGCGGGGATGCGGTGGTTGGGCGTGATCGCGAGGAATTCCGGCTTGAACTGGTCGCCCTTGCCAATGTTCACCGGCACGACCTTGTAGGGCAGCGCCAGTTCTTCAAGCGTGATGTGAACCTTGTGGCCGTTCGGGGTGGGCCAGGTCCAGACTTCGATCATCTCGGTTTCCTCCGTTCTTGGTTGGGGGGCGATATAAGTTTCCATTGTTCGGGAACGCTGCCAAGACCGCGGGGTTGGCGATGCGTTTTGCCCCCGGAGCAATCGGCGGGCGACGGAATTGCCAGGCGCCGCTGCCTCGCGCACGCTGGGCGAAACAGCCCGCGGAGATCCGAGCCATGAACGGCGCCGAAAGCCTGGTGCATACGCTGCTGAAAAGCGGGGTCGATACCTGCTTTGCCAATCCCGGCACATCCGAGATGCATTACGTCGCGGCGCTGGACCGGGTGCGGGGCATGCGTTGCGTGCTGGGATTGTTCGAGGGCGTGGTGACGGGTGCTGCCGATGGGTATGCGCGGATGGCGGGCAAGCCGGCGGCGACGCTGCTGCATTGCGGGCCGGGGCTGGCGAACGGGCTCGCCAATCTGCACAACGCGCGGCGCGCCAACACGCCGATCGTCAACATCCCGGGCGACCAGGCGACCTATCACCGGCCGCTGGATGCGCCGCTGACCGCGGATACCGAGGGCTGGGCGCGTGGCGTCTCCGGCTGGGTGCGCTCGGCGACCTCGGCGCGCAGCGTGGGAGCCGATGCGGCGGTGGCGGTGCAGGCGGCGCGCACCTCGCCGGGGCAGATCGCGACATTGATCCTGCCGTCCGATACATCGTGGGACGAGGGCGGCGTGGTGGCCGATGCCCTGCCGGTGCCTGCCGCGCCCGCCAGCGCGCCGAGCCAGGTCGACGAGGCCGCCGCGATCCTGCGCCGCGGCGGGGCGGGCGTGCTGCTGTTGCTGAGCGGGCTCGGCCTGTCGGAGCAGGGGCTGGCGTATGCGCAGCGCATCGTGGCGCATACGGGCTGCCGGGTGATGGCGGGCGGTTCCAATGCGCGGACCGCGCGGGGGCAGGGGCGCATGCCGGTCGATCGCGTGCCCTACGTGGTGGACGTGGCGGTGAAGGCGCTGGCCGGCACGAAGCACCTGATCCTGGCGGGGGCTAAAAAGCCGGTGACGTTCTTTGCCTATCCCGGAAAGGTGCAGACATCCGTGCCGCCGGATGCGGACCTGCATGTGCTGGCGCGGCCGGAGCAAGACGTGGTGGATGCGCTGGGCCGACTGGCCGAGGCAGTGGGTGCGCCGGATGTGGGGCGATTCGAGAGCGGGCCTCGGCCGGAGGTGGGACGCGGCGCGCTGACGCCCGATAGCGTCGCTTCGACCGTTGGAGCGCTGCTGCCGGAAGGTGCGGTGATCGCCGACGAGTCGGTGACGTTCGGGCGCGGCTTCTTCCCGCTGACCAAGGCGGCGGCGCCGCATGACTGGCTGAACGTGACGGGTGGCGCGATCGGCGGCGGCCCGCCGCTGGCGACCGGTGCGGCGATCGGCGCGCCGGGGCGGCGGGTGATCAACCTGCAGGCGGACGGCTCCGCGATGTACACGGTGCAGGCGCTTTGGACCCAGGCGCGCGAGAAGCTGGACGTGACGACGGTTCTTCTTTCCAACCGCAAGTATGCGATCCTGATTGGGGAACTGGCCAATGTCGGAGCCAATCCGGGGCGCACCGCGATGGACATGCTCGATCTGGGAAATCCGGACATCAACTGGACGCAGCTTGCGGGGTCGATGGGCGTGGAAGGAGCGCGTGCGGACACCGCCGAGACGTTCGCCGATCTGCTGCACTTTTCTCTGGGGCGCAGCGGTCCGTTCCTGATCGAGCTGATGATCTGAGGTGCCACCCGGCGGTACTATGCGCATACGTTGCCGCTTGAACGGTTGCGGTCAAAAGCTGGCGGGGCAGGCGGCGATGTCGACTTTCGATCGGGTGACACTGCCGTTGTCCTGGCCCAATGCCTCGATCAGCGGGCGCAGAAGGTCGCCATACAGCCGCCATCTGCCGACGGAACCATGAAATATCGGCTGGCGGACCTGGACCGCGCTCGCTGTCCAAACGGGACGCGCCGTCTTGTGAAAGTCGACACACGCGTCGTGCCATGGCAAGTTGCAATGCGCCACCATTCGCCGCGCCTGCTGCTCCGGATGCGAAACGATCTCTTCATAGTCGACATCGAGGATTGCGCCACGGGGCAGCACGGCCCGCCAATGCTCCATCAGGGTTTGGTAGGCACGATAATACCTGCCCAGCTCGCGAAGATCGTAGCTGTAGGGATGCCCTGCTGAAAACAGGGTCGTGAAGCAGGACAGGCACGTGTCGACCGGATCCCTACGCAGGTGGATAATGCGGGCATTCGGCAATGCCAGATGGATGCCGCCACAGAAAACGAAATTGCCCGGCATCTTGTCGACGATACGCGCCGCTTGCGGAGCGATTGGCCTGACGGCGGCGAGGTAACGCTGCCCTAATTCCCGCCATTCGTCGCGCGGTGGACCCTGCATCCCTTCCGGCAAAGGTGGCGACTGACCGAATCCTGCAAGAGTGTCCCCCAAGGCATGCAATTCCCCGCCCGAGACTACCTGAGGATGACTCGCCAGGATCTGTTCTGCCAATGTTGTGCCGGAACGCGGCATGCCGACGATGAAGATTGGCACGGCCGATTGTTCGCCACGGCAGTGCTGGCTGTCTATCAGATCGCGGGTGAAAATCGTGGCAACACGGCCGAACTCGGCCAGAACCCGCGTTTCATCATAAGCGATCTGCTGCCGCCGCGTTACATTGCCCGCACGGAAATGGTGGAAGGAGCGTTCGCCCTCCCCGAGATCGGCATAGGCCTTGCCCAGGGCAAATTGCAGTTCCGTCCGGTCAGCGTCGGAAAGCGAAGCTTGCGTTATCAGATTCTCGACGGCGGCAAGATACGCGTCGCCTTCCTTGACTTGCCTGAGCTGGAACAGGGGGCGATACAAATGGCAATTTGTCGGCTCCAGTGCGACCGCTGTCTCATAGGCGCGTCGTGCTGCATCGAGCTGACCCTGGATCCTGAATGCACGCCCCAGACTGGCATGTGCCCCGCCGTACGCCGGGCGGAGCGCAATGGCCTGACGGAAGCAGGTCACGGCATCCGCAATCTGCCTTTGGGCCAGCAGCGAGTTGCCAAGGTTGTGGTGTGTATCCGCATGGTCCGGATCCAACGCCATGGCATTCCGGAACTGCGACTCGGCTTCGGCGGACCGCCCCTGCTCCAATAGCGCGATCCCAAGATTGTTGTGTATTAGAGCATCGTTCGGACGGTATTCAAGGGCCCGCTTAAAATGGAATACCGCCGCAGTCTGCTGCCCCTGTGCTTGCAGGAGTCGCGCAAGATTGGTGTGGGTGGCCGCATGCCTGGGGTCAAGCGCCAAGGCACGGCGATACTGCGCCGCGGCTTCGGCGACATGGCCCTGGCATTGAAGAACGAGCCCCAGATCGCAGTGGTAGGCGGCGACATTGTCGCGAAACCGGATGGCCAGGCTGATGATGTCGACAGCCGCCCGATAGTTACCGGCCTGATAGGCGAGGAGGCCGAGTGCATGCAGACGATCGGGATGGAGCGCACCGCGACCATTGGGGGTGGCTGCGTCGGCCAACGCGCCGTCCCCGGGCAACGCGTTCGGAGCGTCCGGCGATAAACGGGGCATCGCCTATGCCGTCGCCAACGCGCGGTCTTCCAGCACCGCAATCAAAGGCCGAAGGTAGTCTTGGAGTGATGCCCGACGACCGATGCGGTTGCGATAGAGCGGCTGACGTACCTGGTTCTTGCTGGCCGTCCGCACGATACGCTGCGTGGCATGAAAACTCAGACAGGAGTCATCCCAGGCGAGACCGTAAAAACTGATGAGTCTCCGGGCCTGATCCTCAAGATCGGCGACCACTGTCTCATAATCAACCTTTATGAAGTGCGATGTCAGCCGGCCGAGTGCGCTGTAGATCAATCCCAGGCCGTGCTGTGCTTTTCCATTGCCGGGTTGCAGCGCTGCCGCCTGGGGGCAATATTCGAGCGCTTCCGCGCAGCGACCCAGCTTGCGCAGGCGCCCGGCATATTCCGTAAGGATCGCAACGTCGTCCGGGGCCAGAGCCCGAGCCTTCTCCAGCCCTTCCAAGGCATTTTCAAGCCGCCCGCGCCCAGTGTCGGCAAGTGCAGCGACGACATATGCCAGCGGATTTTCCGGCTGTCGCCCGATGGCACTCGTCGCATGATGAAGTGCGGCTTCAAAGTTGCCGCGTTCACCCAAGCCGCAGGCCAATCCACTGCGCGCCAATGCGCTGTCCGAATCCAGCGCCAACGCGAACCGATAGGCGTCACATGCAGCCTCAAGTTCCCCCCGCTGCTGCAGTGCCATTCCTAAATGAATGTGCCGTCTCGCCGTGATCTCTTCGCATGATCGTGCTGTCATAAGGGCGAGCCCGTGTCACCCATAACCCAACCGCTGCAGCCACGGCGCGGCCGCTTCGAAGAACAGATCCGTGGTCGCGGTGTCGAAATGCGCGCGCCAGTTGCCGTGCGTGCCGTTGCGGAAGAACGACGCACGATCTTCCGAACCTTGCGCGCGTCCGGCACTCAGCCGTTCGAAGCGCGCGGCGTCGCAACATTGCGCGATAGTTGGTGCATCCGCGGGCACGTCCAGAAATGACAGAACGTCGCGCAACACCGACGGCGCGCCATCCAGCAAGGCCTCATAACGTACCGTCAGCATCGCCCCCGGATTCGCGGCGGCAAAGCGTTCGGCATGGGCGATGTCGGCGGCCCATTCGCGCGCGAACATCGTGGCGTATTCGGCCATCGACGCGAATTTCGATTGCACCCAGGCGGGATTGGTCCGCAGGTTATGGAACCAGGCGGAAACCGCGCAGTCCCGCCCGTCGCGCACCACATGCAGGAACTTCGCCGCCGGAAAAATCGCGCGCAGCACGTCGAAATAGCGCACGTTGTCCGGTGTCTTCTCACCCACCGCGCATACCGCCGCGCTGCCGTCCCTGGCAAACGGCATCAGCAGCGCGGTCCCGACCAGATAGGCGAGGTCATCGGCGGTATAAAGAGGGAACCCATCGAGTTCGGAAAACACCGTCCGGTTCTTTTGCTCGATCTTTCGGTTGTGCGCGTCCAGGCAGCGCAGCAATCCGGTCGCCAGATGATTGGCGACGTGGCTCTCTCCCTTGCAGAGGATCTGCGGATGGGCGTCGAGCAGAAGCTGCAGCCAGGTGGTGCCGGATTTCATCGAGCCGCCGATGAAGAAGATCTGCGTGCCGGACAACGCGCCGATCTGCCGGTGCAGCGTTGCGAACATGCTCATGCGGCCGCGCGCTGCCGCTGACAGAGCATGTGTTCCAGATCCTGCCTGACCTGGGCGATCACCGCCGGCCATGCGAAAGGCCGCGCCTGCCGGTAGATCCGCATGGTGGGGTACCACGGGCTGTCCGCCCTGTCGTGCAGCCAGCGCCAGCAGCCGTCGTAGCGGGACAACAACCACACCGGCCGCCCCAGTGCCGCGGCCAGATGCGCCACCGCCGTATCGACCGCGATCACCAGGTCCAGCGTGGCGACCAGCGCCGCGGTATCGGCGAAGTCGCGCATTTGCTCCATGGCGTCGAACATTGGGAGTCCGTCGATCGCCGGCGCGGGACGGTCCTTCTGGAGGCTGATGAAACGGATCCCGGTCAACCCCGCGAGGCCCGCCAGTGCCGACGGTTCGAGCGAACGCCGGGCGTCGATCAGTCGCGCCTGCGAGTCGTCGAGGTTTGGCAGCCCGGCCCATGCCAGCCCGACCGCAGGTCCGTCGCCGGGCGGCAGGCGTTGGCGCCAGGCGGCAATCTGCGCGGTATCGGCTCGGAGATAGGCCGGCGCGGCCGGAACGGAGTGCAGCTCCGTGCCGAACGCCAGGGGGAGGCTGAGCAATGGGCAATGCTGGTCGAACGGCGGCAACGGGTCGTCACGCGACAGCACGGCCGAGATGCCGGGCAGGTCGGACAACAGGCGCACCAGGGGTGGCGGCGCCTGCAGCACCACGCGCCCGCCGCGCGCCGCCACGAGCGGCGCATAGCGGACGAATTGCAACGTATCCCCCAGCCCCTGCTCGGCGTGCAGGAGTATGGTTTGGCCGGCCAGCGGCTCGCCGTGCCACGGGGGCGCGGGAGAGCGCGGCGCGCGGCCGGTGCACGCCCAGCGCCATTCGTACTCCGCCCAGCCGGCGGCATAGTCCCCTGCCGCCAGCAAGGTCGTGGCACGATGGAAGCGGGCGGCGGCATGCACGGGTCCCGCTGCGGGCGAGGCCGCCACGGCGGCGTCGTGCGCCGACAGCGCCTGCTGGATGCGGCCCATCGCCCGGAGCGTGTTGCCCAGGCTGCTGAGCGCGCCGGCGTGGCGCGGGGCAAGGTGCAACGCCGCCTGGTACGCGGCGACCGCGCCCGCATGGTCCCCGCCGTGGTGCAGCGCCAGGCCGAGGGCGAGCCAAGCCTCCACCGATTCCGGAACCAGCCGCGTCGCGTCGGCGGCGACGGCACACGCCTGCTGCACCAGGCCAAGCCGCAGCAGAACATGGGACAGATTGACATAGGCCGGTCCGAACCCCGGCGCACAGCGCAGGCAGCGCAGCAATGTCTCGGCGCTGTCCACGACCGCGCCGGCCTGGAGTTGCGCGTTCGCCAGGTTGAACAATGCCGCGGGATGCGTGGGCCGCAGCCGCAGGCAGGCGGTGAAGGCCGCGATCGCCTCGGCAGCAGCGCCGCGGGCCAAACACGCGTTGCCAAGCTGGAACGCCGCGGCGGGGGTGTCGAACAATGGTTCGTGGTCCAACGACAGCAGACGGGCAGGCTATCGCGGGGAAGTTGATGGCCGGTTAATCGGAGACCTTCTTTTGCATTCGTTCGACCCGGCTCTGGTGCGGGTTGGCGGGGCAGGGATTCGAGGATGGCGTGGAAGGGAGCCTCGCAATCGGGCAACCGGCGCGGCACGGAAAGTGGCTTTAACAGTAGAGTCGAGGAGAGGCGCGGTGCCGCATGACGGTCCGTTTCCCCTCCCCGCTCATCAAACCGGACGTGCGGATCTCCCGCATCCGGCTTTCCGACTGGCTTCACGACATACTCACGACGTGGCGTCTTTCCGCCGCAGGTGTCGCAGTCTCGGCATGCCAAGCTCGCCGAATACCGCTTCCATGCTGAACGGCCCGATGCTCCGCGGGGGCATCTTGTGACGCCGGACCAGGAAGTTCCGCACACGGTCATACAGATGGGCTTCAATCGCCCGGTCCGTGACGTAGTGGGTTCCGGGACTGAAGTAGCCGCACCATCCCCGCAACAAACGGTTCAGCGTGCCGCCCACCTCTGCCCATGGCCCCTTGTTGCCCGGTACCAGGACTTCGCCCAGCTTGTCCTTCAGACGCTGCACACTCTTGTCCGACGGGCTCGCCCCGATGAACCACCGGCCTTGCTGGCGGTGGCAATGCGGGCCGAA
>Ga0335075_10000569_pt1 | contig 63874 bp, 48 predicted proteins | sample Lox_Sample_24_FD_206723 | JGI IMG/M metagenome (GOLD analysis project Ga0335075, IMG submission 206723) | Soil microbial communities from Loxahatchee National Wildlife Refuge, Florida, United States - Lox_Sample_2.4 | ecosystem: Environmental > Terrestrial > Soil > Wetlands | place: USA...
CGGCTGGGGCAACGACGCAGCAGGCCGCAGCGGGCGAACCGCCGGAGATGTCGCCCATCGGCCAGCTTTCGAGCGCAAACGAGCATAGCGGAACCCCGGCGCGGAGTGAGATTCAGGATCTGATCACCACGACGGAAAACGGGCTGAAAGGCATCAAGCGGTCATTGAACTCGGATGAGCAACTGACAGCGACACAAATTCGAACATTTCTGTCCAAGGCCAAGCAAGCTCTCGATCAGGATGACCTGGACGGCGCCAATACATTGGCGACCAAGGCCAAGGTGCTGCTGGATGAGCTGACGAAGGGATGAAGAGGCAGCTAACCAGCGATTAAAGGCTTATCAGCGGCTTTCTAAAGCTATCTTTCGCCCCATTTGAGCTTGGAGCGCAGCACGTCGAAGAAGCCCGAGGCGCGAAGCCTCACCAGCGTCACCGTGTACTTCGAGCGATGACAGCGGAGCTTGTCGCCAACCTTCATCAGAATTGCTTCCTGTCCGTCAACCGTGAGATACGTCTGATCTGGGACGCCGACGATGCTGAGCTCGATGTTCGCGTCTCCGCGGACGACCATAGGGCGCAGGGTGAGCAGGTGAGGGCAGACCGGCGAGATCACTAGAGCATCGACGTCGGGAAGGAGTATCGGCCCGTTGGCGGCGAGGGAGTAGGCTGTCGAGCCGGTGGGCGTAGAGATAATGACTCCATCGGCGCGAAAAGTGGCGGCGAGCTGGCCGTCCAGCTGGATGCGGAAGTCACCCATGCGGGCAATGGCGCCTTTGGCGACCACGACATCGTTCAAGGCCTCGTGCTCGACAAAAAGGGCGCCGTCACGCCACAGTTCGCTGTGCAACATCGAGCGGGAGTCGGTGGTGAAACAGTTCTGGCACCAGCCTTCCAGCGTCGTATAGAGGTCAGCGAGGCGGACTTCAGTGAGGAAGCCGAGGGAACCGAGGTTGACGCTGAGGATGGGGGTAGCGGTCCTCGCGAAGACGCGCGCCGCGGAGAGGAGGGTGCCGTCACCGCCAAGAACTACGACCAGGTCGGGTTTCTGGGCAGGCATTTCGCTGCGGGGAACAATGCGAGCCTGCTGGGTGTAATTACCGCTTACCGAGTCGAGGATCGGGTCCAGATCGTGACTCTTCATCCAGAGGATGAGGTTCGGTAGAAGCTCGAAGAGCTCTTCTTTTTGCGGCTTTGCGATGATGGCAACCGTACGCATCACTGAACAGTGTACTCAAGGCTGATGGTACTGATATCCAAGCCTGTCGAGGTGCAAGATTAAGACCTTTTAACAGGCCTTGTCTTTCCCCGGATCTCAGATCAGGGCTTGCTTCGATGAGCGTGGAGGAGAAATTCGCGGTTTCCCTCGGTTCCGAGGATTGGCGAGTCGATGACTTCGGTGGCTTTTCCTCCCACTTCGGCGACACAGGCTCGGATACGATCGATGGCAAGTTGATGTGCGGCGGGGTCCCGGACGATGCCGCCTTTGCCGACGTGCTCGCGTCCGGCCTCAAATTGCGGCTTGATGAGAACAACCATTTCGAGCGGCGCAGCCCCGGAACCAAGGGCGTTGATGACGGCAGGCAGGACGAGGGTAGCGGAGATGAAGGAGACGTCCATGGCAAGGAAGGCAATGCCAGGGGGAAGATCTCCGGGGTTCAGATTGCGGGCGTTGGTGCGCTCCATGAGGGTCACACGGGGGTCGCGCCGCAGGGTGTCGGCAATTTGTCCGTAACCGGTGTCGATGGCGAGGACGCGGGCGGCTCCGTGCTGGAGCATGCAGTCGGTGAAGCCTCCGGTAGACGCTCCGACATCGAGACAGAATCGGCCGGCGAGGTCGATATTCCAGTGATCCAGCGCGGCTTCGAGTTTGAGGCCGCCGCGGCTGACGTAGCGGAGATCCTGGCCAAGCAGGCGCAGCGCTGCGGTTTCCGGGACGCGGTGGCCGGGTTTGTCGATTTTCTGCTCGTCAACCAGAACACGACCGGCGAGGATGATGGCCTGAGCACGCTCGCGAGTCGGGGCAAGTCCCCGCTCTACGAGCAACTTATCGAGCCGCAGCTTCATCTCCGGGCCCCATTTTGCGGAATTGCAATTGAACTCAAGCTGATTCGGCCAGCGGCTTATCGGCATCATAGAATACCGTTGGACCTAAGAGCATGCCCCACGACCCACCCAATCCAAATGTCGAGGCTGCGCGTTCTTCTCACAGAACCACGGAGAATATGAACGAGGCAGACGATGCGGGCCTGTTGACGCGGATTCGATCCGGCGAGCCGGAAGCGATGTCTGACCTGTTCGACCGTTATGGGACGATGGTCTACTCCGTCGCGCTACGGGTATTGCGCGATGCCAGTGAAGCCGAAGATGTAATGCAGGAGACTTTTGTGCAGGTCTGGAAGAATCCCGGCGCTTTTGTGCCAGGGAAGGGCTCGCTTGGGGGCTGGCTCGCGGTAACGGCGAGAAACCGGTCGATCGATATACTCCGCAAGCGGCGTCCAACCGACCCTGTGGAGATGTTTGCCCTGCCGTCGTCGGCGAACCTGGCGGGCGAGGCGGAGCGGAATTCCCTTCTTGGAAAGATCCGGGGCGTGATGGGGTTGCTGCCGGACGAGCAGAGGAGACCTCTTGAGCTTGCTTTTTTTGAAGGACTGAGCCATTCGGAAATCGCCGCAAAGACGGGAGACCCGTTGGGTACGGTGAAGACGCGAATCCGCCTCGCGCTAAACACAATCAGAAAGGCATTAACGGTTTGAGCACGAAGCCGCACATCCCGCAGGAAGACCTGACGCTCTACGCCATGCAGGCGTTGACTGCTGAAGAGCAGAAGGCCGTGCAGGCACATCTGGATGTGTGCGCATTTTGCCGCGGCGCGCTCCTCGAAGCGCTGGCCGATGTGTCGGCGGTAGGGCTGAGTGTTGAGCAGCAGGCTCCCCCTGAGGGGGCGAAGCAACGGCTGATGGCGCGGATTGCGAACACGCCGCGGGTTACAGCTCCGGCCGCCCCCTGGCCGGCGGCGCCGCCTGTGCGAGAAGAAAGCAAGGCGGGCTTTGGATGGGGCTGGCTGGGATGGGTAGCGGCTTTGGTAATGCTGGCGGCCGCGGCTTATCTGGGTTATGGCAATCACAAGCTGCTGCAGCAGGTACGGGAGGACCGCGGGCAGATTGCGCGGCTGGCGGCGGGAGCGGATCGTGCGGAGGAGCTGACTGAGGCTCTGACGTCGCCGGCAGCAAAGCAGATGACGTTAACCGAAACCAAGCGGCCAGCACAGCCGGTAGGCCACGCAACCTATCTGCCGGCGCGGGGCGCGTTGATTTTCGTGGCGAGTAACCTGCGGCCAGTTCCAGAGAACAAAACCTATGAGCTGTGGCTGATTCCCGCGAATGGCAAGGCTCCCATGCCGGCGGGATTGTTCAGGCCGGACGCCAGCGGGAGCGCGTCGGTGGTTCTGCCGACGCTGCCGCAGGGAGTAGAAGCCAAGGCTTTCGGCGTGACCATCGAAGAGGCACAGGGTTCGACAACACCTACATTGCCGATCGTGATGGCCGGGCAATGAGGTGAGGCGGGCGCGACATTGCCCATTTTCTTTAATTTTCGACTACACTTGTCCGGTCTATGGCAAATACATCTTCGCGCTTTCCCCATCCCGTTACGCTGGCCGTCGATATCGGCGGCACGGGCATGAAAGTAATGGCTCTGGATGCCCGGGGCAATCCTCTAACCGAGCGGCTGCGCACGCCGACCCCCGATCCGGCGACGCCGGCTAGAATGCTCACCGAACTCGACAAGTTGCGGAAACAGTTGCCGAAGTGCGACCGCGTTTCGGTCGGCTTTCCGGGAGTGATCAAGCAGGGCAAGACGCTGACCGCGGCAAACCTGCATCCGAGCTGGGTGGGGTTTCCACTGCGAGGCACCCTTGAGAAGCGGTGGAGGCTGCCGGTTCATCTTGCGAACGACGCGGCAGTGCAAGGCTATGGCGCGATCAGCGGCCGTGGCGTGGAACTGGTGCTGACGCTGGGGACGGGACTCGGATCGGCTCTCTTTACCGATGGACATCTGTGCGCGGGGCTGGAGCTGGGGCATCATCCATGGCAGAAAGGTAAGACCTATGAGGATTACCTGGGGCGCCGAGGGTTGAAGAAGCACGGCAAGAAGCGCTGGAACGGATATCTGCGAGCAGCTATTGAGCAAACATCGAAAACGTTCAACTGGGACCGGCTATATCTGGGCGGAGGCAATGCGAAGGAGATTAACTTCACGCTGCCCCCGTATGTCTCGACGGTTTCGAACGAAGACGGACTGTTCGGCGGAGTCGCTCTCTGGCGATACCAGGTCTAGGCGATCATTGATGCTCGGGCAGAGGATAGACGATGAGGGCACCGTCGTCGAGGACGGCGACGGATTTTCCGTCCGGTGACAGCTCGAATCGGCTGAAGAAAGGCGAGCCGGGCTTCTCGAAGAGAAATCGCTTCGAATCCACCTCCTCTACAACGAAGCGCCGTTCGGCAAGGCAATTTTCACATACTGCGGATGCGTAATCGAGGCCGAAGCGGGCGCCGTCGGACGAGATGCCGGCGATGTCACGGACGTTGAACATCGCACCGGGACTGGGCAGAAGGGTCTTCGAACCGTCGGGCCGCACGATGAAGACCTGCGAATTATGGAAGAAGCCTTTTCCCTGACGGGATATGAGCAGATGTGTTGCGTCAAGGAAGCCGATCGGGTGGAGGGCCACAGGTTTTGCTGTTTCCTCGTAAGACCACGGCACACCGTCGGGCCGCAGGAAATTGGCGTCGGGTGTGACGACGAGTATCTTTGTGCAAGAGAAATCGGACTTGTCGTGGCAGAGAACACCGGCAAGGCGTTCGTCGCCCGGGGTCCAGTCTTCGACCTGGTTGATCTCGGTTGACTGGTCGATAGAAATGGTGGTGAGCAGTTTCAGCGGGCTGGCTGTATAAAACTCAAAGCCGCGGCCATCCGCGGTGAGCAGCGGAATTGTACGGCGGGCAGGCGTGACGTAGAGCCCCTTGGGTTTTTCGGCAAGCTCTCCGGTTTCCACAGTCTGAAGATGGTCATCGAGAAAGTCGAGCCTGCTTCCCTTCCAGAGAACAACCATGTGCCCGGGACCGGCGAAGAGGGTGAGATCTCCTTCGATCAGCCAGTCGCGGCTGGCGATTTTCGCACCGGTCTTATCAAAGACGACAGCCCTGAGATTGACGGTGTCGGAGCCGCCCTTGAAGGTACAGGGCGGGTTGGTTGTGAAGGCTACCAAGATGCGGTGGTCATCGAGCCAGAAAAGGCGGGTTCCTGCGAGGTGCATGTGAATGCAGGTGAATGAGCGGCCGGCGTTGAAGAAGCCCTTAGGGAGACCGAATGGCTGCAGGGGGATCACCAGCGGCCTGGGCCGGTCTTCAGCGTAAACGCCGTGCGAGAGCGAAAGACAGATGAGAAGAAAGAACAAGGCCACGAAAAAGATCCGATGTCTTGCCGCAAGCATTGTGCTGTCTCCCCGTGGTATCGTCTTCGCGCGGCCGATGGAATCAATAAGACGGTTTAACGCATCGCCCAATATCTTTCAAGGATGTACGCGATCTCGTAGATGACAGCGAAAACGGCGAACGTTGCGTGATACCAGGCTTTTCTGATCCAGATGGCGAGCAGACTGAGGACAAGATAGGTTGCGGTGCGGATCGCGTAAGCAGGCCCCAGCCAGTGGAAGTAATCACGGCCCTTGATGAGCCCGTCGGCGATGTCGGCGACGAACAGGAGGGCCATTACGGCGAAGATCCAGTGGTGGCGGGAGTAGTAATAGCCTTTGAAGCCGTCATATTCTCCGATCTGGTCGGGAAAAAACAGCGAGCAGAGAAGATAGAGAAGGATCGCATAGATGGCGACGAAGAAATAGATGGGGAAGGTCCACTCATGGACCTTCACCAGATTGAATTCCCACCACCAGAAATGGATGAGATACAGGAAGAGGAAAAGTATCCAGACCAGGTGTACCCAGTAGACGCGATATCGGCGTGGATGCTGGACAATGAGCGCCACTCCGCGAAGCAAATGGGCCACGGAGAGACCCACGATCATTCCAAAGAGCACTCTGACGTGAAGGTAAAAGTCCATCGTCTTCAGGCCCTCCCCGAAAGCCGAGCCGGGCGTTTGATTCCAGGTCAGGACATCAGGGTTCGGAGGTATCGATAGCTTGACCTGATGCTGTCGATCGGGTTGCCCGGCGTCTGATCCTGCTCGACAAAGTAGTATTCAATTCCCATGCCGCGTGCGGTGTCGAGGACAGCCTTCCAGTTGACGCTGCCATGACCGACTTCGGTGAAGTGGGATGAGGACTCATTCATGTCATTGGAGGGCGGGAACCCGGGCTTGCGATCCTTGAGATGGAGCATACGGACGCGGTGGCCCAGTCGATGCAGCATGTCGACGGGATCAAGGCCGGCCTGGGTGATCCAATAGCAATCCATTTCGAAGAAGACGAGGTGCGGATCGGTTTCGTCGAGCAGGACCTGATAGCCGGTTTTATCTCCATAGGGCTTGAATTCGTAGTCGTGATTGTGGAATGCGAAGCGCATGCCAAGATCGGCGACCTGTTTGCCCCATTGATTGAATTGCTTTGCCGCGGCGCGGAAACCGGTGATCGATGTCCACTGCGATTTCGGCAGCATCGGGCAGACCATCCAGTTCAGGCCGAGCTGCTTGGCATAATCGAGCTTGCCTTCCAATCCGTCGTAATCAAAGTGACCGCTGGGAACACTGAGGCCAGCGTCGTCGATCATGTGGCGCAGCTCTTTCGCAGGGTGCTTGTAAACCGTCGGGAAGGCTTCGACCTCCTCATAGCCGATCGCGTGAATCTGCTTGAGGATACCGGGCAGAGGGTCCTTTTCAATAAGGCCGCGTACAGTGTAGAGCTGCACGCCGAGAGGCTGGTGCAGTGTTGGTAAGCCGGGCTTATTCTGCAATGCCAGCGCGGGTAGTGCGGCAGCTGACGACTTGAGGAAGTTTCGACGGGTGAGCATCACGCCACCCATAATACTCAATCGGGGAAGTTATGCATCACACCGAGGTTTTTTGTTCCCTCACTCGTTACCTATGGGCAGCCAGAAGGTAAACTGCGCGCCGTGAGCCGGAGGGCTCAGGACGTCGATGCCGCCGCCGTGCGCGTCAAGAATGGCTTTGACGATAGCAAGCCCCATTCCAGTGCCAGAGATACGCTCCCGTTGTCTGCGACCACGGTAGAACTTGCGGAAGATCAGGGGCTTCTCAAACTCTTCGATGCCCTGTCCGAAGTCTTCCACAGTGACAAGGAGGCGGCTGCTTTCGATGCGGGCGGCAATTCTGAGAGGCGAACCGACGGGGGAGTATTTGACGGCGTTTTCGATGAGATGGTGCAGCACGCGACGGACAAGCCTGCGATCAAGACGGATGGAGGGCATGGTCTCCGGTATCTGTATTTCAACTGCCCGGTCGATAAGGACAGGCTGAGCTTCCTCAAGCGCAAGACTGATGATTTCGTGGATGTTTTCCGGGCGCGCCTGGACATGGATACCAGCGGCGTCAAGCTGCGCCATCTCGATTGCCTGACCTATCAGGTGGTCAAGGCGCGCACTCTCCTCGTCTACCACGGTATACATCTCGGTGCGCTGGGACTCGCTCATCTGCGGTTGACTGACGAGGGTGGTTGCAGCGGCGCGTATTGAAGTGAGCGGGGTGCGCAACTCATGGGTGACGGAATCCAGCAAAGCGGTGTGAAGGCGCTCACTTTCACGGGCAGCCTCCATATGGCTGGTGCGCTCGAGCGCCTCGGCACGTTCAAGGGCAATGGCGACGAGGGTTCCGATCGCCTCGTAGATATTGCTCGACTGAGCATCTCCCCGAATGGCCATTGCCCCGAGTGAGCGCATGCCAAGGACAAGAGGCACAACATGCATGCCATCAACAATCGAAACCACGGGCTCGGGAGCTTCGGCAATGTTTTTGAGCTCCAGCAAAGGGACAAGCTCATAGTTCGGGTCGGAGAAATATGCCGCGTCCCCATTACGAACGTAGAGAAAAACGGCACGAAACCCGAAGATGGCGGCAGCAATCGAAGGAGTAATGCGCGCAACGGTCGTCAGATCGTCGTGCAGAAGAAGTTCCTGGCTGAACTCATACAGATGCTGCACTTCACGGCGGCGGATCTCGGCCAACTCGGCTTCACGACGCGCGCTGGTGGAAAGGTGGCTGACGAGGAAGCTGGCGCAGAGAAAGACGGCGAGAGCAACCACGTTTTGGGGATCGAGGATGGTAAGGGTTCCGACGGGAGGCAGGAAGAAGAAGTTGTAAAGAGCAGCACAGAGAAGCGAGAGGTAGAGAGAATATCCGAGAGGCAGCCTTGAGGCCGCAATGAGGATGACGACCAGAAAACTGAGCGCCACGGTCGTCTGGTTTACGTGCAGCACAAGCCGGAAGAACGTTGTGAGAGCAAATGCCAGCAGCGTGAAGCCGGAGCCCCTAAACAGAACCCTGCGCATCCTGGCTGTATTCTTTTCCATGACAGGGGCGATGATACAGAAGGACAGCAAATGGCGGAACGCATACTAGTCGTCGACGACGAAACACAAATTACACGGGTGCTGCGCACCGCTCTCGCGGCGCAGGGATACGATGTGCGCGCGGCGAACGATCCCGAAGAGGGACTGCGCACCTTTGAGGAATGGGCTCCCGATCTGCTGATTACAGACCTGATGATGCCGGGAATGACGGGAGTTGAATTGTGCCGCATGGCTCGAAAACTCAGCAAGGCGCCGATTCTTGTTTTGTCGGTCCGCGATCAGGAACGTTCGAAGATCGAAGCCCTGGATGCAGGGGCGGATGACTATGTAACCAAGCCCTTCGGAATTCAGGAGTTGCTGGCACGGGTCCGGGCACACCTGCGGCGGGCTCCGGAGCGGGTGACGGATGCGCCGATCGAAGTGGGAGATTTTGTCATCGACATCGGCGCCCACTCGATTTTGTTGCGCGGGCAACCGATTCACCTGACGCCGAAGGAGTTCGACCTGCTGCTGCTCTTCGCGCGGAATGCAGGCAAGGTGCTGACGCACCGGGCGTTGCTTACAGCGGTGTGGGGCGCCCAGTCGGCGCAACAGCCGGAATATTTGCGAGTATTTGTGGGACAGTTGCGAAAGAAACTGCAGGGCGATGAGAAGAAAGAGTATATCCAGACAGAGCCCTGGGTGGGATACCGGTTTATTCCCGATGGCGTTTCAAATTAATGTGGCTCCGAATCCATCTTTACATCTCCCTTACGAATTCCTTATCGGCGGTTTAGTGCCCTGAAGGTTAACTAGGAATAGTGCGTTTCAAGGGCCGGCGCTTACTGAGACAGCCGCGATTTGAACGGACTCAACCGACAGCGATTGCCAGCTTAATTCCAGGAAGGTACGGACCGAGAGCAAGCAATCCTGCGGGGGCGGGGGAGCAGAAGATGTCTGATTTGCTGATGATGGTCTTTACGGCACTGTTTTTTGTTCTTGCGATTGCGTACGTGAGGGCCTGCGAGCACCTGAGATAGATATCCAAGAAACGACACTATGCATATCACGACTGTCATTGTCATCATTCTCACCGTCCTGCTGCTCGGGTACCTGGTAGCGGCTTTGTTGTATCCGGAGAGGTTTTGAATGACCCCGAACGGATGGCTGCAATTTCTTATTTATTTTGGGCTGCTGGTTCTGCTGATGCGCCCGCTGGGCATCTACATGGCCCGCGTATTCGAAGGCCAGAGGACATTCGCGGACCCGATTTTCAAGCCGCTGGAGAGACTACTCTACCGGCTTTGCGGGATCAACGCGGAAGAGGAGATGAACTGGCGCGAGTATACGGCCTCAATGCTGCTGTTCAGCTTCGTGTCCCTGATTCTGACTTACGTGATTGAGAGGGCGCAGCACTATCTCCCCTGGAATCCGCAGGGCCTGGGCGCAGTTCCACCGGCGCTGGCGTGGAATACGGCGGCCTCCTTCACGACAAACACAAACTGGCAGGCTTACGTGCCGGAAACCACCATGAGCTATTTCACGCAGATGGTGGGTCTGGCGTATCACAACTTTTTGAGCGCGGCGGTGGGCATTGCGGTAGCTATCGCACTGGTCCGGGGCGTGGCGCGGCGGCAGGCAAAAACGCTCGGCAACTTCTGGGTGGATACAACACGCGCAATTCTCTACGTGCTGGCTCCGATTTCACTTGTCCTGGCGTGTGTGCTAGTGGAGCAGGGCGTCGTTCAGAACCTGAAGCCCTATGCGCAGGCACAAACTCTGCAGCATGCCAGCCAGCCGCAAACAATTGCGGAGGGGCCGGTTGCGTCGCAGGAAGCCATCAAGATGCTGGGGACCAATGGCGGCGGCTTTTTCAACACCAATAGCGCACACCCGTTCGAGAACCCGACTCCGTTGACGGACTTTCTGGAGATTCTCGCGATTTTTCTCATTCCCTCAGCGCTGACGGTAACGCTCGGGAGGATCACGGGATCGCCAGGGCATGGATGGGCAATATTCGCGTGCATGACATTGCTGTTCGCAGTCGCAGTGGTGAGCATTTACGCGGCGGAGTCGCGGCCGCATCCCCTTCTCCACGGAGTGGATCAGCGCACGACTGCACTGCAGGCAGGAGGCAACGAAGAAGGCAAAGAAGTGCGATTCGGTATCGCCGACTCTGCGCTGTTCGCCGCCGCTACCACGGATGCCAGCTGCGGCGCAGTCAACAGCATGCATGATTCATACACACCGCTGGGCGGAATGGTGGTGCTGGCAAACATCATGCTGGGCGAGATTGTCTTCGGCGGCGTCGGTTCGGGGCTCTACGGGATGATGATCTACGTGGTGCTCTCGGTCTTTATCGCGGGCCTGATGGTGGGCCGAACTCCGGAGTACCTTGGCAAAAAGATCGAGGCATTCGACGTAAAGATGGCCATGCTTTACGTGCTGATCTTCCCGCTTCTGATCCTGGTATTTACGGCGCTCTCGCTTCTCTGCCCCGCGGGTCTCAGCGGCATTAGCAACCCAGGTCCGCATGGATTAAGCCAGATTCTGTATGCGTTCACGTCGGCGGCAGGTAACAACGGGTCGGCATTTGCGGGGATCAATGCCAACACGAACTGGTTCAACATCAGCCTGGGGTTCACGATGCTGGCGGGGCGGTTTTTGATGATGGTTCCGATGCTGGCGATAGCGGGAAATCTGGCGCTCAAGAAGAGCGTGCCTCCCTCGCCCGGAACGTTTCCCGTGAACTCGTCTCTGTTCACGATCCTGCTTACGAGTGTGATTTTGATTGTTGGTGCGCTGACGTTTTTTCCAGCGCTCAGTCTTGGACCGATTCTCGAGCACCTGCAGATGCATCATGGAGTGCTCTTTTAGGAAGCAGAAAAGATCATGACAGAAGGGCAAAGTCTCTGGAATCCGGCCATCTTTCGCCAGGCGGTAGTCGACGCTTTCAGGAAGCTCGATCCGCGGTTGATGGTGAAGAATCCGGTCATGTTTGTGGTGGAAGTGGGGAGTGTGCTGACCACGGCCCTGTTGATTCAGGATGCCGTCGCGCACCGGCCGATTGGCTTCAACCTGCAGATCACGCTGTGGCTGTGGTTCACCGTGGTCTTCGCCAATTTTGCCGAAGCGATGGCAGAGGGACGCGGCAAAGCTCAAGCCGACACGCTGCGCAAGGCGAAGGGCGAAACCATGGCCTTTCGCTATAAGAGCGACGGTACGGTGGAAGCGGTTTCAAGCTCACAGCTCCGCGCGGGAGACATTATCAAGGTCGAGGCGGGACAGTTCATCGCCGGCGACGGTGAAGTGATCGAAGGTGTGGCGTCGGTGGATGAGTCGGCGATCACAGGTGAATCGGCGCCGGTGATCCGCGAAGCAGGGGGCGACCGCTCGGCGGTCACCGGTGGAACGCGTGTGCTGTCCGACTGGATCCGGATAAGGATTACGTCGAATCCTGGGGAGACATTTCTTGACCGCATGATCGCGCTGGTAGAGGGCGCGAAACGGCAAAAGACTCCGAATGAGATCGCGCTGAGCATTCTGCTCTCAGGGCTGACGATCATCTTTCTGCTCGCGGTTACAACACTGCAGCCTTTTGCGATCTATTCAACTGCACCGCAGACGATCTTCGTGCTGGTGTCCCTGTTGGTGTGCCTGATTCCCACGACGATAGGCGGACTGTTGTCGGCGATCGGCATTGCGGGAATGGACAGGCTGGTGCAGTACAACGTGCTGGCGATGTCGGGCCGCGCGGTGGAGGCGGCGGGCGATGTAAACACGCTGCTTCTCGACAAGACAGGCACGATCACGCTGGGCAACCGCCAAGCGACGGAGTTCTTCCCGGCTCCGAATGTCAGTACGGAGAGGCTGGCGGATGCCGCGCAGCTTGCGTCGTTTTCAGACGAAACCCCGGAGGGCCGGTCGATTGTGGTTCTGGCGAAGGAGACCTACAACCTGCGGGGACGCGACCTGACTGGCATGCGGGCAGAATTTGTACCGTTCAGTGCACAGACGCGGATGTCGGGAGTAGATCTTCCGGGGCTGCAAATACGCAAAGGATCTGCGGATGCGATTGCGAAGTTCCTTGAAGAACAAGGCTCGAGCATGCCGCGCAAGGTGAGCGACAAAGTTGAGGAGATCGCGCGTCTTGGAGGAACACCGCTGGTGGTGGCTGAGAACTCTACGGCACTCGGAGTGGTCTACCTCAAGGACGTGGTCAAGGGCGGTTTGAAGGACCGGCTGACCCGGCTGCGGTCGATGGGCATCCGCAGCATCATGATCACCGGCGACAATCCCCTGACCGCGGCTGTGATTGCGCGCGAGGCCGGTGTGGATGATTTCCTGGCCGAAGCCAAGCCGAAAGACAAGATGGACCTGATCAAGCGCGAGCAGAGCAAGGGCAAGCTGGTGGCGATGACAGGCGACGGCACGAACGATGCTCCGGCGCTGGCACAGGCGGATGTGGGCGTGGCAATGAATACCGGCACGCAGGCTGCGAAAGAGGCCGGAAACATGGTGGACCTGGATTCGAATCCCACAAAGTTGATTGAAATTGTCGAGATCGGCAAGCAGTTGCTGATGACGCGAGGAGCGTTAACGACCTTTTCCATCGCGAATGATGTCGCCAAGTATTTCGCTATTATTCCGGCGATGTTCGCCGGAGTGTTCCCGGTGCTGGGCGCTCTGAATATCATGAGGCTGTCGACTCCACACTCGGCGATTCTTTCTGCGGTGATCTTTAATGCGCTGATTATCGTCGCGCTGATTCCTCTGGCACTGAGGGGTGTGAAGTATGCTCCGATGTCGGCGGCGGCTCTGCTGCGGCGCAACCTTGTGATTTATGGGCTCGGCGGCCTGATCGTACCGTTCATCGGAATCAAGATCATCGACGTGATACTAACAGCGCTACGGCTGGCGTAAGGCATGTGGACGGAAGGAATTTGAGATGATTTCAACCCTGAAGGTGGCAATCCGATTCACGCTGATAACAGCGGCTGTGCTGGGCTTGATTTATCCGTTGACCATGACCGTGCTCGCTCATACTTTCTGGCGTGACAAAGCCGATGGACAACTGATCACCCGGCAGGGACACGTGGTGGGCTCGGCAATCATCGGGCAGAGCTTCACGAGCGACAACTATTTTCACGGACGGCCTTCGGAAGCGGGCAACGGGTATGATGCGGCTAACTCCAGCGGCTCGAACCTGGCGCAGTCAAACAAGAAGCTTGTCGATCGCATTGAAAGCGACGTTGCCACATATCAGAGTTCGGCTCCGGGGCAGCCAGTGCCCATCGACCTTGTAACGGCGTCGGCATCAGGGCTGGATCCGGATATTACTCCGGCAGCGGCACTCTATCAGGTCGACCGCGTGGCTGAAGCCCGGCACATGAGCAACGAAGCGGTAAGGCAACTCGTTCTGGCGCATGTTGAGGGACGTCAATTCGGGGTGCTTGGGGAACCGCGGGTGAATGTGCTGGAATTGAATCTTGCACTCGATGATGCCGCCGGGAAATAAAGCCGCGGCTTACTTCTAACCGCCAAGAATCTCACCCAATACCCTGGCTGCGCGACGGAGTTCTTCTTCGCGGGTAAGACAATCGGGACAGAGGCGGAGCGATTCGCCGCGAGCATCACAGATAATCCCCTGACTCTCGAGCAGGCGCGGCATTTGTGTTGCGTCGGCGAGGCGAATGGCGAGGAAAGCTCCATGAGCAGCATCACCTCCGACTACGGAACTGATTCCGGCATCGTTGAGGTATTCGCGTAGTACGGCAAGCTGGTGCAGGCTGTAGGCGCGAAGGCGTTCGACTCCCATCGCCAACGTGAACTGCTGCCCGCTACGCGCCTGATACCAGGCAAGGACGGGCGGCGTGCCTTCGAGGAAGGCGTCGCCTCCTGATTTGAGCAGGGGTGGTTCAGAGCGCTGATAGGCGAACTCGTCGGCGTTGGCAAACCAGCCGGTATCGAGGGGGCGCAGGCCATTCTCGAGCGCGTGCGGGGCGATGTAGAGAAATGCGGCTCCGGGACCCCCGCGGAGATATTTGTAACTGCCTCCGATCATAAAGTCGCAGGAGATCCGTACTGCGTCAACAGGAATGACCCCGATGGCGTGGTAGGAGTCGACGAGAAGACGCGCGCCGCGCCGGCGGGAGGCGGCGGCGAGCTGGTCGAGCCCCTCGATGACCTGGCCGGTCATGAACATGACCTGAGAGACAACCACAAGGTCGGCGCCCTGGTCGAGAGCCGCAATCAAGGGCTCAACGCTGAAGTTATTCTGCGCATCGGGTTCGATCCATCGCACTTCGATGCGTCCGAGCGCGGCGTACTGCTTGAGGATCACATCGATCGAATCAAATTCTCCCCGCGTAGTTACTACGATTGGTTTGCCCGGCAGAGCGTTCAAGACAGCTCGGAGACCTTGACCGGCAGATGTCCGGGGGACAATGCAATCGGGACGAGGGGCGTTGATGAGTGAGGCAATTCGAGCGCGGAGGGCTTCGCGCTCATTGAGCCAATCATCCCAGGCGTCCCCGAGTTTTTCGTACCAGAGCGTTGTGGCTTGGGCGATGTCATCGGTCATGAGATCGAGCGGCCGGCCGAGGGAGTGATTCGCCAGATAGACGCGATCGGTAGAGAGGACACGGGAAAAGAGCGGGGCTATGTGGCGTTCAATCGCAGCTTCGCGAAGAGAAGTAGATCCGAGAGAGGCAACTGCCTGCCGGATGCGAGGATTCATTTCTGCGCCAGCCCGGTGCGGACGGCCAGCAATTCCGGGAAGAACGTCAGATCGAGGGCCTGCCTGAGGAAGGCCACCCCGGACGATCCGCCTGTTCCCTGCCGGAAACCTATAATTCTTTCCACGGTCTTCATGTGGCGGAAGCGCCAGAGCTGGAAATACTCTTCGACGTCGACGAGCTTCTCGCACATCTCGTAGGCATCCCAGTGTTCGCGAGGATTTTCGTAAATACGCTGGAAGACGCGGACCAGGCTCTCGCTCCTGTGGTGCGGCTCGCTCCAATCGCGGTCAATGCATTCGCGGGGAATAGCCAGGCCGCGGCGCGCGAGGTGCAGAAGGAATTCGTCATAGAGACTGGGGGCGCTGAGGGCAGTTTGCAGATCATCGTGAATCGACCGATCGTGCTCAAAAACACGCAGAGCGTCACGGTTCTTGTTGCCGAGAAGGAACTCAAGCTTGCGGTACTGCCATGACTGAAAACCGGAGGCGTGGCCAAGGACACCGCGGAATTCCATATATTCCGACGGGGTGAGGGTTTCAAGGACCGCCCACTGGTCGAAGAGCTGCATCTGGATGAGCTTGGCCCGGGAAAGGATCTTGAAACAGGGATCGAGCTGGTCGTGCTGCACGAAACGGATCGCCGCGGAGAGTTCATGAATGAGCTGCTTGATCCAGAGTTCCGAGACCTGGTGCTGGATAATGAAGAGCATTTCGTCGTGATGCGGCGGATTTGACAACGGTCGCTGCTGAGCCAGCAACTCGGGCAGGCACAGGTAGCCGGAATAAGTAAGCCGACCGGCAAAGTCGGTTACGATTCCGGGTTCGAGCGGTCTCTGATTTTCGTCCATCTCTTTCCTTCAGCTTACGGGAGCGGGCATGAAAATGCCCGGCGGAATTTACGCATAACCGCCGGGCCAGGGAGGCATACTTCCCTCAGGAAAACGTTCCAGCCTGACGCGTTGACAATACGATTGTCAATGACGATTGCAATAATTTGTGGCCGGTATGGGCAATTGTCGGGCTGTGCACGATCTTTGCGCGAGATTACACGGTTCGACCAGTGGCGGAGTGTTCCCGTTGGCGCATCTGGTTATAATCGCTCGTAACGCCATCCCTCAGGCGACGAGATAGCAGGAGATACTCCCGGATGTATGAGGTTCCCACCACACCTGTGCTTGTGGTCGACGGCCCCCGCGAAAGTCAACGCGAAATCACGCATGCTCCGTACACTGTGGGCCGGCAGCCGGGGAGCGACATCCTGCTCGAAGACGCATTTGTCTCGCGGAGGCACGCCGAGATCCTGTTCGAGAACGGCTCCTTCTACATCGTGGACCAAGGGAGTAAACACGGGACGTATCTGAACGGTACCCCGGTCCAGCGGCACAAGCTCTCAAATAACGACGCTGTCCATTTTGGCAAGCCCGATGGCCCGTTTATCCGGTTCGGAGTCCGGTCAGCACAGTCGAGCTCCACATTGCGCGAACTGCTTGGCCCGCTGAAAGCCGACTCCTCACCGAACACCGCGATTGAGAAGCTGAGCTGGCTGCTGGAAGCCAACCGGAAACTCAACAGCGAGGGCGCGGTAGATCAGATCCTCACCGCGCTTGTGGAAACTACGCTTGCCCTGACTAAGGTCGAACGCGGATACGTGATGTTGCGTGATTTATCGAGCGGCAGTTTGAAACTAACCGTCGGACTGGACAGCAAGGGCAGGCTGCTCAATGACGATTCAACGATCTCACACAGCGCGATCAAGCAGGCGATTCAGGGCGCGGCTGATTTCATTGTCACGGATACGTTGAGCGCAGAGACGGGCGTTCGCTCCGAGAGCGTGATCGCACAGAATATCCGCACTGTTATCTGCATTCCGCTGCGCAGCAGGCGTAATGTTGCCCGTTCGGGACGCGGTGAGATATTGGGCGTGCTCTATCTTGACAGCCGTTTGACACCAGGCCACCTGACAAAAGTCGACAACGATCTGCTGAGGACGATCGCTGCGGAGGCGGCAGCACTGGTAGACAATGCACAGCTGGCCATCGCTGAAGAGAACGCGCGACGGGTTCAGGAAGAACTGGACATAGCGCAGCGCATCCAGCAAAGCCTGATGCCACGGGAGCTCCCGGATATTCCTTACGCGAATATTTCAACGCGATTTGTTCCGTGCAAGGAGGTTGGGGGGGACTTCTATGACGTAGTAGCGTCGGGCGATCACCTGCACGTGGTAATTGCGGATGTTTCCGGCAAAGGGGTGGCGGCAGCGATGCTCGCGCAGACGCTGCAGGGCATGGTGTACGCGCAGATGCTTGCGGATCAGCCACTGGACATGATTGCGAAGATGCTCAACCGCTTCATCTGTGTGAAGGACGTCGGTAAGTACGCGACGATGATTGTCCTTCGTCTGGATCGCAATGGTTGCCTTGAATACATTAATTGCGGCCAGGTGCATCCTTTGCTTTGGACTCCGACGGGTATTGTGCGCCTGACGGAATCGAACTTCCCTGTTGGCCTGCTGGAAGACGGAGCTTTCAAGTCCCACACGGCGAAGATGGAACCGGGTACCCGGCTGCTGGTAGTGACTGACGGAGTGACCGAGGCGGAGGATGAACAAGGAGACTTCTTCGGTACGCAGCGCATGGAAGAAGCATTCGAGAACAGTAAGAATCTCGAGGAGATTGTCGAAATCCTTTCGTGCTTCTGCGGGTCAGCCGCGGCGAACGACGACTGCACGATGGTCGAGATCGCTTTCCGTTGAACCGCGGCCCGGCGATCGGCCGATCATGTGCGCAGTACGTAGAAATGCTGTAGTTTTTCTCCATGCGCTCTGCGATTTTTCTTTTCCTGACAATTGGGATTTCGGCCTTCGGACAGACGGTCCAGCAGCCACCGAACTACCTAGCTGAATCTATCCGCAGCCTCGATCGCTACCGCGAGACGATGATTCCGGTCTACATGAACGACTTCGGCCAACTGGGCCGGTATCGCGAGGCCAATGCGGCGCTTGGCGCGCCTGCACCGGGAGAGCGGAGAGTGATTTTTTTCGGCGATTCGATCACGGATGGTTGGCAACTTGACAAGTATTTTCCGGGAAAGGGATACATCAATCGCGGGATCAGCGGACAGACGACGTCGCAGATGCTGGTGCGCTTTCGCGAGGATGTGATTGCACTACATCCAGCGGCTGTCGTGATCTTAGCCGGCACCAACGATATCGCCGGAAATACCGGGGCTATCTCGGTGGAGGACATCGAAGACAACTATACGTCGATGGCGGAGCTGGCGCACGCGAACGGTATTTCTTTGATCTTTTCGTCGGTAACACCGGTAAACGACTACACACCGCAATCGCAGAATTTCTTTGCGCAGCGCGATCCTGAAAAGATTCTGGCGCTGAACGAGTGGCTCAAGAGCTACTGTTCGGCAAAGGGGCTGACTTACCTCGACTATTTCTCCGCGATGGCGGACGAACATGGGCTACTGCGAAAAGATCTGGCTGCAGACGGGCTTCATCCGAACGATGCTGGTTACCAAATCATGGCACCGCTGGCGGAAGCAGCGGTGGAGGAGACTCTGAAGCATTGAGGCTGCTCATACGATGCGCTCTATCAGAGGCGCGTTCATTTGGGAACCTCGGCGTTGCCGGTAACAGTAAATTTTCCAATAAGGACGGCATTGCTGCCGTCAGGCTGCGCGCCGCCGAGTGATACCTGATATTCGCCAGGGAGAATTACATGATTTCCCTGCGCGTCAACCTGAGCGAGCGAACGCGGATCGATGGTAAAGCTGACGTGAGTGGACTGTCCGCGGCCCAGATGAATACGCTGGAAGCCGGCAAGCTCGCGGATCGGCGTCTCGAATGCTTTGGGCTGCGTGAGGTATAGCTCGGCGACCTCGTCTCCGGCAGTCGAGCCGGTATTTTTAACGTCGCCCTCGATGGTCACGGCATCACCAGCCTTCACATCCGACGTTGGGATCTTGAGATTGGCATAGGAGAATGTGGCGTAACTGAGCCCGTAGCCAAAGGGATATAAAGGTTTGTCGGAAAAATAGCGGTAAGTGCGATTCTTCATCGAGTAATCGTCGAAGGAAGGCAACTGGTTCGTTGAGGCGTAGAAGGTAAGCGGCAAGCGCCCCGCGGGATTGTTGTCGCCGGCAAGTGTTTCAGCGATCGCGGTACCGCCTTCTTCACCCGGGTACCATGCTTCAACGATGGCGTTAGCGTTCTCCTGCGCCCAATCGACGGCAAGCGCGCTGCCGTTTTGCAACACAACGATCAGTGGCTTACCGGTAGCAGCGAGAGCCTTGAGCAGGTCGTCCTGTACAGCGGGTAAGTCGATCGAGGTACGATCACCGCCGCTGAAACCATCAAGCTTCACGGGCATTTCCTCGCCTTCGAGGGAGGGGGAAAGTCCGACAAATGCGATGGTTACATCGGAGTGCCGCGCGGCTCGAACCGCTTCATCACGCAGAGCCTCAGCGGGCGTCTGCCAAGTTAAATCGATGCCTGCACTCCCGGTGCCGTGGAAATATTCAAGACGGATAGGATGCGGTTTGGTGTCATCGAAGTGCACGGACACCTCGATGACAGAGCCGCGCTCGCCGGTCTTCTGATTGCTGCTTTGAACGAGAAGCTTGTTGTCGAGGTAGAGCTTGAATCCCTCGGAGTTTTCGCAGGCGTAGCAATAATTGACGCGTACACCGAGTTTGTAATCGCCGGAATCAGGCGCGGTAAAGGTGCCGTCCCACCGCACCGAGTAGTTGTTGCGATGGAGACCTTCGACAGGAACAACCTTGTCCCAGTTGAAATTGATGTTGCGATCATTGCGCATCAGCACAGGTGTACCGGTGAGATCTTTGGAGTTGAAATAGGCGGCGGTCAGGCCATCGCCAGAGCCGCTGGCGGGATGCAAAGCGGTGTGCTCAATGGGCATGGCAAAACCGGCGACCAGGGTGGAGCCCTGGGCGTAGTGGATGCGCGCGGATGTGAAGCGGTTTTCGATTCCCACCAGCGGATAGACCGGATCAGGCGGTGGCCCGTTGTAATTGCCCTGCAGAGACTGCACAAGTTCAGCGGTAGGTCCGACTACGGCGATGCGACCGATGTCGGTTTTGAGAGGAAGAATGTGATCCTGATTCTTAAGCAGGACCATGGACTCACGCGCGGCCTGCAGAGACAGTTGACGGTGCTGCGGCGAGTTGTCTTCGCTGAACGGGATGCGGCCGTAGGCGTAACTCGTTGGCGGGTCAAACATGCCCAGGCGGAAACGCGCGCGGAAGAGCCGGCGCAGAGCGGTATCGAGCTCAGCTTCGGTGATGAGGTTCTGGTGAACGGCGTCAATGAGGCCGGGAAATGCCTGCCCCTGTCCGAATCCGCATTCGAGGTCAGTACCGGCCTTCACGGCGGCCGCTGCAGCGTGGGCCATGTCGGGAGCGTAGTGGTGGCCGGTATTGATGTCGGCAACAGCGGCGCAATCGCTGACAACATAGCCGCCAAAATGCCAGGCGTCGCGCAGGTGATCACGCAGGAGCATGGTATTAGCGCAGGCCGGGGCTCCGTCGATTGCGTTATAGGCGCACATCACGGACTGGGCGTGAGCCTCAGTCACGGTAGCGCGAAAGGCGGGTAGATAGGTGTCCTCAAGATCGTGCGGAGAGACGTCGACGTTAAAACGATGACGCGAGGGCTCAGGTCCGCTGTGCACGGCGTAATGCTTCGGAGTGGAAACAACCCTTAAGTATTTGGGATCGGCTCCCTGCATGCCGGTGACGAAAGCGACGCCCATGCGGCCGGTGAGGAATGGGTCTTCTCCGTAGGTTTCCTGACCGCGTCCCCAGCGGGGATCACGGAAGATATTGATGTTCGGCGCCCAGAAAGTCAGGCCGAAGAACATCTCGTGATCGTTGTCACGCATTGCCTGGTTGTATTTTGCGCGAGCTTCCGTGGAAATGGTTTGTGCCATCTGGTGCACAAGTTTTGTATCCCAGGTGGCAGCCATGCCGATGACCTGCGGGAAATTGGTTGCGTAGCCCGCGAAAGCTACGCCGTGCAGGCCCTCATTCCACCAGTCATACCTGGGCACGCCAAGCCGCGGAATGGCGGGAGCATGATCGCGCATCTGGGAAACCTTTTCCTCCAGAGTCATGCCTCCGATGAGGTCGTTAACACGCTGGTCGATGGGTAATGCCGGATTCATCCACGGGTGTGAGGAAGCATCGGGGGCCTTCGGGCTCTGCGCATGGAGCGGTACAAAGGCTACAAGAGCAAATACCAAGAAGCGGCCCTTCACAAAGGGACGGAACATAGATGGGGCTCCACAATAACGATTCGAAAGAAGAGATTGAATGCGCGACCATTATAGGCGACGCCGAGCGCGCTCGATCCCGCGCCTACGATACCCTAACTGTGCCGTCGGGAATCCATGTGCCTCTCAGTTATCACTTGGCGAGAAGACCTTTCCTTACCGTTTCCAGGCACGCCACATAAACCGAAGATTCCGACCGCCGGCTTTCTGAGAGCAATCCGCAGATCAGAACTGAACGCGAAGCCCCATCGTTATCACGCGGGGACCACCGATCGTATTTGTGACCGAGCCGAAATTCGCGCCGTTATTCGGGCAGCCGTTCGAGATTGTGGCCTGGGTGCAAGACAGGGTTCCGACGGGAAGAGTTGTCGGGATGGTTGTCGACCTACCCGAGCCGTTGTGATACGGCAGCTGGTCGAGGGCAATCTTTGCAGATTGCTGATCAACCGGATCGTTGCTGGTCACCACCTCGCCATACACATATCCGTGCTGGCAGTTGTAAGAACTGGCCGCCGTCGCCGAGCACGCATAGGACTGCCGGATCTGGGTCTGATTCTGCGGTACGTCGAGACTCGTCGTGTTCGTAAGATTAAAAACGTTGAACTGATATTCGAGATTGAACTTTTCCTTTATGTGGAGGTTCTTTCGCAGGGAAATATCCAACCTCTTCTGGGCAGCCTGGCGGAAGAGGTTGCGCTGGCCAGGAGCGAAATCGGTCTCGTAGATGTCTTGCGGATCATCGCCGGTTGAAATCGGAATTCCCTTCTCGCCTGGCGAGAGATAGTTAATGTTGAGCTGGCTCGGATCAATGGCCGGAATGAAGCTTCCGCCGGAACCGCGGAACTTTCCGGTGTTCCCGGTCAAAGCGGTGTTGGGATGCTTTGGATCCTTGACCCCGAGCACTGGATTCAGCAGCGTGGGGAAATTTCCGAAATAGACGCTGCCGACAGCGCCATAGAATTCATAGAGCGAGTATGGCTGGCCGCTTTGCAGGATACCGATTCCGCTCAGGTGCCAGTCATTGGCGACATAAGAGAGGAACGAGTGCGGGTCTGCAGCGTTGGGGACATCGACCAGGAAGTTCGCACTGAAGACGTGCGTTCGGTCGAAGTCCGCCGGCGCGTAAGAGGTGCGCAGGTCGTTAGGGTTGTCGCCGGTGAAAAACAGCCCGATGTCGCTCTGCTCGTCGTAGGTGTGGCTGAAGGTGTAGCTGGCGCCGACCTGATAGTTGTGCGAGAGACGCTTCTCAAGATGCGTCTCCAGCGCGTCATAGGCTGACGTGCCGACCGTCTTAAAGAGAGCGGCGTTGGGGCTATATCCGACGTAGGGAGCGCGGAAGTCGACGTTGCCGCCATCGTAAGTGCTCCAGGGCTCATTGGCTATGGGAGCGAAGTCTTCGCAATATGGACCTCCGCAGGCATTCTGATTCAGGACCCCGAAGCCATAGCTGTACTGCTCGCCATGGACGGGATTCTGGGTGGTTGCAATCTGCGGTTCATTCACAGGAATTGGAATAACGGCATGGCGCCCGCGGTTCCCGGTATAACCAATGGTGACAGCCAGATCGCTCGCCGGCTGCCATTGCATGTTGAAGGCGAAATTCATGGTGTAGGGCAGCACATTGTTCTTGCTGTAGGCGCCGAAGTTTAGGGGTGACGGGCAAGCTCCCACCTCCTGATTCGCGATGGCGCCGCAGGTCGGTCCGGAGCTGCCGTCAAAGAACGTCGTTTGCCCCGTCATGACATTCAGCGTCGACTGCAAGGCCTGGGTGATGACTGCAGGGTTCGCGCTCGGTGGCGTGTAAGGATCCGGGTTGGCCAGAGGGCTACTCAGTGAGCCGCGACCGGCGGTGATATACGCTGCGAGCGGAGAGGATTCCGTTACGCCGAACGGCCCGCCGATACCACTGCCGGCAGGTTGCGACAGATAGGCGAAATATTCGCCGCGGTCATAATAGAGGCCGAAGCCACCGCGGAAGACCACGGTGCCATGGTTCTGTTTCGGCGCCCAGGCGAACCCAACACGCGGGGAAATGCCCCACTGGCGGCCAGTGAGCGTCGAATCACTCACTCCGGACGTGGGAAAGTACTTGTTGTTGCCGGCAACCACAAAGCCGGAGTCGGCAACTGTGAAACCGCTGGTGGCGTTGCCGGTGACGTTATAGGCGTTGGGGTCGAAGTTGAATATGTTCCCGTATTTTTCCGTCATACCGCCGTGATAGTCATATCGGATACCGGCGGTAATGCTCAGGTTCGACAAGATCTGCCACTTGTCCTGGGCATAGGAAGAGATTTCGTTTGTCCGGTAGTAGCGATTGGCAAGATTCCTTCCGTTTCCGATTGTGTCCAGCACGTTGGCACCCTTGGTCTGCCCTTCGAGAAAATCCTCAAAGTTGGTAGCCGTGACCAGTCCGATGCCGGTTCGGTTGTTGGTAATGTTCAACTGCGTATAGCTGTAGCCGCCGCCCAGCGAGAGCGTGTGGTTGCCGAAGACGAGAATCAGGTTGGTTCTCGGATTGATTCGGTTCTGGTAATAACCCATGTTTGTAAACGCGCTGTAAGGGCCTACTTTGAGCGAGGGCGATGCAGTTGTGTCCGCAGCGAACTCTTCGAGCAGGAGACCGGGCAGGAAATTAAACGTCTGGCCGGCTGGCGCACCTGGATAGGAAGCATCGATGCCGCAGGTGGGGTCGCCATTACAGCTCATCTGCTGCGTGTAATAGGTATAGGAGCCCATGCGCGAAAAGCCGAGCGTCTGCTCCCAGTTGATATGCGGACCGAAGGAGATCGTGTTATCCAGGGACGCAACCTGTGAGCCGTTAAGTTGTGTCTGCGGGAAACCGGCTGTATCCGAGGCGTTATAAGGCTTGGTCACCGGGATGTTCTGGTAGTAGTACTTCACCGTCATGTGGTCGGTGCCAGTCACGTTAAAGTCGACTGCAGCGGTCGCCTGGTTACCGGTCATCAACGAAGTTCCCAGCAAGGTGACGTTGGGAACGCCATACTGAAAGGGTCCGGACACCTGAGCCGATGGAATCAGATATTGCCCATTGGGTAGCTTGGCGCTCAGCAGAGTCTGAGCAGTAGGGCTGATCGTACCGGTGAACGGCGTTCCGAGCCAGGCCGATGCAGCGGCCGTAAGCCCGGTAGTGGAGCGATCGTCGGTAAGGCCCGGCGGCACATTGAACTGCGAGAGGCCGGTGGACTGATCGGAATTGTAAAGGTGCTCGTATCCGATAAAGAAGAAGGCTTTGTTTTTCCTGATGGGCCCACCCAGCGTCGCTCCGGTTGTCCAGCGGTGCAGCGCCGGGTCTACCAGAGAGTGCGGGAATGCGCCAACGCCTTCCGTCGATAGCTGGTATGCCTGGCTAAAGAAGAAGGGCGACGCATTCAGGGAGTTGTTCGCGAAGGTGCCGTAGATCTGGCCGTGCAACTCGTTGCTGCCGGTCGCGGTGTTCACGTCAATCTGAGCGCCGCTGGTTGCGCCTTGCTGCGCGTCATACATAGACGTGTTCACGCGGAGCTCGGTGATGAACTCGGGCGGAGGAGAAGGCAGATTATTGCCGTTCGAACCGTAGACCGAGGTTGCGGTCGGATTTGCACCGCCGACGGTACCTGCGCCGGCAGAAGACGAGCTTGATGTGCTGCCGGCACCGATGTTGAAGTTGTAGCGTTGTGAAGTGCTGCCGCTGGAGCTTTTGCCATTGAAGATATTCGAGACGTCAACGCCGTTTACCTGAAAGGTATTCGAGGTATCGCGCTGGCCGTTGGCCCATATCGGCTGGTTGCCAAGACCGGCGTTGGTATCGAGTCCGCTGAGCAGCTCGGCGCTCACACCCGGGGAGAGCACGGCAAGCTGGGTAAAGCTTCCAGTAGCGAGGGGCGTCAGGGCTATCTGCTGCTTGTCGAGCGTGTAGCCATTCGTGGTATCAGTCGCGTTGAGAAGCGGGTTGGCACTTACTGTCACCGATTCGGAAACCTGGCCGACCTTGAGCGAGGTGTTGACGGTCGTCGCGCGCGCCTCCTGCACGTCGATTGCGGGGAGCCTGGTAGTTTCGAAGCCTTCACGGGTGATGGTCACCGCATAACGTCCGACAGGCAGATTGAGGATTTCAAAATAGCCGTTCTTCTGAGTTTTTGCCGCGCGGGTCAGTCCGATCGCGTCGGACGTAACGGATACCGAGGCATCGGACACAGCTGCGCCTGACGAGTCGGTGATTGTGCCGTTGATGGTGCCAAGGGTCTGTTGTGCTCGGACGAAGCCTGCAGAAAGGCTTATGGCGCCGAACAACGCCAAAACGAACAAACAGCGACGGGTGATGTTCATTGGGCGGCCTCAATTTTGTGATTGCAACGTAATCCAGGTCCACACAGCGACGAGTCTTGATTGTCTGTACGGTGTCCGTCAGATGCTGTAGCATCTCTGAATTTGAAACGATTAGAGCACAATTAGTATTTTCTGGCTGTGAAATTTCCTTGATAACGGGCCTTGTAGTTGACCAGGCTTCCAATGGAAGGAACGTTCCATCGCCAGTGAAGCGAGGTCGACTGCCCGCAAGTCCTGACAAGTTCGAAGAGTGATATCGTCCGGTCGGAGTTGATGGGCTGAACACCAGTCCGGCCGACTCCTGTATGCCGTTGACCTGCGGACTTGCGAGACGGTATCTTTCAAACATCTGGTGTTCGGGAAGGCGGTGCGATTCCGCCACTACCCCGTAACTGTGAACGCTGAGAGATCGGCACTCTGCTCGAAGCCACTGGGGCATTAAGTCCTGGGAAGGCTGCCCGATCTCGATGAAGCGCTAGTCAGGAGACCGGCCAGATGCCAATCTGGGCTTATCAACTTCGATGGGAGAGTTGAAGAGCGTGCACGAGATTCATCCGGCGGATCGCGTGGCAGCTGCCTCAGGATCACTTCCCGCTTTGTCTTTGAGCGTTCGCCTTGGTGAACGCCGGAGAGCGATGCATGGATGCAGGTTCGGCTCGGGATGTGACTCTCGTCCTGGGCGGTGTTCGTAGTGGGAAGAGCCGTTATGCACTCGAACTCGCCGCACGCGCCGAGCGCGTCACGTTTCTTGCAACGGCCGAGCGGCGCGAAGACGAAGAGATGCAGCGCAAAATCGAGCGGCACCGGGCTGAGCGGCCACAACACTGGACGACGATCGAGGAGCCACTTAAGCTCGCTGCCGCAATCAGATCGGTAAGTAACTGCGATCTGCTGCTGATTGACTGTCTCACACTCTTCGCGGGAAAAATGCTTGACGCTTTTGGAGACGATTCAGCAGCTATATCGGAAAGCATTGCTGCGCTGTGCGCCGTCTTGGAAGCTCCGCCCTGTTCGGTCGTTCTGGTTTCCAACGAGGTGGGAAGCGGAGTTGTTCCAGCGTTCGAGCTGGGACGACGATACCGCGACCTGCTTGGCGAAATCAACCAGCGCGTTGCAGCGATTGCCGATCATGTCGTCCTCATGGTGGCAGGACTGCCGCTCACGCTCAAGAATCCTCTCAGCACGGAGATCCGGGCATGAGAAGTCTTTCTGTCGCTTTTTTAGGCGCGCCGCCATGACGCGTTGAAATGAGCCAACAATCCAACACCACCATTAACCAGCAGGGTGTCGGGAAGCGCGGTGCAACTCCGCCACTACCCCGTAACTGTAAGCGCAGAGAGATGTGCATGAAGTTCAACGCCACTGGAGCATTGCTCTGGGAAGGCCGCACGATCTTGACGACGCGCAAGCCAGGAGACCGGCCCAGCTGCAGCTTGAACCCGAGGGGGGTATATGTTTTTCGCTTCCGTACATCGATTGTCGGCCTTCTCTATCGTTTTTCTACTTCTCTTCCCTCTGTCGGCGAAAACGCTATACGCGCAACAGTCGGGAAGGATTCGGGGAGCAGTGCACGATCCTCTGGGCGCAGTTGTCACGAATGCGGCGGTAGATCTCATCCGAAATGACCGGGTCGTTGCCAGTACAAAGACCGATTCGGAAGGCGCATTTATTTTCGACATCGCCAGCCCGGACCGCTACCGAGTCCGCGCGACCGCTCCTTCCTTCCAGATGATTACAACCCCATCGATCTATGTTTCTGCATCGAGTGGAGCCGAACTGAATGTCACGCTCGGCACTCCCACTTTCACGCAGGAGGTAACAGTTATTGCGACAGGAACACCTACGCCGGAGGCTCAGACTGGGGCCTCTGTTTCTGTGATTCCTTCCGAAAACTTTCGTTATTCAACCGAAGTGCAGGACCCGCTGCGTCTGGTGCCCGGCTTGCAGTTGACGCAGACAGGTCAGATGGGGGGCAGCACCGGACTCAACATTCGAGGTGGCTCAACGGACGCGAACAAGGTGCTGATCGATGGTGTTCCGGCCAATGCTATCGGAGGCGCCGTTGAGTTTGCCAACCTGGCCAACGTCGGAGTTAAGTCGATTGAGGTCTTGCGCGAGCCGAACAGCGCGCTCTATGGCTCCGATGCGCTGGCGGGCGTGGTCAACCTTACATCTCCGAAGGGTTCCACGCCTCTCCCTTTCATCACGTATGCCGGTGACGCCGGCAACTTTGGCACCTACCGGAATGAGGTGACCGCAGGCATGGGATACCGCCATTTCGATCTCTATTCGGCCTTCGCCCGCATCGATACCGGCAATAGCCTTCCGAACAGTGAATTCCATAACGCCACCTACGCCGGAAATTTCGGCTGGGCGATCAACTCTGCCAATGACCTCCGATTCACTGTTCGCCATATCGCGGTATCCGCTGGTCAGCCGAACGCCATCGCTCTATATGGAATTCCTGATGCGGGTCAGCAGAAGGAACAGGACAATTATTATGGCGTTGTCTGGAACAACCAGACGACGAATAAGTGGCATAACCAGATGCGCTACGGCGGCCTACGGTTGAATTCCGAGTTCAACGACTTTGGCGCCACCGGTATCTTCGATCCGGAAATCGGTTACTGGCTGGGTGCACCTGTCACCATTACCGGCGCGAATGGCTACTCGGTTCAAGGCCAGGCGATCTTTCAGTACAGCGACCAGGCCTCGCAATATCTTTCGCCAACCAACCGCGACTTTGTGTATGCGCAGAGCGATTACAGCGTTAACTCGCATTTCCTTGCCCTGGGCGCATTCAAGTTCGAACATGAGCACGGATCGGTCGGATATACGGGTACTACGCCAACCAGCATTACTCGTAATAATTACAGTTACACACTTCAGCTGATGGGTGATGTCCGGAACCGTCTCTTTTGGAATCTGGGTACCGGCCTTGAAGACAACGGCCTCTTCGGTTTCGCTGCAACACCGCGTGCCTCGCTTGCCTACTATCTGGTGCGTCCGTCAAACAGCGGCTTCTTCACCGGAACCAAGTTGCATGGGAGTTTCGGCAAAGGCATCAAGGAACCCAGCGTCTATCAGCAGGCAAATTCTCTTTATGGACTGCTCGCGCCACTTGAAAACGGATCTGAGTTGACAGAACAATACAAGGTCGCTCCGCTCGGAGCAGAAAATTCAAAGACGTTCGACGGAGGAGTCGATCAACAAATACTGAACGGCCGCGCACGTCTCGGTGTCACCTACTTTCACAACGAGTTCACGAATGGAGTGGAATATGTGCCGCAGGCCGGGTTGATCGAGTTGGGGGTGCCGGCTGCCAACCTGCCTCCCTTCGAATACGGTGGAGCGTACATTAATTCTCTGGCATTCCGTTCGCAAGGCACAGAGATCGAGACAGAATTCAAGGTGCGCGATCATATCTTTGCGCGCGGTGGCTACACGTATACCGATGCTGTGGTGCAACACTCCTTCTCAAGCGATAACCTCCAGCCCAGCTTCAACACCGCCTTCAATTTTGGAGATATTCCGATCGGGGCCTACTCCCCGCTGGTCGGTGCGCGGCCCTTCCGGATTGCGCCGCATACCGGATATTTCGGCATCAGTTACACACTCTCGAAGTTCTACGCATCCTTTACCGGAACACTGGTCGGCAGTCGCGACGACAGCGACTTTCTCGTTGACCCGAATTTTGGAACCAGTCTTCTCCTGCCGAATCGCAATCTGCTCGGCGCATATCAGCGGCTCGAGTTAGGCGGCGGTTACCAGATCACGCCCCGGATCAACGTCTATAGCAATATCCAGAATCTTCTCAGCCAGCACTACGATGAAGCGTTCGGATACCCCGCGCTTCCGCTAACCTTCCGGGCGGGAATCAAGCTGAATTTCGGAGGCGAGTCATGGAGTCTGAAGTAAACAGGACAGTAGTCGACGAACTTATCCGCGGCATCGAACCGCCGAGTGAAGAATGGCGCAAGAAGGCGCGTCAACGCCTCGACACTCTCACCAAGCCTCTCGGCAGCCTGGGGCGTCTTGAGGAGATCGCTGCCCAGGTCGCCGCGATTCGCGGCGAGCATCTCAGCGAGGCGGTCAGCAAAGCCGTCTACGTTTTTGCTGCCGATCATGGAGTAACAGAAGAGGGAGTCAGCGCATATCCACGCGAAGTCACCCGACAGATGGTTCTCAACTTTCTGTCTGAAGGAGCCGCGATCAATGTGTTGGCGCGACAGCACCACGCCGCACTGCACGTGGTGGACGTGGGAGTCGATGCGGATTTCAGTTCCCTTCCCGGCCTGCGACACCACAAGGTGCGACGCGGCACGCGCAACATGCTGCACGGGCCTGCGATGAGCGAGGAGGAAACCGGAGAGGCGTTAGAAATTGGCTACCAGCTCGGGACTGAAGCTGCCGCAGATGGCCATACGTTGCTTGCAATCGGCGAGATGGGAATCGGCAACACGACTTCGGCGAGTGCTATCACCTGCGCAGTGACCGGTGCAACGGCGAAGCTTGCCACAGGACGAGGCACCGGGGTGGAGCCTGCTGCGTATGTAAATAAGGTGCGTGTCGTTGAGGCGGCTGTTGGCAAACACTGCGGTTCCACTGCTCGCCGCCAACCACTGGAGATCCTGCGCTGCCTCGGTGGACTGGAGATTGCAGCGATGGCGGGAGTGGTGCTCGCAGGGGCACGGCACCGTCTTGTTGTCGTGCTGGACGGCTTCATCTCGACCGCTTCAGCGGCTCTCGCTGTCGGCATCGCGCCGCATGCGCTCGGTTATCTCATCGCGGGTCATCGCTCTGAGGAGCCCGGACACCAGCTGCTCCTTGACCACCTGCAGCTGACACCCGTGCTTTCTCTCGGAATGCGTCTCGGCGAAGGTACGGGGGCGGTCCTTGCGATGCCTGTCATCGAATCGGCGATCGCTCTCTACCACCAGATGGCGACCTTCAGCTCGGCTGGAGTGAGCGGAGCCAAGCCTTGAATCTGCTGATCCAAATCCGGCGCACATGGTTCGACCTGCTCACAGCCGTGCAGTTCCTCACCCGCCTGCGCGTGCCATCTGTTCCTTACGAAGGGGATTCGCTGGCGCGTGCAGTGAAGTTCTTCCCGATCGTGGGATTACTGATCGGTTCGGGCAGTGTGCTCCTGTACAACCTGCTTGCTCCGCATCTGCCGTTGACGATCGTCGCATTGCTGATCGTGATTTACCTCGTCGCAATCACGGGCTGCCTCCACGAAGATGGGCTTGCGGATTCCGCCGATGGCTTTGGCGGCGGTTGGGAACCCGAGAAGGTGCTCACGATCATGCGCGACAGCCGAATCGGAACCTATGGAGCTGCTGCGCTCACATTGAGCCTGCTTGCCCGGGTGCTTCTCATCGCTTCGCTGCCGGCAAATCGAGCCGGAGTCTACCTGATCGTTGCTCCCGTCCTAAGCCGGTGGACAACACTGCCACTTAGCTTCTACCTTTTGCCGGCACGAGACCGCAACGATGACCAGATCGATGGACAAGGGGCGCGAATCGCGCACCTCACGAACCGCGGCGGCCTGATCATCGGCACCTTGCTCACCTTCGTGATCGTGTTTGCTCTGCTGCGCTTTCGCGCTCTGGTTCTCGTTCCAGTCAGTATTGGCGTCACGCTGTTGACGGCGCTCTACTACAAACGTCGAATTGGAGGCATTACGGGCGATTGCTTCGGTGCGACGAATCAGCTGGCCGAAATCGCGGTCTATCTTTGCGGAGTGTGGGCGTGACGGATACTCTGCTCTTCATCCGACACGCCGAGACCGACCTCGCAGGCCGGTTCTCCGGGCATTCGGATCCGTCAGTCAATGAGCGGGGCTTTCGTCAGATCGAGGAGTTGCTGAAGGTGCTGGAGAACGAACCAATCGATGCCGTCTATACCAGCGATCTGTCACGCTCTGTTACCACGGCGGATGCAATCGGAAGAAGATTTGGACTGTCACCGATCACGGTTCCGGCGTTTCGCGAGATCGACTTCGGAGAGTGGGAGGGCCTCAGCTGGGCGGAGATAGAATCGCACGATCGAGCTTATGCCCGCCGATGGTTGGAAGCCTATCCGAATCTGCCCGCGCCGGGCGGTGAGCCGTTCGGGTCATTCCAATCCAGGGTCCTGACAGAAATAAGGCGTCACATCGCTGTCTCCGCGGAGAGATGCGCCGCGGTCGTCACACACGCCGGCGTGATGCGACTTGTGCTGTGCTCCCTGTGCGGACTTGACGAGCAAGAAGCGTGGGAACGGACCAAAGCGTACTGCGGGTTCTTTCGCTATCAGCCGGGGAGACTGGTGTGAGCGAAGCAAAGATGCGGGTAAGAGAACTCGCGGCCTGGAACCTCGATCACGATGAATATCGCCCAGTGGCCTATCGCGGTGATCCGAATTTGGCGCGCGCTCTCGTAACCAGCAGAAGCCCGTTCGAGCTCAAGTCAGCTCTCATGGAATTCGGCGATTGCGGATTGCGAAAGCGATTGGCAAGAGCGGAATCCAGAGCCGACCTTCGCGCGGAAATGGCCGGGCTTGATTGGTTTCTGGGCGTCGTTGATCTTCGGCTCCTCCTTGCTTTCCAGCGCCGCATTGTTCTCGGATCTGAAGCGCAGGAACCTCCGATGCCTGCTTCGAATGATATGGATGGACTAATGCAGCTGTGCTTTGGAAACCGAAAGCCTGTTGTCTGCGATGCTGTTCGGAGCGATGGATCTATCCTGCTTCACTCCACGAATCCGAACCTGCACTTTTGCTTCACCGACGACAGCACCAGTCCGATTGCGATTCATTCGGGCAGTCCGTTCTTTGAAGTTGCGCAGTATCGCGACCGTTGGTTTCTGCGTGACGGCTATCATCGAGCTTTCCGTTGTCTGCGGGCCGGAGTTTTCTATCTTCCGGCTGTCATCGTGCATGCCCGAACAATCGAAGAACTCGGCGCCGTGCATCCCTGGTTTTTCCCGGAAGAGGTGCTTTTCTCAGCCATACCGCCGCGGGTCATCGATTTTCTCGACGATGCGCTCGTCATTGAATACAACCGCTCTCCTCTCATCAAGACGCTTCGCCTCACGGTGGAGGAGACTTATTCCCAGCAAGGAGAAGTGCGATGAGCATTGCAACTAAGCGTGGCGATGGAGGACAAACGGGGCTCGCCGGCGGCATCCGAGTTTCAAAGGCCGATCTGCGCGTCGAGTCTTATGGCTCGGTCGATGAACTGAATACGCATCTCGGTTTTGCGCGCAGCATCTGCCAGAGCAAGGAGATCTCAGCATGGACGGAGGAGATCCAGAGGACGCTGTTTCGTGTCGGGTCCGCACTGGCGACACCACCGGAAAGCAGGAAAAAAACTCCCGTGATCTCCACCGAAGACGTGGACAAACTCACCGATCTCGTCCACAAGATCGAGGCGACAGAGGGGATTCTCGCCGACTGGTCATTGCCGGGAGGACACACCGAGTCGGCGGCCTATGAGATTGCGCGCACGGTCTGTCGCCGCGCTGAACGCAGTGCCGTTCGCTTCGTGGAGAGCGGCGGTGCGGTCCAGCCAGAAGTGCTGGCCTACCTGAATCGTCTCTCCGATGTGATCTGGCTGTTCGGCCGTCTGATCGAACACAATGCCGGCGTCAACACCGGACTGCGCGATGAAAGCCATAATGGCCCGAAATTTTCCAGAGCGTGGTGAGCCCAGCTGATGAATCCGCACCCTCTCTTCAACGAGGCCGAGCGTAAAGCTGTCTACAGGGTCATCGCGGAGCGGCGTGATGTACGTCGAGGTTTTCTCGATGCGCCTCTGCCGGACGATCTCATCGGACGTCTGCTTGCCGCGGCCCACAACGCGCCTTCTGTGGGACTGATGCAGCCGTCCCGATTCATCGTGATTCGGGATTACGGTATTCGCAGAGCTGTTCACGAAATCTTCGAGACGGCGAACAGGCAGGCAATCAATAGCTATAGCGGCGAACAGGCTGAACGATATTCCGGGCTCAAACTGGAGGGAATCCTTGAAGCGCCGCAAAATCTCTGCGTACTCTGCGATCCGGGAAGCGAGCGCGGCCACCGACTGGGGCGACAAACGATGCCGGAGACAGCGGTTTACTCGACTGTTTGTGCCATCCAGAATCTGTGGCTCGCTGCACGCAGTGAAGGCGTCGGTGTCGGATGGGTCAGCATTCTCGATCGGGTGAAGCTCTGCGAACTTCTCAACATTCCGGATCATCTGACGCTGGTGGCCTACCTCTGCCTCGGTTACGTCGAAGGCTTTGCTTCAGAACCCGACCTCGAACGGTTCGGGTGGGAAAGTCGTGTTGATCTCAAAACCGTTGTCTCATACGACCGATATTCCGAGGAGAGGGCACCATGACGGCTCGCGCTGTCATGGTTCTCGGCACAAGTTCGCATGCCGGGAAGTCTCTGCTCACCGCAGCCCTCTGCCGCATTTTTGCCCGGCAGGGCCAGCGAGTCGCGCCGTTCAAGTCGCAGAACATGTCTCTCAATTCCGCAGCCACCGCTGAAGGACTGGAGATTGGACGTGCCCAGGCATTGCAGGCCGAGGCTGCGGGGATTGCACCGTCGGTTCACATGAACCCCATCCTGTTGAAACCCACGGGCAAGATGACCTCACAGGTGATTGTCCACGGCAAGATCTGGGATCGGCTTTCCGCCGCAGAGTACCACCAGCGCCGAGTCGAAGAACTGATACCTCTTGTTCGCGAGAGTTATCAAAAGCTCGCCGCTGAGAATGATGTGATTGTGCTTGAAGGCGCAGGCTCACCGGCAGAAATCAATCTAAAGCAGCACGATATCGTGAACATGCGCATGGCTGAGATGGCGAATGCCACGTGCCTGCTTGTCGGCGATATCGATCGCGGAGGCGTCTTTGCTTCATTGCTGGGAACCGTCGAACTGCTGGAACCCGAGGAGCGGGCACGAATTCGCGGCTTCGTCATCAACAAATTTCGCGGCGATGTCTCGCTGCTTGCGCCGGGCATCCGCACGATGGAAGACCGAATCCAAATGCCGTGCCTCGGTGTTGTGCCATATCTTGAGCATCTTTCCATCGACGAAGAGGACAGCCTCGGCTTGCCTGCCTTTGATTCAATCGATGATGCTCGATGGTCCATTCTCAGCGAGGACAGGCCTCTGCGCGTTGCGGTGATCGCGTTTCCATCGCTTTCGAACTTCACGGATTTTGACGCCTTGCGATCGGAGCCATCGACTGTGGTTCGATTCTGCCGCAAGCAGGAACAACTGAGCGGGGCCGATGTCGTCATCCTACCCGGAAGCAAGCAAACGATTGACGATTTGGTCTGGATGCGAGCCGAAGGGCTGGACAAGAAGGTGGTCGAGCATGCCAGCACTGGCCTGATAGCCGGCATCTGCGGAGGCATGCAGATGTTGGGACAACTTATTTCCGATCCCGATGAGATCGAAAGCAAGGGATCGATCAGAGGTCTCTCTTTGTTGCCAATCGAGACGACCATGCAATCGTCGAAGATCACAGTTCCCGGCACCGGCCGGCTCATCGCTGGATTGCTTTTCTGCCAGCCGGTTGGAAATATCAGTCTGCATGGATACGAAATCCATGTCGGGGAGACATCGTATGTCGGGCAGGCGCAGCCCTTCGCTCAACTGCTGCGCCAGACCAAAGGGCTCCGAGAGTCAGTAGTGGATGGCTGCATGAGTCTCGACTCCCGAATTTTTGGGACCTATCTTCACGGTCTCTTTGATGGAGATGGCTTTCGCCATACCTTTATCAATGCTGCGCGCGCGTTCTGCCATCTCGCGCCGTCTGTTGAGTTGAATCACTGGGAATCGAAGCGACGGGAATCTCTTGATCGACTTGCAACCGTTGTCAGCCACTCGCTCGATATGCTACAGATTTTCGGATGGGCGGGGCTTCAGTATCAAACCCAGTCTGCAAGAGAAACGATCGAGACGGCGCTATGAACCGCTGCCTGCTGCTTCCCACTGTCTACCTTACGGACCGGGTCGCGGGTGATCCGAAATGGTTTCCGCACCCTGTCCGGCTCATGGGATGGGCCATCACAAAAGGCGAGAAACTCTTGAGACAGCCGGACCAAAGTCACGAGAGTGAACTGCTTGCTGGTGCTGCACTCACCGGCACTATCGTGACCGCGAGCTACTTCGCCACACGACTGACCATCGTAGCGGCCTATCGGCACTCGAACCTACTCGGTTGGCTTACGGAAATCGGTCTTGGATGGACCTGTATCGCAGCTCGCAATCTTAAAGACGAGGCTTCGCTTGTCCTGGCTGCCGTCGACTTGGGAGATCTCATGCTGGTGCGCCGCCGTCTTGCGCGCATCGTTGGACGAGATACGGACTGTCTCGACATTCACGAGCTCAGCCGCGCTGTGATCGAGACTGTGGCTGAAAGCGCCTCCGATGGCGTGGTTGCGCCACTCTTTTATATGAGCCTGGGCGGGGTTCCGCTTGCGATGGCCTACAAGGCCGTCAACACGCTCGATTCTGTGATCGGTCACGCCGATGATCGCTACTTCTATTTCGGCAAGGCCGCAGCTCGCCTGGATGATGTGGCGAACTTTGTCCCCGCGAGGCTGACGGCACTCGCGATTGTAACTGCCTCCTGGTTGTGGAAAGCCGACGCGTGCGGTGCGTGGAAAGTCTGGTCGCGTGATGGAAACGAGCATCGGAGTCCCAATGCCGGCCAGCCCGAGAGCGCCATGGCAGGAGCGCTCGGGGTTCAGCTTGGGGGCGGAAACTTCTATGAAGGCGAGTTCATTCCGGCTGCTCCGCTAGGCGGCGAGTTTCCGGCACCGCAACCCGAGCATGCCCGCAAAGCAATTCGCATTGTATCCGCAGTTGCCCTGCTGGGCCTCGGCGCCAGCATGCTGCTGAGCGCGCTGCTTCTGTCGAGGAGGAGCGCGTGATGCAGTTCCAGCCGCTTCACGGAGGGCAGGTCCGTCAGATTGCGGATCGCTTTGGGATTCCCGCCCCTGAGCTTCTTGACTTCAGCGCCAACATTAATCCCGATGGCCCGCCGGCAGCTGTATCCAGCACCCTGCGCGAGGCTCTCAATGAGCCTTCGATCCTTACCAATTATCCGGATCTTGACGAGATGGAACTCAAACAGTCTCTCGCGCGCTATGCCGGTGTTCAGCCTGAAAACGTTGCCGTAGCAAACGGCTTTGTTCCGCTGCTTGATGCCGCACTCCGAACGCTGCCGGTTCGAAGATGCCTTGTGCCAGTGCCCGCATTTGTCGAATACCGCAGAGCGCTGGAGCGATCGCGAGTTGAGATGGTCCCTCACATCCTTACGGCCGATTCAGACTTCAGTTGTAATACTGACCTATTCGGCGGCTCGTACGATGCGATATTGCTCGCGAACCCTCAAAACCCGTCGGGCATCTTAGCCTCTCGCGACACACTCCTCCGGATTGCGGGAGACGCAGCGGAGCGGAAGATCTATCTTCTTCTCGATGAGGCGTTCATTGACTACTGTCCCGCGGCCTCACTCGCTCGAGAGATTGATCGCTTTCCAACTCTGATCGTCTTTCGCTCCGTAACCAAATTTTTTGGCATGCCCGGACTGAGAATTGCCTACGCCGTCGCGAATGCAAAGACTGTTGGGCAAGTGAGCCAGAAGATTGCGCCGTGGCCCATCACAACGCTAGCCTCCCTCGCCGCCGGCGCTGCGGTACAGAATGCAGCCTTCGTGCGGCGCACAATCGCACTCAACCGCGAACGGAGGAGCCAGCTGCAAAGATCCATCGAACAACTCGGCGTGCACGTTTATCGGTCGGCAGCAAATTTTCTTCTCCTCCGCCTGCCAGAAACTGTCAACTGCCAGGAGTTCTGGGAGCGATTGATCCGCGAACATTACATTGTGCTGCGCAACTGTGCCAACTATGAAGCCCTTAGCGATCAGCATTTGCGAGCTGCAGTTCGCAGCGACGCCGAAAACGATCGGCTTGTTGAAGCGCTTGCGCAGCTTCTCAGCTTCAACATTGGCGAAGAAGATGGCCAGAACACATGGCCGCTGCATGTTCGCAAATCGTGATTCAACTTCAAAAGGAAAATCTGGCTGCAATCTGTACGAGCCTGGGAGCAGCGGCGCTGACGATCTGCCCGAAGTTTGGATCTTCGATCTGTCCATCGACTGATGCAGGCCCGTAGAACTGGGCATGGTTGAAGACGTTGAAGGACTCGAATCGGAACGCGAGTGACTGCGATTCCGTAAAGCGAATATCCTTCTCAAGCGTCATATCGAAGTTTTCGATTCCAGGTCCATAAAACATGCGGCGTTTCGAGTTTCCAAGCTGTCCGAGATCTTCTTCGGGGAACAGCGCCGTATTGAACGCGGGCCTGCCGTTTCGGCCATCGGTGTTGATCTTGAGCGGTCCGGGCAAATATCGGGGCGTGTCGAGCAGGTAGTTATTCACGCCATTGCCCAGGGTGCCAAAAAGCGAGTCATCGGAGTTGTCGTAAAGGGTAACTGGAAATCCAGTGGCGAAACGGGTTGTGCCGGAGAGGCTCCAGGCATCAGTGAGGCGGTTGCTTTTGCGTAGTAGAGACGGGAAGGGCAGCTGCCAGGTATAGCTGGCCTCAAAGCTATGCTTCTGATCCCAGGCGGAGATCGTCCGGCTCTGGCGCGGATCGAAGGGATTGAGCTGCTCGCCAATATTCGATCCCTGATCGATCGATTTCGCATAGGCATAGCTGAGAAGGAATTGGGAGCCGTTATGCCGATAGCGAACGGTCGTCTCCAGAGCGTTGTAGTTGGAATTGGCAATGGAGCTGTCGGAGGTATTCTCGCCGTAATCAGGCCCTTGTCCGACGCGGGTTCCCTGGACGGTTTGCCCATTGCTGTTTGTATAGGTTGAATCCTCGCCAAAAGGACCGCATCCGGGCAGGCTAAGGCAAAGCGCAGGGTCACCCGGATTTACGGAGTAGACCGTGGGGACGCGGTGCCCCTGATTGCCGACATAGCTCACGGTCAACACTGTGTTTGCGGTAATTTGTCGCTGGAAGGACAGCATGTAGCTGTCGATGTAGGGGGTGCGGTTGCGATGATCAAAAAATGGATCGGCCGCGAGCGGAACGAAGTTCGCCCAGTCGGCTGAGGTGTCGGGATTCGAGCGCGAGACATTGTGCGGGGGAAAAGCAAACGGGAAGCGCTGGCCGTTGTTGACTCCAGTGGCCGCAGTAATGAACGGGGTAGCAAAGAGCGGCGGCGCAGTGCTCAGGTAGTTGTAGCCAAAAGGCGGAACAGCATACATGATCCCAGCCAGCAGGCCTGGGAATTGGGTGTAGAAGAGGCCATAGCTGGCTCGAACGCTGCTCTGCCCGGGGGAGCCGAGAATCTTCCTCAAAACTCCTCCCTCGGGACTTGGAGTATAGGCGATGCCAACCCGTGGAGCGAAGTTGCGATAGTCGGTCGGCGCAAGCGTCTTCGGGATTCCCGGATCGCCCGCCACCAACAACCCTGGGAGCGCACCCGGATACAAAGTAGATTGCGCACCCGCAACGTAGGTCTGGATCTGGTTGAACTTTTCCCAGAAAGGCGGAATCACGTCCCAGCGCAAACCAGCGTTGATCGTAAGATCGTTGCGCGCACGCCAGCTGTCCTGCGCATACAGGCCGAGATAACGGTTGCGCAGGTAGAACGGCTGGCCGGACGACTGAGTGAAGTTGCTGGGAACGCCGATCAGGAAGTCCGCGTAAGCCGAGCCGGTTTCGGTGCCGTTTATGTTGAAGGTGCCGTTAAAGGTCGCATTGGGATGCTCATTCACTTCGTCGGCGTGGAATTGGCCGCCAACTTTCAGCGCGTGCGCGCCGATGACCTTCGACAAACCATTGCTCACATACCACGTATTGTTCACCAGGGTCATATTGGTGATCGGAACCCCCATGACGAAGGTGGGAAAGGTAATGTTCTCGACTCCTTCAAACTGGGGCGCCTGCACCACGATGCCCGGCGTTCCTGGACCGGTGACAAAGCCTTGCGATGCGAGGCTTACTCCCAGTCCGCCCTTCGGCTGTCCGACAATATTGAAATTGCGAAGATAACCGAAATGAAACTCGTTGACAGTGTTGGAGCCGAAGACCTTCGTGCCTCCAAAGGAAAAGAGCTGGGCTCGACCGATCGTGAGGGCGTCAAAACCGGGAATGCTGGCTCCCGCGACTGAACCCGGATAGGGATTATCCAGACTGTAATCATCGATGAAGTAATAGCCGGATAACTGGCCAAATCGGGTACTGCCGTCGAGGCGCACCGAACCTTTATCGTCCCGGACGGTCTGCGAGTAGGCGGAACTGGAGAACTGGCCCGAACCAATGTTTGGAGAAGGAATGTACTGGAGCAGATTTTTGCCGGGCGCGGACCACGCGCTCTTGGGAATCACTCCATTCGGGAAGACCTGAGAGTAAGGCTCTCCCGCAGTCACGGGGTAGCCAAGTTCCTGGGAAAGCAGAGATGCAAAGTATGGACCGCCCACGCTTCCGGTGAGCGTGCTCTGCCCAGTCGAAGGATCGAGAAAATTACCGTTTCGTTCGGCAGCGGTAGGTACAGAGATGTTTCCGGTCGAGATGCCCTGCGTGGTTCTCGTTCCCTGGTAGTCGGTGAAGAAGAAGAGCTTGTCCCTCTTCACGGGCCCGCCGACGGAGCCTCCAAACTGGTTCTGGCGATAGGATGAGCGAGTGGGGTCGAAGTAGCCCCGGGCGTCGAGGACAGTATTTCGCAGAAACTCGAAGGCATCGCCGTGAAACTGGCCGGTACCTGACTTGCTGACGACCGTAATCATACCGCCGTTGTAGTTGCCGTATTCCGGATCGAAGTTGCTGGTCAGTACGCGGAATTCTTCAATCGAATCGAGATTGGGGATAATCGATGTTCCCCCGTTCATGTGCTCCTGCACATCGATTCCGTTCACGAGGAAGCCATTCGAGGACTCGCGCTGTCCATTGATTGAGAGGTTGCCGGGATTGAGATCGCCGGAAGGATCAAGACTTCCCGTAACGCCCGCCATGATGACGGAACTCGGAAGGAGCGTAGAAATTGGAGCGACGCCGGGTTGGATAGCCAACAGGTCCGTGTAGCTGCGTCCATTCAACGGAAGCGCTGTCATCTGAGTACCCGAGACAACTTCTCCGAGATGCGTCGCGGCTGTCTCGACTTGTGCGCCGACATTGCTCGTCACGGTCACGGTATCGGACTGCCCGCCAACGGCGAGTACGATATCGAGCCTGATGGCTGCGTCTGTGTCGACCAAAATTCCTGTCTTCTTTTGTGAGGTGAATCCGTTGGCGGAAACGGTGAGATCGTAATGACCTACGGGAAGATCGGGAAAGGAATAAAGCCCATCTTTATTCGTGACAGCTTGCCATAGGGTCTGCTGCGCGGTATTTAGCAGTTTGAGCGTCGCTCCCGGAATCACCGCGCTGCTTGAATCCGTGACAGTTCCAGAGATACTGCCACCACTGGCCGCGTAGATGGGAACGGTCGTGAGCGGAAGGAATGCAAACGCAAGAAGGGCAACACGAACCTTTCGCGTAGCGGAGAAAAGAAAACCCAGCCCTGTATGAAGCACATGCACCTCGCGGGCGGGAAAAGGAAGGTGCGAGGCTCAAAAATTCATGAGCGATCGTCCCCGTTTCCACGCGGAGAAGAATCACAAGTTCATCCTGGGTAGGTCTCCTGACTTACAGGCAAAGCCGTTTTGACCGGCTTCGGATCTTCCGCCTTCCCCCGGTTGTACCCCGAGTGGCATATTGGAAGATCTTGTCCTGATTACAGTGGCGGGACCGCGCCGGACTTGCACCGGCTTCCCTGTTATGCCCTCGCGGGCACCCAGAATGTATGAAATCCACAATAGCACAATTTTTGTAGACGTAATATGACTCAGTGAAAGATTTTGGCTGTGTGCTGGCGGTTATTCCTCTGACTTCGGAGCGCAACTCGTGCAGCGCAGCGTCCACACGTCTGGACCGAAGCGCAGATCGGTAAGTGTCAAAGGCGCAATGTCAAATCGCCAGAACGCCAACACGGGTATGCGCAGAGCGTAGACAATTGCGGCGCGAATCACGGCGGAATGAGTCACGGCAACGGTGTGGCTCGCCCCACGCTGCTCGTCCATCCATCTTCCAATCCTGACGATCAGGTCCTCAATGGATTCGCCTCCATGGGGAGCAGCACTCGGATCGGTTAACCACACAAGGATTCCGTCGGGATCCTCCGATTGAACTTCCTCCATCCTCCGGCCACCCCACTTCCCGTAGTTGCAGTCCCGGATTTCATCTGCAACTGTCGCTGCGAGTCCAAGAAGACGAGAAGTCTCTTGTGTTCGCTGCTCGGGCGCAGACCACACTCCTTCCGCTCGAGGCACATTCCAATGGAGAGCTGCAATCTTCGCCATCTCCCTTTCGGTGATGACATCGTCAAGCGGAAATGCGGCGTGTCGCTGTGCTTCCGTTGCTGCGTGTGCAATTAGCGTGAGTCGAGCAGTCACTGGGTTTCCTCGGAGTGGCTCAGGTCGCTGGACCTTGACACCCATCATAGAGAGACATAGGGTTAGAGTAGTTTTTGAAATGAAGCGAAGAAGCCGGTGCAATTCCGGCGCGGTCGCGCCACTGTGATTAAGCCAGACCTTCACTTCATTCCTCAAGCGAACTTTGCTATGGGACGCATGATCCCGGAGGTTCTTGAATGGCTCAATCTGCAGCCGGCGCACTCTCTCCTCAACCTATCTCCATTCCCACCATTCCGGTCAGTGAACTTCTCCCATGGGCTGTATTCGGTGGCCTGCTGATGTTGCTCGCGATTTACTTCGTCGGCGCCGAACAGGGGGCGACCTCGCTTATTCATGGGCACGTCGTCCATGAGTTCATGCACGACGGCCGTCATCTTCTCGGCTTTCCCTGCCACTGAGAGGTGACGAGATGACTCGCATCCTGCTTGTGCGCGGGATGCTTGCTGGCGTCGTCGCGGGCCTACTCGTGTTTGTGCTGGCCCGATGGATCGGCGAACCGCAGGTGGAGCGCGCCATCGCATTTGAAACCAGCAGAGACCAGGCAAAAGGCGGGGCTCCCGAACCTGAGATGGTCAGCCGGCAAGTGCAACGAAATCTCGGTTTGCTGACCGGGACCGTCGTGTACGGGACCGCCATCGGAGGTATCTTCGGACTGGTCTTCGCCTATGCTTATGGACGTACTCACATTTCGAACCCCAGGGCGCTGTCCGTCGTGCTTGCGGGGCTTGGATTTGTCGCGCTCGTGCTTGTTCCCGCCCTCAAGTATCCAGCTAATCCGCCTTCAGTCGGTAATCCGGAAACAATCGGTATCCGCACTGCAGCTTTCTTTTTGCTGATTACGTCTACCGTCGCCGCGATGACGCTGGCCATTGAGGTCGAGCGCCGACTTCACAACCGTTTGGGCGTTTGGAATGCTTCGCTTCTGGCGGCATTAATCTTCATAATCGTCACAGCCGTAGTGGCATATTTTCTGCCTGAGTTTGACGAGGTTCCGGCAGGATTTCCCGCGACGCTCATGTGGAAATTCCGCGTCGCGGCTCTGGAAATGCAGTTATTGCTATGGTGCGCTCTTGGCTTTTTCTTTGGATGGCTCGCAGACAGAGACTTTGCTGCGCGGCGGCCGCATGACTAAATCACGCCGCGTCTCTGGCGCTCTGCCGAAGCGTTCTTTGGCGATTACTGTTCTGCTGCTGGCGTGCACCCTTCTGCTGCCGGCGCAAACAGCACCTCAGCGCATCGTGTCCACCGCACCCAGCATTACCGAGACCCTCTTTGCACTGGGTGCAGGAAGCAGGGTTGTCGGAGTCTCACGCTTCTGCAATTACCCTCCTGAGGTCCAGAAACTCCCTAAGGTCGGAAGCTATATCAAACCCGACGTCGAGGCTATCGCACGGCTCACTCCGGACCTCGTGATCCTGCAACGGAAGGGGGGCTCGGCGGAGGTCACGGATCGCTTGAATGCTTTGCACATCCCTGTAATCGATGTCCCGCACAGCACGCTCGAGGATATCTTCACAGAGATTCAGCTCATCGGGAAAGCGGTGGGTGTTCCCGATCGATCTGCTGCGCTGATTACACAGATCAAAAGCTCTCTCGATGCAATTCAGTTAAAAGCGAAGGCCATGCGCTCCCCGCGCGTTCTGATGATCGTCGATCGTCAGCAGGGCACGCTGAATAACCTTATTGCCGTTGGCCCGAACAACTATGTAAATCAGATCCTCGAGATTGCCGGCGGAACAAACGTTCTGGCTCAACCTGGATTGCCGCAGTACCCACGCATCTCGCTTGAAACAGTCCTGAGCGAGAATCCTGACGTCATCATCGACATCAGCGGCACTCAGGAAACCGAAGAAGCTCGCCGCGCCTCGCGTGCCGCAACTTTGTCTCTATGGGATCAGTATCGGGATATAGCTGCCGTAAGGAATGACCACGTCTACGCCGGCACAACCGACTCGCTGGTTGTGCCGGGTCCGCGCACGCCAATTGCCGCGCAGCGACTCTTCGACTTCGTGCATGGGACAGGGGGTTCAGATTGAATTGCCTGCTCGAAGTCGATGGTGTGAGCTTTTCATACGGAAGCCGCTCCGTACTCGATTCCATTAGCTTTCGCGCCGAACAAGGGGAATTCCTGGCGTTGCTCGGCATTAATGGCTCGGGAAAGAGCACCCTGCTCGATATCATCTCCGGATTTCGGATCCCCGAAACGGGGTGCGTTACGATCGGCGGGCGCAGCCAGAAGCAGTGGAAGCGCCGAGAGATAGCACAACGGGTAAGTCATCTTCCACAGGCAATACATGCAGATCTTCCCTTCTCCGCAGAACAACTGGTCGGAATGGGGCGATATCCCCATACCGATCGCTGGTTTGAATCCGAGGAAGACCACAAACACATTCGCGCGGCGATGGAACGTACGTCCTGCTGGCCGCAGCGGCATCGCTCCTTTGGCTCACTGAGCGGAGGTGAACGGCAACGAGTTCTCCTCGCCGCGTGTCTGGCCCAGAATGCTGGCGCGCTCCTTCTGGATGAGCCGTCCACCTTCCTCGATATCGAGCAACAGCTCCATTGCTTCAGCGTGCTTCGCGATGAAGCGCAGGAAGGAAAACTCTGCATCGCAGCAACACACGATTTAAATCTCGCACTCACCTACTGCACGCGCCTGATGGTTCTCGCGGATGGAGTCATCGCCTACGACATTCAAACTGCAGAAGCGCATGACAACAAAGAATGGCTGGGACTGTTTTCGAAGCGCCTCGACATAGGTAAGACTCCGACAGGATCCCCCTGGGTGTGGTACCAATGACTGCTACCCAGCCGCTTTCCTTCCTCACGCGTTATAGCGTGATGCTCTCACTGGTTGTATTCGTGGGATCGGCGCTATTGTTGCCGTGGGTCGGAGCAGCACCGATCAGCCTCGGGGGCGTACTGCGGCATCAGGCTCCGGATTACGAGATCCTGCTTCAACTGCGGGTATCGCGCACACTCCTTGCGCTTGTCGCAGGAGGGGCGCTTTCACTCGCTGGAACGCTTTTTCAGGCGATGCTGCGCGACGCCCTCGCCACTCCTTACACACTTGGAATATCAGCGGGCGCCTCGCTGGGCGCAGTCGTCGTCATCGCAGCGGGATGGGGAACTTTCTTCAGCATTCCCATGACCTGGATCGGCGCGCTTGCAGGAGCCTTCGGTGTTCTCGTTCTGGTCATCGGCGGCGCATTCCGGCAGCGGCAGATATCCGCCTTCAGCCTGCTGCTCACGGGAATCGCGATCAACAGCATTTGCGCTGCTTTCATCATCATCCTCAGCAGCTTTGCCGGAATGTCGCGCTCGTTCTCAATTGCGCGATGGCTGATCGGCAGCATTGACGCGACCAGCTACGTCTCGCTCGCAGTACTGGCAGCGGTTGTTTTCCTAGTCTCCGGCCTGATCCTGTCCCAGGCGCGAAGCTGGAATCTGCTCGCGGTTGGAGAGCGATGGGCAGCCTCACGCGGTGTGCGAGTAGGATCACTACTTGCGCAGGGTTACATCCTTGGCTCCATTCTTGTCGCCGGCGCTATCGCCCTTACCGGTCCGATCGGCTTCGTGGGACTGATTGTGCCGCATCTCGTGCGTTCGCGCATCAGCCCCGATCATCGACTGCTCATGCCCTGTGCTTTCCTTCTTGGTGGAACCCTGCTTGCGCTTTGCGACGCTTTAGGGCGCATCGTCATTCCGCCCGCGGAGCTTCCAGCGGGCGCAGTGCTTGCTCTGATCGGAGGCCCATACCTGGTCTGGGTGATACGCCAGAGAACTGCCGTGGAGGAGATATGACATCGCATCGGCAGCGCGTGATTCGCGCGGATGGACGCACGCTCAATATCGTTCAACATCGTGGACACCTTTCTTACTGCTTCACCGGTTGCTGCTGCGGTCGCACCGACCGCGGTTACGCCGAGGTGCCCGTCGATGTTTACAAAGAGGAATGGACGAGGCGCAAGATTCGCAACGAGGTCCACCTCACCAAGGGCGGATGTCTCGGTCCCTGCGCACTGGCTAACGTTGCGAGTCTCGTCTTCGACGGGCGCTCTGTCTGGTTCCATTCGGTGAACAGCGCCTGGCAGGTGCGACAGATCTTCGAGTACATCGAGTCAATGCTCAAGGCTGACAAGTTTCTGAAGCCCCCAGCTGAGCTCAGCGAATTTGTCTTTAACTACTACGACTGGGATGTGCGTAAGCCGGCAGCATTGACGGAGGAGGTTCAGGCGCAGCAGCCAACTGGCGGCATCATGTTGCTCTCGCACGCTGACACCGACCTGCTGACTCTTACAAAGGCAAAGGAGTTATTGCCGCCCGAGCTCGAAGTGAATTCCTATTCACTCAACGCACTCCACAGCGAGGATCAGATGGAGGTGCTGCTTAGCGGAGAGCTGGGGCGCGCACGAGTGATTGTCCTACGCGTCCACGGTCCTCTCAGCTGTGTGCCGGCATTTCGTCGCCTGCGTGAGTTGTGCGTAGAGCGAGGCCAGTCTTTGGTTCTGGTCAGTGGTACGGGCGAGTTGAATCCCGAATTCTCGCAGACCGTCAATGTTCCAAGCGACGTGATGGAAACTGCTGCCAGCTACCTCGCTCTCGGCGGTGTCAGCAATTTCGTCGAGCTGTGCCATTTTCTCTCCGACCGGCTGCTGCTATCCGGTTACGGCTACGCACTCCCAACCTCGATGCCCGAGCATGGGATTTATTTGAACGACCTGGATACCGCCATGATCGAGGATTGGGAACGCAGGGCTGATCCGCGTAGACCCACAGCGGCGGTGCTTTTCTATCGCGCGCACCGGATGAGCGGCAATACAGGATTCATCGATGCTTTGATACAGGCCCTCGAAGCTCGTGGAATGAACGCCCTGTGCATCTTTACGTCGAGTCTCAAGTCCATGGAGGATGGCAAACCCGTGGCCGTCCAGTGGATTGAGGGGCGCGCTGACGTGCTGATCTCAACACTGTCGTTTGCGCTGGGCGAGATCAACACGGGTGATGTCACGGAGGCGGGTGAAGCCGTCACATCGTTAGGAAAGCTGGGCATCCCTGTGATTCAAGCCATTGCCAGCGGCACGGCGCGTGGAGCATGGGATGGATCCCGCCGCGGGCTCAACTCTCTGGACACGGCCATCAACGTAGCGATCCCCGAATTCGACGGGCGCATCATTACCGTGCCGATCTCCTTTAAGGAACGTGGCGCATTTGCTTCGGACGGACTTTACCTACCGCACGAAGAGCGGATCGAACGAGTAGCCGGCATTGCCGCGCGGTTGGCAAAATTGCGCCGCACTCCAAACTCCGAACGTCGCGTTGCCTTCGTCCTCACGAACTCCGCAGCCAAAGCTTCGCAACTGGGCGGCGCTGTCGGTCTCGACACACCCGCCAGTCTTCTGACAACGCTTCATGCCCTGAAGAGTCGGCGTTACAGCATCACTGCACTGCCGGAAACTTCGGATGACCTGATGCAGCGCCTGCTCGAACGCGGAACCTACGACGATCGCTATCCACTTCACCCAGGTTATGCAGAGCGTTTCTCGAGAGCGGCATATCACGCGCAGTTTTCTGGGTTCCCCGAGAAATCCCGGCGCAGGATGGAAGACTACTGGGGACAACCTCAACCCCGCGCCTTCAGCGTCCGTCCCGCTAAGCCAAAGACCGATAAGAAGCTCATGGGAACCCTAGCTGGCAAGATCGCTTCGCTTGACCGCGAGCCGTGGAGCGATGAGCAAAGTTACCACTTTTCGGCGTTGAATCTGGGCAACGCGTTAATCGCCTTGCAGCCGCCGCGCGGATACGGAATTGATCCCGATGCGATCTATCACACGCCCGATCTGCCGCCAACGCATCACTACGCGGCCTTCTATCGCTGGCTTCAAACGCCGCAATCCGAAGGAGGATGGGGTGCGGATGCTGTCGTACACATGGGCAAGCACGGCACGCTCGAATGGCTGCCCGGCAAAGGCATCGGTCTTTCCGGCGAATGCTTTCCCGATCTCCTGCTAGGCGATCTGCCTCTCGTCTATCCGTTCATCATCAACGACCCCGGCGAGGGTAGCCAGTCGAAGCGCCGGGCACACGCGGTGATCGTCGATCACCTGACTCCGCCAATGACCACGGCAGAGACCTATGGCTTGCTGGCGGAGTTGAACCAGCTCGTTAACGAGTATTACGCGGTAGAGCAGCTTGATCCTTCGAAATTGCCTTATCTGCAACAGCAGATCTGGGATCTCGTGCAGAAGGCCAATCTACAAGCCGACCTCGACCTGAAGACGATGCTGACGCGCGATCATAGCGATCATAAACACGAATGGGACGATGAACTGACACCCGAAGGTGTGCCGACCACGCTGGCTGAGATGAGCGGCAACGAAGTGGCACACCTGATCGAGGACCTTGACGGCTATCTATGTGAACTTGGCATGGCTCAGATTCGCAGCGGACTCCATACGCTAGGCCAGATGCCGCCGCTGCCGGAGATGCTTCGCTCGCTGACGCGTCTGTCCAATGCGGGCGTTTCCAGCCTTCATGCGGAACTGGCTGCTATGTGCAACTTTGATCTGGCTGCACTCATGGCGAGCCCCGGAGAGCGGCTGCAAGTAAGCACCAGTATCCTGGATCAGACGGTACACACACATGCCGATGTTCTTGAGGTGCTCGACAAAGCGGCGCTCGATCTCTACACGATGCTCGAAGGGCTCGGTTTCAGAACTGAGGCAATCGCCGATGTTCAGCGTGCGATCCTTGGCTGTGTATCGGAGAACGTGAACGGGGTGCTCAGTTTTGCCTGCTCGATACTGGTGCCGCGTCTGGAGCAGGCAGGAGATGAGATCGAGCACCTGCTCGACGCTCTTGAGGGAAAGTATGTTCCCGCCGGACCCGCGGGCGCTCCGACCCGCGGGATGGCGCATATCCTGCCTACGGGGCGTAATTTTTATGCGGTCGATCCGCGAGCCCTTCCCTCGCAGGCGTCATGGCGTGTCGGGCAGCATCTCGCGCGCGAGGCCGTCGAACGCTTCATGAAGGAAGAAGGCTCGTATCCTGAGATGATGGGGTTGAGTGCATGGGGCACATCACAAATGCGAACTCAAGGCGACGACATCGCAGAAGCGTTCGCGCTCCTCGGTGTCGAGCCGGCCTGGAACGCACAGTCCCGCCGCATCGATGGCGTTTCTCTCATTCCGCTGCAAAACCTGGGGAGGCCACGGATTGACGTAACGCTGCGCATCAGCGGTTTCTTCCGTGACGCGTTTCCGCACCTGATCGATCTTTTCGACAGGGCTGTTTCACTTGTCATCGATCAGGACGAGCCCCTCAATCAAAACTTTCCTCGTAAACATTACCTCGCTGATCTGGAGAAAAAGAACGATCTGCCTGCCGACGAGGCTGAAGCACAGGCTCGTTATCGCATGTTCGGAGCGAAACCGGGCGCCTACGGAGCAGGCATCCTGCCGTTGATCGAAACCAGCAACTGGAAAGACGATCAGGACTTTGCGCGAGCCTTTTTGGAATGGGGTGGTTACGCGTATGGGGGAACCGCATCCGGAGTGGATGCACGGTCAATTTTTGCCGAACGGCTGCAGAGCATTCAGGTTGCGTTGCACAATCAGGACAATCGTGAGCACGACATCTTCGATTCGGACGACTACTTCCAGTTTCATGGCGGCATGATCGCTTCCATCCGCGCGCTCACAGGTGTCCAGCCCAAGGCCTATTTCGGCGATAGTTCCCGGCCCGATGCTGTGCGTGTTCGCGATCTCAAGGAAGAGGCGCTCCGCGTGTACCGCTCGCGTGTCGTTAATCCCAAGTGGATCGAGAGTATCAAGCGTCACGGGTACAAGGGAGGACTCGAACTCGCTGCCACTGTCGACTACATATTCGGGTTCGACGCCACGGCGCAGATCGCGCCTGATTTCATCTACGAAGGGCTCGCCGAACACTATGCGCTCTCTCAGGAGATGCAAGATTTCCTTTCGAAATCGAATCCTTGGGCGCTCAATGCAATAGCAGAACGCCTTCTCGAGGCGGCGAAACGCGAGCTTTGGGATAAACCGAATCCTAAGACTCTGGAGGCATTGCGCGGCGTATTGCTCGACAGTGAAGCAATACTCGAGGCGCAGGGAGAACAAAAGCGGGAGGCGGTTGAATGAAGGCGGTGACTTATCCGTTCTCGTCAATCGTCGGTCAGGACCAGATGAAGTTGGCGCTACTGCTCGCGGCGATCGACTGGCGGCTTGGTGTGCTGCTGCGCGGCGACAAAGGAGCAGGAAAAACTACGGCCGCGCGGGGTCTAGCTGTGCTCCTTCCGGAACCAGCTCCTTTCGTTAACTTGCCTATCGGAGCGACCGAAGACCGGCTTCTCGGAGGGCTGCACCTCGAAAGTACGCTCAAAGGCAATCCAGTGCTTAAGCCGGGCTTGCTCTCTGAAGCTCACGGTGGTGTGCTCTATATCGATGAGGTCAATTTGCTGCCTGCTCACCTGGGTGATGCGCTTCTTGACGCAGCATCGAGCGGAGTGAATGTCGTCGAACGGGAAGGCTTCAGCGTGTCTCATCCAGCGGAGTTCGTTCTGCTCGGCAGTATGAATCCAGAAGAAGGATTGCTGCGCCCACAACTGCTGGACCGTTTTGCTCTCTCGGTGGATATCGCCGCGCCACTCGAACCTTCAGAGCGTCAGGCAATCGTTGAGCGCAGGATCGCGTTTGAGCGAGACCCAGCGAAGTTTGTCGCGGAATGGTCCAAGGATCAACGGATTATGCGAGAAAAGATTGGACAAGCCAGGGACCGAATCATCTCAGTTAGCTGTTCCAGTGAGATTCTGGCACGGATTGGAACTGCAATCTGTGAGGCTGGCGTGCGCTCGCTTCGAGCAGACCTTGCCGCCGTGCGCGCGAGTATCGCATGTGCAACCCTGATGGGCGATGCGGTCGTCAAGTGGGAGCATGCCGCTGCTGTCCTTCCTCTGGTGCTCAACCACCGCGCCAGAGCGGGTGGGAATTCAGGGCCGCAACACACTTCGTCATCCTCACGCCAACAGTCAGATCCACCGTCTCGAAATCAAGGCTCACAAGAAGCAATTGAGCGCATCTTTGCGCCGCGGGAAGTCATGGCGCCGGCAATCCGTGCCTCTTTCGATGCTGCTGCGCAACGCGGCAATAGTCAGAGAACTCTCGTTGAGTACCCAGGACCGGTTGTGGCTGTACGCCAGACTGAATGCCCTCAGGAAATCGATCTTCGCGCAACTCTGAATCATGCAGTGCTTGAAACAGGAACTCTTCAACCTCGTTTATCCGACCTGCATGAGAAAGTACGCATGCCCAGGACCGGCATGAGGTATCTGTTCTTGATAGATTCGAGCGGCTCACATGCGGCCCAGGAGAAGATGCGGCGAGTGAAAGGGGCCGTACTCAGCCTGCTCAATCGCTCCTTCCGGCAAAATGACGAAGTGGCGATCATTGTTTTTCGTGGTACGGATGCAACGGTATTGCTTGAGCCATCGCACCAGATCGACGACGCGACCACCGCGCTCGAATATCTGCCTACCGGGGGGAGAACCCCGCTGGTGCACGCGCTGGAACTCGCAAAGACTTATCTGACGTCCTCGACTCTTCTGGTTCTGCTGAGTGACGGACGGGCAAACGTGTCTTTACGAGGCGGAGACCCCTGGGCGGAAGCACTGGAAACCGCCCGCCACCTACGTTGCCGCGCTCTAGTGGTTGACACAGAGGATCCAGGCTATTCGGTACGGCGCGTCTCCGAACTGGCAGGTATATTGAGCGCAACGTCGATCGATCTTATCGACCTCGCGAACATTGACGTTCTGGAAATCAAAAGTACTCCCTGATTAGAAGACGACATCGCAAGTTGGTGGTCAGTCCTCAGTGAGAGTGCTCGAGTGCATTCGCATTACGACACTGTCCTCGATTAATTATGAGTGTCTTGCCCTTGTTGAGCCTCCGAGGTTGCCGGTCCGCCGTGAGAACGTTCGCAATCGCCGCTCTCGCTTGCTTACCCTCTAAGCATCACTGGGGCATGACTCTGCGTTGACTCAGAGTTTAACGGATCGATTTGGCAGAAAGAGACTTATGCAACGGATAATACCCTGGATCGAACGCGATTTTTCCTTCGACTTGCCCGGCGGGATGTTTCCGCATGTGGTCGAGCGTATACGTGGTAGTCCAGCGCGATTGGAAGATACGCTTCGCTGTGTCTCCATGCGAGCACTGATTCATCGTGAAGGTGACGCGTGGTCCATGCAGGAAGAGGCAGGGCATCTTCTGGACAGAGAGCCACTCATGTTGGAACGCTTGGATCAACTGATCTCTGGCGCACGCGTGCTGAAGGCGTGGGATGGGACGAATGAGGCGACATGGAAGGCGCAGCACAATTCAAAGTAGCTAGGGTATCCTGCAGGCATTCCGTGAGAGCAGGCAATCCCTGGTACGCCGCTTCAACGCTTTACCGGACAAGATCGTGGAACTGGCAGCGCATCATCCTCGGTTGAATAAGCCAATGCGCGTGATCGACCTTGCGGTGTTTATAGCTGAACACGATGATTATCACCTCGCGCGAATTTCGGCAGCGAAACGAATCGGGCTTAAGTGAATCATTCGCGGCAGACATTGCGCGCGGCGAAATGAGGTGAAGCGCCGCAGCGAATGCGCGGAGCAAACTGGTCGAACTGCGGAGCCAAAACCGGTGAAGAGTCGATCACCCGTAAACTACCTGTATGCGACGGGTCGTTATCACCGGACCGCCTTCCAGTGCAGATATTGGACGTGACTGGCCCGCTTGAAGTATTTTCTCAAGCGCCCGGTTTCGAGACTCAACTTGCAACTCCGCGACTTGAACCGATTCTTGAAACCAGCAGAGGGATTGCGCTCGCCAACGCGACGCTAATTGCGCAGATTCACGATCCGATCGATACGCTTATCATTGCCGGAGGCCCTGGAGCAGAGAGTGGCCACTTCGACCGCACGTTCATTAACTGGATCGCGCAAGCCGCACCGGGGCCAGTGTAACGCCGCGGAAAGCTTCGCCGGCGCGAGCCGAGCGAACCGTGACGAATCTGTCAAGGTAGCCGCTCGATGCCGCCTGAGTCGCGTTGATTTGGTCGGTGACTTTTACCAGCTTGTTGGGATCGGCTCCGTTGTCGCCGTTCAGGCTGATGGTGGATGTGATCGCGTAGATCGTGGCTGTGCCGTTGTGGTTGACGACGCCGATGATGTTGCGGCATCCGCCCGCCGCGGGCTAGATCGACGCAGGATAATTCGGGACGCTATACGGCACGCCAAGGTTGAGTCCATTCTGGATCACATACTCGCGCACCCAGGTCTGGCCACTCGCCGTTGTGGTGCGGACCCACTTTTGAAGGCTCGCAGTCGCAAGCGTACCTGAGTCAGCTACGTTTACCTGCCCGTTGATCACCTGATTCGGGGTATAGATCAGGTCGCCCTCGTCACAGACGTACAACGTAGTAGCATTCGCGAACCAGATCCCAAACGGATAGTCGCCACCCGGGCTGTTTGCGCTGGCACTCGTGTTGCGGAATCCGGGAAGGATCGTGTAGGGTTCGTTGACAGTACCGCCCGAAGGCGCGTTTGACGGGGTGGGCAGAACGCCTGGAGTGCCGAGTTGGTAGACGGTGTTAGTGCCGTTACTACCGCTGCCTTTTGTGACATACAGCGTATTGTCAAAGATCGTCATGCCGCGGAAGTTCGTATCCTTACCGGGCTTGTCTCCCGAGAACACGAAATAGGAAATCATGTTGTTGTCCGGCGGCACAAGTGGCGGCGCTCCGGGAACGAACAGTTCGGCGCCAGTAGAGTGGGACAGATTGAATCCGAGTTGTGTAATCGGCGTCCGCTTCTTGGACAGGCCGCCGCTATTGTCATTGCCTACTGAGTAATAGAGCCAATTGTCCGCCTTGATTACCGCGCGGGAATTGTCGCCGCTGTAGGCGTCCCCATCGGTATAAGAGATGTGACCCCGGGCGTCCACTTCCGCGATTGAGCGGTAGTAGGCAGTCGGATTGGTTGCGCCGGCATAGCTCGCGACAACGGGGTTGGTCGGGTCGCAGAGGCCCGGCGTGTTGCCATTCGAAACATCGATCAGGTTCGCCGCAGTCGGTGACAGTGGACCTACGTTGGTGCCCTGGTTCAGGAGTTGAAGGACCGCGGCCTTTATGAATCGACCCTGGTGATCATTACCGCCAAGCACGGACAATCACCTATCGATCCCAACCTCTACCAGGCTCACCCCGGAAAGACGAACAATGGCACTTCGCCGGCTACCGTGCTTGCGAACCTGCTTCCCGAGTCAGAGTCGCCCGCGAATCCGAATGGTATTGGTCCCACGGAAGACGATGTCTCGCTCCTCTGGCTCAGCCACGGCAGCGATGTCACAAGCGCCGTGAATACGCTTGAGCAGAATGCAAAAGGCATTGGATTAGGCCAGATCTTCTATGGTCCTAGCCTGGCGTTGAACTATAACTGGCCGGGCCTTGGTGCAGGTCTGGATCCGCGCACGCCCGACATTATTGTCACACCCAATGTCGGCGTCACTTACACCGGCAGTGCCAGCAAGCTCGCGGAACACGGCGGTTTCGCGCATGACGACACCAATGTCATCCTGCTGCTCTCAAATCCTGCCTTCAGACCCCAGACGGTCTATGCGGGAGTAGGCACGAATCAGGTTGCGCAGACGATCCTGAAAGCGCTCGGGCTCAATCCGCACAGTTTGGACGGTGTTCGTCTGGAGGGTACCTCGGTCCTACCGAACATCAACCTCCAGCAGTTCAGCTGGTAAATCGAATAAAACGAAAGACGCGGGCTTCGATGCGAGGCCTGCGTCTTTTCTTTGTGTTCAGGTCTGACGAAGATTACTTCGAAGGCGTGAACAGCGCCAGCCGCACTTTCCAGGTGACTGACTGGCCCGGTTTGAGGGTTACCGTGCCGTAGGCTTGTCGCCCTAAACAACTCTTAAGTCAATCTTAAGTGTCCGGCTCTAATATTCCCGTAGGCTGACAGCCCAATTCATGCCGTGCCGGAAATCCGTAAAAGGAAGGAGATCGACTTGCGAATCATCAATCATCCCCTTGCTCTTGTGTTTTTGTTGTTCGCTTCCCTTTTACCTGCCGTCGCCCAATCGAACTGGGGTGTCGTAAAGACTCTGCACATCGGAGGTGACGGAGGTTGGGATTATGTGACGGTGGATCCCCAAAATCATCGTATATTCGTCACCAGAACAACGCACACACAGGTGATCGATGCCGAATCGGGCAAGGTGCTCGGCGATATCCCCGGCCAAGCGAGATCGCACGGGGTAGCGATTGTGCCGAAGCTGAATCGTGGGTTCATTACGGACGGCGGTGGCAGCGGCGCGATCATCGTCTTTGACCTGACCAATTATTCAGTCCTCGGAAGCATCCCGGCTGTTCCCGACTCCGACGGAATCATCTACGACGAAAAGACAGATCATGTGCTCGCGGTCTCCGGCGATGCCGGGGTACTTATGACGTTCAAGCCGGACATCGATCCAAAGGATGGCAAGATCGATCCGCCAATCGCCCTTGGAGGTGCGCCAGAGTTTCTGGCCGCCGATGGCGCCGGAAAGGTCTACGTCAATCTTGAGGACAAAGATCTGCTGGCCGTTGTCGATCTCGCGTCGCGAAAGGTCATCGGGCGCTGGCCGGTTGCGCCCGGTGGCCATCCGGTGGGACTGGCAATGGATCCGGTGAAGCACCGTCTCTTCATCGGCTGCCGCAATCCGCAGAAGCTTGTCGAGATGGATTCTAAAACCGGCAAGGTCGAGTCTTCAGTTCCCATCGGAACTGATGTTGATGCCGTTAAGCTGTCACAGGGATATGCATTTGCAAGCTGCCGCGACGGTTCTCTCATCGCAGCGGCTGCAGAAGCACAGGGTCTGAAAGTCGACAAGACCATCACGACTCCCGAGGGGGCGCGCACCATGGGCGTCGATTCGTCCACACACCGCATTTACCTGCCTACAGCGGAATTTGAGACTTCCACCGGCACAAGACCGAAAGCAAAGCCCGGCACCTTTATGATTGTGGTTGTCGCACCGCAATGAAGAGGCGCCGGCTGGCCCGGAGCTATGATCGAACACAGGACACCCTGCTCAGCACCCGTTCCTCGCGAGCCGCAAGCTGGGTCCGAAGATCTCAAGATGCGCGTCCTGATTGTTGAAGACGAGTCTCGGCTGGCCGAAAACATCGCCATTGCGTTTCGCGAGGGCCCAGGATTCGCCGTAGATGTGTGCCACGACGGTGAAGAAGCTATGCTGGCCTGCGATGCCGTGGAATATGACCTTATCGTGCTCGATCTAATGCTTCCCCGGCAGCCTGGCGGCCGAGTCCTGCAGGCGCTTCGTACAAAAGGCCGGCAGATGCCGGTTCTCGTTCTGACAGCGGTATCGGAAGTTAAGAGCACCATCGAGCTCCTGAATCGAGGTGCGGATGACTACATGACCAAGCCCTTCGACCTGGGAGAACTCATCGCGCGCGCGCGCGCCCTGATCCGTCGCGGGAAAGGCGTCCGTCAGACCTCGATCACGTATGGCAGCCTCACGTTGGATTTCTCCGCACAAACTGTCGAGGCGAACGGCCAGCAGATCGAGCTCTCGCCAACCGAATATCGAATTCTCGAATACCTGATGCACCATCCCCGCAAGATTGTATCCAAGCGCGAGATGCTCGAGCACCTCTATGACTTCACCTGGGAACATCATTCCAACGTGATCGAGGCTCACGTGTCGAATCTCCGCCGCAAAATTCGGAGTGCCACCCAGCGCACCTTGATCGAAAATGTCCGAGGCCGCGGATACCGCCTCCACCAGCAGGATGAATCCGTCTCATGAAGAGCAACTCTCTTGTTCGACGCGCAACCGTCGCCGTGGTTACGATCGAGCTGGTTTGCGCGCTCGGCGTGGCATCCATAGCGCTCTGGCACGAACGCGCCGTGCGGCTTCGCGGAGTCGATTCGACACTTCAGGGACGTTCCGATTCGCTCATTGGAGCTGTTCAGGACGCTGAAGACCCTGAGGACAATGTAAAAGTCGATCCGGAGGAGTTTTCGCCGGGCAAAGGCGAAGAGTTCGCCGTATACAACCCCAATGGGCGGCTCGTAGGAGCATCGCAAGGCAATCTTGCGGCTGTCGCGCTCGGCTCGAGCAACTCATTTCGCAACGTCACCGTCCACAGACAGCGCTATCGCGTGCTGCAGCGGCAGGCGCTGCGCATCATCGACCGCGAAGAGACAGGGGGAGTCGGACTTCGCCGGCCCGTCATCGTCGTCTACGCCATACGCAGTGATTACATCTGGCACGAAGTGCTTGAGGCGAGCCGGTTTTATCTGATGCTGAGCCTGGCCTCTGTTTGTCTGACCGCGCTACTGCTGATTCTGCTGGCGCGCCGGCTTCTCATCCCGCTGAACGAACTGGCCTCGGCCGCGTCATTGATCGGGCCTTCAGTCCTCGAATTTTCTCCGCCTTCATCGGCATTGAAAACAGCAGAACTGCGCCCGCTGGCCGACGCTCTGGCCCAGATGGTCGCTCGCCTGCGCCGCGCCTTCGAGGCGGAGAGACGCTTCGTCGGCGATGCGGCGCACGAATTAAAGACGGCTGTCGCGGTGGTGCGCTCGACCATCCAGGTGCTCGGGATGCGAACAAGGTCTGAGCACGAATATCGGATTGGGCTCGATCGCATCCTTGAAGATAATCAGCGTGTCGAAGAACTGGTCTCACGCATGCTGACGCTGGCCCGATTCGAAGGGCCGACCGGTGAAGCAGTAGGTGAGGTCGATCTGAGCGACGAAGTCGCAATCGCTGTTAAAGGTCTTGCCAGCTACGCCGAGTGCAGGGGTATTGCGCTGAACTTCGCAGAGGACCCCGGCGTGAAGGTGAAAATGGGTGCGGAGGCGATCCACACGCTCGTATCGAACCTCATCATGAACGCCGTGCAGCACAGCAATCGTGGCTCCGAAGTAAAGGTGAGAGTGCAATCGAACGGCCGCGGCCCCGGAAAGGCGACCCTCGAAGTGCAGGACTATGGGTCCGGTATATCCGCCGACAAACTGCAGTACGTCTTCGAGCGGTTCTTCCGCGAAGACCCGTCGCGCTCACGCGAAACCGGAGGTACCGGTCTGGGTCTCTCGATCTGCAAGAGCATCGTCGACAACGCCGGCGGCTCGATCGATATCCGAAGCGAGCGGGGAAAGGGAACGACCGTTACGGCGCTGCTCACTACGGCAGACGGAAAGAAGTAGCCGCGCCTGGCGCCCCGCCTAGCCCGCCAACTCCTGATGCGGCATCCTGCCCGGTTCATGGTTCCGGGTGAGCAGGAAATAAACCACCGGCGTGACCACCAGGCTCAGGAACATCGAGATGAGCAGTCCGCCGATGACCGCTATCGCCAGCGGCTGCAGCATTTGTGACCCCTGACCGAGCGCCAGCGCAAGCGGCAGCATTCCGGTGATCGCAGCCAGTGCCGTCATCAGAATTGGCCGCAGGCGCCGCTGCGCGGCGTGAAGCATCGCCGCGCGTGCATCGGCACCTTCTGCCCGATAACGCTCATCGGCGTCAAGAAGCAGGATGCCGTTCTTTGCAACAATGCCGATCACCATGATCAGCCCCATAAAACTCGAAACGTTAAACGTTGTCCCCGTAAGAAGCAGCGCGCCAACCACGCCAGCGATCGACAGCACAGATGACGTCAGGATCGCAGTCGGAGCGGCGAAGTTGCGGAATTCGCTGAGCAGCACGGCGAAGACCAGCACGAGCGACAAAAGCAGGACCCGTGTCAGTTCAGCGAACGACTGCTGCTGCTCTTCATATGTGCCACCGTAAACAACGCGGACACTCGACGGCAGGTGCATCCCTGCAACCCGTTGACGCACAAGCCGCACAGCGGTTCCGAGGTCGGTGCCTTCCAGGCGCGCCGTTACAACGACAAGGTTTTGCAGGTCTTCACGGCGGATCTCATTCTGTGGTGGCAACTGCGTCACCGTGGCAAGTGATCCCAACGAAGCAGTGTGGCCAGAACTTGAGTTGAACACCGTATTCTCGATGGTCTGGAGCGACTGCCGCGTCTCGTCATCAAGCCTTACGCGGATCGCATATGGCCTGCCATTGCTGATGACCGGATTAGCAACCTCGACTCCATCCATAATCGACGTCGCATCTTCAGCAACCTCCTGTGTCGTGAATCCCAGTCGTGTCGCAAGCTGCGAATTCACTTCGAAATTCGTTACAGGGCCGCTGAGCGTATTATCGATCCCGTTCTCAATGTCGACTACCCCGGGCACCTTGCCGATCTCGTCTGCCACGCGTGGAGCGATTTTGTTGAGAAGCGTCTCATCGGGCGAGAACAGCTTGATCTGAATGGGCTCCGGCGCATTCGACAAATCGCCGATATTGTCTTGCAGCACCTGCGTGAACTCGACATCCAACTCCGGCTCGGTGGTTTTGATCTGGTGCCGCACCTCTGCGATGATCTCGTCGATGCCGCGGCTCCGATGCTGCTTCAGCTTCACGCTGATATCGCCGGTGTTCGCTTCCGTTACCGCCGCAAAGCCCATCTGCAGGCCGGTACGGCGGCTCGTGTTTTCAACCTCTGGCGTATCGCGGAGGATCTGCTCGACATGATCGAGTACTCTCCCGGTGGACTGTAGCGAACTGCCCGCAGGCATCACGTAGTCGAGAATGAAACCGCCCTCGTCCATCTCTGGAAGCAGATCGGAGCCGAGGCCTTTGTATGCGAAGTAGCTCGCAATCACAAGCAATACGCACGCGATACCCAGCCACAAAGGCTTTTGCAGTGACCATTCGAGCGCGGAGTGATGCCACCTGGTCAGACGGCTCAGATGCTGACTCTGCCGGTGCTCGGAGGTTTCAGTGTGCCCCGCTCGCGGTTTCAGCACCAGCATCGCAAGGCTCGGAGTCCACGTCACTGCAAGCGCAAGCGAGGTCAGCAGCGAAACCGTCATCGTGACCGCCAACGCGCGGAAGAAACTCCCGGTAACACCCGTCACAGCGATCAAGGGCAGAAACACTACGACCGGTGTGATCGTCGACCCGATCAGCGGCCGTGAAATTTCATGCAATGCCTTGCGTACAGCCTCAGAGCGGCTCTCGCCGGCATCGCGATGCAGAACTATATTCTCGACCACAACGATGGCATCATCGATCACAAGGCCGATCGCAGCGGCGAGACCGCCCAGCGTCATCAGGTTGAAGCTCTGGCCCATGAGCCACAGAGCCAGTACTGTAACCGCCACGGTTACGGGAACGACGAGCCCCGCGATCAAAGCCGAACGCCAATCACGCAGGAACAGAAAGAGAATCACACAGGCGAGAACGAGTCCGATCAGTATCGCGTCCCGTACGCTCGCGATACTTTCACGCACAATCTGCGACTGATCGTAGAAAGGTTCAAGCTTCACCCCGCGCGGCAGGTCTTTCTGGAGGCTCGCAACCTCGGCGGCAACACCATCCGCCACAGCCACTGTATTGCTCTCAGGTTGACGTGCGATATTCAGCAGCACCGCCGGGCGGCCATTTGCAGACACGTAAGTATAGACCGGTTGTGCTGCCTTCAATACCTCGGCCAGATCGCTGACCCGCACTGGAGCGCCGCTTGCGGTAGTCTTCACGTTGAGCTGGCGCAGGCTCTCAATGTTATGTGCCTGAGAGCCGACGAGGGTAAGTATGAGCTGGTGATTCTCGTTATACAGACCGGGCGAATCAATCGTATTCGCCACGCCGATGGCATTGGCAAGATCAATAACCGTTATCCCCGAAGCCTGCAGCCGCGCGAGATTTGGAATCACATGATATTCCGGAATCTGGCCGCCCTGAATTGCCACCGTTGCTACACCATCGACGCGATTGATCGGCGGCTTCAGCGTGTAAGTCGCAAGTTCCCACAGATCGCTCTGCGACACTTCAGGATTCGTCGTGGTCAAACTGTAACCGAGGATTGGAAAAGTAGCGAAAGTCAGGCGGCGAACGTCAATCTTTGCCGTCGGAGGTAATTCCTGCTGTACCCGGCTGATTGCGGCATTGGTCAGATCGAGCGTGCGATACATGTCCACCGACCAGTCGAAAAAGAGGCTCACTTCCGCCGAACCCCGGCTCGTGATCGACCGCACCGTCTGCAGGCCAGGGACTGAGTTCACCGCATCTTCAACCGTCTTCGTAATCGTCACTTGCATCTGCTCGACCGGCATTACACCGTTATCGACTGCGATCACAATACGTGGAAAATTTGTTTCCGGGAAAACTGCGATCGGCGTTTGAAAAAAGCCGTAAATTCCGGCAATCGTAAGCACAACCGCGAGAAAAACGATGGTGCGGAGCCAGCGCTGCAGCCAAAATGTGTCGTCCGGAGGAGCACCGGACACGCGGGAGCCCGATACCCTCACTCCTTGCTCCCGCTATCGGACGACGCATCATCCTTGCCGCCTTTGTCGTCTTCGGCTTTGCCGCCAACCTTCACTTTCGTGCCGCTATCGAGACCATAGCCACCTTCAGTGATCACCAGGTCGGCTGTCGTCACACCGCTGAGTATCCGCACCTTCTCCGTTGTTCGCAGCCCTAACTTGACGACGCGCTTATGCGCCGTTCCATCGCTGCCAACGACGAGCACGTTAGTCGACCCGTCGTCCGCGGGGAGGATTGCGCTGACGGGCAATTGCACAGCATCCGAAATCGGCCTGCCCTTGATCACCGCTTGTACCGGAGTGCCGACCTTGTAGCGCCCTTGCGGGTTTGGAAGCTTCAGCCATATCTCGACCGTAGTCGATCCCGGATCGAGCGCCGGGCTGATGAGTGAAATCGTCGCCGGCTGGAGTTCTGTCTCTCCGGGAATGGTCAGCTCCGCGATGCCCCCAAGAGCCAATTGCTGTGCAGCGGCCTGCGACACGTGCAGTTTGGCGAGCAGCGACGTCGTGTCCATAATGGTGATCACCGGCGTGCCTGCCGCCGCAGTATCACCCGGAAAGAGTGGCCGGTCCGTCACCACGCCATCGATGGGACTGCGAAGGCTCGCATAGTTCACCTGCGCCTCTGCGCTCTCGAGTTTGCCCTGCGCGGAGGTGACCTGGGCCTGCGCGGCCTCTGTGTTCGTCTTTTGCAATGTTTTCCGCGTGTTCGCCAGACGCTTCACCGACGTGTCATACGCGGCCTGCGCCTGAACAGCCGCTGCCGCCGCAGTCTCTACATCGCGCCGGGAAATCGCCCCTTGCTCGAGAAGCAGCTTCCGTTCCTCCGCTGTGCGCTTCGACACATCCAGGTTCGCCTTTGCCTGGGCTACATCCAGATCAGCTTTCTGCAAGTCCTCCGGAATCGTCGCCTGGGTAGCAGCCGTATATGCCGCTTGCGCTTGCGTAAGACTGCCTTGGCTGTCGAGAGCGGCGCCACGAAGATCGCGGTCCTCGAGGGTGACGAGCAGCTCGCCCCTATGCACGTGTGATCCCCGTTGCACCAGTTCTTTCACGATGGGAGCGCTGAAGCGCGGCGAAATCGTCGCTTGCGCCACTGGCGCCAAAACCGCATCGGCTCCGATCTCTTCCGAAATAGGTCCGACCGTCGGATGTTCCGCCTCGACCGAAACGACGGGCTCAGGAGCTTCCTCTGTCTTACCTTTGCATCCCACGAGCGTGAGGCCCGCGAGCAGAAGCGCAAACAGCCATGCGGCAGTTGGAAATTTGACTCTCATCTGAACTAGAGCCTGCCTGTAAGAGTTTCAAGCTGCGCGAGTGCTATGTGGTAACGTAGGACTCCATCGGCGCGGGCGTTCTCCGCAATCACCAGCGTGCTCTGCGCGTCTACGAGTTCGAGGACTGTGCCCTCACCGTTCACGTAACGCAGGTTCATCAAACGCAGTGCCTCTCGCGCATCGGCAACACTTGCGTCAAGCGAGCCGAGCTGCTGCCGTGCCGTGTCCGCCTCTTTGTAGAACTCCGTCAAATCAGCCAGAAGACGGCGCTGCGCCGCAGTGAGTGCGACTCTGGTTGCCGTTGTCCGAATATGGGCCTCCTTCACCTTGCGCTCCGATGTAAGCCAATCCCATACGGGAATGTCGACCGTGGCGCTTGCCGAATATCCAAGATTGCGGGCTCCGTCGGGGCCATTGGCTGAAAATTGCGGCGCGTCGATGCCGTACGTGTAATTGAGCGAAAGCTCCGGCACCAGTCCTGCCCGAGCAGCCTTCGTTTCGGCCTCACTGGCTTGGAGGGCCGCCAGGGCGCTGCGCACTTGAGGATTGTTCTTCTGCGCCGCGACCTCCACATCCTGTCTGTCCGGCAATGCAGCCGGGGCAATTTCCTCGGTGGTCGTGAACGGCGTTGCGGGATCAGAATAGAGAAGCACGCCTAGCTCAAGACTGGCTTCTTCCTTGTTTAGCGCGGCGTCGGAAAGCTCGCGTTGCCGCTGCTCCTGCTCGAGGCGTGC
>Ga0335075_10000570_pt1 | contig 63873 bp, 65 predicted proteins | sample Lox_Sample_24_FD_206723 | JGI IMG/M metagenome (GOLD analysis project Ga0335075, IMG submission 206723) | Soil microbial communities from Loxahatchee National Wildlife Refuge, Florida, United States - Lox_Sample_2.4 | ecosystem: Environmental > Terrestrial > Soil > Wetlands | place: USA...
TTGGCTTGGTGTCAATAACCTCACTAAATGTGAACTTATTGACACCGAAGCAAATGTCGCAAAACACCACGATTTTACTGGCAATCGGCTCCAAAATTTGAGCGCAAGACGCATTTTTGAGGTTCAAGCGTTGAAAGGTTGAATCGTTGAAGCGCTTTCAAAAGCTCCAAAATCCAACATCCAGGCACCTACGGCGATATTTACAACGAGTTGACGCTGAGCTACGGCTGGCGGGCAAATTTTGTTCCGCGCCCTCCAAAACGTCATCGCAAATAATGCAGGCTTCGACTGTCGGCTCGGTTCCTGGAAAACCTCTTTCGAATGTATTTGGATGCGTTGGAACCATGAACCGTCCGCCCGCGCTTGCCGTCTTGGAGTGCGGTGGCAAGTCCGCGCGACACCGCTTTCGGACGTCGCCGGACTCTCAAACGATCATTGACGCATCGGAGGCGATACGACCTCGTTGCACGGAGTACAGACCGGGACGGCTCATGGGAGACCCCCTTCTTTTCAAGAATGAATTGGGACCATGAATCGATTGGCGCACGGAGCGCGGCTGTGTGCGGGGCAAGGGGGCACCAGCCGCAGCAGCCACGACCGTTGAAACCCGCTGCGGCTGGTCTCCGCGCCCTCCAAAACGGCATCGCAAATAAATGGAGGCGTCGGGTGCACAGCTTTCGGGAGTCGTACCACTTCGAAGCGCCAATCACGATTTGAAAGTCCAGCGACGTCCGAAAGCGGTGTCGCGCAGACTTGCCACCGCACTCCACGACGGCAAGCGAGTTCTCACGAATCTTCTCGGTTCTGGACGGTTCATGGACGGTGGCCGGCGCTCTTCCATTTCGAGGCTTTTCCTGGCCCATCGAACACCGTACCATCATCCAACAATTCAATAATCGATTTATCGAATAACGCTGCATGAAAAGCCTCGCCATAGCCCTCCTATTCCTCGCCTGCTTTGCTCCCCGCCTTTCGGCCCAACCCACCGCTCCCGTCCGCATCGCCGTCGTCGGCCTCGTCCATGACCATGCCTGGGGATTTTTTCCGCGCTTCAAAGGCCGCGACGACGTTCAACTGGTTGGAATCGTCGAGACAAATCAGGTGCTCATCGACCGCTATTCCCGCCGGTTGCATTTTAGCCCGGACCTATTCTATCCGAGCCTTGATGCTCTCTCTGTTCGCCAAAACCAACGTTCAGGCCGTGGCGACGTTTACTGACATCTTTGATCACCAGCGCGTTGTCGAAACCTGTGCTGCACACGGCGTGGACGTCATGATGGAAAAGCCGCTTGCCGTGAATATGAAAGCCGCGCGCGCCATCGAAGCTGCGGCTGAAAAAGGACACATCCAGGTCATCGTGAATCTTGAGACTACCTGGTACCCGGGCAACCAGGAGGCGTACACGATCGTACACGATGAACATCAGATCGGCGACATCCGCCGCATCGTGGCCCACGATGGGCATCAGGGACCGAAAGAAATTGGCTGTTCCACGAATTTCCTTGCATGGCTCACCGACCCCGTTCTGAACGGCGGCGGCGCATTGAATGACTTCGGCTGTTACGGCGCTGATTTAGCCACATGGCTTATGGACGGCCAAAAGCCCATTTCCGTCTTTGCCGTCACCCGCCAAATCAAACCGAACATTTATCCAAAGGTAGAGGATGACGCGACCGTCGTGCTGACCTATCCCAAGGCGACAGTGATTCTTGAACCCTCCTGGAACTGGCCCTTCAATGTGAAAGACCTCGAGATATACGGCCAAACTGGCTATGTGAAGGTCCCGCAACCGGATGAACTGCTCGTCCGCGAAGGCGGCAAGAAGAGCGAAGAAACCGAAATCACTCCCCCACCCCTCACCGGCCCTAACGCCGACCCATTATCCTATCTCGCCGCCGTGGTACGCGGCGAAATCAAACCCTCCGGCTTATCATCCCTGGCCGTCAATATGACCGTCGTGGAAATCCTCGACGCCGCCCACAAATCCGCACGGACAGGAAAAAGCATCAAGCTCTAAGTCAGAGTCCCACATTTCCCTGAAAATAGCCCGGCCATTTATGGCTGGGTGTAATTTAGGTTTGGTGTACACGCTTTAGCGTGCTTCCGAGCAGCTTGTAGGCTGGACGGCGAACGCCGAACACCCTAAAGGATGGACACCAAAACGAAACCAGGCCCAACTCCGCTTGTCAGCACGCGCAAATACTGATTCAATCCCCGATGTCAGAAAAAATCCGCACCGCCGTGCGCAACCAGGGCGGCGGGCATTATAATCACTCGCTGTTTTGGCTGATGCTCAAAAAAGACAGCGGCGAACCACAGGGACAACTGGCCTCGGCCATCAACCAGTCCTTTGGCAGCTATGATCAGTTCAAGGAAGAATGGGCAAAAACCGCCGCCAGCGTGTTCGGCAGCGGATGGGCATGGTTAACGCTGGATGCGAACAAGCAATTGGCGATAGAGCCGACGCATAACCAGGACGCCACAATCAGTGACGGGAAGCAACCATTGCTGGGAATTGATGTCTGGGAACATTCTTATTATCTGAAATATCGGAACCGGCGTCCCGAGTACATCGCCGCGTTTTTCAACGTGATCAATTGGGATTATGTTTCGGACCGTTACCAGAAGATGATGTCGGCATAAGAAAGCTCTCATTCCATGAACCGTAGCGCAGGTTTCCAAACCTGCCGTATCGCCGATTTCCAAATCGGCTGGCCGTCCAAACGCGGACGATCGTAAGCTCGCGGAACGCCGCCCCGTGGTATCCAAATCGGCAGTCGTGCGACCACGAACGATCAGCAGGTTTGGAAGCCCGCGACACAGCAGACTTGGAAGTCTGCGCTACGGTTCAGACCCGGGAAGCGCGTGTAAACCATTTGACGCGATTTGTAAATGATTTGTAAACGATTTGTAAACACTTAAGTCATTGATTTGCAACCATGTAAACGATGTAAACCATTTTCACACTATATCGCTGGTTCACGGGATTCCCGGTCCAGAAACGGCACGGCAAATTTTCGTGGACAAAGTGTTTCGGGTTCGACCACAGTTGAGAAACGGCGAACGCAATGAAAGTCATCGAAGACAAAGTTACGGTTTATCCACCTCACGCAATCTGCAAGGCGGATATTCCCGTCATTTTTTCCGCGTTGCCCCAGGAGTGGACGGCAGGAATTAAAACGGTCAGGCTATGTTCTTCATACGGGGAGAACCCAACGGTTATTGCAAATTTCTTCCCGCCCGAGGGCTCGTTTTTGGTGAAGTCACACGGGTTCAGTAAACAAAGAGTGCTGCGTAGTATTCTGACAGAGCTGGCAGGCCATGCGCTTGGAGTGGTTTTTCTTAGCTATCGCCGCTTGCAGAAACGCGACGAGCCGCGAATCCAGAAAATCATTACGCCGCTGGTCGACGAAATCTTGCCGCAGCTTTCCCGGAAGAAAGTTTGGCTGGATAAAACATTAGGAGCCGGGAAATAGTTCGAGAGACACACCCCATGATTCGGAAGTTCATCGAAAAGCGAAAAGCCAAGCGAACTCTCGAAAAGTTCGCTAACGCTGAGCAGGTCGAGAAACTCCTTCACGGCGGCCCTGAATCAGCGCAATACCACCATGGTCCCATCGAATTCATCATAATATTTATTCGCGGAGAAAGCCCGGGTGAGGTCTCAAAACGAACAGCGCAGGTAACGGACCTTGCAAATGTATATGGGGCAACGATTCACCATATAGTGGGCGCTCTCGTCATTGCCGTATTCGGAGTGCCCACAGCGCCGGCGCCCGAGGCTCGCAAGCTCCTGGTTCAATCGTTGCAGCATGAATTGCCTCGCGACATCAAGATTATACACGGAGCCGCCAATGGTCATTACGGCCTTTTTGGCAAGGAGCCAACCAGCTACACTTTTCTCGTGCCGCAATTCGACCGGATCCTTGGGAAACTGAGCCAGTTGGAATTTGGACATGTCGCCGAATTCCCGTAATACTGGCTAATGCCGAGGGGCATGACCAATTGATTAAAGCCTGGTTAGGGCGCTTTTCCGCTGATTCAATTCCGCCAAACTCGCCTTCACCTCAGCGCGAGGTAAATTTCCCAATTCCAACGTTTCATTCTCCAGCCTGAGCAGCCGCTCGTAGAACCCGATTCCGAAGTCCAGAAGCTCGACGTTGTCCGGCCCGGCATCCAATATATTGAACAAAGCGTCCTCAGCTTTCGCATATTCGCAAATTTGTTCGTAATGGCGCATCAACATCGCGTTCGTTTCAAGATTCAAACTCGAGTCTTGCAGACCTATGAGAAACGCTTCGACCGTTGGCACATAATCGGCGCGTGGCGCATCCGGTTCATTGGCAATAGCGTCGAGCAGCAGATGCAATCCTTTTAAATAGCAAGCGTGGCTTTCTTCGAGTCGAGTCTGTGCCCGGAGAATGTCGCCGTTCTCCTTAAATAATCTGGCTACCATGAAGATTTTGTCCTGGATGCCAAAGCTCGTGCCACCTTCAACCACGCGCGCGAGCAACTCCGTATCGGACATCCGCAGCAATTCCGTGACGTCCGCGCCCGCCAGGGCCTTCAATTGCGAATCGGCCTCAGCCGAAGCCTCCTCCCATTTTCCTGCTTTCGTCAGCCCCGACATACGCATCAGGACCTCGACAAACTGTTCGATTTGACGCAGAAGAAAATCGCGGCGAATCATAAATACGTGCTCTGACGGTCAATTAATTACTCACCGTTTGACTCGAAGATGTCTTCGATCGTTAGATGAAAAACGCGCGCCACCTTAAACGTCAGCGGCAGGGGCGCAACACTGTTCTTGGCAGGGACATCGCGCTGCGATGTCCCCGCCCGCGCAGAGCGGGCGGAACATGCATGGAATGATGTCCGATTCCGCTTGTTGCGCCGCTGCACGCGGCGCTGGACGCCGCAGCGCAGCGTCCCTACCAAGAACAGTGTCAAGATGCGCCAGCGGCAGGCTGGGCAAAACAAATCCAATTGACATGGGCCATTTGCAGGGCCACGTTTTGAATGGCAATCATCCAATTCTCGCTCGTTTCCGATACGGTTTCCCGGCCTATACACAAAAAATGTGTGCGCATTCCGGCAGGTAGATTTCGAGCCGCCGCGGGACTTGACTTTCAGTCCTCGTGGCGCAGGTTTGGGTGTTGTGTCATGAGGTTCATCCCGCTCATCTACCTGCTGCTGGGAATCTGCATGGGCGTCATCATTAAAGATACGCCTTCAGTGAAGTTCGGCTTCCCGGAGTGGCTGTTTCTGGGCACCATTCACGTTCCATTCGTCGCCTTTGGCGTGGCATTCGCCCGCTCGTCCAGGCCAACCAACGGCGGATACACTCGCGGCCTGTCGCCCGGCGGCTGGGGCCTTGCGTTGGCTGCCAGCTATTTAGCCGGCTTCTTCGGGTTTTTTATGCTCGTGAAACGATGAATCAAGCCAACGGGTTTTCAAATTGCTTTTGATTTGATAAGGAACGCAGGAAGGCAGGAATGTTTTGAAGGGAAAACCGGATGGTGGAGCCGAGGGGATTCGAACCCCTGACCCCCACAATGCCATTGTGGTGCTCTACCAACTGAGCTACGACCCCAACCGGTTTTGACAGTTTAACGGCCACGCCCCGTTTGTCAAAGCTTTTGGCCATTATTAAAAACCAGATTCCTGCCTTCCTGCTTTCCTCATTGAATTGAAATTCCAAGTGGACGCCTATCCCCGGAGCGAATATTTTTCCACGTGCAAAAACCAGGTTCCAGGTTGCGCATCGCGTTTTTGACGCACGAGCCGTTCTTTCCGCCGTCCGGCGGCGGCTCGGCCGAAGCCGTTTATTTGGTCGAGGAACTCGCCCGGCGCGGCCACGAAGTCCATATCTTTTGCCCGCAAATTGCCGAACCCGAAAATGTCGAAAAACGTTTCCGCGTCCGCCTGCACCAATTCAGCAAATGGAAAATGGGACGTTACGCGCGCCTGCGAAATCTGAAATACCTGGCGTACCCTTTTCAATTGGAACGCATGGTCGCCGACGCCGCCCGTGAATCAAAATTTGACCTTCTCCTGTCCCAACACGCTATTTCCGCCGTGGCCGCCGGCAAGCTCAAGTCTAAATTAAACGTGCCGGTCGTCATGAATTTTCCCGACCTGCTGACCGGGTTCATGGAGACCTGGCCGGCCTGGATTGCGCCGCGTCCACTGATTCACGCGCTCGAACGTTACGAAATTTCCATGCCCGTGAAGTCCCGCGTGGACGGAGTGCTCACCGTTTCCGACACCCTCGCCGATTATTTTATCGAACGCGGTTTTCCGAAGGACAAAATTTTGCCCATCTATTACGGCTACGATTCCGACCGGTTTTCGTTCGTCGCCCGGACGCTGGACAAAACCCGCCCCCCGGTCATCGTCATGCACGGTTCCTTTGACGCGCATCACCTGGGCGACATTGCGCTGGGCGCCGTTGGCGTGGTCGCAAAACAAAAACCGGACGCCATTTTTCGCTTCGTAGGCCGCGAAACTGTATCGCTTCAGGCATTTTTGCGCCGCGCTCGAAAGGAAATTCCAGGCCTCAAATTTGAGACCACCGGGTTCGTCCCTTATGATGACGTGGCAAAACGCCTGGCTGACGCGCATGTGGGCATCGTACCGTACGAGGAATCCGCCGGAACCCATTGCGCATTTGTGGCGAAGGTCGTCGAATACGTCGCGAGCGGTCTGCCCGCAGTCTGCACGCCCCTCAAAAGCATCCAGCGTTATTTCCAAAACGAGCCGATGATTCGCTTTTCCGAATTTGATGGCGAGGATTTTGGCCGCAAGATTCTCAGTTGGCTGGATGAATCGCCGCTCGACTGGCAGATTGACGCCTGCCGGTCCGCCGCCCGTGTCCAGGCCGAATTGGACTGGCAGCCGCTGTGCCGCAAAGCCGTTAATTTTATCGAAGAGATTTACGCTCGCACCTCCAATGCAAAAAACGGCCTGGGAAAAAGTCATTAAAGCTTCCGCGGATCCCGTCCGCGTCCAAGACTTTCTCAAGTCCCTTCCGGCGCCGGGGGAACGGTCACAACTCGCGGATTATTCAATGGATTCAGCCCGGGTTCTGGCGGCGCTGGTGAGCGGTTCGCAATTCCTGGCCGAATTTATTCAGTCCAATCCACATTTGCTCTCCGTACTGGATTTCGAGCAACTCCGCTTCCCCCGCCGTTCTGACGGCTTCCGCCGCGACGTCCAAAATGCGGTCGCATCCCGGTTGGATACCCGCGACTATGCCGGCGCTCTCACGGAACTGCGCCGGTTCAAGCAGCGTGAAACCCTGCGTATCGCCGCCCGGGACCTGGGCCGATTGAGCAATGTCGTCGAAATTACCCGGGAGCTTTCCGGCGTCGCTGACGCCTGTCTCGATGCTGTATTGCAAATCGTCTCAAAACAATTATCAGAAAAATTCGGCCATCCATTTCATCAGGATGTTCAGGGCCGCTGGCAGCCCACAGCATTTTGCATCTTTGGGCTGGGCAAACTCGGCGGGCATGAACTCAACTACAGCTCGGACGTCGACGTTCTCTATCTCTACGGCGAAGAGGGCGAAGTATTCAAGGAACCGCCCCGGAACGGCAAACCGCAACGGCCTGTGCTGTCGAACCACCAATACTTTTGCAAACTGGCCGAAGCCGTTAGCTCGGAGGTCGCCCGCGCTTCGGCAGATGGTTTTTTATATCGCGTTGACGCCCGCCTGCGTCCGGAAGGCGACGCAGGTCCCATCACGCGTTCCCTCGAAAGCTGTGAAAATTACTACGCCCAATGGGGCCAGACGTGGGAACGCATGATGTTGATCAAGGCGCGGGTCGTCGCTGGTGACGAAGGCCTGGGCTCGGAGTTTCTCGAAATGATCCAGCCATTTCGTTTTCCGCGTTCCATCAGCGCGGAAATTTTCCGGGAAATAGCCGCCACAAAAGACCGGATCGAGCGCGAGGTCGTGCGGGCCGGCGAACTGGAGCGCAATGTCAAGCTCGGGCGCGGCGGCATTCGCGAAATTGAATTCATCGTCCAATCTCTGCAGGTCCTCCACGCGGGCCGCTCGCCATTCCTGCAAAATTCGCAAACGTTGCCGTGCCTCGAAAAGCTCGCCCAATACGGATTGCTCTCGCCGGGCGAAACCAGCCAACTCGACGCCGCGTACCGTTTTTTGCGCGACGTGGAGCATCGCCTGCAGATGGAAAACAACCTGCAAACACACACAATTCCGGACAACATCGCATTTCAACAGCGCCTCGCGCGCCTGATGAATTTCAAATACCTGCCGAAATTTCAGGCGGCGCTCCGCTCGCACACAGGCAACGTTCGCCGCATTTATGACGGGCTGTTTCAAGCCGGCTCTCAGGAAAGCGCGACCGCTCCGATTCCGGCATTTGAACGAGCCGAGGACGAATGGAAAACATTGCTCACCGCCCGCTCCTTTCGTGAACCGGACAAAGCGTTTCACTTGTTCAAGGAATTCGCCGAAGGCCCGGGCTATCTTCACGTCTCGCCGCGCACCACTGAATTGGCCCGGCAGTTGATCCCAAGATTCCTCGCCCTCTGTCCGCCGCAATCGTCAAAAGCGGACCGAATCCGGGTTCTTTCCGACCCCGACCGGGTTCTCGCCCGCCTCGACGCCTTTGTCAGCGCGTACGGTTCCCGCGCAACGCTTTTTGATGTTTGGAACAATAACCCCAAATATTTCGAACTGCTGTTGCTATTGTTTGATCGCTCGGAATTTTTGGCCCTGGCCGCAATTCGGGCGCCGGACCTGATTGACGGCCTCGTGGCCGGCGCCCATTTGCAACGCAAAAAGTCCGCCGCCGAAATACTAAAGGAACTTCGATTTGGCCTCCGTGACGCCGATCAATTTGCCTGGCTCCGCCGCTATCACGAAACTGAACTCATGCGCCTGGGCCTCCGCGATATTTCCGGACAGGTGGATATTGAACAAACGCCCGCCGAACTTTCTGCGTTTGCCGATGCCTGCCTCCAATACGCGCTCGACGTCGTTTTGCAAAAGAACAAAATCAAATCGCCGCCCCTCGCCATTATTGGCCTCGGCAAGCTGGGCGGCGGGGAAATCGCTTACGGCTCCGACCTGGACCTTTTCTTCGTCGCGGATTCAAAGGAAAACAATTTGCCGTCGCTGCAAAAGCTCGCCGCGGAAGTCATGGACTTGCTTTCGCATCGCACGGACCGTGGAATCGTCTTCCGCACGGACGCCCGGCTCCGCCCCGACGGAGAAAAAGGCCTCCTCGTCCCCCCGCTCGACACCTGTGAAACTTATTACCGCACGCGCGCCCAACTCTGGGAAATTCAGACGCTCACGCGCGCGCGATTTGTGGCCGGCGATCCAGGCCTCGGCGAACAATTCCAAAAGCTCGCCTGGGAGTTGACGAATTTCTCAGACCCCAGGCAACGACGGCGTTTCAAAAATTGGAAATCCGAGATTCATCACATGCGCCTGCGGATTGAAAAAGAGCGCACGCCGCCAGGCAAGGACGATTTAGCCATCAAAACCGGTAAAGGCGGTTTAATGGATTGCGAATTCGTCGCCCAGTGCCTCTGCATGGATCATGGCTGGCACGAACCGAACACCCTCCGGGCTATCGAACGCGCCCGCAAAAACAATGTCCTGCCCGACGCCGGCAAGCTCATCGAAAATTACGTCCACCTGCGCCGCGTTGAAGCCATCCTGCGCCGTTGGAGCGACGAAGGCGAAGCCCTCCTTCCGGACGACGCGCCGGCATTCTACCGCGTGTCTGTGCGTTGCGGCTTCGATTCGCCCGAAGCCTTTCGCGGGGCGCTGGCTACCTGGCGCAAGGGAATTCGGAAAGTGTACTCAAAGGTTTTTGCCTAATGACATTCTCGTTCGAACGATTCTCCCTCCCATGAACCTGCTTCGGAGCGCGGCTGTGTCGAAGACCAGCCGCAGCGCGTCGCAACGTTCGCGGCTGCGGCGGCTGGTGCCCCTTTGCCCCGCACACAGCCGCGCTCCGTGTGCCAATCGGTTCAGGGGTTCAATGCGCGAAGTTTTCCTTGGGCGAATTCTCACCCCGGCCCTCTCCCGATGGGAGCCCGCTGGGAGAGGGAGAATTGTCGGCCGATGATATCGATCCGCCAATCCACTACGTCGCCTTGCGTTGCCTGCTCACCTCATAGAGAAAAACCGCCGCCGCCGCTCCCACATTCAGCGAATCCACCTTTTCGGGCATGGGAATGCTGACGGTTTCATCGCAACTCTCCAAAACGGATTCAGAAATTCCCATCCCTTCACTGCCAAATACAACGCAGCAATCCTTTGAAAAACCGGCTTGATACAAAGCCTTGTCGCCGCCGGGATGAGCGGCAACGCAGTGAACGCCGCGCTTACGCAATGTCTGGAGCGTTTCAGCCAGGGTTTTGCGAGCGACAGCTCCCGAAGCAGTTTTACCCAATTCCACAACCGGCAAATGAAATATCGCGCCCATCGAATTCCGGACCGCCCGCCGCAAAAACGGGCTGCTGCTCGTTTCACCCACAATGAGGGCCTGAACATGAAACGCGGCGCAATTGCGCACGAGCGCGCCAAGATTCTCCGAACTCGTCAATCCATCCACAGCGGCCAAAAGGCGTGGCGCGGGAGCATTCTGTAAAATCGTCTCCAGCGGCGCCGGCGCGGGAATCTTGCCGACTGCCAGCACACCCTGAAACATCGTAAACCCGGTCAACGTTTCGAGCCATTCCTTCTCCGCAAGATAAACCGTGATGTCTTCCGGCCGCGCTTCAAGCAACGGACGAAAGTCTTCCAACCAGCGTTTCCAGAATACTGCTGAAACTACGGTAAAATGGCTTTCCAACAACCTCCGCACCACCTTTTCGCCTTCCGCGACGAATATCCCTTGCGTTTCATGCTCGACCGGCCTGCGCATCGTCGCATAAGGCCGCAGTTCCGGCGCATCAAACGAAGATATTTTCTCAATCCGTATCATGGGTTCGTTAAAGCGTTGAAGAGTTGACCCACCTTTGCCTGGCTTTGGCGCGGCGAGACCGTTGAAGCGGCCCCTCCTTAGCTTGCAACCAGGATTCAAAGTTGTTCATGCCGCCGCCATTTCCAAATTAGCGCCCGCTGGGTTTTCGCCGTCAGCTTGAAATCTTCCGAAATCCGCAGCCCCTCGACCCAAAAAATCCTGCTTCCCGCCTCAGCCACAACTAATTGATGACGGGTCTGGCGTGGAATCCTGGCATTCGTAAACAAATCTTGCAGTTTCGCATCTGATGCCAGGCCAATCGGCCGAAAACGGTCCCCTGCCCTCCAATGGCGCAGGACGATTTCCGGGCCGGCTTTATCCGCGTCAAAAAATTCCAATCCATCTGCGCGCTTTACTTTGCCAAAAGTTTTTCGCGGAATTCCCAATCGCCAGTTCAACTCCACGCCATCAAATTCGACGCGCCCGGATTTGTTCAGTCTTGCGGCAACGCTGCGGTCATTAAATGCCGCCGTCTGCCGCTCGCACCGCCTGACGCAACCTGTTGCATCGCGGACAAGCGATACCCGGGCGCCGACCGCAACCGGTTTATCCGCCGATCGCCGAATCGACTCAACGAGCTCAAAATCCGGCGTTACCTCGAGTTGAATCATCTGCAACCTCAAAACCTGCCGCTGAATCGCCTCAGGCAAGCTTTCGAAATCAGCTTTGATATAGGATGAGCCTTGAGCACCGCCTCCTTCTTTACCACTCCAGAATGCCTGCCGGCTCAGCCACGCACGCGCCAGTGCGGCGATTAAATTGGATTCCGCCGCCGCAATATCCATGAACCTCAGAATCGTCTTATTCAGGCCCGGCTGATAATGCCGCCGCAACAGCGGCAGTAATTCATGCCGGACTCGATTGCGCAAAAAATCGACCGAATGGTTCGTCGCGTCTTCCCGGTAGCGAACCCTGTTTTCCCGCGCAAATGCTTCCAGCGCGCTTCTCGGAACGACCAATAAAGGCCGAACAAGCGAAATTCTTTTATCCACTGGCGACGGCGACCGCCATTGCATCCCTCCCAGGCCGCTTCCACCGGCGCCTCGGAGCAGCCGCAGAAAAAAAAGCTCCACCTGGTCGTCCGCGTGATGCGCCAGCGCTATGGTGTTTGCGCCGTGCTCGCGGGCCGTCCGCGCCAGAAATTCATGCCGCAACCGGCGCGCCGCCATTTCAATTGAGATTTTTTCCTGCCGCGCAACCTGCTTAACATCTGCGGACGAAGAAAAAAACGGTAATTTCATGGATTCGGTGGTCTTGCGGACGAAGGCTTCATCAGCGTCGCTGGCCCGTCCCCGCAGGCTATGATTAAAATGCGCCACGGCCAGTTTCCAGCGCCGCGCGACCGCCGGCGTTTTAAGCGCATGAAGCAAAACCATTGAATCCAGGCCGCCGGAAACAGCCACAAGAATTTTTATCCCCGACTCAGGCGACCGCAGGCCTGGAAGTGCCGGCAGAGTTTTGGTCGCGGAACGCCTGGGCATTTCAACCTCGCAAGAATTGTCCAATCTCAACCAATGGCAGCAATCTTTCTTCGCGATTTTTCAAATTCCGCAGCCTTCCCGTGGAATCATTTTCGACTTTGACCGTGAAACCCGCCTTTAGCTCCTGGGCTCGCTTGAATTGCTTGTCCGCTTTGGCCGGCGTCAACGCATACTCGACGCTCATCCCAACGGCACGCAGATCATGGATCAGTTTAAGCGATGCCGCCCGCAAATTTTCATCTTCAATCAAAACAAAAACATCCACGCCCGGCTCAAACACCGGCAGGAGTTTCCGCTCGGCAAGCAATTCGCGCAATACAACGTCGCCCATGCCAAACCCAAGGGCCGGCATATCAACTTTGCCGCCGCTGATCAGCTTCACGAGATTGTCATAGCGTCCGCCGCCCGCAATGGCCCGCAAATCGCTATTCAAGGCAAAGGCTTCAAACACGACTCCCGAATAATATGCGAGTCCGCGAATGACGTGGTAATCCACTTTTACAAATTCCTGAAGTCCTCGCGCGCGCAGATTTTGTAATATGGTTTCAAGTTCTGCCGTCGGCTTTGCGGCTTCAATGAATTGATTTACCTCCGCCAGCGAAAATCCGAGCCCGGACAACTTCTTTTCCGTTTCATCCTTTTCTGCCCTTTCCAGCTTGTCAATTACCTGAAAAAATTCGTACGCCTTTTCCGCGCTATTTCCGCTAGTCGCGCGATGCTGTTCAAAAAACTCCTGCCACGCGTTCCGGCTGCTCAGGCGAATGACAAAGTCCGCTTCGGTCAGGCCAAAAGAGCGCAGGGTGTCAATGAGCAGGGCGATTAATTCGGCGTCCGCAGCCGGGTCACTTTCTCCGATAATATCTGCATTGAACTGAAAGTGCTCTCGCAAACGCCCCTTTTGCTGTCGTTCATAGCGATAAAGTTGCGGAATGGCGAACCATTTGATTGGTTTCTTGTACTGGCGCTCGTGGGCGGCGACCATGCGCGCGAGTGTCGGGGTCATCTCAGGCCGCAATGCCAACTGCCGTTCGCCCTTATCGGTAAAATTGTAAAGTTGCCCCACGATTTCATCGCCGCTTTTGGTCGTAAACAATTCAAGCGGTTCCAGAGGCGGGCCGTCATATTCCTTGAAATTAAATCGCCGGGCCGCATCCCGCCATTTATCAAAGATATATTGGCGCGCGGCAGCGCTCCAAACATCGGCGTGCGGCAATGGTTCAGGGTAAAAATCACGGAAACCAGGCAATCGTTCCATCTCCTCAGAGTAGAGAATTTACGCCTCCAATTGAAGCCTAAAAGCTTCGCAGCAGTGCGGGTGGGACGCATCCCGCTCTTAATGCACGGAATTCGCCGGCCATACGGGCTCGGAATCATTCCGAAATCCGCGGTCCGCAATCGGCATTACGCCTTCGCCGGCAGCTTCAAAACTTCTGACCGCATTTCCTTCCCCGCCCTGAACTTGACTGTCGCGCGCGCCGGGATGGGCACATTGTCTTTGGGCTGGTTCGGATTGCGTCCCACGCGAGGCTTGCGGATTTTGACCTCAAAAACCCCGAAATTCCGCAGCTCGACTTTGTTGTTTTTGGCCAGGGCCTCGGAGATGTAGTCCAATGTCTTTTGCACTACGTCAAAGACCTGTTGTTGGCCAAGGTTGGTTTCTTCGCTGATTCGCGTTACGAGATGCCGCTTAGTCAGAGTCATAGTTCTTTCTCTTTTCTGATTTATAGTTGTTTAGTGCCAAAATCAATTCCCGTTCACACGTTAAACCAACAAGGTAAAAAACGAAAGACCGCGCGCCAACCGGCCCGCGATCGTTCTCCCAAAACATATTTTTAAGCCTCATGGGTCCTCATGTTCCGTTTTGATTCATTCTTCTTATACACAGAATACACCGAATTACGCAACAGAAATCTTTCGCTTCCTTTTCCGCCACAACAGGTAGTGGAGCAGGCGTCCCACCTCCCCGTCCGGCTGCGTAACCCGAATCGGGGAGTGTCGCATTCCCGCGATTCTCAGGCCGGTTGCTGTTGAGTCAGGCAATGCAATGACCCAAATCCCCACACCAAATCAACCGCATGTATCCCAATCACCGCCCGGTCTCGAAACAACTCCCCCAAAATCCCCAACGCAACACGGTCGTTGGCATCATTAAACGTCGGCACAATCACCGCGGAATTGCAAATGTAAAAGTTCGCGTAGCTTGCCGGCAACCGCGTGCCCTCAAAATATAGCGGCGACGGCATTGGCAATTCCACCACTTCAGGTTTCGAGCCGTCTTCCAGCCGCAAATCTCCAATTCGCTCCCAATTTTCTTCGAGAGGACGAAAGTTGACATCACACGGGTTCCTTTCTCGGACAAGCACGAGTGTCTTTGCGTTCACAAATCGGCAAATGTCATCCACGTGGCCGTGCGTGTCGTCTCCAGCCGGACCTTTGGCAAGCCAGAAAATGGTTTTGACCCCCAAATATTCCTTTAACGTTGTTTCAATTTCCGCTTTGCCGAGCCCTGGATTGCGCACCTGAATCTTCGGGTGCAAATAACACTCCTCGGTGGAAATCAACGTTCCGGATCCATTCAATTCGATCCCGCCGCCTTCTATCACGAATTGTTTGCCCCTGGTTTCCGCATGGAACAACTTTTTCCCCAGGATACGCGCCGCTGTTTCGGGAACTTTCGTGTCTTTGCGCCAATTGTCGTATTTGGCCCACCCATTAAAATGAAAATGAACGATTGCCGTTTCCACTTTGCGGCCGGCCGGCCGCTTGACGAAGATTGGGCCAGTGTCACGCGTCCAGCCGCGGTTCGTGGGATGCGTGACAAACTTGATCTTCTGAAGGCTTACTCCCGTGCTCTTCAGTATCCGGCGGGCCATGCTTTCGTCTGTCTTGTTGCGAATGAGCAAATGGATTTTTTCGCCCGGAGAGATCTTGCGGATCATTTCACCGTAAACCCAGGGAATGGTTTCAAATTTTCCCGGCCAATCGTCGGCATTATGCGGCCAGCCCAGCCACGTTGCCTTATGCGGTTCCCATTCGGCCGGCATGGAAAATCCGGCGCGCGCGGGCGTCATGTCTCCGTATTTTTTCCCATTCATAATATTTCGCGCCAGAATAAGGACTTCAACCGGTTTGTTCAATGACGCAGACTCTGGCGGTATTCAAAAAAAATCTTCTGAAGGCTTAACTTTGTTCTTGGAAGATTAATGAACCTGAGCGATAGTAGGATAAGGTTCCTGGTTGACATGAAGTGACCAGACCGGCTATCGAATGATTTACAGGCAAAACACAGATAGTTTAATCGGTAAGATTCCTGCGGTCGTTTCTCGGTTGTTTGGAAAATTGCTATATTTTGGATTAGGGTTGGGACTTCTTTTCGCGACCCCGGCTATGGTTTCAGCCGCGGCGCTGGGACCGGTTCCCGCGCTCAGGACCCTGGCCATGCACGCGGGCGTTACGTCCGCCGAAATTCAGCGGGCCCTCGATCTTTTGACCAACGGCGGCGAAGTTCTGCTGCCGCCCGGGAAAATCAAAGTCAGCCAGCCTATCATTCTCGATCACGATTCCGAGACCCTCTGTGGCGCGTCAAACGAAACCACCATCCTGTATCTGATGAACGACGCCAATTGTCCCGTCATCATCATGGGCCAGCCCGTCAATCGCCCCATGCAAACGATCCGGCATCTGTGCGTCAGGGATTTGTACATTGACGGCAACCGCCAGCACCAGGAGCGCGAGCTCTGGCGGGAAAAGGGCGAAGGCTCAGAAATCCGCAACAACGGCCTCACCATTCAGAATATCAGCGATTCGCTTGTTGAAAATGTGACCGCCACCCGATGCCGCTCCGGCGGCCTTGTGACCACGCTTGGCGTACGCCGCCTCACCGTCAGGAATTTCAACTCTTTCAACAACGAATTCGACGGCCTGGCTTGTTATCTGACCATGGATTCGGTCTTCGAAGATCTCAACCTCCATGACAATCCGGGCGCGGGCATTTCACTCGACCTGGCCTTCGACCATAATGTCATTACCAATGCGGTTCTCGCCGCCAACGATCTCGGCATTTTTATGCGCGACAGCCGCAAGAATCATTTTGATAATCTGTCCATTCGCAACAACCGGGATTTTGGCGTGTTTATGGCCCAGGCCTTCGAAACCGTGGATCGCGGCCCGCAACCCGAGCCCGATACCGAATGCACCGACAACTCCTTTTTGGACCTCGTGGATGTCAAGAATGGCCGCGCCGCGTTCCGCGTCAATGATGTATCCTGCACCAACAATGTTATCATTGACCCGAACTTCGGCGGAACGGTTCGGGCCCTTTCCACCCCGACCCCAAACCTCGTAACGGTCAAATAGGCAATAGTCCTCGTCCGCGAAACGCGAACGTGTCGTGGTCCGCCGTCGAACCCGTGTTGCCATAGCCACGGCGGGCCAGCCACCCTTAGTCCCGCAAAGTGAGACGAATGCGGCTTATCGTCCTCAAAATGTGAATGGAACGCTTAATTTGCCCATTTTTCGCTGCTTTTTCCCCTTCAATTTCCCCAAAATGGCAGCAAATATGCTTACTTTTGCGGGTGATTTCGTTTGAAGGTATAAATTTCAAGGCTCCGTTGCGTCCGGTCATTCGCCTGCCAGTTTTTAAAGTTGGCAAATGCCGGAACATTCGTATTGTGGATGGCGCCAAGTTCCTTAAACCTAAACGAATGAGCAAGAAGAACAAAAACCAATCCGCCGGTCCTGTTTCCCAGTTTATCCGGCACCATTACAGGCACTTTAACGCGGCTGCCCTCGTGGACGCGGCCGACGGCTATGTCGCGCACCTCGACGCTGGGGGACGCATGATGGTATGCCTGGCCGGCGCCATGAGCACCGCCGAACTGGGCCTCTCCCTGGCGGAAATGATTCGCCGGGACAGAATCCATCTCATCACCTGCACGGGCGCAAACCTTGAAGAAGACGTTTTCAACCTCGTTGCCCACGACTACTACGAACGCGTTCCTCATTACCGCCAGCTTTCCCCAAAAGACGAGGAAAATCTCCTCGACCGCCATCTCAATCGCGTCACCGATACCTGCATCCCCGAAGGCGAAGCCATGCGCCGCATGGAAAAGGCCATGATCGAAGTTTGGACCGATGCCGATAAACAGGGTAAACGCTTTTTCCCTCATGAGTTTTTCTTTCAGGTTCTTCGCAGCGGCAAATATAAAAAATTTTACCAGATTGATCCCAAAGATTCCTGGATGCTTGCCGCCGCCGAAAAAGACCTGCCGGTGGTCGTCCCTGGCTGGGAAGATTCCACGCTGGGCAACATGTACGCCGCCGCTGTCATTCGCGGTGATGTAAAAAATGTCCACACCGTCCGAACCGGCATCGAATACATGACCTGGCTCGCCGATTTCTATACGCGTACGACGCAAAAAAGCCCGCTGGGCATGTTCCAAATCGGCGGCGGTATCGCCGGTGATTTCCCGATTTGCGTCGTTCCCATGTTGCACCAGGACCTGCGGCGCGAAAACGTCCCCCTCTGGGGCTATTTTTGCCAAATCAGCGATTCCACGACCAGCTATGGAAGTTACAGCGGCGCCGTGCCAAACGAAAAAATCACATGGGGCAAGCTTGGCGTGGATACCCCAAAATACATCATCGAATCAGACGCAACCATTGTCGCCCCGCTCATCTTTGCCCGCGTGCTGGGTTGGTGATTTTATTCCTGATGAATTCGACGCATTTCCAAATATTGCTGGTGGAAGACGACCGGGATATGCAGACAATGCTGTCGAGTCTCCTGGAACAGGACAACATTGCCCCGCGCGTGGTCTCGAACGTCCATCAGGCCGTCAAAGTCATGCGCGAAAAGGCGCTTGACCTGGTTTTGCTCGACCTTTCCCTCCCTGACGCAGACGGCTTTGAACTCCTCCGCCACTTGCAGGAGGACCCTTTGATCAATAAAGCGCCTGTCGTTATCCTGACGATGTCGCAAAGCCTTAAGGATAAAATGCTGGGCTTTGAATTGGGCGCGGCCGACTACATCCTAAAATCGACCGAATCTTCCGAGTTGCGCGCCAGAATCCACGCCATTCTTCATTCCAAGCGCGAGCGCGACAAGCTTGTCGAACTCAACCGCGAACTGGCTGCCGCCCGCACCGCCGCGGAATCCGCGGCCCGCGCCAAAGCCGAGTTTCTCGCTTCCATGAGCCATGAGATCCGCACGCCGATGAACGGCGTCATAGCCATGGTCGGCCTGCTCATGGAAACACAACTGACCGCCGAACAGCGCGGCTATCTCGAAACCATCCATGCCAGCAGCGACGCTCTGTTGACTATCATTAACGACATTCTTGATTTCTCAAAAATTGAAGCGGGCAAACTGGAATTGAATCCTCACCCGTTTGACCTCCGGGCCGGCATCGAGGAAACCATGGACCTGATGGCCGCCAAAGCCTTTGAGAAAAACCTCGACCTCGTCTGCGACATCGCCGACGAAATCCCCGAAACAATTGTAGGAGACCCCCTTCGCCTGAGGCAGGTTTTGACAAATCTCTTAAGCAACGCGATTAAATTCACGAAATCCGGTCATATTTACCTGACAGTCAGGACGATTGCTTCAGATATCGGGACGGACGGAAAAACCAATGCACGCCTGCAATTCTCAGTCACAGACACCGGCATTGGCATTTCGGCCGAAGGGCTGGCGCGGCTGTTCAAGCCTTTTGTTCAAGCTGAAGCCGGAACCGCCCAAAAATTTGGCGGGACCGGCCTCGGACTCACTATCAGCAAACGGCTTGTGGAACTGATGGGCGGGAAAATCTGGGCCGAGAGCGTTGCCGGCAGGGGTTCCACTTTTCACTTTACCATCGGCGCGGCAACAGAAGCCCAGGCGGCTCCGTTCGGACTGGCCGGCCGCCAGGAAAAACTGGCCGGCCTGCGCATTTTGATAGTAGATGACAACGCCGCCAGTCGTTCCACTCTTGAGGACCGCTTTGGGCGTTGGGGAATGACGTGCGTGAGCGCCGAAAATTCCACTCGGGCCCTGGAAATATTAAAGTCCAACGCAACTTTTGATCTGGTACTCATGGACGCTCAAATGCCCGGCGGCGACGGTTTCACTCTCGCTGCGGAAATCCATCAATTGCCTTGCGTGGGATTGTTGCCCATCGTCCTGCTCGTGCCCCTGGGTGTTCGCCTCGAAGCTCCCCAGGCCGTTCGCATTCCCTTTATCAGTTACGCGGCCAAACCCGTCAAAACCAGCCAACTTTTTGAGGCCATCCGCCGCTCGCTGACCAATACAAAAGCGCCCACCGAAAAGCTTCCCGGCCCGAAAACCGATGCGCGCAAAGCCCCGGCCCAGCCACTTCAAATCCTTCTTTGCGACGACAATTCGATCAATCAAAAGGTTGCCATGCGCATTTTACAGCAAATCGGTTACAAACCCGATGTCGTCGCAAATGGTCTGGAAGCTCTCGACGCCCTGGACAGGAAAAAGTACGATTTCGTATTCATGGATGTCATGATGCCGGAAATGGATGGCCTGCAGGCCACCCGCGAAATCCGGGAGCGTCAAAAGGCCGGCGTGTCCGAAAATTATAGATCGCACATCATCATCATCGCCATGACCGCCCAGGCCATGCAAGGGGACCGTGAAAAATGCATCGCGGCGGGCATGGACGATTACCTGGCCAAGCCGATTCGTCCCTCCGATGTCAGCAATATGATCGCCAAATGGACCACCTCCAAAAACTCTTCACAACCTGCTTCTGCATCGGCTAGTGTCGAGCTTTCAACCCCGGATGGTCCGCCAGTTGAGATGGACCGCCTGGCCGAGCTGGCCGACGGCGACAAGAACACCCTCGACGAACTGGTGGACCTGTTTAACAAACAAACCACAAGGCAACTTTCTCAACTGGAGGCCGCCGTGCGCGCCAACAAGACCGAGGAAGTCCGCCATCTGGCCCATAGTTGCAAGGGCGCCAGCGCGACCATGGGCATGGCGCGGCTCGCAGCCATATTTTTTGAACTTGAAAAAATGGGCCGGGCCGGCTCATTGGACGGCGCCGAGCCGTTCCTCGCCGCCGCCGCATGCGAATTCAAACGCGTCCAGGAATTCCTGGCCTCCAAACCAGCATTGCCGTCCCCGATGCCTGTCACTGTTTAGACATGAAAAAAATCCTCATCATAGAAGACGACGAAATCCTGGCGAATATTTACCGGAACAAGCTCGCCGTGGAGCATTACAATGTCGAGGTCTCCAATTCAGGCGAGTCCGGCCTGGCGCTCATGCGCAGCTTCAAGCCGCACATGATCCTGCTTGACCTGCTGCTTCCCCAAATGCAGGGGGTCGATGTCATCCGGCACGTCCGGTCCGAAGAAGATTTTGCCAAACTGCCCCTCATCGTTTTCTCGAACACGTATCTGACAAATCTCATCCAGGAAGCCTGGAAAGCCGGCGCCACCAAGTGCCTTTCCAAGGCCCGCTGCTCGCCCAAGGACATATTGGAAATCGTGCGCCAGACCATCGGCGTTGCTGACGCCGTCAATCGCACCAGTCCAGCAATCGAAAGCAACGGATCCTCGGCGGCGCATGTTCTCGAGCCGTCCTCCGACGTCGAATTTCAATCCGAACTCCGCAAGACATTCATCGAAAGCCTGCCCGCCACTCTCGTGACGTTGCGCGCCTCGCTTCAGAATCTGTTCCGCGCCACCGACGACGTAGGCCGCCTGAAACACATTTACGACCTCCATCGGCGGACACATGCGCTTTCCGGCAACGCCGGAATCGCCGGACTCTTTCTCATCGGCCAACTGGCTGCCGCTCTCGAAGCCTTGCTCAAAGAACTTTACGAAAAGCCGAAAAACATCAACGCCTCGTCCCTTCGTACTATCGCCGCGGCGGTGGATTTTCTCGGGTTCCTGTTTCAATCCGGCCTGGGGCCCGAACGACAGGAAATGCCTCCGGCGAATATCCTGGTGGTGGACGACGAAGCCATCTCGCGCCGCGCCATTATTTATGCGCTCGAAAAGACGCAGTTACCGTCAATTGGCGTGGATAATCCGGCGGAAGCATTCAAGCTGCTTGCTCAAAGGGAATTTGACCTGGTCTTTTTGGACGTGGACATGCCCGAAATGAGCGGTTTCGAACTGTGCGCCAAGCTTCGGCAATTGCCGCAACACAAGAAAACCCCGGTTCTCTTTGTAACGGCCATGAATGATTTCGACAGCCGCACCAGTTCAACCATGGCCGGAGGCAACGACTTCATTGGAAAGCCATTTTTGTTCATAGAACTGACTGTCAAAGCCCTCATGCACGTCATGCGTGGCAAGCTGCAGCCTAAAGCGGCATAGAGAATTCCAGAGAAGGCTTTCGTTCACGAAAACGCGAGTGTGGGTTTTGAAATGGTGAACGAACGTGTGACCGATTTGGCTGGCATGCCAAAACAGCCGGTTTTTATTGGTGAATTTGAGGAGTTTTGCAAACGGCCCGGACGAGTTTTGGGTGAACGAAAGCAGGTTTTGGCGTTGTTTTTCGTTCACCACGCAACCCGTCAGCCAAACATTTCCTTTGCCATCGTTCCTTCAGCGACTTTGGTCACGCTGCCAGTCATGCGAATTGCGAATTCATCACCAATCTCAATCTCGATCTTTCCACCGGGCATGTGGACGCTGACGTTCCGGTCGACGAGGCCCAGTCTGTGGGCCACCGCCGCGGCTGCGCTGCTGCTGGTTCCACTGGCCAGAGTATAACCGGCGCCCCGCTCCCAAATCTCGATCTGAATATTCCCGCGGTCCATTACCTTCATGAACTGCACATTCGTGCGGTTTGGAAAGCGCGCGTGAGTCTCCAGCAACGGCCCAATATTTTTCGCTATGTCCGCGCTGATCCTGGGCAGCGGCAGAACGCAGTGCGGATTTCCAATGGTCGCCGCGCAAAAATTGTATCGTTCGCCACGGAGATGAATCGGCTCATTGATAACCTCCCGCCGGGGTCCGGCCACAGGAATTTCGTCGCTCCAAAAGCTCACCTTGCCCATCTCCACCCGTACAATCTTGCCCCGTTGCATGACCGTCGCCCGGGCCACGCCCCCTGCTGTCTCGACCGAAAATTCCTCGCTGCCCACGAGTTTCTTGTCCCACAAATAACGCGAAAATATCCGCAATCCGTTCCCGCTCTTTTCCGCTTCGCTTCCGTCCGGATTGAAGATTCGCAGGCCAAACTGGGCTTTTTTTGAAGGCAACGGCCCCGCCAGGATCCCGTCCGAGCCTACCCCGTAATTCCTGTGGCAAATCAGTTTGATTTGCTCCGGCGTCATCGACGCGGGCAGGTTCTTCGGATCAACGACCAGGTAATCGTTTCCCAGCGCATGATATTTCGTAAACACTAAAGGCATCTGTAAAATGTGTCTGAAAACGTTAAAAATTGAAAATGCATTTTAATGAAAATCCTCAAAAACGAAGCATCTGCCATGCCTCTCAAGGTTTTCCGAGCCTCAATACCAAGATCAAAACCGTGAGCGATTGAGGCACCCAGACCGAGTGACAAAGATGTGTGCCCCTATTATAAGGAAACGAACGGGATTGGGACGAGAAAGTGCAATTTTATTGGGAAATTTCAAGAAACAGGCTGAGAAAGAGGAAACGAGAGATTTCGGGCGAAGGGCAAAGATGGAAGAATGTTTTTGAGCCACAGATAGACACAGATTGGCGCAGATGTAATCCAGGACGATGCGTGTGAGTGAAACTGGCGGCAAGACGGCGCCAAGCCTGAATCCCGATACAATCGGGAGACGCCTACGCTACGATGATGATGAGAGGTTGGAAAGTCCGCTACATCCGCTACACCGTTGATTTCCAATGGCTTAACCCGTTACATTTGCCGCTACATAGCCGCTACAATCCGCTACATTTGGCGGATACTTGCCGTTAAAGAAATAGTGCGTCATCGGCTAAATTTTATTATTTTGTAGCAACATGAGTAAGTTGCTTCTGATAGATGATGAGGAGGACGTTCGTTATTCCCTCCAGCGGATCTTCGATTCACCGGAGATTGAATTGGCCGCAGCGCCATCCGGTGAGGAAGGGTTGAAAATCATCCCGAAATTCAAGCCGGACCTTGTGCTAATGGACGTGCGCATGGGTGGCATTAACGGTTTGGAAACCCTCCGCAAAATCCGCGCGGGTAATCCCAAACTGCTGGTCATTCTGATGACCGCCTACGGCACGACACAAACCGCCATCGAGGCGATGAAGCTTGGCGCTTATGACTATTTGCTCAAGCCGTTTGATGCGGTAAAAATCAAGGAATTGGTCGCCAACGCCCTCAAGGCGGCTCGCGACATGAAGCAGGTCGTTTCCTACCAGCCACTCCTCGAATCCGAAGATTACGAATTGGGCATTGTCGGCCGGAGCGAACCGATGCAGCAGGTTTTTAAACTCATCGGCCAGGTCGCCATCAGCGACGCCACGGCTCTCGTGACCGGCGAAAGCGGCACGGGCAAGGAACTCGTCGCCCGCGCCATCTATCACCACAGCCATCGCAGCGATCAACCGTTCCTGGCCGTCAATTGCGCAGCCATCCCCGAACAACTCCTGGAAAGCGAATTATTCGGCCACGAACGCGGCGCCTTCACCGGCGCAACCAACCAGCGAATCGGAAAATTTGAGCAATGCAATCACGGCACCATTTTTCTGGACGAAATCGGCGACATGACGCCCGCCACTCAAACGAAAATTCTCCGCGTCCTCCAAAGCGGAACATTTGAGCGCGTGGGCGGCAATCAGGCGATTTCCGTGGACGTCCGCGTCATCGCCGCAACGAATAAGCCGCTCGAGCAGGCCGTCGCGACGAAACAATTTCGTGAAGATTTATTTTATCGCCTTAATGTCGTGCGTATCCAGGTCCCGCCCCTGCGCGATCGCCGTGAAGATATCCCGTTGCTGGTGAATTATTTTCTCGAAAAGATCGGGCGCGAACAACAGCGCTCGCCCAAATCCATCGCCGCAACCGTCATCCGGACGCTGGAGAAATACCATTGGCCCGGTAATGTGCGTGAACTGGAAAATGCCATCCGCCGCGCGCATGTGATGGCCAAGAGCGATGCAATTTTGCTGACCGATTTGCCGCCGGAAATGACCGGCACGGCTCCGCCGCCCGTGACCAGCGCCGCCTCGGCGGCGGTGGATGATGCAGCCGGGCTTGCCAGACAATTGTTTCAATGGGCAAAGCGGGAGCCCAAGCTGAAAATCATTCCCGCCGTCGAACGCGAGCTGGTCATCCAGGCGCTTAAGGAGACAAATGACAACCAGGTGGCCGCTGCAAAATTGCTTGGCATCACCCGGGCGACGCTACGCAAACGCATCGAAAAGTTCGGCATCCAGCGCGAATTAAACGTCAAATAGGCCACTCTTCCTATGCCTGCCCAATACGATCAATTGCTCGATGCCACGATTCGCCATCTTGAAAGCCTGAAGTCCCGCGGTGACCGATATGTCACTGCATCACCGGAGGCGCTCCGCAAACTATCATTGCCGGCCAAACCGTCCCCCTCCCCCTCGCAACCGACGGGAGGCAAGGCGGAACAATCATCGAACGAAAATCGTAAAGCGATGACGGATGCAATGAGTGTCCTCCGGGCGGCGGGTTCGGGAACACAGGACGCAAGTCTTGCGCCCGGTTCTCAATCCACCATTCCGGCGGCTGCGGCGCACGCCGTTCCGCGACCCGCAACCGAAAAGACCGCCGCGTTTGCCGCGTTACGGGAGCGTGTCCTGGCTTGCGTCAAATGCACGCATCTGGCGTCATCGCGCAAGAATGTCGTCTTTGGCGTTGGGAACATAGACGCGCAATTGATGTTTGTTGGCGAAGCGCCCGGGGCGGACGAAGACACGCAGGGCGAACCCTTTGTCGGGCGCGCCGGTGAATTACTCACAAAAATCATCCAGGCCATGGGCCTGCAACGCGGCGACGTCTATATCGCCAACATTTTAAAATGCCGCCCCGATACACCCGGCCAATCCGCCGGAAACCGCAAACCCACCTCGGACGAAATGGCGACGTGCGTGCCCTATTTGCACGAACAAATCGATCTCATCCGCCCACGCGTCATCGTCGCGCTCGGCGCAACAGCCATCGAAGGGCTCCTGGGCAAAACGATTGGCATCACCAAAATGCGCGGGCAATGGAACACGTATCGCGGCACGCCTCTCATGCCGACCTATCATCCCGCGTACCTGCTTCGCAACCAGGCCGTCAGCGAAAAACGCAGAGTCTGGGAAGACATGCTGGCGGTGATGGAAAAGCTCGAAATGCCCATCAGTGACAAGCAGCGGAATTATTTTACAAAAGGATAGAGCATTTTGAAAAATGCTCCAGCCGGCTACTTTGTCGATTCCCACTTCGTCTGCGCCACCTTTAATTTCGGGTGGGACACAAACAGATGCCAGACCACGCCTTGAAAGGCTTCGCTATGGGGGGTGACGTGCGTTGGATTCACAGTGGGAATGATGACACAGGCCGTTGCTTCTTTGGCCGTGTAACCGCCGTCCCGGCCAACGATGCCGATGACGGATGCCCCGGCCTTCTTCGCCAATTGAATCGCGCTTACCAGATTAGGGCTCACGTTCTTTTCCAGATTGCCGCCGCCGACGGAAAAGATGAGGAGGCCGTCTTTCGAATTGAGCCGCGAGCCTTTCAACCATTCGGCAAAAATGGTGGCCCAACCCTCGTCGTTGGTCCGCGCCGTTAATTCTGAAACATTATCGGTCGGCGCGTAAGCTTCGAAACCGCAAATCTTTCGGAAATCATTTACGGCATGGCCGGCATTGCCTGCGCTGCCGCCGACGCCCAGGATAAAAAGGCGCCCGCCGCGTTCCCGAATCTTTGCCAATTCGTCCGCGCATTTTTCGATGGCATCGGCGTTGAGTTGCGCCGCGACCTGCTGGACTTCCGAGATAAATTGTTCGGTGAAATTCATTGTTAATCGTGCGGGGTTTGGAGTTATGTCTTCAAGTTTTGAACCCGCGAGAAAAAATAATCGCTGGCTCCCACCGGTTTGTCGAGCCATTCATTTCCGAGCGTTTGCTTGATGCGGTGCAGGGCAGCCTTCGAGTGGGCTTCAATAATGAGGTACCGGGCGCGTTGAAGCGTTTGTTTCGCACCGGCCAGGACATCGCATTCAAAACCTTCGACGTCAATTTTCAAGACCAGGATTCGGCGATCGGGAAGAATGGAATCCAGGGTAACGACCGGGACCTCGAATTTCAATTGCCCGCCAGCTTCGGGGTCCAGGGACGCCGTGTCATCGCTTTCGGAACACGCGAAGAAGGATGTTGTGCCACAGTAATTGGATACCGCCTTATTATGAAGGACCACCGACGCATGCGTTTTAGCGCTCCAATCTTCAATTTTTTTTGCCATGCGAGGCAAAGGTTCAAAAAGGATAAACCTGGTGTCAGGCCGCATGGTCCAGACGAAATGGGTGAACAAGCCGGCATTGGCTCCGACATCCACGACGAGCGGCTCGGTTTCAGTACGGAGAGCGTTCACCCATTCGGGAGCGCGGCATTCGCCTTCGACGAAAAAACTCCAATAGGAAGCCAACTGGTTGGGTGTCTCGACTAAAAACCCATCGCGAGTCACAAATGGCCGCTTTAATGTATGCGTGGAAAAAAAATGAAAACGCGCGCTCAAAAGCGACAGCGCGCTGCCCGGATGCGCCAACAGCATCCGTGAAAATCCCGGCACGCTGGGAAAGAAATGCGCGGCAGCCTGGGACCATTTGCTCGAACTCATGGAAGGCTCCCTTTCGAGTTTTTTTTCATGCGTTGGGAGCACGAACCGCTGTTTTGCCATCTCGCTCCATTTTCGAGGACGAGGACGAGGACGAGGACGATTGGCGGGTTCATGGAAAGGTTATCTTATAACCGGTGTGTGGTCCTTCAAGTAAATTTCCAATTCCGCAAGTCCGGCATGAGAGCCAATTTCGTAAAAGCGCTCGGCCACTTCAAATCCAGCGAGCTGTCTTTCCCGAACGAGTTTGCCCATGACATCGGCGAGGTCGAAAGGCTGGTCAGGGGCGTAAGCGTCAAACACCGAGGCTTTGAACAGGCTCAGCCCGTAGTCAATATACTGCATCTCAGGCGACTTATTCTTTTTGTCATAGACCTTGATTTCGCCGCCGGCGAAGACAACATTGCTGGCGTCGAACTTTCCGTCATTGCGAAACACGGTCATTAATCCGGGCTTGCCACTGTGATGAAAAAACTCCGTTATTGGGGCGTAGTCAATGGGCAGGTACGAATCTCCATAGAGAATGAAGAATTCCTTGCCGAGCAACGGCAACGCGCGTTTTATGGCCCCGCCAGTACCGAGAAGTTTCGGGCCTGCTGCGGCTTCGCTTTTACCCGGCGAGTCAAAGGAATAATCCAATTTGATTCCAAACGCTTCGCCGCCGCCAAACTCCTGTTGAATCATTTCGCCCAGATGGCCAACGCAGAGCACCACCCGGCGTATGCCGCGCGAACGAAGGAACTCGATCTGGTGCGCGAGAAATGGCCTGCCGGCCACGGGCACAAGAGATTTCGGGATTTTTTCGGTGATTGGGCGCAGGCGCGTTGCCAGTCCGCCGGCCAAAATCGCAACCGGGATTTCCTCGACGGCACTCATGAAATGAGGAGCTTGGTACCTTCAAAATCGAAACGAAAGCGGACTTCCTGCAGTCCGGCTCGCGTCATGGCGTGACGCAATTTGACCTTGTCCTCGGTGTAAAACATCAGGAAGCCACCGCCGCCGGCGCCAATTAACTTCCCACCGAGCGCGCCACTGGCCATTGCGAGGTCATACCATTCGTTAATCTTCGGATTGCTCATGCCGCCGCTGCGCTGTTTTTTTCGTTGCCAATGAACGTCCATTAACTGTGCAAATGCAGGCAAATCGCCGCTTTCCAGCGCGCGCTGACTTTGGAGACCCAGGTCTTTGACAAAATGAAGGTTCTCAATCATCCCCTTGTCATCAGACTTCGATTTTTGGTCCTGCTCCTTCAGGATCGCGGACGCGCTTCGGGAATACCCGGTGAAAAACAAAAGGAGGTTGTCTTCAAGGTTGTCCCGCGTTTCTTTGGATAGCTTCAACGGCCACGCCTCGACCTTGCCATTTTCCAGAAATTTAAAACACGTGATGCCGCCGTACGCGGCGATGTATTGATCCTGTTTGCCGATGGGCTCTTTGAGGCGATCCAATTCCACCTCACACGCCTGCGCCGCCAATTCCGCGGGATGAACCAGGCTTCTCTTGTGGGCGTGCAACGCCTTCAAGAGTGCAGTGGTGAAGCTGCCCGAGGAGCCCAGTCCCGTCCCCGCCGGGATATCCGCCATGGAAGTCAACTCGATAGAACGGCCGTCCATGCCAAGCAAGGCAAACGACTCCCGAAGTATGGGATGTTGGAGCCTGGATGCGTCCGGGACTCTTTCCAACTCGGAATATTTCACAATCAAATCCGGGACGAATGTGTCGTGCAGGGTAATATAGACGTATTTATCAATGGCGGCGGCGATCAGGAAGCCGCCAAATTTTTCATAATAGGACGGCAAATCGGTTCCGCCGCCGCCAAGTGTGACACGTAGTGGTGAACGCGCAATAATCATGCTTATTTTGGGGTTCGTTCGTAAATTGCTTCAACGACTTGAAGCGCCTGCCGGACCTGGGCCAGGCCGGCGTCCGGTTTCCGCTTCAGTTCAACGTCTTTCTCAAAAGCCAGCATCTCGTTTCGCCAGGATTCGTCCGGTCCGGGAAATTCATAGATCTTTGTGTCCGGGATGCCCATTTCCGGTTTCATTTGGTAATGAAAGAGTTTTTCGAGGCCGTAACTACCGCCGATGCCGTCAATGTGCAATTTTGTGTTGCGGCCGTAAATTTCGAATGAAAAAAGGTTTTTCCATTCGGTGCAGCTCACGTGCAGCCATGCCGTTTGGCCTTTGGCGGTTTGCAAATCCAGAAATGCGTTATCGTCCACCGGCATGTCCCAAAAATAGGTTGCCACGTGACCCGCAACATTTTTGAACTCTCCCAAAAACCAGCCAGCCAGGTCAATCAAATGAATGCCCTGATCAATCAATTCGCCGCCCCCGGCCAATTTTGGGTCCGCGCGCCATTCCTTGTCATAACCGATACGACCGCCGTGGCCGTATCGCGCGCGGATAAACATCAATTCGCCCATCACGCCGGAGTCAAAGATTTCGCGCGCTTTGAGAAAGGCCGGATGAAAGCGGTGATTAAAACCAACCCGCACGCAAACCCGATATTTGTCCTCCAATTCAATTAAGGTTTCGATTTCGCGCACGGAGATTCCCGCGGGTTTTTCGACGACAACGTGCTTTCCAGCGCAAATTGCGGCATCCGAAATCACAGCCAGTGTCGAATTTATGGCAGCCACGATGACAGCATCCACAGCGGGATCAGAGACGGCTTCATTAAAGTCCGAAACGGCGCGACCCGTCTTTGCGAGTTCCACGAGAGCCTGTGCGCGGGACAGATTGGTATCGCAGGCCACAACAAGCTGCGAACCCGCCGGTAACGCTGCCAGCCGCTTTTTTCCAATCAATCCGCAACCGATGATGGCGTATTTCACTTGTCCCCCCATGTTTTGCCACGGTCTTTCGGGACAATTCGACGCAATGTGTAGATATCGCCACCCAGATCGTTTTTGAATTTTTGAAGGTTTTCCCACGGGTCCCACTGTGCGCTAATGAGTTTGCCAGTAATGCCATCGCTTTCAGCGCTCGCCAAATAGACGGCCAGGCGCGCTCCGAGATCGAGCGGGACCGAGCCGTCTTCCGCCCATTTCTTGTTTTTAGCGAAAAAGTCAGCGCCGACTTTTTCGGGGCCGGCCTCGAGCACCTGTTTCACCAACCGCGTTTTCAACGCGCCCGGCGCGATTGCGTTCACATCAACGCGAAATGGTTTCAATTCCTCGGCCAACGTTTCGGCCAACCTCACTACAGCCGCTTTTGAGGCAGCGTAGGAACTAATGTTTGGCAAGGGATTGGTAGCCCCTCCCCCGCTGATGACAATAATTTTGCCGCCGCCGGCCTTCTTGAAATGCGGAATCCACGCGCGGCACGGCAGCAAAACGCCGAAGAGGTTGATCTCGATCGCCCGCCTCCAATCATCCAGGCTTACGGACTCGGTTGGGCCCATCGGCCCGTAAATACCGGCGTTCAGGACCAGGGCCCGAAGCGAGCCGAACTCACCCGAAACAAACGAAGCCAATTCATTTACTTGCGCCTCGCTTGAAACGTCACATGTCTTCGCTAAAACACGTTGTGACGGAAATTTGGCTTTGAGATCATCGTGCGTTGCCGCCAATTCCGTCTCATTACGCGCGCAAATGCAGACATTCGCGCCTTCACGCAAAAAGTGTCCAGCGATGGCCTTGCCAAGGCCCTGACTGCCGCCGGTAATCAGAGCATTGATGTTTTCAAGTTTCATTGAGAGCGTCCGACTGAGTAAAGTTTGATGCCGGCAATGCCTTTCAGTTCATTTTCCAAAAACCGGTTCGCATCCACAAATATCCTGCCACGCATGTGAGCAATAATTTTGGGCCAGTCCGCCTGCCGAAATTGCGGCCATTCCGTACAAACGGCAACGGCATCGGCATCGCGCACGGCTTCCGAGACGTCGGCGCCGAGCGAAACGGCGTCAAGCTCAACAGGAAGACTCTTGATCGCCGGGTCAAATGCGCTGACCACGGCCCCGGCATCCAGCAGACGTTCGCATAATTCGACCGCTGCGCTGCGGCGAAGTGTATTGGTATTGGTCGTGTAGGTCAGCCCGAGAATTCCGATTTTCCTGCGCTTCAAATCGCCGAGGCCGGATTCCAGTCTCCTATACGCCCAACCGCGGTGCATATCGTTACTGTGCTTGATTGCAGGAATGACGGAAAGCATTTCGCCATTCATTTCGGCAAGTTTTGTCAAAGATACGACGTCCCTGGCCAATGTGCCCCCCGCAAAGGGGCCACCGGGGCCCAAATAGGCCCGTGGACCGATGCGCGCCTCGGATTTGAGGCCGGCTGAAACCTCTTTTGCATCAGCCCCCACGTGCTCACAGAGACGCGCGATTTCGTTGATGAAGGTAATGGAAAGAGCCAAAAAAGAATTCAGGGCATGCTTAACCATTTCGGCTGATTCCGTTCGCATGAACAAAATCTGCTGGCTAAATGGAGCAAACAACCTTTGAAGGATTTCTTTTTTCGATTCGTCGCGGATTCCAACCACCGCCCGGTCAGCCTTTTCAAACGAATCGATCGCTTTTCCCAGGCGCAAATTTTCCGGTGAATATGCAAAGGAAAATTGGGGAAACTCCTTTTCCAATCGCGCACACGTGCCGACCGGAAGCTGGGCAGAGATCAAGACCAGCGCACCCGCCGCCAAATGGGCGAGCGCTTTGCGCAGGCGCTCCAGGACGAATTCAACGTCCGATTCATCGTCATCATTGACCGGAGTGTCGTAACACAGCCAAAGCACATCGGCATTCGCGCAGGCGCTTTTTGCGTTACCGGTGAATGAAAGTTTTTTTGAGGCAATTCCGCCGGAGATTAAGTCGTCCAACCCGGGTTCGAAAAGGGGCGCCTTTCCCGCTTTTAATTTTTTGACGACACCTTCGTCAAATTCGAGACCGGTGGTCGTAAAATGTTTCGCGCAGCACGCGGCCGTCACGCTGCCAAGATGCCAGAGGCCAAGGACAGCAATAACCGGGACGCCAGGCTTTGCCGGAGCCGGCTTCAGGACGGGGTCTCCCCTGTTTGAGCCCCGAACCCGTCGCGGGCCACGCGTTTTGTTTATCGTCGTTCGAGCGCCCATTGATTTTCTTGCAGCCATTTGAGCGTCCGGGCGATTCCCTGTTCAATCGTCAACGACGTTTTCCAGCCGGTGGCGCGTATTTTTTTTGTGTCGAGGAAAATAAATGGATTATCGCCGACCCAGCCACGCTTCCCGCCACTGTATTCGACTGTGGGTTTTAGCCCCAGGGTTTGGCAGATCCAACGAATGGAGTCGTTCACCTGTGAGAACTCTTCGGCGCCGAGGTTATAGGTTTCCACACGATGTTTTGCACTCGCGGCCGTTTTAAGGTTAATCACGTGAAACATGGCGTCGATGCAATCGCCCACGTAGAGATATGATTTGCGCTGCAACCCGTCACCGAGGACTTTCAATTTTCTCGGCTCGGCAACCAGTTGCTTATAGAAATCCAGCACATGTCCGTGAGTGTATCGCTCACCCAGAATGGACACGAACCGGAAAATATAGCCTTCAAATCCGTATCCTTCGCAATAGGCGTGGATGAACCCCTCGGCGGCGAGTTTTGAAGCGGCGTAAAGCGAGGTTTGGACAGGAAACGGGGCGTCCTCCGGGGTGGGGATTACTTCGGCTTCGCCGTAAACGCTGCCTGTAGAACTAAAGGCGAGCCGCTTGACGCCGCTGATGCGCATTGCTTCCAAAACGTTGAAGCTGGCAAGAGCATTTTGCTCAAAGTCCTTGCCCGGATGGTCCAGGCCAAAACGAACGTCGGCATTGGCAGCCAGGTGAAAAACGAAGTCACATCCGGCCATTCCCCGGGTGAGTTCGGACACGTCGAGACAGTTGCCTTGAATCAGAGTAAACTTCGGATTCTTAACGGCTTCCGCAATGAATTCTCTCTGTCCTGTGGAAAAATTATCAAACCCGATGACGGTTTTTCCATCTCTTAAAAGGCGGTCAACAAGATTACTGCCAATAAAACCCGCAGCGCCAGTGACAAATATTTTATCCATGCAAGAGCGGCGAGTATAATATACGATGTCAAACCACGCCAGAACTTTTGAAAAACCGGGCGCGTCAGCGTCCCCCGATAGCAATCACCATTAGATGGCGTTGCAGATTTGAATAGTTGACGGTCAACTCCTGTGACCGCTTGTTGCTTCAGTTTTGGACGATTATTTTACAGCTACACGGTCGTCCTTCGTCCGATTCTCAAGCCATTTACGATTAATCGGCTGGTAAAAAGTGCATTCCTCACAGGTTTTTGGCCGTTTACCCGTGTAAAAACCGCTGATCAAATTCCACGCCTCGTCGCTCTTTGAAATTTCCAGAAGTGATTTTTCCCTAATATTTCCCACCACGAGGTCGTCATTATCATTCGTGGTAAGGCGGCAACCGCAAAGTCGGACCCTGCCGTCATGGCGAACCGCAAAACTAAAAAGCCCCTTGCATGGCACGTCCAGTCGTGGCGGCAATTTCCGCATACGCATGAAGCCTGTCAGATTTTCGGGTTTAATAGTACCGCCCCAATTGTCGAAATCCACCGTGAAATTAATCCGCACACGTTCCGACAAATACGGTTGAATTTTCTGCGCAAAATCAGAAGATCGAATAATTTCGCTTGGCTTCTCATGGTTGCGGAAGCGGATCACGATTCTTGAGGGTTCGCCTTTTGACTTATTGTATGCAAGCAAGCGATGGACATTTGCTATGACCTCATCATAATGTTTTACTCCGTATATTTTCCCATAAACATCCCGATTCGTGCCCTGAGTGCTAATGTATACCTCAACCCCCATGTCAACCAGGTGTTTATAGATCTCACCCTTATTCAAGAGGATGGCATTGGTTGTCAGCGATGTCGTCCTAACCCGCGCATGATTTACGGCGTAATCCACCTTTTGGAGGAGACCTGGATCAACCAGGGGATCGCCGACTACCGGCGTCAGATCCACACGTTCCCCGCCGAAAGCCGCCCATTCATCCACGGCCTTCTTAAAAACCTCAAACGACATCACTCCCGTCTCCAGGGTTTTATTGGCCACCACCTTTGGATACGCACAAAAACTGCATTTAGCATTACAGATATTTGTAACACCTGTCATGAGGGAGGAAGCCTTTGAACCCATGCCGCGATGGGCAAAAAGGTCTTCGGGTGTCACATGTCGCCGGGAGAACCGCCGATACTGGAACGCTCGAAAACAATTTTGAACATAAAAGGCGCCCCAGTAAACAAAATCAGCTGCGGTTCCATTTGTATGAACGAAATGGTATATCTTCCAGCTGATTTTGCCTGCGAATTTCTTCATTCTCACCTATAAGCTATCCAATTGAAGGCGCCGAGTCAAGTTCTCTTTGGCTGGCCAAAGCGGGGCTTGAATCTCTATCGCATTCAGTCAGAATGACATCGTGCCGAGCGATCTGGAACAATTACCACTAGTGACCTTCATCATACCAACCCTGAATACCGGGGCCATTTTGGAGAATTGCCTGGCTTCCATTGCGAGACAAACCTATCCGCGCGACCGTTACGAAATCATCCTTGCGGACGCACATTCCACAGATGATACACGGGATATTTCAAAGAGGTACGGCGCCATTGTCCTCGATGACGACGGCAAAAATATGGAGGAAGGAAAGCGGCTCGCGTTAAAGCGCGCGGGTGGGCAATTCATCGTATTTGTGGACGCGGACAATGAAATCACGCATCCGGATTATCTTGAATTGGCGGTCAAAGCGCTCGACGCCAATCCCCAGGCCCTTGGCGTGGAGAGCTATTATTTGCCCTCTCCCAAAATGAGTTCGTTTTGCGCTTATTTGTCGCATTTGCTGCATATCAGCGACCCGATTTGCTGGTTGATGAGCGCAAATCCAAAACTTGTCGAACGCGCCGACGAGGTCGAACGCTGGAAATTGCCGGAAAATACGTTCTCCTATCCCCTCGGGGCAAATGGGTTTGTATTTCGACGCGCCGATTTGGAATCGGTCAAAGCGAACGAGCATTTCCAGGACACACACGTTGCGCTTCATCTCATGCGCGCGGGCAAGCGCGAATGGTTGCGGATTCGCGGCCGCGGCGTTCATCATTATTACGTTCAAACCCTGTGGAAGTTTGTGCAAAAGCGCCGGCGTGCCACCGTTCATTTTCTGCAGGTACAGGAAGGAGCGAAGGTCAATTGGATGAGAGAGCATCCGCCCGTACCGCTTTGGCTGGCGGCGCTCTATTGTGTCACATTTGCCGGCCCGTTATTCCATACGGCGCGCGGCGTCTTTCGCGACCGTGACTGGCGCTGGCTGTGGCATTTGCCTGCCTGTCCTGCAAGCGTCATTGGCAATGCCTGGGGTATTCTGACCTATAAACGGCGCGGGAAATCCAAAAAGCTGGTTGCGGACCTGCAAGTCAAACAGACATTAAAAAAATCAAGCGCCGATTCCGAGGGCGAGGGGGGCGGCATTCAGCCCCCGCCGGAATCAAAAATTGACGACATCGAGACGCCTAACGACCCCTAATCCTGGCGTGGTCCAAAAATAACTACACAATTGCGGCAACGGATTTTGAGCCACACTAGGCGTTCTTTTCCAAGGCCGCCCATGAGGGAGGAAGATTCCTGCGGATCTCAATTCCTTCAAAAGGCTTGCCCTTTCGTGCGCCTGCAGCCTTCGCCCAGACGGCCATTTTGGCGACGCCCTCCTCCAACGAAACGTTCTTTATCAGGTCACCGAAATGATTCCGGACTTTTGCATGAGCCGAATACGCATGAACAACCTCGTTTCGGGCCTCAAGATGTCTTACGTCCGGTTTGACGCCCATCGCTTTTGCGACAACCCCGGCCAGTTCGTTCACTGTATACGGCTTATCCGCGCCCACATTGAAGACCTGATTATAACTTTGGAACCGGTCGATGCTCGCCGCGATCACTGGCGCAACATCATCAATGTAACTAAAAGCTCTCGTTTGATTGCCATCGCCAAAAACGGTCATTGGCTGGCCTTGCAGGATTTGATTCATAAAAATGCCAATGACATTACGATAGCGGTCGCCGATGTTCTGATATTCGCCATAGACGTTGTGCGGACGAAAGATCACGTAATTGAGTCCAAACATCTCATGCGATTCCTTCAAGTCCAATTCAACCGCATGTTTGGCAATGCCATAGGGGTCTTCAGGGAGCGGGACGGAATCTTCGACCATCGGCAATTGGTTCCTCCCATAGACGGCGATGGACGACGTAAAGACAAAACACTTTACACCGTGGTTCACAGAGGCATTTATCAGGTTCACACTGCCCAAGAGATTGTTGGTGTAATTAAAATGCTTGATGAAATGGCTCAAACCTTCCGCGGCGTACGCTGCGAGGTGAAAAACGTAGTCGAAGCGATGTTTGGCAAATAACTCCTTTACACGAGAGGTGTCCACGACCGAGCCTTCGACAAATTCGACGCCCTGGGGCACGTAGTCTCGAAATCCGCCGCTCAAATCATCCAGGCCCACAACCTGATGATTTGCCTTGAGCAGATGCCTGCAAACGTGTGAACCAATGAAACCAGCAGCCCCTGTCACCAAAATCCGTGAATTCATCCGTAAAGTTTAAGAATTGCCGGGGTCCATTGGCCAGTTTTTTTTGCCGGCAGGCTTCACTGACCGCACCCGCTTTATTGAACGCATTCGCGTCCTTGACACTCTATCTAAAAAAGCCATAATAATGGTTTCGCTTTGAATCATTCACATCGTGACATGAAAACCGCCAGCACTGCCCCGACGAGGCGATTTGCCGTTGCATTTCCCTTATTTCTGGCAGTGCTTTTAGCCGCCCTTTTCTGGAAAAGCTTCCTGCCCGGCTATGTTCACTTCTCAAACGACGGCCCCCTGGGACAGCAAAATACTGCGTGGTCTCAATTCCCCGGTACCCTGACAGGAATCTGGGTCGACCTGAACGACATCGGCCAAAGCGGAGCCACCGCGTCGCTGGGTGTGACGTCGTTTGCATCGTGGTTTTTGGGGCCAGTCGGGTATTCCAAGTTTTACCCGCCCATTGTCCTGTTCATTTTGGGAATTGGCGCCTGGACCTTTTTTCGCCAATTAAAGCTTTCACCACTTGCGTCGACGCTCGGCGCGCTGGCAATTGCCCTGAATTCCTGCTACTTCGGGAATGCCTGCTGGGGCACATGCCCGCAGGAAGTCGCGATAGGCATGGTGTTCTTTGCCCTGGCGCTGGCCATGGCAAATTCGGGAGAAACGCGCCCTTTGATTTACTGGTCGCGGCTGGCGCTGGCCGGATTGGCCGTCGGCGTCAGCATTATAGAAGGCCTGGACAACGGCGCCATCCTGAGTGTATTCGTCGCCGCGTACGTCTTTTTCGCCGCTCTCATTGAAGAAGGCGCGCCCATTTTAACGAAGATCTGGCGCGGCATTGGGCGCGTTGCGATCGTCGCTGTATTTGCTGCATTCATTTCCGTGCAAACCCTCATCGCAGTATTTGGAACGTTCATTTCGGGCGGGTCCGGCGCCGGGCCGAACCAGATTGCAGAAACTCCGTTGGAACATTGGGACTGGGCGACAGAGTGGAGCATCCCCAAAAAAGAAACGCTTGGCATTCTTGTGCCCGGTCTTTTTGGCTATAAAATGGATACCCCGAAAGACATGATGAATTCCTTGACGAATTCATACGTGGGGGGCGAGTACTGGGGCGGCGTTGGGCGCACGCCCGCAATTGACAGATACTTTGATAGCGGCTCGCAAGGTCCGGTTCCTCCAGGGATAATGCGCATGGGCTATGGCGGCTTTTACTGCGGAACCCTGGTGGCATTGATCGCTTTGTTTGCCATGGTGCGGTCAATGCAAAGAGAGAATTCCATCTTCTCCAAAACCGAGCGGAATTTTATATGGTTTTGCATCGCGGCCATGGTTGTTTCGTTGCTGCTGGCCTGGGGGCGATTTGGGCCCTTTAACGGGTGGCCTTACCGGTGGCTTTATGCCTTGCCTGGAGCTTCAGTCCTTCGAAATCCCGGCAAATTTATAGTGATTTTCTATTTGGCCATGGCCATCATTTTTGCCTATGGAATCGACGCTCTGTCCCGGGTCTATTTATCGACACCGGACGGCAAACCGATTTCACCGATCGCACAGTTTAAGAATTGGCTTACCAACGCCCGCGGCTTTGACCACAAGTGGAGTTTATTTTGCATCTTCGGCTTTGCCGCGGCCTTTTTGGCATGGATGACGTACGCTGCGCAGACCGGTCCCCTGACCGATTACCTGCAAACGGTTGGATTTGACGCAGGATCGGCAAAGCAAATCGCCAAATTCAGCATCGGACAAGCCGGATTTTTTCTTCTGATTCTGGCAACCGCAGTTGTGTTCATGATATTGGTCCTGGCCGGAGTATTTTCGGGCAGACTCGCAAACCTGGGCAGATTTTTACTTGGGGCACTGCTCGTGCTTGACATGAGCCGGGCCAATTTGCCGTGGATCGTTCACTGGAATTATAAACAAAAATATGAGAGCAACCCGATCATAGATCTGTTGCGCGATAAGCCCTATGAACATCGCGTTGCCGATATTCCCTCCGGCTCGCCTTTCGACGGCCTTTATCAGATTGAATGGATGCAACACCATTTTCCGTATTATAACATCCAGTGCCTCGACAAGATTCAACAGCCGCGAATGCCTGCGGACCTGACAGCGTACGAAATGACGATTCAGCCAACGGGACCTCAAACCGCGTATTTGCTGACCCGGCGCTGGCAGTTGACCAACACCCGTTATTTGCTCGGTCCCGCCAATTTTCTGGATCAAATCAATGATCAACTGGATCCCGGGCAACGGCGCTTCCGGATCCTGCAGCGATTTAGCATTGCTCTAAAGCCGGGAGTAGAAGAGTACACAGAAGCCGAACAATTAACCGCGGTGCCGGACAACAATGGCGATTATGCCCTGTTTGAGTTTACCGGGGCTTTGCCGCGCGCTTCCCTTTACTCCAATTGGCAGGTCAACACAAACGACAACGCAACGCTTCAACATCTGGCAGCGCGGTCGTTCGATCCCCTAAAGACCGTCCTGGTCTCCACCGTTATACCGAATGAACCCTTGACCAACTCGGCAGACGAGGATGCCGGGACGGTTGAGTACAAAAGCTATGCGCCCAGGGAAACCGTTCTGGATGCGGAAGCCAGGACGCCTTCGGTTTTGCTTTTGAACGACAAATTCGATCCCAATTGGCGGGTTTTTGTTGACGGAAAACCCGCAGAGCTCTTGCGGTGCAATTTCATTATGCGCGGTGTTTTTCTTGCTCCGGGATCACACACCGTGGAATTTAAGTTTAGCCTGCCGCACAAACCGTTGTACATCACCATCGTTGCCGTGGGCACGGGAATTGGGTTGTGCACAATTTTGCTTATGTCCGGACGCAAATCACCGCTCACCGCTATCAGTAAAACAAAGAAAGACGAGAATCCGCAGGCAGTTACAAACCGTCCCCAGAACCAGGGCGTCCGTCAGACCGCTCGATGATATAGCCGATAGAACCGGCAACATCAGTGACAAGACGAATCTGAAGCTGATCGCGGAAGATCCTTAGTCCGCCCATTCCGGATGCTCCATAAAGGCGTAACAGAGCATATGGCAAATACTCATTTGTACATCTTCCACTCTACCGTAATGGGTGTCGGCAACGACGATAACGCGCTCGGCAATATCCGCCATTCGACCCCGCCGGGCACCCACCAAAGCGGCTGTACGCAATCCATGCTCCCTGGCCCACGTTAATGCCTTGACGCAATTGGGAGAATTGCCGCTGACACTCAACCCAAGGGCAAGATCACCAGGACCGGCGTAATTCTGTAGCTGGCCGACAAAAACGTCTTCGTACGTATAATCATTTGCCAGCGCTGTCATCCAACTGACGTTGTCGTTGAGTGATAAAACATGAAAACGTTTGCCGATTTTATCGGACGCGCCCTTGCCCAAATCTGTTGCAAAATGAGACGCATTGGCAGCGCTGCCGCCATTGCCAAACACGAAAATTTTGCCCCCTTTTCGCAAAACAGCGCGCAGTTCGTTAATCAGATCACTCACGGCGCTCACCGGAATGGAATCGTGCGCGGCCTTTTGCGCAAGGAGGTACTCGGAAATCCACTGATTCACCGCACCAATGTATCATCCGGTCGTTTATTGTCAGGAAAATTTTCCCTTCCGCTTTCGACTTTCGGCCCGTCCTTGCTTTGGGCATACTGAAAGGCTTGTTTCAAATGAATCATGATGTCATTGTCATCGGCGGAGGCATTGTCGGCCTTGCCGCGGCATACCGTCTTTTAGAAGCGCGGCCCGGATTACAACTGCGATTACTTGAAAAGGAACCAAAGTTGGCGGCGCATCAGACCGGACGAAACAGTGGTGTGCTGCATGCGGGCCTTTATTACAAGCCGGGATCGGAAAAAGCGCGGCTGAGCGTCAGCGGCCTGCAGCAAATGGTCGGATTTTGCCGGGAACATGGAATCGCACACGAACAGTGTGGAAAAATTGTCGTGGCTTCGGACGAAATGGAATTGCCCCGGTTGGAAACGCTCTGGGAGCGTGGCAATGCGAATGGGTTGGCCGGTTTACGGAAATTAAATCCGCAGCAGATCAGGGAGATTGAACCCCACGCCGCAGGCCTGGCGGCTATTCATGTGCCGCAGGAGGGTATTGTGGACTATCCGGCGGTCTGCGATAAGCTGGCCGAACTCATCAGCCGGAACGGAGGAGAAGTTACGCTTAATGCGCGTGTTGAGAAAGTGGTTTCCGAGGGAAGCGAGAAGATCCTCGAAACTGATGCGGGCAATTTTCGCGCTCACTTTGTCGTCTCCTGCGGCGGCCTCCATTCGGACCGTCTTGTCAAGGCGTCGGGCCAAAAACCGTCTGCGAAGATCATTCCATTTCGAGGAGAATATTTTCAAATCAAAAAGGAGCGGCAGTTTCTGGTGCGACATTTGATTTATCCGGTGCCGGACCCCCAATTTCCGTTTCTCGGGGTCCATTTTACGCGGCTTATCCGTGGCGGGATTGAAGCCGGCCCGAACGCCGTCCTCGCATTTGCCCGGGAAGGCTATCGCTGGTCGAATATCAATCCGCGAGACCTGGCAGAATCGCTGGCTTATCCGGGTCTCTGGAAGTTCCTGGCCCGATATCCGAGCCTTTGGACCTATGAAATCTTTCGTTCCCTTTCCCGCGCCGAATTCACTCGGTCGCTCCAAAAACTTGTGCCGGAAATCCGCAGCGAAGATTTGGAGGCCGGGGGTTCAGCCGTGAGGGCGCAAGCGATGACGGCCGAGGGCAACCTTGTCGAAGATTTTCATTTTGAAGAAGGCCCAGGCATTCTCCATGTGATCAATGCGCCTTCGCCCGCGGCCACTGCATCGCTGGCCATTGGCCGACGGATTGCTGAAAAAGTTTTGACGCAACTCAATCCATCCGGCAAGAAAAAAATATGAAATTCATCGAAACGTCCCTAAAAGGCGTATTTGTCATCGAGCTCGAAAAACGAGGGGATGACCGCGGCTTTTTTGCCCGCGCGTACTGCGAACGCGAATTCCAGCAACGCGGCTTGAACCCCAAAATCGTCCAAATGAACAACTCATTGAGCAGTCAGCGTGGCACACTTCGGGGCATCCATTATCAGCTGGCGCCAAAAGCCGAAGACAAAACGTTCCGCACCACACGCGGATCGCTCTTTGACGTTGTCGTTGACCTGCGGCCGCACTCTCCGACGTTTCTAAAACATATAACGGTCGAATTAACAGCCGAGAATCGCAAAATGATTCACGTTCCCCAGGGTTGCGCCAACAGTTTTATGACCCTCGAAGACAACACCGAAATCTTTTACTTTACGAGTGAATTCTACTCGCCGGAAAACGAGCGGGGCATCCGTTACAACGACCCGCAGTTGGGAATTCAATGGCCGATGGAACCTGTCGTTATATCGGATAAGGACAAAAACCTTCCCTATTTCACGCCGGAGAAACATTTAAAATGAAAATTCTTTTTACCGGAGCCAGTTCGTTCACCGGATATTGGTTCATTCGAACATTGGCCGCCGCGGGCCATGAGGTGGTGTGTCCCCTGCGTGGCGCTGCCGAGCGATACGAAGGTGTGCGAAAAGCGCGCGTCGAAAAATTGAAGCCCTTTTGCCGTCTTGTCGCTGAGACGCCCTTCGGTTCAGAGCCTTTTCGGAAATTGGTTCAGGAAGGCCGATGGGATTTGCTTTGTCATCATGCAACGGAAACCGGGAACTACCGGAGCCCGGATTTTGATGTTTTGGAAGCGGTGAAACAAAATACTCTTAACATTCGCGGCCTATTGGGCGAACTCAAATCCGGCGGATTGAAGGCGGTTGTTCTCACTGGAACCGTATTTGAACAGGACGAAGGAACGGGCAACGCGCCATTGGCCGCTTTTTCCGGCTATGGTCTGTCAAAGGGCCTGACGTGGCAGATGTTTCGGTATTATTGCGGCAAGGCGGAAATCTCAATAGGTAAATTTGTCATTCCGAATCCCTTTGGCCCATATGAAGAACCCCGATTTACGGCGCATTTGATGAAACACTGGCAGGCCGGAAAAACCGCTGAAGTCAAAACGCCCGATTATTTGCGCGACAACATTCATGTCGATTTGCTCGCCGCCAGTTATGGAAATTTTGCGTCCGAGGTCGGCAGCGGCAAAAGCACATTCTCGAAAAGCAATCCCAGCGGTTACGTTGAGAGCCAGGGCCAATTCGCGGAACGTGTCGCGCGCGAAGTCCGCACGCGCACGGGCTGGTCCTGCGAATTAAAACTTGCCCGACAGGAGGATTTCAGCGAGCCGTTGCAAAGGGCCAATCTAAATCCGGCGGCCAACCAGATTCCGAATTGGAACGAAATCGCCGCGTGGGATGCCTTTCTGGAATTTTATCGGACACCTCACTAATGTTCAAACGGAAGCAAAACGCGCGAGCCGTGCGCTTCAAAACCAATGGCGACTTCGGTAAGATGGGCGAGCGCCCGGCGCACTGAAGCCTGTTTCTTCGGTTTGACGATAAACAGCAAAAAGCCGCCTGCCCCGGCGCCACAAATTTTGCCTCCTTCCGCCCCGGCTTTTAAAGCGCGTTCGTAACTCTCATCAATCTGTTTCGAAGAAATCGAGCCAGCGAGCTGGCGTTTCAGCTGCCAGGAATCGTGCAGAATTTTTCCAAAAGCTACGGGTTCGAATTTTCCGCGAGCCGCCAATTCGTGAAGCTCCTGCGCGTGGCCGCGGATTTTTTGCAGATAAACCAGTTTGTCCGGAATATTTCGGCGCTGTTCAGCCAGCACCGAACTGGCATCGCGCTGGATGCCGGTCCAAAACATCAGAATATGGCCAAACAATTCCGTCAAAAAATGGTTCCCGACGCGGACCGGCTCGACAGTCACGGCGCCGCCCGGATTGAAACGGAAGAAATTTAAGCCCCCAAACGCAGCGGCATATTGGTCCTGTTTGCCGATAGGCTCTTTGAGGACATTAATTTCGATGTGGCACGCCTCCTCGGCAATTTGGCTGGGTGTCACCCGTTCCCCGCGATAGGCGTGTAATGCATGCAATAGCCCCACCGCAAAACTGCTGGAACCGGCCAATCCCGTGGAAGCAGGCAAGTCGCCGACTGTACTGATGTAAATCGGCGGGTCAACTTTCAGCAGCCGAAGGCATTCCCGGGCGATATTATTACGAATTTGATCCACCCGCTCGACCTGTTCTGTGGCCGAGTAATTGACGCGAATCGGTTCGTTGAACAGTTCGCTGTGCCGTTTGACGGTTACAAAAATGTATTTATCTATAGCGGAACTGAAGACCGCGCCGAAATCGCGCTCATAAAAGTCGGCAATGTCCGTGCCTCCGCCGCCGAAGCTCACCCGCAATGGCGTGCGCGTCACCACCAGACGCGGTGTTTTGGCCCGCGGCAGATTAGCCATTTTTCAGTCCCCAATCGTAAGGAATTTCCTTCGTGAACGGATCCACGCGGATGATTTCGTTCGGGTCGTGCGCTTCTGTGGCGCAGTTGGCCAGGATGACCATTTTATCTCCATAGGCCTTGTAGCCGTTAGCAATTCCCGGAGGCATTTGGACCAAAACGTAATTGTCCTCGCCAAAAAAGACTTCCTGCAGCTCGCCCTTTGTCGGGGAGTCCGGCCGCAAATCATACATGACCAGTTTTGCCCTGCCGGACATTACGGCGTTGTTAATCGTCATGCTCTTGTGAATGTGCCAGGCTTTGATTGTGCCGGGCCACGCGCACGAAAAATAAATCTCGCCAAATTTGATGAAGTGCGGGTCGGTCGCCTTCATCATGTGCATGATTTTTCCCCGTTCATCGACGATTTGTCTGAGAGGAATGATTTTAACTCCGTAAATCATAAAATTAATTGTTTTTCCATCGCAACGCGCTGTCCAATTTCCCGCTGTCCAACAAATAATGGAGCCATTTCAGGCGTGTAAATTTTTTGTCCTTATAATCTTCGTACTTTAATCCCACCCGTTTAAAGGCGTCATAGAGCTCGGCGGCCCCGCTTTTGGCGTTCCATTTAAATTTGAAATCCGGAAACGTCTTCGCGAATTTTCCGAAATCCGCCTTATAGGTGCGCTGGTCGGCGCCGGGCTTTGGCACCATTTCCAGTTTGGCATTCGGGACGGTGGCAACGGCGATTTGCGCTAATTCAATAATCTGGTGGTTTAATTCATTGGCTCCGGCATTAAATGCCTGATTGTGGATGCTTTCGGTCGGCGCCTCGAGCATGGCCTGGAAATAACGGGCCACGTCCTGCACGTGCATGACCGGCCGCCACGGTTTGCCGTCACTGTGCACCACAACCTTGCCCGTTGTCGCGGCTGACCCCATCAGGTCATTCAACACGGTGTCGAATCTCATCCGCGGGGAAACGCCGTAAACTGTTCCATTGCGAACGAACACCGGCGAGAAATTTTTATCCGCCAGCGCCGAAATCGCCTGCTCGGCCTTGACTTTCGACCGGGCGTATTCGGTTTTCGGGTCGAGGGGTGAATCCTCGTTTACGACCAGCATATTCGCAGCGCCGTACATGATGCACGATGACGAAAATAAAAACCTTTTCACGCCGGCGGCGCGCGAAAGCTCCGCCAGTGTTACAGAGGCCCGATAGTTAATCTCTTCGGTCCAGCCGTCATTCAAATTGCCAATGGGGTCGTTGCTTAGCGCCGCCAGGTGAATAACGGCGTCGAAATTTTCCAGGTCCCTGGGCGCCAGGTCGCGAATGTCTTTCTTGAGGGCTGAAATGTTCCTCGCGTCCGGGACCAGTGTACACTCGCTGAAATAGCCGGTGTCCAGCCCCACGACATCATATCCAACTGAGGCCAAATGCGGCGCCATGACAGCGCCGAGATAGCCGTTGTGACCTGTAATTAAAATGCGTTGCGATTTACTCACGTTTCGATTTATGTCTTTATTGGCGGGTGTGTTACTGCTCCTGCGCAGGCGTGGCGGCGACGCTACCACGTTAAGAAACCAGCCGATTTATTTTGGCTTTAATGATAATTCGGCGACGATTTTGAGCAAGGTTTTTTCGCCTGAAACCAGCGCCGAGAGGCAGCCTGCCGCTTCCGCAGCCTGCTCGTCGCGTTCGTCGTCGCCAATAAACAGAGTACGGCTCAAATCCAGATTGAAGTCGTGCTGAGCCTGAAACAGCATGCCCGGCTTTGGCTTGCGGCATTCGCAACCCTCGTCCCAATCGTGGGGACAATAATAAATCGAGTCAATCCGCCCGCCGGCCTGTTCGGCTTCTTTGACCATGCGCCGGTGAATATCGAACAGGTCATTTTCGGACATCGCTCCCCGACCGATGCCGGCCTGATTGGAAACGACAATTACGCGGAATCCGGCTTCATTCAGGAGGCGCAACGATTCCCGGGCGCCGGGCAGCCATTTGAATTCTCCCCAGTTGCGCACGTAATTCGCGCGCGGGGCTTTTTCGTTCAGAACGCCATCGCGGTCGAGAATAATGGCCGGATGCCGCGCCAAAAAAGCTTCGGTGATCGGCAGGCGAAAAATATCACCAACGCTGTAATACCGATGATGCGTAACGAATGCCGCCAATTGCCGACGGGCAATCAATGACGGAAACAGCGTTTCTTCGAGTCCAACGTTCCCATCCGGCAAACCAGCGACCAATTCCTTTCGCATGATGGCGTAACTGATCTCTGTGCCCTGCAAATCCGGAGTCTTGCGCGTTTTGTCATAGGTGACAACAAACCCGGCCTCGTCCACTCGTAAAACGCTTTTGGTGTAATTGTCTTTGTTGCTGTACACGGTCACCATCATCGGAGTGTTTGCTTCCAGATAACGATGCCACATTTTTTCCATCGGCATTGGCCAATAATTGTCGCAGTACAAGAGGAAAAAAATGTCTTCGATTTTTTGTTCCGCCAGCTTCAGCCGCCGTCCCGTTTTGTCTTCGACATCCGTAATCGAGTATTCAATCTCCAGTCCCCATTTCTTCCCGTCGCCAAAATAGTCCCGGACCACTTCCGGTAAATAGCCCAGCAGCAATAGAATTCGTTTAAACCCGTGCTCGCGGAGCATGAGCAGCTGATGTTCGAGGAACGGTTTCCCGCAGACTTCAATCATTGGCTTTGGGCGCAGGTCGGTGAGCGGACGCATCCGCTCTCCTCGTCCGCCGGCCAGAATGACTGCCTGTGTCGGATGTTGAATAACTTCAGACATGATTCAGGGGTTGCTAGCTATAGACATTTGCGGGATGCCGCGGGCGACCCCCGATTTTGAAGACCAATATTTCGCGAACCTGGACGAGGAACCATCCGGCGAGCCAGATGGGAAGCCCGGTGTAACGCCGCGCCGTTTGTCCGATTTGTCGCGAGTATTCCGGGTTGCCCATTTGACGAAAACGTTTGGCCTTGATGGCTGACCGGGTGGCCAGCAATCCTTTGAGCTTGCCCATTCGCAGCCAGCCGGGCCGTTTGCCACGCAACGCCTCCACCTGCTCTATTGCGCGCCATTCGTCTATAATTAAACCCTCGATGTTCGGCGAACGCTTATACGTTTCCGTCGAACCGTGCCAGCGATATTGCGCCAGCGGCTCGTTCAGCGTGACAATCTTTTTGCAATGCCGGCCATACTTCGGCCAAAAGACGGCATCGCCCACAATCAGCATATCCAGGGGAAACCGTTCCGTAATGGCCTGGCGGTTCGTCTTCATCAGCGTCGCGCAAAACGCCTGGTTGCCGATTTCCGCTTTGCGAGCGAGGAACGTGTCTTTGTCCAACACCTGAACCCGGCCGTTTGGCTTGCCGGAGACGCTCAGCCATTTGCCATTTTCATCAATCCGTTCATCCAGGCACCACGCCAGCCCAAGGCCGTCACAGTCTTCCAGCAGCTTTTCCATCGTCTCATAGAATGTCGGTTTGATTAAATCGTCCGCATGAAGAATATGCAGGTAATCTGTTTCCGGGGCATAATCCAAACAACGATTGAAGTTGCCGAATGAGTCCAAATCTTTGGAATTGCGCGTATATTCAACCGGAATCCCGCGAAAGTTTTTCGCAATTTCCGGTGTCGAATCGGTTGAGCAATTATCAATGACAATCACCCGGTCAGGCCGCCGCGTCTGCCGCGCGACCGACTCCAGCGCCTGCAGCAAAAACTCCTGCGCATTGCGAACCGGCATGGCTGTTGTCAGCATTGGTTTCATTTTTTCTCAGGGTAAAGAAATGGGACGAGAACTCAAGACGAGACGCACGCAGTGGAAGCCTTAGAGACCGGTCGGATAGTCCAAAAATTCCCACGGCACGCTGAATTTTTGGGCGAGATGCCGGGCCAACGCCTTCACACCGAACGTCTCGGTGGCGTAGTGTCCGCCGTAAAGGACGTTCAGACCCAGTTCTTCGGCCAGCGCGAATGTCCAATGCGGTCCTTCCCCGGTGATAAATATGTCAATACCTTCCTGCGCCGCTAATTTTAACTCCGCCCCGGCGCCTCCGGTGACAACGCCGATGGCCTGGCACATCTCACTGCCTCCCGGGATGAGTTTTGGCGGGAATCCGGTCGCACGCTCCAGGCGCTTTGCCAACTCGGCGCGGGATATTTTCGTTTGCGACCTAAAACCGACGGTTTGGCCGTGGCTCTGAAAAAACGGCTTCAACCGCGCCAGGCCCAGCGCCTTGCAGAGCTGAACGTTGTTTCCGAACTTCGGATGCGCATCGAGCGGCAGGTGTGAACTATAAATGGCCAAATCATTTTCGACGGCCAATCGGAGCAGCTCATAGTTTTTTCGCGTCCACGGCTGCCGCGCGCTCCAAAAAATCCCGTGATGGACGATCATCAGATTCGCCCCTGCGTCTATGGCCAGCTTTACCGTGGATAACGCGCCATCCACGGCCGCGGCGATTTTTGTCACTTCACCGCGGTTTTCAACCTGCAGGCCGTTGAACGCGCCTTCGTAGTCACCGATTTCGCGCGTCCGGAGAATTCGATCGCACAAGGCGACAACAGCGGCAAGGAGAACTTTCTTTTTCATTTTGTGTCTGCTTTTGTCTCGCGGACGATAAAAAACTCCACGCTGTTATGTCAACCGAAGGAATGTGACTTTATGGCTGAATTTGGACAGAAAAAAATTTCATTCCGTCTATTGCATTCTTCGGGCGAACTTTTATAGTTCGGTCGTTTGAATTCACCGAAATGAGCAATTCGAATGACGAGGCGCAACCGTGGGACATCGAGTCGGCCCGCGCGCTTTACAACATTCACCGCTGGGGCGCGAAGTATTTTGATATTAATGACGCCGGGCACGTCGTTGCCCGGCCGCTGCAGGACGCCGGCGTGGCGGTCGATTTGACCGACGTCATCGAAGAGGCCCGCGGGCGCGGCCTCAAGTTTCCCCTGCTCATCCGTTTCCAGGACATTTTGCGCCACCGCGTCGATGCGATTAACAAGGCGTTTCAAAATGCCATCGCGGAATTCAATTACCAGGGCAAATACCGCGGCGTTTTTCCGATCAAGGTCAATCAGCTTCGCGAGGTCGTTGAAGAAATCCTGGATGCAGGCAAACCGTTTGATTTTGGGCTGGAGGTCGGCAGCAAACCTGAGTTGTTCGCCGGGCTGGCGCTGCAGAATCAAATGGGCAGCCTGATCATCTGCAACGGTTACAAGGACCCTGAATTTATCAAGATGGCGCTTTTGGGCGTCAAACTCGGCAAGCGCGTCATCATGGTTGTCGAAAAATTGGAGGAGCTGCGGCACATCATAGCCATTTCCAAACAGCACGGCGTCGAACCCCTGATCGGCATTCGCGCCCGGCTGTTGAGCAAAGGCGCCGGCAAATGGGCTGAAAGCGGCGGGGAAAACGCCAAGTTTGGCCTTAGCACGGCCGAGATCCTCGCCGCCGTGGAAATGCTCAGGGCCGAAAATCTTTCTCATTGCCTGAAACTGCTGCATTTTCATATCGGCTCACAGGTGCCGGACATTCTCACCGTGAAGAAAGCCGTCCAGGAGGCGACGCGATTTTACGCGAAGTTGCGGAAAATGAATTTTAACATCGAATATCTCGATGTCGGCGGCGGCCTCGGGGTGGATTATGATGGCTCTCGCAGCGCCTTCGATTCCTCGACGAATTACACGTTGCAGGAGTACACCAATGACATTGTCTTTTATGTCGCTGATGTCTGCAATTCTGAAAACGTCCCGCACCCCGACATCATCAGCGAAAGCGGGCGCGCCATCGTAGCTCATCACAGCGTGCTGATTGTAGAAGTCTTTGGCTCGATCGAAAAGACCCGGCCGGGCGAATTCCTGAAATATGGCGAAAACGAACACGCGATCGTCCGCGAATTGCTCGACATCAAAAAGAACCTCGCGAAACTGAACAAGATCGAGGCGTATCACGATGCCCTCGAACGGCGGGAAGACGCGCAGCACATGTTCACACTCGGCATGATGGACCTGCCGGACAAGGCGAAAATCGAGGACCTTTACTGGCAAATCTCCCGCGACGTGGTCGAAAGCTTCAAGGGCCAGGCGTATGTGCCCGAAGAAATTCGAAAACTCGAAGACACTCTCGGCGACCAATACTTGTGCAACTTTTCCGTTTTCCAGTCACTTCTTGATCATTGGGCTTTAGACCAGCTTTTTCCAATTATGCCGGTGGCGCGCCTGAACGAACGGCCCTCACGCGAAGGCACGCTGGTGGACATCACGTGCGATTCCGACGGCGCAGTGAACAAGTTTATTGATTTCCGAGACGTCCGCGACACCCTGCCCCTGCACAAACTTAATTCCAATGGCAACGGCAACCCCGAACCCTATTACATCGGTTTCTTCCTCATGGGCGCCTATCAGGATATCATGGGTGACTTGCACAACCTTTTTGGGCGCGTGAATGAAGTCCACGTTTTTCTCGAGCCTGATGAACCCTGCGGTTATTACATCGAGGAAATCATCGAGGGCAATACCATCATCCAATCCCTGGCAGCTGTGCAGTATGATGAAAATGAACTCAAACGCCAAATGAAGGCGCAGATGGATGAGGCCATAAAATCAGACAGGATGAAACCATCCGAAGCGATGCGGCTGCTGGATGAATATGAACGCGGCTTAAAGGCGTACACCTACCTCAGCTTCTAAGAGGACCTTCGTCCAGCCTCGCAAGGTCCAAATTTAGAGCTCCAACATCCAGAGAAGAACCAATCCTCGAATATCCAAATTTGCGACCCTGGTGCTTGATCATTCTCTGGTGCCTGGATGTTGGAATTTGGAGCTTATCCATCAATCCATTCGCCCATCGATCCGATCCGCCGATCCAAACAAATGGCTTGCCAACGGCAGAAGGAAAAACGACAATAAAGGCCGGTATGCGCGGTTAGCTCAGTGGTAGAGCACTACCTTGACACGGTAGGGGTCACAGGTTCAAACCCTGTATCGCGCACCATCCCTAAATACCTGACAATCAATAGCTTCTGCTTCTTGGAAAAATCGCATTTTACATATTGCTACATTTTTGCTACATTATTGCGTCACAAAAATAAATCGAACAGGACGCAAAATGAAAAAACGCAATAAACCCGAAAAGGTCACCGTGGGCAACGTCACGGTCAAAATCTACTCCCGGAAAATCATGGGCGGCAAATATGACCGCTTTGAAGTCGCAGACTACTCTAAAGGCTTCCGCCACATGCGCTCCTTTAGCGATGCAGCCGAGGCGCGGGCAGAGGCAAAAAGGATTGCAACGCAAATAGCCTCCGGGGAGGCTGAGGCTGCTCAGATCCGGGGGAAGGACGCAGCCGCCTATGGCCAGGCCGTTGAACTCCTGCGTCCTACAGGAGCGCATTTACTCACTGCCGCTGTGCGCTACGCTGAATGCTTCAAGATTCTCGGCGGGGATAGAATGCTTGAAGCCTGCAAAGATTTTGCCCGGCGCAATCCTGTCACACGCGAGCCACGAACAGTCAGGCAGGTTGCCGATGAACTGGTCGAATTAAAAAAGAAGCGCGGTGCAAGTGCGCGTTACGTTGAGCAGATGGAATGGACACTGGACAAATTTGCAGAGGCATTTGCAAGGAACGTGGACGCCATTACCACCATCGAAATTCAGTCATGGCTGGACGGCATGAGTTTTTCACCACGGACGATTAAAAATTTCCGCGATGCAGCGAACACTCTTTTTAATTTCGCGGAGGCTCGCGGATACATTGCGCGTGGAGACAATCCCGTAGCCGCCACGGAAAAGGCAGGAGCACGCAACGGCAACCCTATCGAGATTTACACGCCGGAAGAATTGCAGCGGCTTTTTGCTGCTGCGCCGCCCTACTTCAAACCGATTCTTGCGCTGCAAGCGTTCGCCGGGTTGCGTTCTGTTGAAATCACAAGGCTGGATTGGCAGGACGTAAAACTGGAACGCGGCCACATCGAGCTTGGCGCGCACAAAACCAAGACTGCGACACGTCGCCTTGTCCCTATCCTGCCGAACCTGGCAGCGTGGCTCGCAGATTATGCAAAACAAAAAGGCAAGGTCTGGACACGGGCGTCGGGCCGCTTTTACAAAGTGCAAATGGCAATCACGGCCGCGACCGAGGTTAAGGCAGACCCGAAAAAGAAAATCGCTGCCGTGCCTCCTGTAAAACGGAAACAGAATGCCCTGCGTCATTCGTTCATCAGCTACCGCGTAGCAGACTGCAACGACGTTCCACGCGTCGCGCTCGAAAGCGGTAACTCCCCCGGCATGATATTTGCGCATTACCGGGAACTGGTTACGCCAGCGGACGCTAAAACGTGGTTCGCAATTGCGCCAGAGACGCCAGCGAACGTTATTGCAATGTCCGCTGCAACAAAGTGAGGATGCTATGAAGAACAAATCAACACGACAAACATTGGTAAAAAAGATTGCTGCTGAACCTAGCTTGTTTAAGAAGGAACTAATCGCGGAAGGCGCCACGTTCCTTAAACCAGCAAAGCCGGGGAAGATACCGCAAACTAATTCTGAAATGGAAGCGTTCGTATTTCAAGCGCAGATAACGGCAGCAATGGCAGCAAAGCTCGACCGGGCTGAAATTCCAAACGCAGTCGGCGTGTTTCTGGAAGCAATTTCCAAAAAGGACTGGAAATTCTTTTCAAGCTTGGCGGGTACGCTGCAACATGTTCACAAGCCCAAGTCCAGTTTGCACCTTGATAGGTATCGTGACATTTCAAGCTTTTGCAGGGAGAACGCCTGCGGTACACCGGAGACCCCTTGCAATGCAATTGAGCTTACAAAGTACCTTGTATCGCTCGGCCATAGGTTTGACCGTGACCATGACAATCAAGTTCCGCGAGATATTCGGGCAGTTTGCAAAAAACTTGGTTACGTTTTAACTGGACAACGATAAGCAGACCCCCCTCCCCTTAGAAGTCTTAGATTATGACGCAATAGGGCATTATTGTGCCAGACAGTTATGGCACAGAAACATAGAATTGAACAGGCCCGGCAAGAAAGCGCTGGGGAAATCCTAAACGATGAGCAGTGCTGCGCATTGCTCAGAATCAAACCGCGCACTCTCCGTCTGTGGCGCCAGCGGCGCGGGCTTCCACACTTCAAAGTAACGAGTAAGGTTGTCCGCTATTCCCGCGCGGATTTACAAAGGTGGCTTGAGCAACGGAGAGTTGCGATGGTGAGCGTCTAAATTTCCAGCATCCAACTTATGAAATCTTTTCTACGAAGGTCAAAGGCTAGCGGCTCAGACCTGCGCAAAATCGAAATGATATTGCGCGGCGGGAAGCGTGTTGCCCGACGGGCAGTGTCCTCAAAGCGGCGATTGAATTTCCAGACAAGGGGCGAATATGCGCCGTGACCGATACCGGGTAACTCACGTTCCAGTCTCTGAAATTCCCCCTTCTCCAATTCAAAACAAAAATGCCGACGTGTGACAGGCAAATCAGCACGCCGGCAAAAAGAACTAACTACGATGCACACTATAACAGAAAAGCCTTCTAAGGCAATAACTAAATTTCCAGCAGCTAGAGAGATTAACCGCCTCCATTCGGAGATAATGTCCGCCGCCAAGACAAGCCTTGAAAAGGCTATCCAAATCGGCGAGCTACTTACAGCCAAAAAGCAATCCATGAAACATGGCGAGTGGTTACCGTGGATTAAGGAGCGTCTCAGTTTCTCAGCCCGAACAGTCCAGAACTATCTGCGGTGTTGGGAACGCCGCGCAGATTTAAAAAACGCAAGTGTTGCGTTTTTGGCCGACGCCTATCGTCTGCTTACGCCGCCAAAAAACGAGCAGCAGCCGCAGCGTGTGCTGTCCTATCCATTAGAGGCATGGGAAACAGCGGTCGAGATTATCGGGCTAGTAACGCCCGTTTACGAGGAGCGAAATGGCGTTAACGTAACGGACGAGCAATTAGGGACTGCGCTTTTACTGCTGTTAGAACAAAGCCAGGCCAGTCCCCGCTTGCGCGTTACTGATGCAGGCCAGGTTGAATGCCTTCGAGATGGAGAGTGGCAATCGTTTAACCTGGCGTCTGACGCGGAACTTTTGGCGGCATAAGGAATATATGAGGGACATCCTGCCTATTCCAAAACGTCGTCCGCCATGTCCTGACCAGTTGCCGGGTTATCCCCATGTTAAAACCTATTGGGACCCCGAAAACAAACTGTGGTACAGGCTAGACCCGATTCAGGATAGAGAGGACAGCGCAGACGATTCTAAGCTGTTGGAAAAACTCGAAGCGCGAATTTTTTCACCAGCCAAAAATCCTATCGAGCCAAAGCCGCGGTTCTATCTTGCTGACGTAGGCATTTGCACGCCGGGAAACGTAACGACGATGGCAGCACAGGCTAAGGCTGGAAAGACTGCTGTTGTAGGCGCAATGATTGCGAGCGCATTCGGTAATGATGGAAACGATTATCTATCTTTCAGGTCTGAAAATCCAAACAGCTATGCGTTTATCCACCTTGATACAGAGCAGTCGCCCTTCGACCACTGGCAGTTGATAGACCGTGCCAGACGCCGTACACGCGCATCAATTCCGAAATGGCTGATGTCCTATTGTGTGACAAGCCTGTCGTCGAAGGAAATCCGCGCAAGCATTCCGCTGTTGCTGAACGAAGCGAAAAAGAAATTCGGCGGCGTCCATTCACTTATCTTTGATGGTGCTGCCGATGCCGTGGCAGATGTAAACGACGCCTGCGAGGCAAACGAGTTTGTAGCCGAGCTTCATGCGCTGGCAATTGAGTATGATTGCCCAATCGTCTGCGTCATTCATCTAAATCCCGGCAGTGAACGTAAGACGCGCGGACATTTAGGAAGCCAGCTAGAGCGCAAATCAGAGACCAACTTGCAGGTAGACAAAGACACCGATGATGTCAGCACGATCTGGGCTGACAGGAATCGCCGCAGGTCTATCCCGAAGAAGTCAGCACCGTGCTTTGCGTGGAGCGATGATGCACAGATGCACGTTAGCGTCGAGAATCCGGCAGAGGCGAAGGCCGAAGCTAAGAGCGCTGGACGAGCGGCTGCGATGCAGCAGGATGCACAGATGATTTTTGCGAAAGGTGAGACACTCCAATTTAAGGATGCCCTGTCCGCCATCGAGAAACATTTTGCATTAAAAAATGCCGGTGCCCGTCGCCGTCTCGAAAACTGGCAGCGTGCCGGGATTATCAAACGTCCTGACGCAGGCTCTTACGCACTGGCAAAATGAATACTCCATCACCCGCCCTCGACCGTGTTACGGTGTTACGGCATGTTATTTCCCGTGTTACCGTAACAGATATTACTGTGTTACTGCCCGTATGTATATACGGCAGTAACGCTGTAACACGTAACGCAGCACGGCTTACAACAGGAACTTCATCCTTGCGCACACATGCGGCCTGCCATCCGTGCTCGTTTATAGGCGTTCGCAGTGCCAGAGTGCACAAAGGGACATCCGCAGAACAAAACGCGCCACAGGCCATTTACCGCGCAGTGCGCAATGCTGTGGAGGCATGGTCAGGCTATAAAAAAGTTAGGAGACTCCTAAAATGATTTTATTGGCTATGTCGCAAGAACAGCGCTCTAAAACAACACTTCCGGAAAAATTCACAATAAACATCAAAATATATGAAATCCAAAACACGACGAATAAAACTTGAATGCAATATCTTTGCGCTTGCCACCGAACTCGGCATCGAGCGTCAAACGCTTCAACGCAGGGCCAATAGGGCGAACGTCAGCCTCGATGGCGAATTTATCAATCTGCGCGACTTGGTCAAATTGATGAGTGGCGACAAGGAAGCGGAGATGGTTGCAAAAATCCGCTCAGAGCGGGAGCTAAATGAAATTGAGATTGCGGAAAAGAAGGGAGTGCTGGTGCCACGAGCAGCGCTGGAAGCTGACCTGTGGAATCTTATATTGAAACCGTTCCGTGATGACTTTCTGGCTTTAGCTAAACGGCTAAACATTGAATCGGAGGTCGAGGCATTGATGGCAAAGCACTACAAACGCAAAGTATGAACACATAACAGGAACAAACTGAATTCGACATTGCTTGCTCGATGACGCCCGCGCCTATGCCCTATGTGCCGTTGGAAATTCAACTGATGGAAGCCTTGCGCGAGGCTGGCGCGACTATTCCCGACGGAGCGATTGCTGACCGGCTTATTCAAAAAATTCTGGACGACCTTGGAGACCAACGCGCGGCGGACGCTATAGCTCGAATCTTTGCGCGGTTGCCAGGGGGAAAGCATGGAGATGAGCTACGGCACGCGCTTGGGCTTGCGCTGGACTGTGACAGCGCGGAATTAGCCCGGCGAAACGGTGAATCAAAACAGAGTTGGGGGCAGCGTGTAAAACGCTTGCGCGAACGCATTTTTAAAAAACGTTTACCGGGAACCCCTATATAGAGAGCAATGTAACTGTAGAGAGAAAGTTTAAATTATATGTCATTATTTAGTCGAATTCGTAACGTAGTTGCGCCTGCCGTTTCGCAGAGGCGGACGCAAGGGCAAACTTCCAAAGAAACTCTGGACGCTATGCGCAATGGTGGTCACATGCCGACGCCGATTCAAAGTCGCACGGTCGTGCCGCAGCCTGACCCAGATCCGTTCGTGGCAAAGTTCACGGCGGAGCCATATTTTACAAATCGCGTTTGGTTTTCGGGCCGATGGGTCGCAGTCCCGGTTGCGATACCTGCTAAAATGGCAGAGTGGCTGTTGTCTGAAATGGGCAAGCGCGGCACGGGCTTAAGCACTGAGGACAAAAGGGAATTGGTTGAAATCGAACTTAAGTGGCGGGCACTCGAAGATAGAATCAATGAGAATGGTTTTATTTCGGCAATCGGCCTGTTTCAAAAACAGCGTGACGCAGTGCGCTCCGAACTAGAGATGGACCCCGGCAAATCTATTCTTCCGAATCGAGTCCAAAGCCGGGAGGAACTGGAAAAGCAATCCGCGGCTATCCGGTATGAGTGCCGTCGGTTGCAGACGAAGCTGAGCCAGCAGGTGTACGCCATCATGAATCCTTTTTGTGAGCGCGTGCGCAAACTGACGCGTGAACTTGTCGAATCGCAGGACAAGTCGGAGAGACACTCAATCAGGTTTGACTTTGGCTTTAAGCCGTCTGACACACTTAAGGCGTTGATTTATTTGGCCGTGGCAGGCTATGCAGTGCCAGTGTCGAACTACATGCCTGAGTGGCCAACGTTGCGCGTAGATTCTGACTTTTTCGGAGCACAACTTTTCGACCTTCCACGCGATGAAAGGGCAATCGAAGCCGCCCGTCAAAAACTTGCTGCCGAGCAGGACGCTATTAACTCAGGTCGTGAGCGTCAGCGCCAGCGCAACGAAGCAGCAAGGGAGTTATCGGCTTCCGAACATAAAAAAGCGGTTGAAGAAATATCCAGCAAAAATGACGCCATCCGAGCCGAAATCGAATCGAATAGCCTGCGTGTAAAAAATGAAAGAGCAGCGGCAGTTAGTGCAGGCGTCCTCACGGCCCTGGGCAAGCTTATCCCGGCTTCCGACAGAACTGAATCTAAAGTTGAGCCAGCAAAAACCGAATCTAAAACTACAAAACAGGAAAAAGAAAATGGAAACGAAAACTGATAAATCATTCCCGCAAATTCCCCGCGAAGGCTTCCCCCATCGCGACGAATTTGCCAGTGACGAGGCACACCATGAGGCTTGCGTCGAAATCTTGAATAAACAGCATGACAAAATCCGGACTGACGGCCAACACGACCGCGCCGTCCACGAGGCTGCATTGCGTGGTGAACAACCGAAAGCTGAAACCAAATCTTGATTATGGCCTGCCTTCCAACACCAAACCCGCCAAACCCCGGCGACTATATCGAAAACGGCCAAGGCATTGCTGCGTGGCAGGCCGCGTACGTCAAATGGATGAGCGAAAACGCCGATGATTACAGGATAGGCATGATTGGGCCGGGAATCGCAATCGCGCCAAGCAAGCCTATCTTAGGCCAACTACCGGGCAGCAATCCGGCTAACCCTGCGATAAATGCGCTGGAATCGAGCGGCGGAGCTTTCGGCCCAAACACGAGCGATGACCCAGGCTACATGCCCGGCGAATCAAATCCAAGTCCAAACCCAGTAACATAAAACCAAATGTAATAAAGGTAAAACTATGATTGAAGCAACGATGCCGACAGTTACCAACTTTAAAACCCGCGCCGAATACCATGCTGCTTGCGTGGATTTTCTCAGCCAACAGCATGACCATGCTCGGGCCTTAAAGGATGAACAGAACCGCGTAAAGCGGGTGCAAATTGAACGTAGCTTGCAGGCAATAAAAGCGCAGGCTAAATGAGTGCTGACAGCCAGGTTGAAATGATTGTTCAGGAATTTGACTTTCTGTGCATTGAATTTCCAAAGGCTGTAAACAATGGCGAAGTCAGGCGAATTTTTGAAATCAGCCGGAGGTTTCTTCAACTCGAACGCGACATTGAACGCCTCCGGCGACTAAAACAAAAAGAAAATGATAAATCGACTCCTCCGTGAATCGGCCTTTCTGGAAATTAGCCAACGCTTGCACCTTCATGCCGTCTGCGCACCTTGTGTGTTCCCGAGCATCGAAGGTAAGGCACTGGCCTATAAAGCAGCGGCGCGGTTGCCTGAACGCGGCGCGAACATAATCCTTTTGTTATCGCGCCGCCATGCAGGAAATAAAAAGTTCCACGAACTATGCAAAGCGATTTGAATTGTCCTGCGTCTGCTGCTGAAAAATCCGAAAGGAGCGTTGATTTTAACGCCCGGCCACCCGGTCCCTGTTGGTTTACAGTTATACGGCAGGACGACGGCACGGCTCGCGTTAGCATTGCTGGTGAAATTGGCCTTGTTGGCCAACCCGTGGAGGATTGCATTGCGCAGATCGGTGACGCCCGACGCGTAGAGTTGACCATAAATTCGGTCGGCGGCGACGGCATCGCAGCGTTCAAATTATTTGACGCATTGCATGGCCGGGACGTTACGGCGGAGATATTCACCGCGTGCTATTCGGCAGCCGTCATCATTGCACTAGCCGCACGCAAAATTCGGATTGAAGCCGGTGCGCAAATGATGATTCACACTGCACGCTCGTTTGCGTTCGGAGACGGAGAAGAATTGCGGCTATACGCGGACAAGAACGACAATGCCAATTACAAATTGCGCGACCTGATTCTAAGGCGCGTGAAGGAACTTGCGTTGGTTAAAACCTGGCTGGCCGGTGGGGACTACTATTTCACCGCCTCTGAGGCTGTGAAGCTTGGCCTTGCTGATGAAGTTTTCACATTGCCTGTGCTGCCTGCGGCATCCCCTGCGCTTGTACCGGATGCAGTTCCGCCTGCTCAGACCGAAGATGAAATTCTGTTCTGGGATTTTCTCCGCGCGTTTGGCCGAGTGGACGTTGCCGACAAGGAAAAATTTTACAAGCGACTATCGTTATGGGCCACCAGCAATGTGCGCAGTTAATTTTGCCGCCTTGCGCTTTCATAATGCGCAGCGGCCTGCCCGCCGTTATGCGTTTTGCCTGCCTGCGGCAGGATTTTGACATGATGGCGGGCACTTTGATTTTGCGCTGCTGTTCGGCGTGAGTGCAGGCAATATAGCTAACATGTTTATGCGCAGGTTAGCTTTCGCTTTCCTGCGTCTTTGGCTGGTTGAGTGTTTTAACGTCACGCTTCAGTTTTTTAAAGTCATCCTCAAGGGCATTAATCCGCTCCTTTGCTTTGCGGTAGTCTCTGCCGTACTCGTCAAGTGCCATTTTGATACTGTTAACCAGCCTTTCAAGTTTTTCGATTCTTTCTGTGTCTGTCATAAGGGGTGCCGCCAGTATCCCCTGCCAAAAATCCCGTCAACACAATACGCTTACGCAGGCTCGCGCCAGAGCTTAAGGCAGGATTCTTGCCTTGCGCAGGCTCGCGTGACTCTTGGCAATAATTATTTCGTTTGTCAAGTTTCATGCTATTTTGGTTGTGTGATAAACAAATCACGAAACTAAAACAACGAAACAGAAAGCGAGAAAAGTATGGCAAAGAAAACAAAAACAGCAAAAGCAACAGGTGGTATTACAGGCAGTGCGCAATACATGCGCGATCTGGTGGCAAAAGGCGTCTTGAAGAAAGCAGCGTTCGAAAAGATGCTGGCCAAATGGCCGAAGTTCAAGCATGACATGGTCGGCCTCGAATCAAGGTGGAACACGGCTAACAGGCTTAACAAGTCTGCTGCCGCGAAGGAAAAATCCTCGACGAAAGCCCCGGCACGCAAGGCGAGCACTATTCCCGCCCGTCGTGCTGCGTTAACGCTGCCCCCGCGTCCTGTGGCGCAGGCAGCGTAAAGGCTGCAATCAGAAAGGCGCGTTGCTTAACACCCAACGCGCCTTTTTGTCGTTGTTAAATGCCGTCCTCCTCGCAGCTAAAAATGAGCGTTGCCCTTGCGCATACGTTGCCCCGCCCCGTGCCTACGCTCGCGCAGGACGCGTCGGGATAGTGAAGTGCAGGGATTGTGCCTTGCGCGTTCTGCTGGCTGGCAGGACGCTAAAATCCTGCCGCCAGTTATTGCTACAGCTTGCTACAGACTTCGTGTTAAAATGCTGTAGCAATATGCCACAACAAAAAATGGGCAGCATCGTAAATCGCTTGTTCCCACAACGATTTATTAGCAATCTGCGCGATTTTAAGAAAATGCCGTTTACACTTTCAAACCCTGTATCGCGCACCATCTAACCCCCTGGCAGATCGCAGCGGAGACACAAAATCACTCGCAATGGCGTCTCAAGCTGCTCTAGAGGTCAAAGACGTAGCGTATGGCGTCCTTGATCCGAATGATTACCGAAGCATCGAACCGTCCACGTTTGTCTGTCAACTCATGGTGCTCAGCTGATCCGATTGCCTGGACATTTGCGCACGATTGTAATTTTAGCCACGACACGCGAGGCATTTCGACCTCGTACCATGTTCCCCGGCTCTGTTTCGTGAGCGGGACGAATAGGGAAAGTGCGCGGGGAGCATTCCGGTCGTCCCTTGACATCATTACCACAGGACGGACCTTTCCTTCATAGCCCAAGTCCAGCATAAAAACGTCACCAACCTTCGGAGTCATCGAGTGAGGCTAGTATTTTGTTCCGGCGATCCTTGTCCAGGATCAGATCGTCGTAGTTTGGAACTATGAAATCGCCCTGGAGCCAGCGTGTAAAAGAGCTGAAGTTTTGAAAAATGCAATCCCGCAAAATGCAAAGTGCATAGCCGTTACTGTCTAAACACACGGTATCGTCTGCTCTTCGCAGTGCTATTCCAAAACGTAGATAGCGCCGGGTAGTTCCCGGTTGTCAAACGCGCTGCGCCATTTTCCGTCTGAATTGAGGTAAGCCATGCACTGGAAACCCACGCCCCGGACCATGAAGAATTCAACCAAAAACGGCGACCCGGCGTCATTGACCGTGGGTTTCGAGTTGTGGCGGCCCACGAAGCGGTCTGCCACATCCTGGCACTTACCCGTTGTTGAACGTGCAATCATATTCAAAATCGCTTTTAGCGACATTTTCACAATGCTCTGACTCGTCAGGTAAATGGCACAGTAATCCATTTACCGGGTTGCCATGAGTTTAAGCATAGGCCATGCCACCAAAGTGGCGCTCATGCACACAGTGAAAATCTGAGAATCTTGGCAGTTTTCCGAATGCTGCGGGCAGGAATCTTTAAGGTCTTTCGATGAGTTTTGCCGTCACGTCCAGCGCAGCTTCCAGGGACTGGATGCGCACCGGCTTGGTCAAATGGGCGTCGAATCCGGCGGTTTCGCTGCGAGCCACATCGTGCTCCATTCCATAACCGGTCAGGGCAATGCCACGAAGCCGGCTTTCCTTGCCCAATTCGTTCATCAAATCGTATCCGTTTCCGTCCGGAAGTCCGATGTCCGTAATGAGAAGATCAAAGTCCCGCTTTTTTGCCAGGATACGGGCTTCCTCGACCGTTGCCGCCACCGCGACATCATAACTGCGCCGCGCGAGCAGGCCGGCCAGTGTCGTGCGTGTCGGCTCGTGGTCTTCCACCAGCAGAATACGAATGGATTTTGCAGCCTTGCTCCGGGGAACGTCCTCCGGCGCGGACGGCGCGGTTCCTTTTCCGTTGGAATCCGCCGCGCTCACGAGCGGCAACTCGACCGTGAATGTCGAACCTTTGTCGCGTCCTTCGCTGGCGGCCAGAATCCTGCCGGAATGAAGTTCCGTGAGCTTTTGGGAAATGCTCAGGCCCAATCCAAGGCCGCCGAAACGATGGCCGTTGGTGGCGGCATGGTCACCCTGCGAGAAAGCTTTGAATATCCCCGCTATTTCCTCGTCCGTCATTCCGATTCCTGTATCGGTAATTTTTGTCAGGAGTTTATCACCAGACAGTTCAGTCTCAATGGTGATCTGCCCGGCTTCTGGAGTAAATTTCACCGCATTTTTTAACAGATTCCAAAAAATCTGCTGCAACCGCACAGCATCCGCAAAAACGGTGTGTTGCGCCGCCTTGAAGCGCAATTCCAGGCGGAGCTTCTTTTGGTTCAATTCGTCGCGCACCTGTGAAACGGCATCCTGTATTATGCTTCGCAAATTGACGAAATGCTTTTCCAGGATGATTTTACCCCGCGTAATCCGGGTCAAATCCAACAGGTCATCAATCAGGCGGGCTTCCATCTCGACATTTTTACGGATGGTGTTGAAATCCGCGCGGACGCGAGGCGGCAGGTCCCGGTTGTTCATAGCATCACTGGCCAGCAGAAGCACCGGATTTAACGGTGTGCGCAGCTCGTGCGACAGCGTGGCCAGGAAATCGTCTTTGGCGCGCGAAGCGGCAAGCAAATCATCGTTGGCCCGTTTCAATTGTCGCGATACGTAGTCTCGTTCTATTGCAAAAGCAATTTGCGATGCAATCGTTTGGGCTGGTCTCAGTTCATCTTCGGCAAATGCGTGAGCGGAATCAAAATAAACCATGAATTTGCCAAGCAACCGCTTTTCGAAATTGATTGGGATAAATGCCAATGAATGAATGCCTTCTTTTTCGATGGTCTTCTTCAATCCGTCGTCCAATTCGGAGCTCGTCACTTCGTTAATAGCCAGAGGCTGCGGGGAAACACCTTGTTGCCAGGGCGAATGCCCCTCGACAGCCTTCCGATATTCATCTGAAAGCCCGCGCCACGCTCTGAAGCGCATGACACCCTCGGAATCAACCAAAAGCAACGCGGCCCGATCGGCACCCTGGCACTGAATGATCGCTTCCAGCGCCCCATCACAAATTGCAGACATGGATGGGGCGGAGTTCACAGTCGCAACCAGTTCAAATAGAGCACGTTGCTGCCTCTCGTTTCGTTTGCGCTCGGTAATGTCCCGCGCGATTTTCGATGCGCCCACGACCTTCCCATTGGCGTCTTTTATAGGGGAAATCGTTAATGATACGTCAATCAGGCACCCATCTTTGCGCCTGCGGACAGTTTCGAAGTGCTTTACCGCTTCGTCGTTCCGGACGCGTTTAAGAATATCCAATTCCTCAGCGTGTCGATCCGGCGGAATCAATATGAATACTGGTTTGCCTATGACTTCTGCGGCCTTGTATTTGAAAATCCGCTCAGCCCCA